>WNFT01004836.1_pt1 | contig 11753 bp, 13 predicted proteins | sample 5400191 | NCBI WGS metagenome assembly WNFT01 (sample SAMN13153359, study PRJNA577476) | soil metagenome | isolation source: 80 cm saprolite under Madrone tree | place: USA:California | collected 2016-06-14
AGTCTCGGCCCTGATGCCGAAGTGCTGGCCCCTGACACCTTGCGGCGTCGCGTACAACAGGCCGCCCAGGAAATCGCCCGCCGCTACGACGAATAGTGACATAGCATTGTCACTATTCCTTCTGTACACTTATCTTGTGATGATAGCACTGCTCGTTATCACGGCGTACTCACTACTCTAAAGAAACAATCGGCAACGAGAAAGGAAAATCCCATGGAACGAAACCAACGCCTCCAAAAAGCCCAGGATTTCATCTGGCGTAATGCCCGCCTGGTCGAGCGTTACCTGTTCACCTCCCTGTTTGCTGCTGGCAGCAGGGAGCCAGTGCTTGCCGCTCTTCGTGCCTATCAGAACGAGGACGGAGGTTTTGGCAACGCGCTGGAGCCCGATAAGCGCTGCCCCTCCAGTCAACCGCAGGACGTCGAGTTCGCTCTTCATATCCTGGATGCCATTGATGCCATGGATGATCCCATGGTCGGACGTGCCTGCGACTACCTCGTCACCATTACCACCCCCGAGGGCGGCGTGCCATATGCGTTGCCTTCCGTCAATGCCTATCCGCATGCTGATTGGTGGACGGTCGAAGAGAACCCGCCAGCATCGCTCAACCCGACGGCGGCTATTGCCGGTCTACTGCTCAAACACCGCGTCCAGCACCCCTGGATCGAGACCGCGTCGAAGTTCTGCTGGCGCGAGATCGCCGCTACTGACTCGACAGAGTTTCACACGCTGATGCCCGTCATCACGTTTCTGGAGCACGCGCCTGATCGCACACGAGCCGAACACGAACTGCAACGAATCGCTGCGCGCCTCTTACAACCAGGCGTGATTGAACTCGATGCGTACGCGGAGGGCTACGTGCAAAAGCCACTGGATTGGGCGCCAACGCCGCAAAGCTTCTGCCGCCGCTTATTCGACGATGAAACCATTGCGACACACCTGGGCGCCCTAGCCAACCGCCAGCAGCTTGATGGTGGCTGGCCGATCTCGTGGGGCACGATCAGCCCGGCGGTTGAGATCGAATGGCGAGGCCGCGTCACCATTGAAGCTCTGCGCACACTGGATGCGTATGAAAGAGACGGCACAAATTGAGATTGTCCTACGACCAGGAGAGGCGATCTTTCCAGGGAGTCGAGCATCGCTTCCAAGAGCTTGTCACATCACTGTTCCGATGAGCAGGATAGCCCGCCCTGTATTGTAGCGATGAAGAAAGAGGAGCAAGCACGCCTCGTGCATGACCTCGGACTTGGAAAAGGACAATGTCATGCGCTTGCTGTCGGGAAAGAGGATTATCTATCAGATGAGATGAGTATAGCTGACGTGCGTTGAAAAAAGCGTTTGTTGGACCAGACGCGGTAGCAGACGAGCGTTTGTTTCTGCCGCGTCCAATTGAGCCTGAAAAAAGTAGGTGTCAATCATCCTCTTCAAACCGAATAAACCGGTTGAGAACAATCTGGGCAGAGTATGTCGTATTTGTTGAAGCTATTGGCGAACAGGCAACTGCTGTAATGACCAGCTATTACCATCGGGATCGCTAAAATAGGCAAATAAACCCCAGGGCATTACTTCGATATCACTGACTTCAGCACCTCGTTTTACCAGTTCGTCGCGTACTTCTTTCACGTCCGATACCACCATTTGAAGACCTTTGACCGATCCCGGCTGCATGTCTGTAATCCCAACCCCAATAACTATCGAGCAGGCGGAACCGGGAGGTGTCAGCTGGACGAAACGAAGATCATCCCTGACCTTGTGATCATGATCTGCATTAAAGCCGATCTTCTCAGTATAAAAAGCCTTTGCGCGGTCAACGTCCGAGACGGGAACCGCTACTAGTTCCAGTTTCATTTGCATATGGTAATTATACTAAAAGTTAACGTAGAATGTCAATCGCTGTGTTAAAACCGGGTGTATGAATTGGTTGTAGGCAAGCGAGGGAAAAAGGAGTATCCTCATCTGGACAAAAAACCATCAACCAGAGAGGAGACTCACGAATGGAAACGAATGAGCAGATACGACGGGTACTGAGCAAAGCACTGGAAGAAGAGTTGGAAAGCTTTCTCGAGCAGGTGAGCCAGATGACCGAGGGGGAACTGAAGCACTTGGAAGAGCAGGTAGTCAAGAGCAGCCAAGCCATAGGCAGAAAGCTGATGGAAGGCGTACTCAATAGTCGGCTGCACGAGCGGCGTCCGGTGGCGCGGCGCGAGGGGAGTTGCGGGCATGTGCAACGGTTGGTGGGCGAACGTGCCAAGGAACTGATTACGCTGGTCGGCCCGGTCAGTTTTGTACGTGCGTACTATCAATGCCTGCATGGAGGAGGAGAAACGCAAGAGGAGCAAGCGTGTACCCATGGAGAAGCGCCTGCTGATGCGCTGTGGGGCGTGGACAAGCAGCGGACGACCCCTGGGGTGCAAGAGCACATCAGTTATCTGAGTGCGCGCCTCACGTTCGAGGAAGCGGCCATGACCATGTGCCGCTCGGTGCCGATTGGCATGAGCGGGCGGCAAGCCCTGAACTTGATGCGTCCGGTGGGAGAAGCGTTGGCGGCTTCAGAAGACCGACACGTCACCGCCTTACAAGCCCAGGCCAAGCAAGCGCGGAGCCAGCCGTGCGCGCAGCGGCAGCCACCCAAGGAGATTGAGCGGCTCTACATCGAACTAGATGGCGTGTTGGCGCGGATGCGACGGGGCAGTGTGCCGCTGGAGAAAGAGGAACTACACCGCAAAGGCGACGTGTATCGTGAGATCAAAGCCGGAGCGGTGTTTCGTGCGGAGCGAGGGCCACACCGCTCGGAACTGGTGCCGGGGGTGTATGTGGATACGCCAGCGCCAGACAGTGTGCGCTATGTGGCACGCCGCACTGCCAAGGGCGGCTTTGCTTGGTTGCTCTACCAGTTGGCATTGGATGGTGGACTGGAGCAAGCGAAGCCGGGTGGTGGTCCTGGGTGACGGCGCCCCCTGGATTTGGAACCTGGTCGCCGAACACTTTCCAGGGGCGGTGCAGATCGTCGATCTGTACCATGCCAAAGAACACGTGTGGGACGTGGCTCACGCCGTCTTTGGACGTGGCACCGCAGTGGGAACGGCTTGGGCCACTGCTGCTTGCTCGCTGCTGGAAGCAGGCCAGATTGCCGACCTCATCTCTGCCATTGCGACGTTGCCGCCCATTGCCCCGGAACCAGGGCAAGCCCGCAGTATCCCTGAACGGGCCATGGATTACTTTGCCACCAACGCCCAGCGCATGCGCTATCCTATCTTCCGTGCTCAAGGGATGCACGTGGGCAGTGGCATCGCCGAGGCCGCTTGCAAAACCATCGTCAGCACGCGCGCCAAACGCTGTGGCATGCGCTGGACTCCTGAGGGCCTCGATGCCCTCTTGCCTTTGCGCACGGCGGTTCTCAATGGGGCCTACGATTCATTCTGGGAAGAGGAATATGCCGCTTGATTGCCTACAACCAATTCATACACCCCTCCATATCGGGTGTGCGTAGGATTTTTGCAGAGATGAGGTGACCTCTCGGTTAGGCCGAACGACGTGGGAGAAAAGGGCGTCATTGAGATAGAGAAGAAAAGGCTGGTTGATCAACGGCAAAGCCGCGTCCTGGTATGGACGCGGCCTCACTATGCAGCGCATGCAAATGCAGCTAGATAAACGCCGTGAACACATCTGTCGGAGGAGTTGTGCTCGCGTTGTCCGACTGGACGAAGAAAGGTTCGAACGTTGTACCAATATTGGCCAGGGCCTCGTAGTCCCCGAGGAACAAGCCACCCGCATTGGGCGCTACCGACATATCGAAGGAGGTAGGGGTGATGCGTACCTCGTTGCCGAAGCTCGCACCATGGTTCGTTGAGGTCACGAGCCAGTAATCAGTCGGCAGCACCTCGGTGGTGTTATGATCCGGATTGCGCATGTCGTAGTAGGTCACGGCAACCGTCCCCGACGAGTTGACGGCGACCGTGGTCGTGAAGGCAGGCGTGCTGGTGGGAGTTTTACTGACCGCCGCCGGTGCGCTCCAGGTCTTTCCGCCATCGGTGGAGGTAGAGAGCACGGCCTGGTTGATGGTCCCGCCCGTGAAACGAGCGTCCTCCCAGACTACGTAGAGCTGGCCGGTGCTTGCGTCGATGGCGACCGAGGGAAGGCCCGCGCCGGTGCGAAGGAGTGCGCCATTCGTGGCGAAATCATTCGCTGTCTGCTGGGCAGAGACGACCGTCGGCTGCGACCAGGTGGTGCCGCCATCGGACGACGAGATGAAGTCGACGCTGAGGCCCCGCACTATGAAGTTGGGGGAGCCAGTCGTCTGGATATCCTCGAAGAAGTCGTAGAGAACGTCCGTCCGGGGATCGACCACGACCACGTTGCCGATGGTCTGGCTGTTCTGCCCTGGGTCGAAGATCGCCCGCGTGCCCGTCCAGGTCTTGCCGCCGTCAGTGGTCTTGGAGAACCAGGCCGGGCCGCGGAACGCGTGAGCGCGCAGGTCCGCATCCGGGCTGTGGCTCGGGGATTTGAGCCGGTCCCACACGGCGTAGGCCGTGCCAGCGTGGATGGGATCGGCGGTGACGGACTCCTTGTCGTTAAAGAAGTGGGTGACCTCGAAGATGGGACTGGTCCCCTGGTCGGACTTGATCAGGCGCTGGTTGCCCCAGGTTCTGCCGCCATCGCTCGAGGTGACGGTCGCGACGCCAGTGTCGTTGTTGCCGCTAATCGTGTTGTTGGTTGCCAGCAGGCCGATGGCGTATGCGGTCCCATCAGGCCCGATGGAGACCCAGGGATCCGAGGCTCGGTCGTACGGTGCCCCGGTGAACGGGTCCAGGATAGCATTGGGGGCGCACACGCTGAAGGGCAGGGTGGTCTCGCCCCAGGTCGCCCCACCATCGAATGAGAAGCCAGCGACCAGTCCATGCGCACCGCCGTTATTCCAGCGGTCTTGCTGCCAGACACCCACAATATTCCCTGCTAGATGCGGGTTGACGGCGACGTAAGGCTCAACCTCAGCATTCACGTAGTTGGTGCCTGGCTCGCCAGCGTTCAAACAACTGGCGTAGGGGCTTGGGCCGGAGACAGTGACAAGTGAAGCGGCGCGTGCCACACCACCACCGACAGTGGCCACAATAGTCAGGACAACCAGCAATAGCGTGAAAGGTGCTATCACTCTGAAATGTTTCAAATGACGCATTGAAATCCTCCTGACGTTAAAATATGCGAACTCATCACAAAAGACAAATAGTAGCCATATACAGTATGGAAAGGTTGCTGGGAATTGTCAAGTACTGGACAAGTTGAGGACAAGGGCTTCTCAAAAGTCGCTCTGATTGGCACCACGCTCTTGTACTCTTTTTTGGGGCGGGGAGGGGAAGAGGAAAAAGACGTTTGAGAAGCCCTGCATTTGCTGACAGAGACTCTTTGAGAGACGAAACGAGCGTGCTATAATACGCAGATGAATGGGCTTACCTTTTGAAAATCTATTTTGGAGAAGAGTTGACAATGCCAACACGAGACGATGCATACCAGTTAATGACAAGTCATGTAAAAAACGAGAATCTGCAAAAGCACATGCAGGCGGTTGAGGTTGCCATGCGCTTCTACGCTCGTAAATATGGCGAAGACGAGGAACTGTGGGCTATGACGGGCCTGCTGCATGACTGCGACTATGAAGAATATCCAGACTTGCGTGAGCACACCCATGTCTCTGCAGATTGGTTGCGCGAAGGCGGTTATGACGAGCGTATTATCTATGCTATCCTGGCACACAATGATCTGAATGCTGCCACTCATCCACGAAATAACTTGCTTTCACACGCGCTCTATGCCTGCGATGAAATAACTGGCATGGTTACAGCTACAGCCCTGGTGCGTCCAACTAAAAGCATTACCGGCCTGGAAGTCGCTTCGGTGCGTAAGAAAATGAGGACAAAAGGCTTTGCCGCCGGGGTTAACCGCGACGATCTCGTCAAAGGAGCCGCCGAGCTGGGCGTTGACCTGGATGAGCATATTGCCCTTGTGATACAGGCCATGTCAAGTATTGCGGATACGCTGGGATTAGCGGGCGTACAGGAAACGGCCATATCAGGGCAATAGTGAGTGTAGATAGTGGTCCCTGCAAGTGTTTCTCGATAGATGTTATAAGCCATTATGGACGTTAAGCAGCAGCGACAGCAAACACAAACAAGACAGCGCCTCTTCACTGCGAGCGAGGTCGCGGAATTTGAATATTGTCCCCTGGTCTGGTGGCATGAACAATTCGAACCACTGGCTCAAGCCGGCAATGAAGAACTGTTCGCGCGCCTGGTAGAACTGGAGCATGAACATGGAGCGCAGGCCCCGGCCCTGCCGGAGTACAGGATGGTTGAACAACTACTGCTGCGCAGGGGAGCCTTTGAAGAAGGCCAGCGGCAACATCTTGATCATGCCGAGGATGTAGAGGAGATGCGGGAAGAAGCTCGTAGGGGGGTAAAGGCTACAGGACGGATGCGCGTTATAACGGTGATCGCGGTGATACTGGTATGCCTGGCGCTGGCGCTGATTGTCGCATCGATTTTACTACGGTAAAGCACGTGAAGTTCTTCAGAAGTTAGGTATGAAAGATGCTTAACAGTTTACTGCTCGCGCTAGGCCTTGGTCTACTATTGGCCGCGCTTGCACTGGTTATTCTGCTGTTAAATGATCGCCGTTTTCAGCGTGCTCGCTTGATCGCTGAACGCCATCGTGCCCTGGGATTACCGGAGGGCGAACTCATCTATGAAGACGCGGATGGGCAAGGGGAGCCTTTATCCTCCAGCGACTACCCATTAGTAGGCAAACCTGATTACGTTGTAAAGCTGCCCGATGGCCGCCCGGTACCCATTGAGCTCAAGCTGAACGTGCATGATGCAACAGCGCCATATAGCAACCATATGATCCAGGTAGCAGCCTACTGCCTTATCCTGGAAGATTATTTTGTGCTGGCGCCCACCTATGGTATCCTGCGCTATGCCGACCAGCAATTCACTGTGGAATACACTCCCGCGCTAAAAAAGAAAGTCATCCGTTTGTTAACGGAGATGGCCAAGTGCAGCACACAACAGCCGCCACCGTTAGCCAGGCAACGTGCATCCAAGTGCCGCGCCTGTACTTTCCAGGCAATCTGTCCCGTTGGCAGAAATAAGTAATAGAAGGGAATACAAGGAAAGCTATGCCAAGTGAAGTAATCGAGTTGAGTGGACACATCATCGACTCATGGACCTTGCCGCGTGCCTGGGACGTTATTATGGACCGCGGGGGTAATTTCGCTGTTGAAGAGATGCGCGTCGGCACAAGCAAAACGGAGACTAGTTACGCCCGCTTGAAGGTAATGGCTCCTGATGACCAGGCACTAGAGCTGATTTTATCTGAGCTACAGCAGTTCGGCGCTGTCCTCCTGCATGGGAATGATGTGCAAACTGCCATCGTTGAGCAAAATGGGGTGCTGCCCGCCAGGTTCTACTCCACCACGAATCTACCGACCCAGGTGCGCTTGTATGGCCAATGGGTACAGGTTGAAGATATCGAGATGGATGTCGCTATTGTGATCGACAAGGACCATAATCGAGCTTATGGCAAACCAATGCACGAGGCGCGCATTGGCGATGAAGTGGTAATTGGGCATGAGGGTATTCGCGTGCAGCCGTTCGAGCGTGCCAGGGATCGCGAGTCATTTGCTTTTATGCAAAGTACGGTCTCGACTGAAAAAGTTAAGGTACTGGCGATCCATGAGATCGCACGCCAGATGAAAGAGACGCGCGCCCATAATGGCAAGATTCTTTTCGTGCTCGGGCCGGCGGTCATCCATACGGGAGCGGGCCGTTACGTAGCAGACCTGCTTCGTCGTGGCTATGTCCAGGTGATCTTCGGAGGCAATGCTATTATCACGCACGATATCGAGTCCACGCTTTTCGGTACTTCGCTCGGCATCGATCTCCGCAGCGGCGAACAGGTCGAGGGTGGACATCGCAATCATCTACGCGCCATCAATGCTATCCGAGCGATTGGTTCCGTGGAAAAGGCCATAGAAACAGGCTTGCTCAAAGAAGGTATCACGTATGAAACCGTCAAACACAATGTCAGGATGGTGCTGGCCGGCTCAATTCGCGATGATGGCCCCATGCCGGGCGTCATCAATGATATGCAGGAAGCTCAGAAAGAGATGCGCCAGGCTTTGAAAGGCGTTGAGATGGCGATCCTTGTAGCCTCGATGCTGCACGCAATTGCCACGGGCAACCTGCTTCCCGCGACGGTGCGCACAGTTGTGGTAGATATAAACCCGTCGGTTGTTACAAAACTGGCTGACCGGGGAAGTTTTCAGGCAGCAGGGCTGATCACAGATGCTGAGCTGTTTTTGAGGGAGCTGGCGGAGGCGTTGGCTTAATTTTTGCTCTCTCTCACACCTTTGCTGCACTGACAATCTGCTTGCGCGGCACACAAGCCAGAGTCATCTGTGCCAGTGAGTAGCCTCTTTGGGCTATTTTCTTCTTCAAGCCCAACAATATTATGCTATACTAGCTCCATAGCTGAGAATAAACTACAACCCCATGCCAGGAGAATTCTGAGTGTGTGGAAGCTCTGTAGTAGTTCAAGGATTGTTGGGGGCACTCGTGCTTTGGCCTTCTTCGGTCTGCTGCTCTTGATTTGCCAGCCGGGTACCGACCATGTACGTGAGGTACGCAGCTATCAGCTTTACGCTGATGCGAGCATGATGGTGCTACAACGTATGTATAACGCCTATACTGGACAGTGGTCGGATGCTTCGTGGTGGCAACAGGCAAATGTGCTGGAAACCGTCATCGACTACTCGTCGCGGACCAACACGACCACGTATACTGGCGACATCGCTGCAACCTTCAACGCCAACAAAAGCTCCTCATTCCTCAATGAATATTATGATGATGAAGGTTGGTGGGCTCTCGCCTGGATCAAGGCGTATGACCTGACCAACACGAGCAGCTATCTCAACATGGCAAAAGCCATCTTCAATGATATGACACGTGGCTGGGACTCGATATGCGGTGGCGGTATCTGGTGGGACAAGGACAAGACCTATAAGAACGCTATTGCCAACGAACTGTTCCTTGAGGTGACCACACGGCTGCACCAACGCACCCTGGGTGATACAGTTGGCGGTGGAAGCGGTCCCCGGCATACCAGCTATATCGACTGGGCCAACAAGGAGTGGCAGTGGTTCAAAAACAGCGGGATGCTGAACGCCTCGAATTTAGTCAACGATGGGTTAGACAGTGGCACCTGTGCGAATAACGGACGAAATCCATGGACCTATAACCAGGGAGTGATTCTGGGTGCGTTGACCGATCTGTATAAGATAACCGATGACGCGTCCTATCTCGCTCAGGCCGAGGCGATCGCTGACGCCAACAATCGTACTAACATAGACGACAATGGCATACTCTATGAGAAAGGTTGTGAACCGAGTAATAGCTGCGGGACCGATGGTCCACAGTTTAAGGGCATCTTTATGAAGAACTTGTATTATCTCTACCAGTCAGATAACAAGCAGACGTACAAAAACTTCATTATCAAGAATGTTGATGCCATATGGAACCGTGGCAGGGATCGTTCAAACCGTTTAGGGCTACATTGGGATGGTCCGTTTGATAGGGCACAGGCGAGAAACCAGAGTTCTGCTACGGATGCCGTCAATGCGGCTATTGCCCTCAGTAGCCCAATTACAGATGATGTAGAGTGACCCTCTATATGTCAGAGGAAGAGCCTTTCTTGCGGCCGTAGTGCCTGCGAGCCTTGGCGCGGTTGCCGCAGCTCTTCATGTCGCACCAGCGGCGACTATGATTCTTACTGGTATCTAAGAAAAGCCACCCGCAGTCTTCGGCTGCGCAAGCCCGCACCACGTGTAGTTCATCCGCGGTCAACAGGTCCGCCGCAGAGCGCACTACCGGCCAGAGCAATCGTGCAAGTATACCCCGGTTACTATCCCAATCCCAGATGAACCCATCTGCTCCCTGTACGATACGTGCGTGAGACATCGTCTCTGAGAATATGGTGTTCAAGGTAGTTAGATCAGTCCCGGCTGGCGAAGAATCTTCCGCTATCTGGTAAAAAATGCGATAAATCACTTCGCGCGAGACAATAGCTTTTTGAAGAGCCTGCGATGCTTCAGCCGGATGGCGTGCTGCCTCCTCGCGGAGATGCTGCGCCTCGTCGTCCGTCAACAAGTGCATATAAAGGCCCCATGACACGAAGTCGCTATAGCCGTTTAGCAATTCCCGCGGGTGGCCACTCGGGCGATCTTCTAATGTATGCGTAAAATCAAGACATAACCAGTTCCCCGATGTCTGGTCAAAGACTGGTGCCGATTGTATTGCTGTTTCTACCATGCAAACTAACCCTCCTCATATACTCTATCACATCTTGTACTAACTAGCAAAAATCACTTGACAGGTTACGATTTACATAGTATGATATAACCATCAAAAACAATTTTACCAGTTAATTTATTCCGATGTCAAGGGATGAGCCAGTTGCTTTAGCTCCTATATCCCAGGTGAAAGCCGAAAGGAGAACTTTTATGTATCCAATTGATCACTATGCTACGCTGCTTAGGGGACGTGAGGAATTACTACGGCAGGCAGAGCAAGAGAGAATGGCCCGAGCAGCAAAGTTCAAGAATAGAACGAAGTGGACGTTCCACCGCAAGACTGCTAATTGGCTGCGGATGCACCTGGTTAGTTGGGGCAAAAAGCTTGAGCAATTTGGAACGTTGGGGAAGCGCCAGCATACCACTTCGACTTCCACCCATGCATGATCCATGTAGTGAAGAGTTATAGGTTGTCCTTTGAAAGAAAGCACCACATACAAGAAAGAAGAGGACACGATGCTGACCATCGTCATTTTGCTTATTGCACTGGCTGTATTCGATATAGCTGCTCTCCTTTGGGGTTGCAACAGTATAGATCGTATGGATTCCCCCGAATGGGAAAGGCGGGGACATTGGAGCGCATTTCACTAATGATTACCTGGTACGTGCCGCCATTTCAGCGAGTCTTGCAGCTTGCTTTTGCAACTCTACGCGCAATTCGGGTGGCTTAAGCACAATGAATGAGTATTCCAGGCCGGTAAGAAAACGTGCTATCCATTCAAGGCTGCCGGCAGAGCAGCGCAGCATAACGCCGTCAGGAGCCTGATCTAGAGTTGCGATTACCGGCGACACATACCGCCTGGCCTCTTCTAACGTTGTTTCGAGCAGCACTTCAACCGCCCAGGTATCCGGGACGTTTGCCAGTGAACGCTTCACATAGTCCAGACTGTCGAAATCGGGAGGACGGATGAATGTTTCATCTTGCAACTCGGCCTGTAAGATGCGATCCAGTCGAAAGACCCTTAGATCTGTACGCAGGTGACAATAACCGACCGCGTACCAGAAACCCGGCCTGTAGACGATACCATAGATATCGACAGCACGCTCGGTTATCTCGGATTGCCACGAAGAGTAACGCAGCCAGGCACGGCGGCACTGTTGCGCTGCAGCGCAGAGCGTAACTACGACCCCGGTCCTGGGTGCCGGGCCAGAGTGAGTAAAATCAAGTATCAGTGCTTCCTGTACTGCCTGAACGCGCTCCCGCAGGACTAGAGGCAATACGCGCTCGATCTTGGCAAGCGCACCTTCGACGGCTGGCGCAGCCGCTGTCAAACCCAGTCCACGAGCAGCAAGTAGGCCAAGGGTGAGAGCCAGTGCTTCATCTTCTGTGAACATCAAGGGTGGCAACTTGAAA
>WNFT01004837.1_pt1 | contig 11752 bp, 12 predicted proteins | sample 5400191 | NCBI WGS metagenome assembly WNFT01 (sample SAMN13153359, study PRJNA577476) | soil metagenome | isolation source: 80 cm saprolite under Madrone tree | place: USA:California | collected 2016-06-14
CTTCGCCCACTCCTCGTACTTCGCCTCCGACAGCTCGTTCTGATGGGCGAACATCAGCGCGTGCATCTTCCAGAACTTGTCGTTCCCCTGCTTGAAGGCCGCCATGGCGGCCTTCGCCGCCGGCATCGCGTTCGGGTGGAAGCCGAGCGGCTCGTTCCGCCAGACGATGCGGACGTCGTCCTTGTACGTCTCCAGGATCTGCTTGAGCGTCGGCTCGACGCGCGAGCAGTAGGGGCACTGGAAGTCGGACCACTCCACGATCGTCACTTTGGGCTTCTTCGCGCCGGTCCAGGGGCCATCGCCGGGGTCGACGTTGCGCGCCTGCGGAGGGGGAGCCGCCTGGGGCGGGGGAGCCGGAGGGCCGCTCTGGCCGTCCTTGATCAGGTGCTCGTAGAGGTCCTTCTTCTGCACGCCGCTCGCCAGCGCCGCGTTCGCGCGCCTGAGCTGCGCCTCGATCACCGCCTTGAACGACTCGTACGGCATCGCGCCCGACACGCGCGCGCCGTCGATGAAGAAGTGCGGGGTGCCGTTGGCTCCCAGCTTCGCAGCCTGCGCCTGGTCGTCGCGGATGACCTGGGCAGTCTCGGGCGCGTTCACGTCGCGCTGGTAGCGCTCCATGTCGACGCCGATCTCGCGCGCCATGGCGTCCACCTTGTCCTGCTTGAGCGCGTCCTGCTGGCGCGAGTTGTTCGCTTCGAACAGCTTGTCGTGCATCTGCCAGAACTTGCCCTGCTTGTCCGCGGCGATGGACGCCTTGGCCGCATAGGGAGCGTCCGGGTGCATGGGCAGCGGGTTGTGCTTGAAGACGAACCGGACGTCGGATCCGTAGCTCCTCTCGATCTGGTGCAGCGCGTCGATGACGCGGCCGCAGAAAGGACACTGGAAGTCCGACCACTCGACGATGGTCACCTTGGCCTCGGCGCTGCCCTTCTGCGGCGCGTCACCGAGGGCGACCTTGTAGATCTGGTCGGAACCCGGAGGCGCCGCCGGCGGAGCGGGAACGGCCTGCTGCGGGTTGCGGAGCGGAATGCCGAGACTGGTGCCCTTCGTCATCTGGTCGCGGATGGCGAACCCCGCGACGGCGCCGGCGCAAACGGCGACAAACACGTTCCAATTGCTCTTCACGTGATCCCCTTCAGTTCACTGCCTGACGGCAGGTCGGCGAAAACTAACATAAAAACGTCGGAAGCCATCCCTGCATTCCTCGTTCAAAGCGCCCGTCGGAAGACCACCTGCGAGGCGCGGGCGAGCGCTTTCTGGACCAGCCGGTCGGCGGAGGGCGGGTCGTTGCAGGTGGCGACCAGGCGCAAGAGCGTCCCGCGCTCGTCGATGCGCACGAAATAGACCTCGGGCGGCGTGCCGGCGCGGTCGAGCTGCTCGAATCCGTTCGCGACCGTGAGCAGCTCGGAGCGGACCGTGTCCGGCGATCCCCCGGGCGGCACCAGCACGTCGGCGCGGGCCATCCGCGTCACCCCGCCCATGGTCGCGTTCTTCACCACCTCGCTCGCCAGCGCGTCGTTGGGGATGATCAATCGCCGGCCGTCAACGAGAAGCCGCAGCACGGTGTAGGTGAAGTGGATGTCCTCGACGATCCCGCGTTCGCCGCGCAGCTCGACGTCGTCGCCGATCCGGATCTGCTGGGTGATCGAGATGGTCAGGCCGGCGATGGCGTTGCCGAGCGTGCTGCGCGCCGCGAAGCCGACGATCAGCCCGGACAATCCGGCCGATGCGAGCAGGCCCGTGGAGATCACGCGCAGCGCCTGGAACTGCGAGAGCACGACGGAGATGGCGGCAACCCAGATGACGATGTGCAGCACCCTGCGCGCGAGCGCGAGCTGGGTCGCCGTCTCCGGCAGCAACGTCCCGCGCTGGCGATGGCGCTCGAGGGCACGCTTGAAACCGACGCTGACGATCCGGGAGAGGAGCGAGGCCAGCGTGAGCAGGACGATCGCGGTGAACACGTGCCGCGGCTGCAGCTCGGCCGTCAGGGTCGCCCAGAACGAAGGCTTCGCGGGGGCATACGCTTCGAGGGAAGAGAGCACGGCGCGGGAAAGTTGATCCGGCGGACCGATCCGTCAACCGCGAAGTTGCGGGCCCCGTCGAAGCACCGCTACCATGAACTTCAAGGTGAACGACAATCTCCGCCGTTTCCGCCCCCAGCCAACGCTGATCCTTGCCGCCTGCGCCGCCGCAGGCCTCTGCTTCGCCGCGCGCGCGCAGCAGCAAGCGCCGGCGGCGGACGCGGGTGGGACCCCGCCCGCCATCGACGCAGAGGAAACCACCCCGGGCGAACAGGCCGGCGAGCCCGACGAGCTGAACGCTGCGGACATCGCCAATGCGGTGGGCGAGGCGGAGGCCGAGATGGACGGCGGCATGATCGAGCAGCCGGCGGAGATCCGTCAGGTCCCGGCCGCGGCCACCAACGCGGTCGTGCAACATGTCGATCACCCGCAGGGGCTCGAGCTCTGGAAGAAGGCGAAGCTGTCGGGCGGCGTGTACGTGGCGAAGACGCCTTCGGGCAGGGAGGCGCGGCTGACCATCGAACCCAAGTTGCAGGGATCGATGGAGAAGCTGCTGCGCATGTACAGGCCGGTCGGCGCCGCCGTGGTGGCGCTCGATCCGAAGAGCGGCAAGGTGCTCGCCCTGGCGGAATACGGCGAAGGCGCGGTGACGAAGCAGATCTATCCGGCCGCCTCGGTCTTCAAGATCATCACCGGGGCGGCGCTGCTGGAGAAAGGCGTCAACCCCGATGTCGAGACCTGCTACCACGGCGGCGTCCACCGCCTGGTCGGCAAGCTTCTCGAGGACAAGCCGAACCTCGATCGCCGCTGCCTCTCGCTCAGCATGGCCCTGGCGAAGAGCGCCAACGTGGTGTTCGCGAAGATGGCGGTGAAGCACCTCGACGCGGACGACCTGCGCAAGTCCGCCGAGCGGTTCCTCTTCAACCGACCGATCTTCGATCAGCCGGTGGAGCAGTCGCGAGCCCAGATTCCGGATGCGGGGCTGGACTTCGCCAGGAGCGCCGCCGGCTTCGGCGAGGTGAAGCTCTCGCCCATGCACGCGGCGCTGATCGCGGCTTCGGTCGGCAACGCGGGCGTGGCGATGGAGCCATCGCTGCTCGACTCCATCGACGGCGAGACGGTAGAGCCGACCGGCTCGATGCGGCTGCTCAACCCGGAGACGGCCGCCACGCTGCGCGACATGATGAAACTGACGGTCTCCCAGGGCACGGCGACCCCCGTCTTTCGCGAGCGCCACCGCAACGTCCTGGGCGACATCGAGGTGGCGGGAAAGACGGGCTCGTTGAGCATCCACAAGGCGCCGTTCAAGGACTATTCCTGGTTCGTCGGCTTCGCACCGGCGGACGACCCGAAGATCGCGGTGGCGGCGGTGGTCGTGAACGGGCTCAAGTGGCGGGTCCACGCTCCGTACATCGCGCGCGAGGCCCTCAAGATGTATCTGGTCGGGGGACCGCTCGGGCAGCCTCCGGTCGCCCGATACAAGCATTACAAACGGCGCAGGAAGCACCACGGATAGCACCGCCCGCCACCAGGTCGTCCTCTACACGCGCGAGCGATGCTCCTTGTGCCGCACGGCGAAGGCGGCGATTCTCGCCGTGCGCCGCGAGCTGGAATTCGAGTTTCGCGAGATCAACATCGGGTGGTCGGGCGAGTTGTATGAAGAGCACAAGCACGACATCCCGGTGGTGGAGATCGACGGAAAGCGGGCCTTCAAGCATCGGGTGGATCCCGCGGCGTTGAAGGAAAGGCTGCGCTGAACGCCGGGGGTGGGAGCGAGGCCCCGGCGGCTTTTTTGTATTTGTATTGAATTTTCGAAACGCCCCGAATCCTTCCGATCCGCGCCGGGCAGCCTGCGTAGGACCAGTGGTGATTTATCTTGAAGTTACAGATGCTTGCAGAGCTGTCGACGCATCACGTCATCGATGAATCCTGTCGATTTCCGTACAGGTTCCCGGCCGGCTTTCGCTTGTTTCGGTCAAGATCGGCGGGCTATAAGTCTTTCTCGCCCGGCATTTTGCAAAATTCGGAAACCCGGGCCAGGAGGCGCGCTTGGCGATCAAAGTCGCACTGATGGGCCTAGGGGCCATCGGCCGCGGCATCGCCCGCTGCGCGCTGCAGAAGCACGATCTGGAGATCGTCGCGGCCATCGATCTCGATCCGCACCGCGTCGGCCGTAAGCTGTCGGACGTGGTGGACGCGCCTACGCCGGAGGTCGTAATCGGCTCGGATGCGGGCGCCGAGATGCGCAAGGCGCAGGGCGGGATCCTGCTGCACGCGACCGGCAGCCGCCTGGATCGGATCGAGGGCGAGTTGGCCCAGGCGCTCACCGCCGGCCTCTGCATCGTCTCCACCTGTGAAGAGCTCTCGTATCCCTGGCTGCGGCATCCGGAGATCGCCGAGCGACTCGACCGCCTCGCGCAGAAGCGAAAGCTCGCGCTGCTCGGCACCGGCGTGAACCCCGGGTTCGTGATGGATCGTTTGCCGGCGACGCTCGGAGCGGTCTGCGGTCACGTCGGCCGCGTCCGCGTCACCCGCGTCGTCGACTCACGCTCCCGCCGCAAGCAGCTGCAGCTCAAGACGGGCGCCGGGCTCAACGAGGAAGAGTTCGACCGCGGGGTGGACGAGGGCACCATCGGCCACGTCGGGCTGATGGAGTCCGCCGCGCTCGCCTCGCTGGGCGTCGGGCTCGAGGTGGACGAGGTCGACGAGTCCATCGACCCGGTGGAGGCCGAAGAGGACATGCAGGGCGATGGCTTTACCGTACCAAAGGGCGGCATCGTCGGGCTCAAGCAAGTGGCGCGCGCCTTTCACGACGGCAAGGAAGTCGCCGTCCTGGACCTCACCATCGCGCTCGGAGCTCCACAGCCGCGCGACGAGATCGAGCTGGAAGGAGACCCCGGCATCCACGTCCTGATTCCGGGCGGCACGCCCGGCGACAAGGCCACGGCCTGGACGGTCGTGCACGCGGCGCCCCTCGTGCAGGGGTCCGAGCCGGGGCTGATCAGCGTTCTGGACCTGCCTGCCGGCAGATAGGGGAAGACAACGTGGTCGACCGCAATGCAGCAGGGCGGGAAGCAAAGCCCGGCATCAACGAGGTGGAGAGGGGGGCCATCCGGCGCTTCGCCGAGGCCATCGGCGAGACGAATCCCATCTACTTCGAGGAAGCCGCTGCGCGCGCGGCCGGATACCGGAGCGTCGTCGCTCCGCCCACGTTTCCCACCACGCTGCGCGCGGCGTCCGATCTGCGCGAGGGCCTGTTGCTCTCGCAAGGCAAGCACCTGCTCCAGGCAGAGCAGAGCTTCGAGTACGCGCGGCCGATCGTGGCCGGCGACAAGTTGACGGTCCGCAGCAAAGTGGCCGGGATCGAGAGCCGGCCGACGCCGAGCGGGCCCACCGACGTGGTGATCATCGAAGACGAGGGCCGGGACGATGCCGGCGAGCTCGTCTACCGCTCCCGCCAGCTCTGGGTGGTGCGGATGGCGCCGAAGCACGCGCCGGGAGAATTCCATGAGTAGCCGCAGCGCAGCCAAGATGGCGCGGCCCGCGAGCAAACCCGTGTCCAAATCGAGCGCCCGCAAGCCGAAGGCGAAGCTGGCCAAGGTGACGAAGTTTCCCACCGCCAGCATGAAGAAACCGCTGCCGGCGGCGAAGAGGTCGGCGCCGCCGCCCGCGGCGCGCAGGCCCGAGCCGCCCCCTCGGGGAATGCCGGCGCTCACTCCGCCCAAGCAGGTGCAGGAGCCGAAGCAGAGCCTGGCGCGCAGCTTCTACTGGAGCGAGCTGCGGGTGGGCGACGACTTGCCGCCCTTGACGAAGCCGGCGATCGATCGCGTGCAGATCGTGCGGTACGCGTCGTCGTCCGGGGACTTCAACCGGCTGCACCTCGACGAGCCCTACGCGCACGCCGTCGGATTTCCGGGCCTGTTCGCGCCGGGCATGCTGGCCCTGGCATTCGTCGGGCAGCTCCTCAGCGCCTGGCTGCGGCGCGGGCACGTGCGCAAGCTCGGAGCGCGCTTCATCAAGATCGTCTGGCCCGGCGACGAGCTGACCTGCCGCGGGCGCATCGCGGAGCTGCGCAAGGAGAGCGGCGCCTGCTACGCGGACGTCGAGCTCTGGGCGGAGAACCAGAAGGGCGAGCTGGTGCTGCGCGGCCAGGCCACTTGCGAGCTGTACGAGTCGCCGCAGAACGGCGGCGGGGACGGCGGCGGGCTGCTCTTCGCGCTGCAGCAGTCCGGGCCGGCGGTTCCGCAGGGGCAAGCGAAGAAGTCGTCGCCTCCGTCGAAGCCCCCGAAGAAGAAGTGAGAGGGTGTGTGGCCGCGGCACTCTGCGCGGCCGCGGGGTGCCATTCGCAGAAGCGTCCTTCGCCGCCCATCCCGGCACGGCCGGCAACGGCGGCGTCCGCCCCCGGGGCGGCCGACGCGGGACCCCCGGCCGAAACCGGCCAGCTCGCCTGGGAGAAGAGGGACTCGGATCCAGGGGCGCTCGATCGCGCGGTTTCCCTCTTCGAAGCCGAGGCCCGTCGCGGACCCGACCCGGCGCCAGCCTTGCTCGGAGCGGCCCGGGCCCGGCGGCTGAGGATCGCGCGCACGGAGCAGTACCCTGACCCGGAAGCCTCCACGATGGGGGCCGACGCGCAGGAGTGCGCCGCCGACGCGCATCGCGCCCGGGCCGGTGCGGGGATCGAGGCGGAGACCCTGTACCTCTGGGCGGTGTGCTCGGCCATCTGGTCGCGCATGCAGGGATTCACTCCGTTGATCGAGCGGCGCGGCGAGCTGACGGCGGCGTTCCTCCGCGTGGCCCAGCTCGCTCCCGATCTGGACGGGGCCGGAGCAGAGCGCGAGCTGGGAGCTCTCTATGCCGCATTGCCCGCGTACGCCGGAGGCGATCTGGAGGAAGCGCGCCGCTACCTGCTGGCGGCGGTGCAGCGCGCGCCCGACGATGCGCGCAACCACGTGGTGCTGGCGCGCGCCGTCGCGGTGAAGGCGCAGGACCGGGCGCTCTTCCGGGAACACTTGATGGTCGCGGCGAAGTCCGGCGACGCGCTCGCGGCCGCGCAAGCGCGGGCACTGCTCGAGCGGGAAAGAGAGCTATTCGGTGGTCCGGCGGAAGCGGCGCAACCGATCCCCGGCGGTCCGCAGAAGCGGCCCTAATAATCCCAGGGTCTGGTCGCTTCCCAGGCGCCAGGCAGCCGATCTACGAGAGGGAAGAAGAAGTGGCCCGTCCACTTGCCGTCGCGGGCATCTCGCACCGCTGGGCTGGCGCTGTTCAGGTCCTTGTCCCAGCTCGCCTTGCCGAGCCGCGCCGCGCAGGCGCTGCTGACTGCGCCGTCGTCGCAGGACCAGTCATCCGCGATCCCGGAGATGGTCGCAGTGCCGCTGAAGTCGAGCGTATCGGCGGTAATCGGCCACGCGCGAGCGAGCGCTTCTGCGACGAGTCCTCCCACTGCCCGGACTCCGCGGCCGCAGAGCTCCTGGACGGTGCCCTCGTCGACGATTGCGCCGGTGGCGCTCTCCACGTCGCGGGCCAGGCCATCGCAGTCGACGATGCATCCGCTGCCCGGAGCGCACTCTGTCGCCTCCTCGATGCAGCGGTATTCGCCGGCGCTCACTACGGACATGAGTTGATCGACGAGGATGAGCAGGACCTTGCCCATTTCCAGCTTCACCTGCCGCTGGTCGACGTTCAGGACCCAGGCGGAGCCTTGCTTCGCCACCGTCGCGCTGAAGGCCGACAGCCGCGGCCGGATCGACGGCAGGACCTCGCCTTTGCATTGGGCGGTCTCGTCGATCCCGGAGTCGCTGGTGACCACGTCGATGCGGGCGCATTCGGGCGGATCGCCGGGATCGCCGGCGATCTCGCCCTCGCAGAGCGGCAGCCAGTAGAAGACGAGGCTGGTCCAGACCTCCGCCGCTTTCAAGTGTGCGACGTCCGCTCCGCGGGTGAGCCGCATCGCTCCTTCGCTGCGCAGGTTCCCGAGGATGGTGGCGAGGTCGTCGGAGACGTGGATCAACTGCTGGATCCATCCGGGCAGGTACTGCTGCAGCAGGCGGGCGACGAACGCGTTGACGATCTCCTGCAGCCAACCCGGCAGGCCCGGGATGGTGAGCTGCCCGAGCAGCGTCTGGTCCAAAAGCCTCAGGGCCTTGAACGTCTCCTGCACGGTGAATGGCAAAGCGTCCCGGATGCGGTAGTCGTGCCGCGTCAGCCAGATTCCGCTGACGTCGGGCACCGTCTCGTCCGGGACGCAAGCGCCCTCGCCGCACCCGACGCCCGGCTCGCAGTGCATGCCGGCGGCGCAGCTCAGGGGGCAGACGTCTCGGCAAACGAGGGCGGACGGATCGCAGCACTTTCCGCTCCCGCAGGCCGGCGCTTGCGGATCGCAGGTCCCGCCCGCCGGCTCGCAGACGCCGAGGGCGCAGGTGAATCCGGGCGGGCAGGGATTGCGCGGATCGTCGCAGCTGGAGCCGCCGTCGTCCGCGCATCTAGGTGGGTCGCCCGTGCAGATCTGGCCGGGTGAGCACTGCGCGTTCGCGCTGCAGGATCCCCCGGCCTGGACCGTGACGTTGAAGAGTACCGGCGCACCGCCCGCCATCGACTGCGCAGTCACCTGCCAGGGCCCCTCGGCCGCCGGCGTGGTGACGAGAAACGCCTGCGCCTTGCCGCCGGCGCCGGTCTGCGCCATGGCCGTGCGGTATACGCCGGCGCTCCAGCGGGCGTTCGCGACCGGAGGCAGGGTGAACGAGATCGTGTCGCCCGGAATGGGCGCGCCGGTATCCGCGTCCAGCTCGCGGACCTTGAGGCCGACGCTCGAGGAGACGCCGATGAGCGTGGTCGCGCTCGCCCCGTCCGCGGAGACGAGGGTGGCGGGAGTAGCGACGATGGCGAGCCTGCGGCGCAGCGCGACCACGCTCAGCCTGAAGGCCACCGCCCCGGCGCGGAGGCCCGGGGCGGTCGCGACGACGTGGAACGGTCCCGCCGCCGGGCGCCCAGCGGCGAGGAAGCGGGCGGTGGCGATGCCGGAATCGTCCGTGGTCACCTCCTCGGCCTCGAGGCTGCCTCCGGCGGGCTCGCCCTGCTGAAAACCGAAGTGCACACGGGCATTTGCGATTGGCCCCTGGTCTTCGCCCGCGAGCAGGATCTGGAGGTCCCGGCGCTCCCCTGGGTGCAGGGTCAACTCCGGGTCCCCGACCAGGGCGAGCGTATACGGTTTTTCCCCTGCACCAGTCTGACCGGGATCGCTGGAGCATGCGACAAGTGCGAGGGAAACTGCTGCGGTTGCGCGGAGAAACATGACGGCACCCGGGGACGCGGTTGCCCGGAGATCGTGAACGAGGCGCCGTCGCCGAACCATCGGTCAGACGCCGGTCCCCTTCGCGCCGTTGCCGCGGGATGGTACAGAGGCGGAATGTCGCTGCGCGGCCAGGCGCTGCAGGAATTCGACCTGCCCGCGGCACCCCAGCGGATCGACGAGTTGCCCTCCAGCGCGCCGGAGACGGACGCGCTCCGCGTGCACGCTCCGGCCGGGCGCTTCTTGCTGCTCTGTGGCGCGGCCGCGCTCTCGCTCGCCTTCGAGGCGACGCTCTTCGACCTGCTCGCCGAATCCCGCTACCCGGCCCCCCGGCCGCGCCGCGCACGGGGCGGATCGCTCATCGCGCTCCTCGGCGGACAGCGCGCGGCGTCCTGTTACTCGTGGCCGCCGGGCGAAGAGCTGCAGCCCGCCGCGGCCACGGTCCCGCAGCTGATGGAAGTCGGCAGGCTGCTCGCGCGCCTGCACCAGCTCGGCGAGACGCACCCGGCATCGGTACCGGATCCCTGCGATGCGGTCTCACTGCTCGGGAAGTCGCCGGCCGGGGCCGATCGCGACGCGCTGGACACGATCGCCCGCGCTGCGCTTCCGCAGCTCCCTTCCGGCGCCGGCCACGGCGGCCTGACTCCGCAGCGCGCGCTCTTCATCGGCGAGCGCTGCAGCGCGGTGCTGCCGTCCGGGCTTGCCGGGTCGGGGGCGCTGGTGCTCGACCTGGCCGAGACCGCGGTGGGGTGGATCGCCTTGGCGCCGCGGCCGTCGGCGGCCTTGCGCGCGCTGACCTCCGGTTACCAGGCCCTGCGCAGGCTCCTGCCGGAAGAGAAGGACGCTTTCTTCATCGCGCTTCGCTACGCCGCCGTGCGCGAGGGAGCGCGGCGACTTTCGACCGGCCGCTCCGGCGCGCTGGACGCGCTGCGCGCGGTGGACGCCGTCGGCGAGCCGGAAGCGCGCGCGGCGGCGGGGGTAGTCTAGAGGCCGGAGGCGATCTTCCACTCGCCGTTCAGCCTGATGAACCGCATCCGGGCATCGTCGCTCTCGCTCTTCCACTTCTCGCCGCTCGGCGTCGCCACGGCGTAGCGCAGCACCTGGAAGTAGTCGAGACGGGCCTGTTCTCCTCTCACCTCCATGTCCTTCACCGTCGCTTCCAGCCGCAGGCCGGTGACTTTGGACAGGTCGCCCTTGAGCCTCTGCTCGAGGTGCTGATGGTCGGTGGGGCTGATGCCGCGCGCCGGATCTCCCGGGTCCGCGTAGTCCGGCGTGGTCAGCGACAGGATGGCGCGCGCGTCGCGCGCTTCCAGCGCCTCCTTGTACCGGCCGAAGACGTCCAATACCGCCCGGTTCTGCGGCGTGTCCCGGATGTTCGTCCCCGGCAGCATCGCGTGGGAGCAGGCGGCAGCGGCCAGGCAGGCGAGCAGGGCAATCGATCTCATGGCCGCGAGATGTAGGCACAAAATGCGGATCGGTGGTAGCCAGAACGCGAATGCAGGGTTGGATCGACGTCGGACCCGCCGATCTGATCGAAGGCGAGCTCCGCGGCCTGGAGGTGGGGGAGCGGCTGGTGTTGCTCACGCGCTACCAGGGGCGGATCACCGCCATGGACGACTCCTGCAACCACGCCGGCTGCCTGCTCTCCGGCGGCTGGCTGCACGAGAAGAAGGGCGCCGTGGTGTGCCCCTGCCACGAGTACGCGTTCGAGCTCGGCACCGGACGCAACGTGACCTACCCGCGACTTTGCGACGATCAGCCCGCCTTCGAGGTGCGCATCGAGCAAGGACGGGTGATGATCCGCTTCCCGCCGGAGTGAGCCCCATGACGCACGACCATCCCCACGACCACGCCGGGGTGCCACGCCAGCACAAGGCGCGCGCTCCGGCATTCGCGAAGGTCTACGTGATCACCTGTTCGGACTCGCGCACCGCCGCCACGGACGAAGGCGGGCGCATCATCAAGTCCATGCTCGCCGACCGGGGCCACGTCATCGCCGGCTCCGCCATCGTCCCGGACGAGCCGTCGCGGATCGCGCAGGAGCTGCAGCGCGCCCGGGAGACCGGGGCCCAGGTGGCGCTGATCACGGGCGGCACCGGCATCACCTCGCGCGACAGCACCTTCGAGGCGGTGAGCGCCGCGATCGCCCGGCCGCTGCCGGGATTCGGCGAGCTGTTCCGCATGCTCTCGTTCGAGGAGATCGGCAGCGCGGCGATGCTCTCCCGCGCGGTCGCGGGCGTCTCGAAGGACGGGTTGATCCTCTTCGCCATGCCCGGAAGCCCCGCCGCGGTGCGGCTCGCCTGCGAACGGCTGATCCTCCCCGAGCTGGGTCATCTGATCGAGGAGCTCGGCAGGTGAGGACCTGGCAACGCGCAGGGCTCCTGCGCCCCGCCCTCGAGGCCCTCCTCGCCGGCACCGACGCGCCGGCGCGCATGCGCGGCGATCC
>WNFT01008784.1_pt1 | contig 11752 bp, 19 predicted proteins | sample 5400191 | NCBI WGS metagenome assembly WNFT01 (sample SAMN13153359, study PRJNA577476) | soil metagenome | isolation source: 80 cm saprolite under Madrone tree | place: USA:California | collected 2016-06-14
GCTCAACCGCTGCCGAAGGCTTGCCAAGGATTGGGAGAACCTCAATCGCAACGCGCTGGCGTTCCTGCGGCTTGCCTCAATCCGCCTCATGCTCCGAAAACTTTGTAATCCCGCCTGATGTTTTCGGACAGACTCTTAGGCTATCAGCAGGCGTTGGCTTACAGGAACCTTACAGATGCGTCGGTTGTCGTCGGCTCCGCTTAGAAGGGTGGCCGATGTCTGGTAATCGCGCAACAACCAAAACGGTCGCCATATTGCATTCGAGCGCAGGGCCAATGAATGGCAACGTGGAAACGCAATTGTCGCCGCTGCAGGTCCTCATAATCAGAATGCCATGATACGATAGCCGGTAATTGTACTCGTCGGGCGGCGCAAGCCCGGGAGGATGCCAATGTCAGCGCTACAAACGTGGTCAGCAACGTCACCAATGCCAACTTCGCAACTCCCTAATTCGCCCGGACACGCCGCGGTACAAAGACTCAGACCGGCATCGTCCAAATCCTTCATTACACCGGCGCTCAAGACCGGCCTTTGCATCGCGGCGACTCTCCTTCTCATCGTTCCGCTGCTCATGGTCGAAGCCGATGCGCGCATGGGCGGTGGTGGTGGTGGTGGTGGTGGCGGCGGCGGGCGAGGCTTTGGCGGAGGCGGGTTCGGCGGCGGGCGAGGCTTTGGTGGCGGCGGTTTTGGCGGCGGCCGCAGCTTCGGCGGCATGGGCCATATCGGCGGCGTGAGCCGAGGATTCGGCGGAATGGGTATCGCGCGCGGCGGCATGGGCCACATCGGCGGCGTGAGCCGAGGATTCGGCGGAATGGGTATCGCGCGCGGCGGCGGATTCGCGGGTCGCTCTTTCAGCGGCGCCCACATCAGCCGTAGCGGCGGCATGGCAGTTCGCTCGTTCGGCGGCCGCGTCGCCGGGCGTTCGTTTACCGGTTCCCGCGTCGCCACTGCGCGGATCACTCATGGCGGCTCGATCCATGGCGCGGCCACCCATCGCCTCGCCGCAGCCGGGACCCGAACGGCCGCGGTGGGCGCCCTGCGAGCGGGCGGCCTTGCTCGCACTGGCAACATCGTCCGCGCCGGCAACGTCGCGCGCGCGCACGCGGTCTTCGGTCAACGTGCCATCAGCAACGCGGCGTGGCAGTCGCACTTCGGATGGGCCCGATTCCACGGCCGGTTCTGTTGCTCGCTCTGGCCCTGGTGGAGCAGCGGCATCGTGATCGGCTGGTTCGGGCCGCTGTTCTGGCCCTACGCCTATTACGACTTCTTCGACTACGTTTTCTGGCCATACGCCTACGACGACTTCTGGCCGTATGCGTACAACGACATCTACTACGGCATTTACGGACCTTACGCCTACTCCGGCTATGCCTCGGCCGATCCCGGCCCTGGCCCCGGCGTGAGGTCGGGCTCGCCCCGGCGCGTGGTGTCGCGAACGCCCGACGGAACGCAGCGCGCCGCCGCCGATATTTGCACCAGCCAAGCCTCGGAGCTCACCGACTGGCCGATCGAGCGCATTACCGAGGTCGTGCAGCCGACCGACGCGCAGCGCGCGTTGCTTGACGAGCTCAAGGTCGCCAACGCCAAGGCCATCGGCATTCTCCAGGGCGCGTGCCCGAATGATCTGCCGAGCATCCCGACCGGACGGCTGGCGGCGATGGAGAACCGGCTGCAAGTCATGCTTGCAGCCGTGCAGACCGTGCGTCCCGCGCTCGATCGCCTCTATCAATCGCTCAGCGACGAGCAGAAGGCTCGCTTCAACGCCGTCAGCCCGGCAAGCGATGCTGCAGCCGGACACGACCAGCGCAACCTCACGATGCTTTGTGAGCAGCGCACGCCGGGGGTGACCGATCTGCCGATCGATCGCATCGCCCAGGCGGTGCGGCCGACGTCGGCTCAGCAGGCTTCCCTCGATGAGTTGAAGGACGCTTCGCTGAAGGCGGCGGAGGGCCTCAAAGCCAATTGCCCGAGCTATCAGGCGCTCACTCCGACTGGTCGTGTCGAGGCGATGGAAAAGCGGCTCGATGCCATGCTGGCGGCGGCGAAGACCGTGCAGCCCGCGCTGACTAAGTTCTACGACGGGCTGAGCGACGAGCAGAAGGCGCGCTTCAACACCTTGCGGTCGGCGACCCGACCGGCGGCGTGAGGGTGCGCCGTCACGGCGAGCGGACAAGGCCGCGGTTGCGGAGCGGCACAAATTCAGCGCATTGCTGAAAATGCTCCGCGCTGGACGCGGACGAGATCGGCGGCCATCTCGGGAAGCCGATCGAGGTGATCGTCCCCCAACCGAGCCACAGCTTCCAATGGCGAGCCGCTGGGCTTTAGGAGCCTCGCATAACAACGTGGCTTTTGACTCTCCCGCGAAGCTTCGCCGATCAGTTTTAAGGGCCGTAGCCGTAGCCGTAGCCGTAACCGCTCCAATTGAAACGGTAGTTGATCCCCACCTTCACCATCTGGATGTCGCGGTTCCTCTCGATGAAAGGGTCTCCGGCAAGGAATCGGAACCCAACAGGAGCAATAAATGTCCGGTCGTCTAGCCCCAGAAAATTATACTCCACCTTTGCCGACCAATTGGGCAGGAAAGCCCACTCGATGCCCACGCCCACTAGCCAGCCGCTGTTGCTGTTGTTGGAGCCGCTGATTGATGCGCCGGTTGTCACATTGGTGATAGTGAAGTCGTCGCTGCCGACCCAACCGCCACCGGCCTTGCCATAAAAGAGCCAGGGGCCATTCGTCACGCCAAACCGCGCAGCCAGGGTCGTGATCCATCTATTGTTAGAGGTCACCTGGATGGTTCCGACCCTCGGAATGAATACGGTACCGGTGTTGTTGTTATTCGCAGCCCCATCGATGTCCGCTTCAATTCCAAGAACGAAGTAGTTGATTTGCCAGTTGTACCCGAGCTGGCCTCCCCCGATGAATACGCCGTTGCTGTTTCCGTTGTTGAAGTTCACGCCCAAGAAGGGGTCGAGCACGTCACGATTGGCCCAGGCCCCGCCAATGTTGCCGCCAAGACAGCGCTGCTGTAGTATGCAATAGCTTGCGCATGATGATCCCCCACGTTTCGCATTACACTGGTTCAAGCCTTTAACCGCTGGGCCGTCAGCGCGCCTCCGATGACGGAAGCGGCATGGGTTTGCGCGCGGGGGTAGGGGCTGGCCGCGGCGGAGGCGCTGAAATCTTGTGAAGGAGTTCCTGCTGGTCCGCCGCCAGCTTGGCGACGCCGTCCGCCATCTGCTGCTGGCTGGCGGCGAGTTGGTCCACGCTTTGCCGCATCGTGGCGAAAGCTAACGACAGCTGCTTCAGCTCGGGAGAAGGGGTGGCGGACGGGGCCGGCGCAGGCATGTCGGAAGCGGTCTGCGCAAGCGACGCGGCTTGTGGTGCCAGCCAGCTAAGCTGCGGGTACGAGTTCGCGATCATCTCTCTCGCAGCGTCGCCGTAGGACTGCCAAGCTATGGTAGCAGCGACACCGAAGCAAAATATGATCAGGAAGCGGGTGAGGCTGCGCGAGGCTCTCTTGCCGAGCGACGGCCGCTTGATCATCGCGTCGAGCGATGGCCTGCTGGACAGGTCTGCAGAGAACTCGGATGCTGTGGGGCTTACCGTGGAAGCCATCGGCTACCTCCCTCTCTTCCGACTGGTTTTACGCAACAGGCCATCATCGTGTGACTGGAGAAAGGCCGGAAGAGAGCAGCCGCGGGGCGGAGATTGGCAAGTCTGTGACCGGATACGTGCTTTGGCTCCCAGCAGTCCGGCAGCCTCCCGATGTTGACCTGTCGATCGACGCGGTCATACAAGCCAATCAGCGAACGATCCTGGAGCTTGCGGCCAAGCATCGGCTGCCGGCAATCTATTCCACCAAGGAGTTCGTCGAGAACGGCGGCTTGATGGCGTACGGCGTAAGCTACCCGGACCTCTACCGTCGGGCAGCGACCTACATCGACAAGATTTTCAAGGGAGCCAAACCGGCCGATCTTCCAATTGAGCAGCCGACCAAATTCGAGCTAGTCATCAACCTCAAGACCGCCAGGGCGCTCGGATTGACTGTCCCGCTCCCGCTCCTCGGCCGCACCGACGAGGTGATCGAGTAGGATGTTATTTGCTGCGGTGCATGAGCCCGTGCTTGATCGCGAGCCCAAGGAATCGATCCTGCGGCGTCTCCCATTATTTTCCCGAGTTCGAGTGCGAGCTGCCACGCTACCTCTCGCAATCTTGATTCAGCCGTCATATTGGCGGGGGTCCGCAAGGTGAAATAGGGCAAGGACCTTTGGGTTCACAGTGGATGACACGGCAGATACCGCTCAAGTCATCATTCGGCCGCCGCTTGCATGGGGGCTTGCCGTCATCGCCGGGCTTGCGCTCAACTGGCTCATCCCCTTGCCGTTCCTACCGGCCGACCTGCCTGCAGGCTGGCTCGGCACAATGGTGTTTGTCCTCGCGCTGGGGCTGATCGCCTGGGCCATCATTACTATCACTAGGGCCGCTTCGAACGTCCCCACCAACCTGCCGACCACCACCATCGTTGAGAGCGGACCGTACCGCTTCACGCGCAACCCCATCTACCTCGGCATGTTCCTGGGTCTGATCGGCTTGGCCATCGCGTTCGACAATCTCTGGCTGCTGATGATGCTGGTGCCCTTCGCGCTCGTCATCCGCTACGGCGTAGTGGCCCGCGAGGAAGCCTATCTCGAGCGCAAGTTCGGCGACGTCTATCGCCGCTACCACGCGCGCGTGCGGCGCTGGCTGTAGTGCTTCCCGCCACCGTGAGATGGCCGAAGCCGGCCTGCTGATGAGCTACGGCACAGACATGTTCCATCAGGTTGGCATTTATACCGGCAACATCCTCAAAGTGAGAAAACCAGCAATTCGACCGGCGTAACTGCCCGTGAGCCGATAGCCGTCGGCGAGGTCGGTTCCGTAACTCATCAGACTGCCGGTCGCGGCGAAGTCGCGGCCAATGCAAGCGCGCCCGCTCAAACGCTCCACACCAGTAGATGCGGCTCACGCTAACAGCCAGACGCACTCCCATTTAAATGAGCAGTGTCGCGGCCGCGATCACAATCCCGGTAACCAACGCGGTCAAGCAGGAGAACAGTAGTAGATCGTTCAGGACTACGCTCATGGCAGCCTCCCCGTGCGGGCCATGGTGTGGCTCCCCAGAGTTCAGCGCACTCCCGTACCGTGGCGGAAAAGTGGTGTAGTGGAACTTTGCGGAAGAGTTCTTGACGGTAGTGGGCTCCTTTGAATAAGGCAAAGCTCGGACCCGCTGGAAACAAGACGGCACGCGGCGCATACTCGCACCATGCCAGAACAGCGCCGTAAACGTCCCCGCGATCCCGCTCAACTCGCCAAGCTCATGATCGACATCGCCACCGGCCAGATCGAGGACCGGCCGCCGACGCCAGAGGAACAGGGTAAGGACTCGGCTGCAGCTGCGCTAGGTAGGAAGGGCGGGAAGGCGCGAGCCTCCCGTCTTAGTGCCAAACAACGCGCAAGAATTGCCAAGCAAGCTGCTCGCGCTAGATGGACAAAATCAAGTTAGGACGTGGTGACGGTGGTGACGGCTCCTGACGGCTCCCAAAGAATAATAATTGGCGCCGCGGAGCAGATTATTTCTCCCTTCTCGTGGATCACCTTGGCCTCAATCTGACCCCGCCTAAGTACGGGCGATCGATATAAAAATGGATACTTCATGAACCATCTTATTTGGTCGGTTGCGCCATCTTTAAAAGTATGTAGGGGCAACGCCATAGATTTAGGCGCTTCGCCCGGCAGTTTTACTTGCAATACCAATGTCTGAAACCGATCATTCGGGTCAGTTTCCACTAAAAAGACGAACACCAACTGAATGGCGGGGTAGGGCTCCATCGGAATATAAATATCGGTTCCATAGACGCCGGAGATTGAAATCTTGCCCCCGATCGATGTGGTCCAATCATCGGCAACAAACACGGACGCCTGTCGCATCTGTTAGGCCGCAAGCGGATATGGAGTTTTCTGCTGCTCTCGCAAAACTTCAAGCAGAACTTCGTTTTGGTCTGTTTGAGGCGGCGCCGTGTGTTTAGCTGGTGGCGGCGGCGCTACTGCTGGTGGCGGGGTGATTGCGGGTTCTTCCGCAAAATCGGGCTTCCCTAGGGGATACGTCACCTCGTATTTTGGCACAGCTCCAGCGATCGCAAACAACAGGCTACTAAACGTGTCGGACTCCCAATTCTGAGGGCGACTTAGCCATCTGCAGACGATGTCTGCAGACTTGCCCATACGCGATGCTAGAGTGGCTTGCGTAATTCCGCTCTGTTTGAACTCTTTGAGAACAACATCATAAGCGCGTTGCCGATTCCGCGCATTGATGTATCCAAAGGTGCCGAGAGAGATTTTTTCATCCGTAGTTGGCCTAGACAGCCCGGTAATAGTTTGTGAGGTACTCATCGAGGTCGTCTCCAGTGTGAGGCGTTTCCGCTGCAAACAAATCGGCCCATCTTTCTTGGGCCTCGTCTACCTCCGCATCAAAGTCCGCACCTATGTCTTCGCGCTTGGCCCACGTTAAGGCGACAAACTCATTCAATTTCCAGAACGCGCCTAATGAGCGAATGCCTGCTGTATCAAGTGGTTCATTGACCCGAATACTCCAGAACTCATCATCGACCGGATGCACTCTTGCAAGCATTGCGTAGGGCGGCTTTCTGTCGGGGTCTTCAGACACCGAAATCCGTGCACCGTCCACAAAGTCGTCCAGCCATGCTCGAAACATGCCTAGACGCTCTCCCTCTAGGGTGTCCGCAAACGGCGGCGTTACGGCAGCCAAAACGTCTGCGGAAACGTACATAGTGCGCGGCGTTTCCTCCTCTTGTTGGCTATAGATAGGTTTCAGCTCAAATAGACGAGGTCTCGGACCCTTTAAGAGCCCGTCTAAGTTGCCTTGACATATAAGTCAATATCCCCCACACGGTTGCCAGTGTACGGCTCTCAACTTGTGGTGAACAAGCAACAGATGGCGTGAAAATACCCATTTTGCTTGACGCTAAGCATAAAGGGCTATATAGTCGAGCCATGAACAAGCTCGACCGTGACGCCCGCGCCCGCATTCTCCACTTGCTTTGCGAGGGCAATTCGATCCGCGCCGTTACTCGGTTGACCGGCGCCAGCAAGAAGGCGGTCAGCAAATTGATGGTCGATGCTGGCCAAGCCGCCGCTTGGTATCAGGATCGCGTTTTCCGCAATCTCACCTGCAAGCGCATTCAGGTCGATGAAATCTGGGCATTCGTCTATGCGAAGCAAAAGAACGTCGCGGGCGCAAAGAAAGCACCGGCCGACGCTGGCGATGCGTGGACTTGGACCGCCATTGACGCTGATACGAAACTGATCCCGTCTTGGTTTGTCGGCGGTCGCGACAGTGACGCGGCGATCATCTTCATGGATGATCTTAAGTCACGGCTCGCAAACCGCGTCCAACTGACCAGCGATGGTCACAAGGCATATCTGGAAGCCGTCGAGGGCGCGTTCGGTGCCGACGTGGATTACGCGCAACTCGTGAAGCTCTACGGCGAGAGCCCTGACGCCGAAAAACGATATAGCCCTGCCGTATGCATCGGTGCCCATAAGACGCGGATCGAGGGCAACCCCGATCCCAAGCACGTCAGCACGTCCTATGCCGAACGGCAAAATTTGAATGTGCGGATGCACACTCGCCGGTTTACTCGGCTCACCAATGCGTTCTCAAAGAAGATTGAGAACCACGCGCATTCGGTCGCGCTGTTCGCGATGTACTACAATTTCGTCCGCATCCATCAGAAGCTACGGACAACGCCGGCGATGGCCGCAGGCGTGAGCAAGCGGCTGTGGGAAATAGGTGATATTGTGGACGTGCTGGAAGCTTGGGAGGCGCGAGAAACTAAGGAACGGGAGGCAGCATAGTGAGAGCGACGATCACGAGACAGGAAGCTAGAGCGCGCGGGCTGAAATGGTACTTTACAGGCCGCTCGTGCAAATACGGCCACAGGAAAGATCGACTTGTGAGCAATGGAAAATGCCGAGAATGCAGTCGCCAGGATTCCGAGCGCGCAAATCGGCGGGGACTGTATCGTTAGGGTCCGCCACAATCAAAGTAGCCCACTACCTTCTTGACGGCTCGCTTGTGTCGACCCGAACGATCAAGTAAAAAAGTACCTCTTCTTTTGTCGGTGGGGCTCGCTGTTCGAGTGGCGGCGAGCCTTTTGTTATGCGATGAGAGACCGCAAAAGTCAGTTGATCACGATCTGCATGCTGATCGGCGCCCTCGCTATCATCGGCTTAGCGCTTACCGGCACCTTGCAAATGAGAGTGTCCCGCTCGCCGGTGGCTCAGGTCGTCATAAAGTAATCGTTCCTTAGCGGTTTCCCGCCGCCACTTCTTGGGAAATGCCGCCATCGCGGTCTCGCGGGTCACGCTGCTCCTCTGGTAAGGCGGCGAATGTGCCGAAGCCCGCTAGTGTCGGCATAACTTCCTCCCATTCAGGATTGCCTTCGCAGGGTCTAAGCCTCCCCCACTATCGGCATCGCGGGCTGCTGCGCGCTCGCCGCGACCGGCCACGCCGCCGCGCCGCCGAGCAAGGCGATGAACTCACGCCGTATGCCGAACTGGCGCACGTTCATTTAACTTCATCGTGCTCCTCTTGAAGGAACTGCCCTGCCGGATTCTTGCCACGAACTGCGAAATGCTGGCCAGGTTTTCGCCACAAACCGCGAAACCAGAAAGCGTTGCGGCGAAATACGCCTGAAACAGGTGTGCGGTAGATGTTGATTGACAAGGCGGTTGCCAAAGGCGTTCGAATAGGGATGGACCAGATGGTTTACGATTATCGGCATTGGCTCGAATACGATTCCGTGGCGCTTGCGGTGCTGTTTGTCGGTGTCGGATTGGTTGAGTTGATCGTGCTGAGCATTTGAGGTGCCTCTTCAGGGGCAAAAGGACTCGGGCATACTGCCACGCCGCCGAGCAGGGTGATGAACTCGCGGCGCTTCATCGCTGCAATCACTCGATCACCTCGTTGGCTTGCGCGAGCAGGCTCGGAGGGACCGTGACACCGATCGCCCTCGCCGTCGGCAGGTTAATGACCAACTCGAACTGGGTTGGCTGCATGACCGGAAGGTCGGCTGGTTTCTCGCCCTTCAGAATGCGGCCCGTATAGATGCCGACCTCGCGATAGCGCCCGAAGTTGCTCGCGCCGTAACTCATGAGTCCACCGATCTCAGTAAATTCGCGGTTAAAGTGGACGGTCGGAAGCAAATGACGCGTCGCAAGCGTCACGATCTGCACGCGACGATCGATGAAGAATGGCTCGCCTCCAACAAGAAGTGCGTTCAGCCGGTTCTGCACGAGCGCAGCAAATGCTGTCTCAATCTCGGGACTACTCTCGGCTTTGAATACCTCGATTTGGCACCCAATTGCCTCGGCTGCCGCCTGCGTATCCCTGATGATGCTCTCCATAGCAACTGGATTTGCCGGATTGACAAGGAGCGCGATCCGCGCGGCGTTCGGCATCAGCTCGTGCAGAAGACCCAACCGTTTGGCGCTCAGTTCAGCAGCCATGTAGTTGACGCCGGTTACATTGCCACCCGGCCGGCGAAGGCTTGCCACGATGCCAGCTTTCACCGGATCGGTGCCGGCGGAAAAGACGATGGGAATGGAGGTAGTAGCCTTTTTCGCGGCAAGAGCCGTTGCCGTGCCGATCGGTGTGACAATCACAGCTACCCGACGCTGCACCAGATCGGCCGCCATTTCCACAAGCCGGCTATTTTCACCGTGCGCCCAGCGGAATTCGATCGCGACGTTCCTGCCCTCTGTGTAGCCTGCCTCAGCAAGGCCCTTCCGGAATGCTGCGAGCAGGTCGGCGTTCGGTTCCGCTGAGCCAGGATGGAGAAATCCAATCACTGGCATCGCCACCTGCTGCGCGCGCGCCGCAAGCGGCCAGGCAGCAGCGGCCCCGCCGAGCAGCGTGATGAACTCGCGCCTCTTCACTCGATCACCTCGTCGGCGCGCACTAAAAGCGACGCAGGCACTTCGAGGCCGAGCGACTTCGCGGTCTTGAGGTTGATAACCAGTTGGAATTTCGTGGATTGTATCACCGGTAAATCTGCCGACTTCTCGCCCTTGAGTGTCCGGCCGGCGTAGATGCCAACCTGGCGATAGCTCTCAGTCACGATCGGGCCGTAGCTCATCAGGCCGCCAACCGTGGCAAACTCGCGTAAGAAGAAAATGGCAGGCATCCTGTGACGAATTGCCAGCGCGGCGATTTGATCGCGGTGACCGAAAAAGAACGGGTCGGCACCGACAACAAGCATACCGGCGCGCAATTGTGTCATCGCCGCAAAGATCGGGTCGAAGTCGAGGTCGGTGCTGGCATGTAGGACATGCAGTTGCAGCCCGAGCTTGCGGGCCGTCGCCTGTAGGTCTCTCGATTGGCTCTCGGAACCGGGAAAGGTCGGGTTGAGGAGTGCGGCGGTGACGGTCGCCGTGGGCACCAACTCGTGCAACATCTCCACCTGCTTCTGCACCAGCTCCACGCTCAAGTTGGTCACGCCCGTGACATTGCCGCCTGGCCGGTCAAGACTAGCAACAAGTCCAACTGCGACTGGATCGACCGCTGCGGAGAAGACGATCGGAAGGGTCGTGGTTTCGGCCTTTGCCGCGAGTGCCGAGGCAGACCCAGCCGCGACGATCAGGGCCACCTGACGGCGAACCAGCTCCGCCGCCAGGGCACGCAGTCGATCGCTTCGACCCTGAGCCCAGCGGTATTCGATCGCTACGTTCTGGCCCTCGGCGAAGCCGATTTCGCTCAGTCCCTGTTGAAACGCGGCCGCCATGGGGGGGTACACGCCGGGCGATTGGCTGTTAAGGAACCCGATCACCGGCATCGCCGGCTGCTGTCCTCGCGCGCGCTTCACCTTGGCCGCGAGCAGCAGGCCGCCGCCCCCGACCAGGGCAATGAACTCACGCCGCGTCGTGTCGAGCATGGGGACTTTCTCCCCGATGCGCTATCAGCGCTGCCGACTGGCCCGTGCTTAGTCTTCCGCACTCTCACCCTACTGCTGGGCGGCCGGCAAGTCCTTGGGGCAGACCTGAATTGTTCTGAATCGAGGGTAAGCGGGCGGCCGCTAGCGCGCCTTCAGATTCAGAACAATTCAGATCTAGCCCAAGGACCTGAAGGCCACTTTGGAGGATGATCTTCAGCAAGCTAGGGCAAGTCCGCGATCTGCGGAGGCCGGTGCCGACGCGGAGGGCAAAATACAAAATTGACGCCGCGCTCAACGCCAGGTTCTGGCAAAACTTGAGGATGGGGACCATGTCAACCAGCGAAGGGGTACAAAAGCGAAATGCCTTTACCGCTTTTGCCGCATTTCGCATCGAGGGCCTTGAAGTCTCTTTGAATCACGCCCGCGAGATTGCAGTCCGCGAAGAACTGAACGCCGTAAGGCAATACATTGAAGAGGCGCAAGGATACTTGGCGCAGATTCGGGTATTACATGAAGAAGCCCTGAATGAGTTCAGCAGGGCGCAAGGAGAATAAGCCTGTTGGACGCTCCGCAGATTACGCAGTTGCCGCGCCGCCGAGCAGAGTGATGAAGCGGCGGCGCTACGACGAGCATGTGGCCCTCACCGCCCCCGTCGGACGCCTTCTTGAAGACAATGAGCAGCGGGATCACGACGAGCGTCGCGATCATCAGTGGATGGATCGGTGCCGAGCTATCCGCCCTACAATATCGCGCGGACCGAC
>WNFT01037389.1_pt1 | contig 11750 bp, 10 predicted proteins | sample 5400191 | NCBI WGS metagenome assembly WNFT01 (sample SAMN13153359, study PRJNA577476) | soil metagenome | isolation source: 80 cm saprolite under Madrone tree | place: USA:California | collected 2016-06-14
TTCGAGATGGCGGTCAGATTCTCGTCGATCACGAGCGTGACCTTGAAGACCGATTTGAGCGCCGGCTCGTCCCAGCATGGTATCGCTCGCCGCGCGTCGGTCGACTCGAATTGCGTGGTCGCCGCGACGTGGCTCTTGCCCGCGGAATCGACGTACTGGCTGCGGTAAAACCCGTGAAGCTTGTCGTTCAGGATGCCGCGAAACTTAATGTGAAGCTTCCAATCGCCCGGTTCGAGCTTTTGATCGAAATGCAGATGCGCGCGCTCGCGCGCCGGCTCAAGCTCGATGCGGCCTGTGAGACTTTTGCCGCCGCGCTCGACAACAGCGGAGTCGATTTCGAGTTCGAGCGCGTTGAGCACCACCTCGGAGGTGGCCTGATGAACCTTGACGGCGACCCACTCCTCGCCCGTGAAAGTGAAGGCGATCAGGTCGGGCGTGAGTGTGAGATCGTAGCGATCAGGCGTTACCGCCGATGGCAGCCTGTATTCGAGAGCCTTGTCAGCACTAAGTGTGGTGTCCTGGTCGAACATCGAATTCCTTCCCTTTCGGCGTCAATACGTGATGTGCGAGCAACGCTGTCTTCGACTGGCCACGCGTGCCCGAATGCGCATGAGCACGCATGTTTTCGCATTGTAGCCGCAAATCGGCACGCTCGCGAGTTGAGCCGAAATTCAATAATGGGTCAGTTTAATGAGCACGCAGGTCTTTTTTACCGAGCTCCGCAAATCATAGTGACAGTTCCGGTCTTGCTCGATCTCTTGCTCTGTCATTCTCGCGCGTGGCTGCCGCGCGAAGAATCCCGGTCCTTCGTCACGTCCTCCAGCGGAATTCGGGATTCCTCGCGCGCGCCAGACACGCGCGCGGGAATGACAGAAAAATTCGACCGAGCGGACGTGCGTGTCACTATCTTGTGCAGGACTCAATAGGCCGTCATTTTTAGGCTGTCATTCTAGGAGTCTGTGATTTTTTTGGTTTCATTTCCGTGTCCATTTCCAGATCCCTCTCCCTGTCCAGGGAGAGGGCAAGCGCGCTGGCGCGCGCGGGTGAGGGCAGCAGCCACAATATGATGTTGGTCGTCTCATTGACGCTGACCAAGCTGCGCCCTGGTTTGTCATCCTGAGCGTCAGGACCGGGCGAGTTCGGCGAAGCTGGTGATTTGCACATGGTTTGCCGACAGCGCCTCGCGTATGCGAGTGCCCGTCAGGATTTCGACTTCCCGTTGCGCCTTGGCGGGCGGCGGCGTGACGCCCACGTCAATCGCGGGATGGAAATAAATCTCCGTAACACCCTCCCGCAGGCGGGCGATTACGCCAAGGACATAGTCTTCGGTGAGATTGCCGCTTTGATGGAGCCCGAAGAGATAATCGGTCGTGCGTATTCCGCGCGCCGCAAGCATCCGGCGCGTTCGTCGCGACAGTGCGCGAAAGATCACCGCTTCGATCAGTTTGCGCGCGAAGTGGTCGCGGGCCAGCGCGAGCGTTGTGATGATCGGCTCGCGCGGAATGCGGATGCATGGCACGCGATATTCGGCGGCAAGGTCGAGCAGGATATCCGCCAGAACCGGATGCACGTGGAAATTGAGATGGCCGTCGATATGATTCAGGTAGCCGACGAGTTTCAGATGAAGATCGATTTGTGCGCGGACTTCGTCGCGCAGACGCGTGCGGACCTTGCGGTTGAAAAAGTAGCGCATTCCGGCAATGACCGGGCTTTCGAGGAAACGGCCCGTCGAGTCGACGATGCCTTCGAGCTTCTCGAAGGGCAGCACGCTTCGACCGCGGCATACGGAGAGATGAAGTCCGACGTCGAGTCCGGGATTTTCGCGCGCGATGGCAACCGCCTCATCGCGCGCGGCGCCCGCGACCATCATGCTCGTACCGCGCAGCACACCCTCGCGATAAGCTCGAATGATGCCCGCATTTACCTCGCGCGAGACGCCGAAGTCGTCGCCGGTGATAATGACGGCCTTGCCGATTGACACGGCGCCTAACGGATTTGCGGGCGGATGCTCGATTGATTCACCTGAGGACGCAGTTTTTAGCGCACAAGCCCCTTTTTCTGTCATTCTATGCGTTCCTCGCCTAGAATTCCGGCGCGCTGCAGATCCCGGGATTCTACGCGCGAGTCGCGCGTAGAATGACAAATCACACTAGGCAGGAAGATACGACAACGAAAAGGGGTGGCAAGGAGGCGCTTCTGTGATCCTGGTCCTGTGTGCATTCGGAGCTGAGCTGGAACCACTACGAGCGCGGCTCGCGGTCGAATCGACGATCCAAAAAACCGGGATTCGCGGCTATTACGGTCGCATCGCCGAAACGCACCTGGCGTTGGTGACGACGGGAATCGGGATGCGGCGTGCCCAGGAAAGTACCCGGCGCGCGCTGGACGTCGTCACAGACGCCACCCTGGTGGTGGCGGTGGGAGTCGCCGGCGCTCTCTCGGACAAACTCCGCGTCGGTGAAGTCGTGCTAGCCGACAAGCTGACAATGAGACGCGGAGATGGCGCGACCGCTTCGGAGCACGTCCTCGACGTTCCGCGCGACTGGTTCGACGCCTACGCCTCCGCGCTCACGTCTGCCGGCCTCGGGTTTACCAAGGGCGCGATCCTCACTTGCAGACACCCGCTCACGACCGGCGCCGAGAAGCGCGCCGCAGGTGAGAACAGCGGCGCCGTCGCGGTCGACATGGAAAGCGCCGCGATTGCTTTGGAAGCGGCTGCGCGCGGATTGCCGTTCGTATGCATGCGAACCATTCTCGACACCGTCGACCAGGAGCTGGTCGGCGCGCGGCTGGCCGATGAATACGGCCATGTGCGTCCGCGCGCCGCGCTCCAGGCGCTTGTGACTAATCCCGGCATTGTGGTCGGGCTTTACCGTCTGTTGCGCAACTTGAGGCTCTCGACCCATGCGCTGGCTAACGCTTTCGAGCAGGTCGCCCGCAGCATCGGCTAAAAACTCCCGCCTATCGTATTCCTGGCGCGGCTAGGCGCGGCGGCGGCCTGGCGCGTTGCTCTTCTTAACATCGTCAGGGCTCTGAACCGGTGTCAGGAAGTCGCGATTGTACGGGAAATCGCCAATATGGCGTGCGACCGCGGCATCGTCGCCGTAGCTCCCGGCTCGCGTCAGGATATGGAGCGTGAGCACGATGAAGGGCAGGAAGATGAAGACGCTCGCCAACCCGATTTCAGGTGCGCCGATGAGAAACAACATCGTGATACCGAAGCTGACGATTCCCGCATAGAGCAGCGGCCCCAGGAGCGCGCGCGACGGAAATCCCGGCACGGCGGCGAAGGGCTTGCACGCACCACGATTCAACCATGCGTCGAGCAACTGAAAAATCGCGATACCGATCGCCGCGACGAAGAACCATCCGAGGTAATTGCTGATCGGGACGCCGAAGTGCGGCCCCGGCGGATCGTACCAGAAAATTTTGCCGAGGAACCATCGGTCGCCGAGCACGCTCAGCGGGTCGACCACCATATCGACCATCACCATGAACAGCGCCGCCATCAGCCATACGCGCGGCGAGCGCCGAAGCTGCCACGTATCGAGCAGACGCAAGTCCCATCCGCGCCGGTATAGCGGCGCGGCCAGCAGAAGCGCCACGGTATAGCTCGCGAAGGCGAGAAACGTGAACGAGAGCGAGTCCATCAGGGGCACGCCGAAGACCCAGATTTCGCGTCCGCGGGTCGCCTGGATGTAATGATACAGGCCGAAGGGAAAGCCGTTGTGCACGGAACTCCATTCGCACCCCAACGCAACACCGTACGTCAGGACAGTGAACAGCAGCGTCGCGCGGAAACCGAAGTTGATGATCGCGATAAAGAGGAACGCGCCGAGAAAGATGAAGACGTAGGGGCGAAGCGCGACGGTTGAGAGCAGGAGATACATTCGCAATCACGCCGCGACGCCGGCGAAGCCATTATCGCGGAAGAATTCGATCGCGCGGCGAAGGCCGTCGTCAATTGGTCCGGGCTCATAGCCTAATTCGGCGCGCGCCTTGGCCGAATCCGCCATCCGCACTTCCGTAAGGCTCGCGCGCGGCGGACGTTGCGTCACGGTGCGAGAAACAAGCTCGGCGCCCAGCGCGAATCCGTACGCGACGGCATATGGAATTTTGAGCCGCGGCGCAGGAAGCCCGGAGAGCGCCGCAAGCTTGCGCAGCACATCGGCGAGCGTCAGGTTCTCGCCGCCGAGGATATATTTCTCGCCGATCCGGCCGCGTTGCGCGGCGAGCAGATGGCCCCGCGCCACGTCCTCGACGCAAACCAGGTTGAGGCCGGTTTCCATGTAGGCCGGCATCCGGCGATTCAGGAACTCCACGATTACTCGCCCGGTCGGAGTCGGTTTGAAATCGCGCGCACCAATCGGCGTCGACGGGTTGACAATGACGACGGGAAGACCATCGTGCGCGGCCTTGAGCGCCTCCTGCTCAGCGAGGAACTTCGAGCGCTTGTACGGGCCGACCATGCTGTCGAGCGTCACCGAGGTATTTTCGCGACCAATCCCGTTGGCGTCGATGCCGAGCGCTCCGACTGTGCTGGTGTAGACGACCCGCGAGACCCCGGCGCTGCGCGCAGCCGCGAGTACGTTCTTCGTGCCCTCGACGTTGCTCGCGTACATCGGAGCGGGATCAGTGACCCAAAGACGATAATCCGCGGCGACATGGTAAATGACGTCGCATCCGCGCGCGGGCTGCTCGAGCGATTGGCGGTCGCGGATATCGCCGATCACGATCTGGCAATCGACACCGTGAAGCCCTCGCATGTCGGCCTTCTCGCGGACGAGCGCGCGCACATGCGTGCCGCATGCGACGAGCGCACGCACGACGTAACATCCGACAAAGCCGTTTGCGCCCGTGACAAGCGCGGTCTCGCCTGCCATTTAATTCACCCTCATACGGCCACGACGCCGGCATGCGCAATCACTGCTTTGGCCGCCGCGTTGCCTGACATTACCGCGCTTTCGATGGTCGCGGGGAGTCCCGTCTGGATCCAGTCGCCGGCGAGAAACAGGTTCTTGATTGGCGTGGCAGTGGTGGGGCGGCTCATATCGGAGAGTGGATCGGGCGCGATCGTCGCATGCTTCTCCTTGAGCACGAGCGACTTGACGATCTTTGCGGCGCGCGCGCCGGGGATCATCGCCGCAAGATCAGCCATGACGAGATCGAGCAACTCCTCGTTCGAACGATCGACGAGCTTGCGAGCGCCGCTAATCACGAAGCTCAAGTAGCCCGGGTGGCGCTCGCCGTGTTGGGCGAAAATCCTGCGCTTGTTGAAGAGCCATTGCGTCTGCGTGCCGATGAAGCCGACAAAGGCGGAGCCGGTTACTTCGCGATCGAGCCAGACGTGAACGCAGATTATTGGCGAAGCTTTTAGTGCGCCCAGGCCGGAGAAGAACGTGTCTGTCGCCACGCGTTCCGGCAGAAGCCTCAGGAGCGGCTCCGGAGGAACGGCGACGATAAAGTTGGCGGCCTCGAGCCGCCGGCCGTCGCGCAGACGCACGCCCGAAATTGCGCCATCGCTCGACTCCAATCCTTCAACGATCGAGCGGCATGCGACGATACCGCCGCGGCGCTCGATATAGTTCTGCGCGGCGGTGCAGTAGAGATCACTGAGCCCAACCTTCGAGTAGACAAATGCTGAGTCGATGCGGCGTGCGAAGAAGGCGCGTCTCAGCACCTCGGCGAAAAGCGCGGCGGAGGCGAGTTCGGGGTCTTCGTTGAGAGTCGCGATCGCGACCGGATACCAGAAGCATTTGCGCGCGCGCTCGCCCTGGCGCAACCGGTCCATCAGTTCGGCGACGCAGATGTGCTTTAGACGCGCGGGGTCGCGCAGCCGCATATACATCATCCGCATCCCGGCATTTACGACGCTCACGCGCTCGCGCATCGTGAGATGCCGGTAGCGCAGCAACGCCGCGCTCATATGGAATGGCCCGGGAATCGGCGCCGTGCGAAGTAGGGCGCGGTGGCCGGGCCCATCGAGCATTTCGATTTCGAGATTTTGATGGACGATCAGCTTGTCGCGCGTGCCGATCGTGCCTAGAAACTTCAGCGTTTCGTGATAACAGCCCATCAGGACATGCTGGCCGTTGTCGACGAAGTCGCCGCTTTCCGGGTCGACGAACGAATAGGCGCGTCCACCGAGCGCGGGCTTGCCCTCGAGCACGGCGACGCGATAGCCACGCCCCGCCAGCGCGACACCGGCGCTGAGCCCGGCGAAGCCGCCGCCGACGATGACGACATCCGTGGCTTCTTTAGGGGGCAAACCTTTGAAGGCGGCTCGGAACGAGGGTGTAGTGTGAGAGTTCAGAGCTTGTCCGGATCGAGTGGTTCAGCGCGACCAGCCTTAATGTCTTCAAGCGCCTGAGCTTCCAAGCCGTCCAAAACCCGACCGGATTGAGCGAACGCGGCATCCCACCGTTTTTCGTCAGACTCAAGAGTCCTGAGCAACCAGTTCGCAAACTCGTCCTGCTCGTATTCGGGCAACTCTTCCGCAGCTCTTTCAAAGGCCCGCCTAAACAGTTCGGTCATGCGCGGCGCCGCTTTCTTAACAACGACCTTCGCCATATCAGAAAAGTTTAACGAACGAGCGGCTGTGTATTCAACCCAGCGATTGCAACCGTCTCCGCGAGGCACGCGGAGCATGACAACTTACCCGTGAAATGCATTTGCGGGACACAGCACTAGGCGCGGGAGCGATGGAGGCGTGAGGAAGCCCAGACCCGGCCCACCAGGTAGAGCTTGCGCGGCGTCGAGAGGCTCAGGCGGCCGTCGAAGACGCGATAGTTCGACCGCACGATGCGTTCGAGCAACGCCGCGTAGATACGGCGCATCCCCTCGGCCGCGATCATCGAGGGGCGATCCTCGGGCGGCAATGCATTCTCGGCTTCGCGATAGAAGGCGCGCGCGCGCGTCGCCTCGAACTCCATCAGGCTGCGAAAACGGGGGCTGTAAACTCCTTTGAGGATTTCGTCTTCGCTGACCTCGAAGCGTTTGAGATCTTCGAGCGGGAGATAGATACGCCCGCGCGCGGCGTCTTCACGCACGTCGCGGATGATATTGGTCAACTGAAAGGCAACGCCGAGGCGCTCGGCGTAAATTCGCGCCGCCGGATTGCGGTAACCGAAAATCTCGATGCAGATGAGACCGACCGCGGAGGCGACGCGGCGGCAGTACAGGCTCAACTCGTCGAAGGTAGCGTAGCGCCGGCGCGTCAGGTCCATCTCGACCCCATCGATGACTTCCTCGAAGTAACGGCGCGGGATACGAAAGCGGCGGATGCTTTCGGCGAGCGCGCGCGAGACGGCGCGCGTGGGCGTACCGGCGAAGACGTTATCGAGTTCGGCACGCCATTGCGCGAGCATCTCGACCGGTTCGGGCACGGTTTCGTCGTCGGCGATGTCGTCGACGAAGCGGCAGAATGCATAGATCGCATGGAGCGCCCGACGCCGCTCGGCCGGCAGCAACATGAACGCGTAGTAGAACCTCCTCCCGCGAACATCAGGATGTCGCGCCTGAGCCTCCGGTCGACCAGGCGATTGAGCGCGGCGCCTTCTATGAGCATCGCACGCGCGCATTCGACCTCGTGGCGCATCATCGAAACGAAGCCCGGTGTCATGCGACGCTCGCGCAGATCGTCAACACTCACGCCGAAACGCTCCATATCGCGGCGCGGCAGGTAGATACGCCCGTTACTGAAATCGATTGCGATATCCTGCCAGAAATTGGCGAGCTGGAGCCCGCTGCACACAAGACCCGAAAGATGCTGGCGCTCGGCGTCGCGGTAGCCGAAAAGATAGAGCACCAGCCGCCCCACCGGATTGGCCGAGTAGCGCGCGTAGCCGAGCAGATCGTCGAACGTGTCGAAGCCTTGAAAATTGACGTCGCTACGAAAGGCGCGGAGCAAATCGACGAATGGCTCGCGCGGGATTTGGTAGCGGCGCACAGTGTCGGCGAGCGCGACGAAGACCGGATGGCGCGGCGAGCCCGCATAGGCGAGATCGAGCTCCAGTTCCCACTCATCCAGTTTCGCGATGCTGTGTTCTTCGTCGGCAAAATCGTCGGCCATCCGCGCATAGGCATAGATCGCGTGCATGTACCGGCGCATCTCGCGAGGCATCAGCCACGACGCAATCGTGAAGTTTTCGTAATGCGAGCGCGCGAGCCGCCCGCACCATGCGTATGCCTCTTCGAGGCTCAGTACGGCATTGGCGGCGCCGGCAGGGGCGTCGTGCGGGGTTTCATCCTTTGCTGCGTGCGCGACTTCGGCATTCGCCCGTGCCGGCGCGGCGCTCACTCCGCTTCCGTATTCAGTGCTGGCTTTGACGCCGGTCATCACGCAGAGGCGGACGCGGGCGCGAGCCCGATTAGTTCGCGCGCGGCCGCGCGGGCCCACTCGTCGGTCTCGAGCAAATCTTCGAGCGTACGGGCCGGTGCGTTGTGATGGCGCCGCATTACGGTTTCGAGATGGCGCGGAATGTCGACGAAGCGCATCGACCCTGCAAGGAAGCCCGCCACCAGTTCTTCATTGGCGGCATTGAGGCAGGCTGACATCGTGCCACCCGCGCGCAGCGCTTCGTAACCGAGCCGAAGGCATGGAAAGCGCGTGAGGTCCGGCGCTTCGAACGTGAGATGCGCGCAATCGAGCAGCGAAAGCGGCTTGAGATGGTGAAGCGGCAGGCGGTCCGGGTAAGACAGCGCGAATGCAATCGGGATCGCCATGTCGGTTACGGCCATCTCGGCGATAACGGAACCATCAGCCATCTCGACCATCGAATGAACCACGCTTTGCGGATGGATCACGACGCTGATCTGGTCGGGCGTCAAATCGAACAGCCAGTGCGCTTCGATAACCTCGAGCCCCTTGTTCATGAGGGTGGCCGAATCGATCGTGATCTTCGCGCCCATCCGCCACGTCGGATGATTGAGCGCATCTTTGACCGTGATCGCGCCGAAACGTTCAGCCGGCCATTGGCGGAACGGTCCGCCCGAAGCGGTCAGGATGATGCGTTTGAGCGCCGCGCGCGGCTGTCCCTGGAGGCATTGGAAGATGGCGTTGTGCTCGCTGTCGACCGGCAACAACTGGACGCCGTGCTCGCGCACCGCGCGCGTGACGATTTCGCCGGCGATGACCAACACTTCCTTGTTGGCAAAGGCGATATCCTTGCCGGCCCGTATCGCCGCGAGGGTCGGCCCTAATCCGCGCGCACCCACCAATGCGGACATGACCAATTGCGCCTCCGGATGCGTGGCGACGGCAACCACTCCTTCCGCACCGTGGAGAATCGCCACGTCTTGATTGCCGAGCCTGTTCTTGAGCTCGCATGCGAGTTCAGGCGTGGCAACTGAGACGAGTTCGGGGCGGAAGCGGCGAACCTGCTCGGCCATCAGAGCGATGTTGCGTCCAGCCGCCATCGCGACTACCTGAAAGCGGTCGGAGAAGCGTTCAACCACGTCGAGCGTGGTGACGCCGACAGAACCGGTAGAACCGAGGATTGCGATGGATTTCATGGCGCCACCTCGATCACAGCGATGCGCGTTCGGCCATCCGCCGGCGGAAGCGTCCGAGGGCCATCAGAGGGAAGTAATGGGCGTACATGTGGTAGCTGAGGTAGAAATGGTTGGGGAAGCCGGTACCTGTGAACTCCGGCTCGTCCCAATCGCCGGTATCCCTCTGGCGTTCCGCGAGCCAGGTCACGCCGCGCATAACGCTGTCACTGAGTTCATCTTCACCGGCAATCAATCCGATAATCGCCCATGCAGTCTGCGAGGGCGTGCTCGTTCCGCGGCCCTTGTACGTGAGGTCCGTGTCACTGAGACAGCTCTCGCCCCAGCCGCCGTCGGCGTTTTGCACCGACTTGAGCCATCCGACGGCGCGCTTGATCCACGGTTCGTTTGTATCGACGCCGATCGCACGCAGACCGGACAGCGCCGAGAAGGTGCCGTAGACATAATTGACGCCCCAGCGTCCCCACCATGCGCCGTCCGCGTCCTGTTCGCGCTTGAGCCATGCGATCGCGCGACGCGCGACCGGATGGTCGGCGCGATAGCCGACCGCCGCCATCATCTCAAGCACGCGGCCGGTCAAGTCGGGGCAGGTGGGATCGGTCGAGGCCTCGACATCCGCGAAGGGTGCGTGGTTGAGCCATTCGGAATCGTTATCAACGTCGAAGGCTGCAAAGCCGCCGTCCTTCGACTGCATACCCATCACCCAGTTCGCGCCGAGCCGGATAGCATGTTCGCGCGCCGCGGCATCTTCATGGGCCGCGCCGGCGAGCACCATCAGGATCACTGCCGAGTCGTCAACGTCGGGATACCAGTCGTTGTAGAACTCGAAGGCCCATCCGCCGGGCTCGAGATTGGGGCGCTTCACCGACCAATCACCCTTCTTGAAAACCTGATGATCGATGAGCCATTTGGCGGCATCGCGAATTGCGGGATGGTCACCGGAAACATCGGCGTCAAGCAGCGCCTTGGCGGCGAGAGCGGTATCCCAGTTGGGCGAAATGCACGGCTGATAGAGAGTCGAATCGCCCATATCCCAGAGCAGCTCGCCCACCCCTTCGAGCGCCTTTTTCATCACCGGATGGTCGTTGCGATAGCCGAGGCCCTTGAGCGCCATCGGACTCAGCAGGTAGCAGGGCTCGATTCCACCCCACGAGCCGTTGGCGTCCTGATGCTCGAGGAGCCAGTTTTCGGCATAGCGCAATGCCCGTGCGCGCAGCCCTCCGACGTGATGGTGGTCGTAGGCGCGCATCACATGATCCGTAAACAGGAGTGCGTTGCGCAGCGAGAAGAGGCGCTTCCCGCGCGTGAGCTTGAACTTCGTGAAATGGGGCGGCTGGATGTAGAGTTCGAGGACGCCCTGACGCCAATCGATCGACACGACCGGTTTTTTCGCCTGCAACACCATCATGGCCAGGAGCGTGCCGCGCGCCCATGACGACAACTCGTACATGTTGACCGGGAACCAGTTGGGCAGCAATGCGATCTCGACTGGCAGCGCAGGCGTCGCGTCCCACGGCATCTGGTTCAGCGCGGCGAGATAGAAGCGCGCGAGCGTGCCTGAATTTGCGATGCCGCCGCGCGAGAGAATCCAGCGCCGCGCCTGCATCATGGGTTCGTCGCCGGCGCGCATCCCGGTGAGCTTCAGCGCGAAGTAGGCGGAGATCGAGGTCGACAGATGGCCCTCGCCACCCGGGAATAACGTCCAACTTCCGTCGGACTGCTGCGTGTCGAGCATCCACTTCTTGAGCTTGGCCTCGAGGCCGGGCTCGGGCTCAAGCTCCATGAAGCGATTGAACATAATGTACTCGGCGTTCATCTCGGCGTTCGCTTCTAGCGGCGCCTGCCAATAACCCTCAGGACGCTGCAACGCGAGAAGGGACCGCTGCGCCCGGTCGATCGTGAAGTCGATCTTGGCAGCAAATTCGTCACGCGGATTGGCGGCGAAACCCGCCTGCCCGTTAGTTGTTTGGGAAACTTGATCCATGGTTGCCAGGTTTAACGGCGCCCGCCCCGCCGCTTCTCAGGGAATCACCGCGCATTTGAGCACGGCGCTCCGCTCGAGCAGCGCGAACACCTCGTCCAGTTCTTCGAGCTTGCGGCGGGCGTTGATGATCCTGCCCGCGTCGAGTTTGCGTTCACATAAAAGCTCGTAGGCGCGGCGCACGTCGCGCGGCCTGAAATGGAATGGCGCAAGCAGCGTCAAATTATCGTAATGCATCCGGCGGGTGTCGACGCTGAGC
>WNFT01008429.1_pt1 | contig 11749 bp, 7 predicted proteins | sample 5400191 | NCBI WGS metagenome assembly WNFT01 (sample SAMN13153359, study PRJNA577476) | soil metagenome | isolation source: 80 cm saprolite under Madrone tree | place: USA:California | collected 2016-06-14
CCCCATCAAACCGCGCAGCTCCTGTTGCGAAGCGGAAGGATCGAACTGCCAAAGCCAATCGATCGCCGTCATGCCTTTGGTGATCGATTCGCCGTGATCCTGCGCGAAGTAGCCTACAGCCACCTCGTGGCCCCATCGCACTTCGCCGCCATCAATCGGAAACTGTAAGTCCTTGTCCTCGATGAATCCAGGCGCGTTGCGGACCAGCGACTTCAGCATGGTAGTTTTGCCGACACCGTTGCGGCCCATCAGCGCGATTTTTTCGCCGCGCACCACGCTCGCCGAAAATCGCGGAATCACCTTCAAGCTGTCGTAGGACTTCTCGACGCTGCGGATTTCCAGCGGGTGCTTCCCCGAATTCTTCTTCATGTCAAACTTAATGTACGGCCGCTGGATGTTGCTCCTCGCCAGCTCCGTGGTTTGCAAACGTTCGACTTCCTTCTTGCGCGAAGTCGCCTGCGCGGAACGCGTGCCTGCGGAAAACCGCGCGATAAATTCCTGCAACTGCGCGATCTTTTTCTCGCGATTGGCGTTGTCCGCCTCGATGCGCCCGCGAATCTGCGTCTTGGCCACCACCATATCGTCGTACCCGCCGCCGTACATGATGATCGTCTCGTAGTCGATGTCCGCGGTGTAGGTGCACACGCTGTTCAGAAAATGGCGGTCGTGAGAAATGACAATCAGCACGCCTTCGTAATCGCAAAGATATCTCTGCAGCCAGTGAACGGAATCAAGGTCCAGGTTGTTGGTCGGTTCGTCGAGCAGCAGCGCCGTGGGATTGCCAAAGAGCGCTTGCGCCAGCAGCACGCGCACTTTCTGGCCACCTTGCAATTCGCCCATCTTGCGTTCGTGCAGCGAGTCCTCGATCCCAAGGCCGTCTAGCAACACCGCGGCATCCGCTTCCGCGGTATAGCCGCCCTCTTCCCCGACGATGCCTTCAAGTTCCCCCAGGCGCATGCCATCGGCGTCGGTCAAATGGTCGTGCGGCTTGGCGTACAGCGCGTCGCGCTCCTCGAGTGCCTTCCAAAGCGACGCATTCGCCATGATCACGGTATCGATAACGCGGTACTGGTCAAACGCAAACTGATCCTGCCGCAGAACGCCCATTTTCTTCGGGCGCGTGACCGAACCGCTGGTGGAGTCGAGCTCCCCCGTCAAGATCTTCATAAATGTGGATTTTCCGGCGCCATTGGGTCCGGTGACCGCGTAGCGGCGCCCGGCCATGAAGGTGCAGGTCACGTTCTCAAACAGGACCCGCGGGCCAAACCGCATAGTGACGTTGTTGACCGAGAGCATAACCCTCCAATTATAGCGTGGAACTGTTGCTCGTGCTTGCTCGCCTTGATGACCTTGACGAAGCGCGGTCCTAAACACAATTTGTTGGCGTAAGGGAAAAGGAGCTTCGAGCAGGTCCCAGTACTGCCTTTTTTCTTGACATCCTCCTGCAGAAAATGCAGAATCCCCGCAACTCTCCAAGTTTCGTAAGAGGCTCCAGTCCCCTGCTCCTCTTGAACGTGAGCACGCATGGCATGCATCACGTCTCAACTGCAATACCCAGTCCGCCTTGAGGAGGCCATCATGAAATTTTTCGAATTGAAACTGCGCGTGATCGCGCCTTTGATAGTGGTTTGCTGTTTGGCCGGCGTTGGTAGCCAAGTGGCACGAGCACAATCGCCGCCGGCGTGGGCGCAGGGAGACGTGTTTGCCGGGATCGGAAATGGTGTGTACGAAGTTTACCACAACGTTGGTACGGCGACGTCGCCTAATTATGTCTTAGTGGATACGCGGAATCTGGGCACGAACGATTTCACGACAGGCTGCACATTCGACTTGGCCTCCAATTTGTATACCACGAGCTTCAACCAAAACAACGTAGTAAAGTTCGACGCAAACTCGCCTCACTCTGTCCTTCAGATTATCAACACGACCGGCATAACCCCCGTGAACAGCTTAAGCAACGAATCTGTCGTGTTTGCCGGCAGCGGCGACTTCTTCGTGGGGCATGCCGACCCCGATCACCAAGTCCACCGGTACAACGCCGCTGGAACGTTCCAGCAGGCATATGCCGTGGACCTCGAAGACCGGGGCTCAGACTGGATCGACTTGTCTTCTGATCAGCATACGTTGTTCTACACGTCGGAAGGCCGGTTGGTGAAGCGCTTCGATTTGTCTACGAGCACGCAACTGACCAATTTCGCCAACTTAGGTACGCCAGTATCAGGCGAGACGCTGTTTGCCCTGCGGCTGCTGCCGCCCGGTGACGGGAGCACTGGTCTTCTGGCCGCCAACGGAGCCAATATTAAGCGCTTTGATGCCTCGGGCATAGTCATACAAACTTACACCGCAACCGGCGAAAACTTCTTCTTCGCCCTGAACCTGGATCCCGATGGGACATCCTTTTGGGCAGGCGGCTATGTCACCGGAAAGCTTTACAAGTTCGATATCGCGTCGGGCGGCACTCTCCTGACTCCGATAGGGACGGGAGCCACCGGGACTGGTACGGGAAACCTCGCTGGCATCTGTGTTAAGGGTCAAAGTACAGCAGTGAACACGTTCACCACGCCGCAGCAGGACATCACGGTCCAGACGGTCACATTCACCGACCCAGGAGTGATGGACCAGTCAATTCAGTTCCCTAATGGTACGAACCGGAATGGCGCTGCTTTTATGTCCGTCAGCTTCACGAATCGGCCCGGATCCGACTCGCACCCCCATCTTCCCCTGCAATATAACCGCGCCGTCGTTTAACACGCCGGGGGCCGCTCAGATCACACTCACTTCCCACTTTATCACAGCATCGGGCTCGAAGCAGCCCAACCCAGCGTACTTCATGTGCTCTGACGGGATTAACGATTGTGCGAACATTTTTACAGCTGATCCTTGTTTGCCCACCGGCTGCCTCGTCAGTGGAGGGACTAACAGGATCAATTCGCGTGAGATCATCGGCAGCGGTGCACCTTCTCCTTACAGTGCTTTCGTCCAGCAACCCATTAACGCTGACGGCAGCAGCGTCTTCAGCGCAAAGAAGGGAGTCATTCCAGTTAAATTCACTCTTACGAAAGACGGCACTGCTACCTGTCAGCTGCCGCCGGCAACGATTACTCTAACCCGAACTGCCGGTGGGACAATCGGACCCATTGATGAGAGTGTTTACATGGGATCTGCTGATAGCGGCTCGAACTTCAGAATCAGCGGTTGTCAGTATGTCTACAATCTGGCGTCACCCGGTCCCGGGACATATGAAGTGGATATCATCACCCAGAACTCCCTGGTTGGCAGTGCCATATTCGCGCTCAAATAGTGCGATGAGTGGATAAAGCAGGCGAGCCCACTGCCCTTGCCTCAGGGCGCTGAGGGAGGCGCTGGCAGCTCCAGCAAAAGGGAAGGAGTGGGACTTGCGAATCCGCAATGAAACGCTGTGCAGGATCGCCCACTCCTGGGCGAGTACGTTGCAACTCATCTCTTCTTAACCCTTGCCCGCCTGGGACCAGCGACTGGATTCCGCGTAAACGGTTTTCAGGTCGGCGCGCTCGATAACCTTGTCAACCCCAGCTTCCTTGCGGATTTCGTCCAGCAATCGGAGCGCTTCCCGGTAATGCCCGGTGGCTTCCGCTCCGTTGCCCGTCAGGCGAAGCGCAGTGCCTAGCAGGTAGTGATCCCTGGCGAGCAGGGTTCGCAAACCCAATTTTTCGGCCTTGCCCAAGGCTGGTTCGAGCTCCTGCCTGGCTCGTGAATAATCTTTGCTGTTCACCAGAGCTTCACCCACATAAATCGAGCATTCCACCGATAAATACTTCAATCCCAGACTGTCTGCTTCCTGAGCCAAGCTCTTCAAGGAGATGATCGCCTCCCGCGAATGCCCCTCGCTGACGGCTACTTTCGCCAGGCCGATTTTGGAATCCAGAACCTTGTCGCGTTCCTTGGTGCGCGATGCCGCCTGGATGGCCTGCCCGTAGAGCGTTCGAGCTGAGTTGAAGTCACCTCGATAGAAGGCGGAGTCCCCCTGAAAGTTAAGCGTCGCGGCAACAGCCGGTTGGCTTTTGAGCTCGCGTGCCAGGCTGAGCGCTTCATTCAGAGTCTTCTGAGCTTCGTCCCATTGTCCCGCCTCAGCCAGCGCGCCGCCGTAGCCGCTCAATATTTCGGCCATCATGGGGCTGCGATCCTGAAGCTCCCGGAAGGTCTTGAGAGCCTCTTGCTTGGAATTCAGAGCAGCACCCAATCGCCCCTGATAGCCAAACACCATTCCCATGCCGTACGAATCGACAGCCGCCCCGCGCTTGTCGCCGCTGCTCCGGTAGAGATCGAGGGCGCGAAGATACTGGCTGAGCGCCTGGTCATATTGTCCCATCTGCGCGTTCGTCTCTGCTATGTTGTGCAGCGTGTCGGCGATATCGCCCTGGACTTTCAGTTTCTCGCGCAACCCAAGAGCCTGCTGGAAATAGGTCAGCGCGTCATCGTACTGGCCGCTTGAGAGGTAGACGTTCCCGATGTTGTTCAGGCATAGTGCCTGATAAACTTCGTCGCCCGAGTCCCGCTGGATTTGCAGCGACTCCTTGTACCTTTGGAGCGCCTGGTCGTGCTGGCCGCGTTCTTGGTAGAAATTGCCGAGATCGATCAGTGCGTCGCCCGCTTCCTTCTTGGCGCCGATTTCCTTGTACACTTGCAGCACCTCTTTGAAACTGGCCAGGGCGGCATCCGGCTTGCCGAGGAGAGAATAGACTTGGGCCATTTCGCTGAGGCTGGCGGCCACGCCGCGCTTCTGGCCAAGGCGGCGCTGCGTGGCGAGCGACTCCTGATAGTTGCGCAGAGCATCTTCGGGCTTGTTCATAAGCTTGTAAGCGATGCCAATGGCTTGCAGAATGAGCGCTTTCTTCTCGTCGTTTCCAAGTTTGATGGAGAGCGTGAGGCCACGGTTCAGGTAATCGAGGCTGGCCTGCGGATTATTGCTCTCGATCTCCACCGCGCCCCTTCTCCACAGGGTCTCCACCGATTGCGGATCGTTTTTCAGTACCGCCTCGAAGCGCTCGCGCGCCTTTTGAAACGCCCCCGTATCTTCGTAGAGCCTGCCAAGAGTAAATTGGACGTCGGAGTCGCCGGGTGAAGTCTTGGCAAGATTCTCGAAGGCCTCGATGGCTTTCGGGTAGTCCTTGATGATCCGAGCATGGCTCGCTGCAATCAGGTACTTTTCCCGGGGAGCCAGGTTTTGGCTGAGATCCACGGCCTTGCGCGAGAGCTGTTCGGCTTCGTTGTCATAGCCCAGGTCGCCGTCAGCCTGGGCAAGCCTGGAATAAGCGAGCGCGAACTCCGGGTCTTCCTTGATGGAAGCCTGGAGCTCCTTCTGAGCCTCAAGGTCCTTTCCCTCGCGCAGAAGTTGCACGCCCTGGTTGTAGTCGCGGAGGGCCGGCACGGACTTTGAAGTCGGCTGGAAGGAACTGGCTTTTAATTCCTTCAGCACATCGGTGGAAACTGCCAGGTTCTTGCGGATTAGCTCGGCGAGCCCATCCACGGTTCTGGGGATCTCCTTCTCACTGGCGGCCTCGATCTTCAACGGCACGCGGCGATTGTGCTTCAGGTCCTCCAACGTGACATCGATGCGGATCTGCTCGCCGAACTTTGCGTATTGACCCCACACCAGAATATCTGCGCTCGAGAACTCCGCCAGGCGCCGCAACGTTTCCGGATCGAAATCCGCGTTCGCGGGAACGCGCAGATCTTTCAAGACTTGATGGATACGATCCGAGGAAACAGTACGCAGCCCGCTGGACTGTCCCACACCCGTGCTCAGCATTTCCGCCAGGCTTGGCCCCAGCCAATCGATTGATAAATCGGTCGAACGGTTGTGGAAAGGCAAGATGGCCAGAGAAATTGGCTGGACCGCAGCTGCAGGCTTCGTCGAAAACCGCACCGGCAACTTCTCGCGAAAGGCGTAGGCCCCCCCTATCACCAGGCACGCCGCCATTCCTGCGGCCAGCCATTTTTGCTGCCGCGGGGCGTATTTCAGCCACCGCGCGACGGGGTTCATGGCGCTGCGAACTTCCCCGCTCTTCCACTTCTCCAGATCCTCGATAATTGCTCGTGCGGATGGATACCGCTGCTCTTGATCGATCTCCAGACATTTTGAAACGATATCGCTCAGGAACACTGGCACGCCGCTCCCCGCCTGTGCCAGCGGTACCGCGCGTTCACGCGTGCGTTTGAACATCGTGGCCATTGCCGTATCGGCTTTGAAAGGGGAGGCGCCGCTCAGCATTTCGTAAAAAATGATTCCCAGTGAAAATAGATCCGAGCGCGCGTCCACTTTCAGGCCCTTGGCCTGCTCCGGTGACATGTATTCCGGCGTGCCCATCAGCGCCCCAGTCTGCGTCATGCCCGGAGTTTCCAGTGATCGCGCCACGCCGAAATCCATCACGTAAACGCGGCCGTCCTTGTCTACCATGACGTTCTGCGGCTTCAGGTCACGATGCACGACTCCTGCTTGGTGCGCCGCTTCCAGCGCGGCCGCAATCTGCAGGAAAATTGGAACCGCCTCCTCTGGACTAAATTTCCCTTTCTCATTCAGAAGGGCGCGCAAATCTTGCCCCTCCACGTAGTCCATGGTGATGTATCGGACTCCGCTTGCTTGTCCCAAATCGAAAATACGAATGACGTTGCGGTGAGTAACTTCGCGAGCCAGGATGAGTTCCTGTTTGAAACGCCGCAAGATTTCCGGATGGCTGGCGAGGTCGGAACGAATCAGCTTCAGTGCAACCGTGCGCTCCAGTTCGATGTCTCGCGCCTTGTAAACGGCCCCCATTCCGCCTTGACCGAGCAATTGCAGGATTTCGTAGCGCTCCCCGAGCATGCTCCCCGGCTCCAGCTGTCCTTTTACCGCAGCCTCACTCGACGGCCGCAAAGTGACAGCCTTCGACCATCCTGCTGCTGACTGACCGTAATCTGTCGGAGAAATCGTCACGTCCGAAAGGGGGAACGGAGTACTGCACTTCTGGCAGGTAACGGCGGTGCCAGGATTATCTGTCTGGCAAACGGGGCATTGCATAAGCTGGGGGGCCAATCTCCACGAATCCCCTCATTATGAGCCTGCTGGCCTCGAAATCAAGCAACCTTTCTGCATGGTCCCCCTTTAATTGTGGTTCGATCGCTCAAGACGTTTCATCAGCCCATGCTGGCTTCCAAGCAGATGACTGCATCCGCAATTTCGCCCGGATTCCACCGACCAGGCTCAGGGCAGCCCGAAAGTGAAAAGAGCACTGCCCGCCGCGACCGCCACGTATTGCTTTCCGTCAATCGCAAACGACATCGGCGACGAATACACCGACGCCCCGCATTGAAAGTGCCACAGCACCTTGCCCGAAGCTGCTTCGAGCGCCATAAAGTTCCCTTCCGCGTCCCCCGTGAAGATCAGCCCGCCCGCAGTCGAAAGGACTCCCGACCACGTCGGCGACGCATGCCTCCATTCCCATTTCATTCTTCCGGTGTTCGGATCGATGGCGCGCAGCGCGCCGGTGAACGGCTCGGCATCATCGTTTGGAAAATACGCGCTGCCATAATAAGCATGCCCCGCTTCATACGCCTGCGGCGCCGTGCTAAAGACATCACACTGCTCCCGCGCCGTAACATAAAAAAGCCGCGTTTGTGGATCGTACGTCGGTGACATCCAGTTCGTCGCCCCCGCCGCCCCAGGGCATACGCGATTCCCATCCGCTGTGGGCGACGCGTCTTTGCGCGCGATCGGCGTGCCGCTCGGGTCCTTTGAATCGCTCCAAGTCTCCTTGGCAAAGGGCGTCGCCAAGATCAGTTTTCCGCTGCTCCGGTCGATGACGTAGAAAAATCCGTTGCGGTTGGCTTGCAAGATCAGGTGTTTTTCACCCTGATCGACCATCACCGGAACTTGTGTGGCGTCGTAGTCATGCTCGTCATGCTTCGAAAACTGGTAATGCCATTTGAGTCTTCCGGTGTCGGGATCGAGCGCCAACAAGGAATTGCTGTAAAGATTGTCGCCCGCTCGCCCTTCGCCGCGATTCGAAGGTGAAGGATTTCCCGTAGTCCAGAACGTCGTATTCGTCGCCAGGTCGTAAGTTCCCGTAATCCACGCCGGCGCGCCGCCAATCTTCCACGACTCCCCTTCCCACGTTTCATGCCCCGCCTCGCCCGGGCCCGGTATGGTGTAAAACCGCCATTTGCGCTCGCCCGTCGCCGCATCATAGGCATCAATGAATCCGCGAATCCCATACTCCCCGCCTGACACTCCGATCATCACCAGATTCTTGACCGCCAGAGGGGCCAGCGTGATGCTGTACCCTCCGCGATAATCCACCGCGGTAACGTCCCAAACCACATTGCCCGTCTTGGCATCCAGCGCGATCACATGCGAGTCCAGCGTCCCCAGAAAAACTTTGTCGCCCAATATCGCCAGCCCCCGATTCACGCGCCCGCAGCACGGCCGAATGTCTGCCGGCAGCGCTCGCTGATATTGCCAGATCGGTCGGCCAGACCGCGCGTCTAGCGCAAACGCCCGATTATCCTGCCCCGTCCCATAAAGGATTCCATCCACGACCAGCGGCGTCGTTTCAAATTTCCCGCCCGCCATCGTCTGGTAAACCCACGCCGGAACAAGCTTCGCCGCGTTCGACGTGTTGATCTGCTCCAGCGCGCTGAACCGCCGCCCCGCATAGTCGCCCGAATACATCAGCCAGTTCTGCGGTTCCTTCCCCGAATCCAGCAACCGCTGCGCCGTCACCTGCGCGCTCAGCGAAGGAGCAGCACCACTTGCCAAGGCCAAGAAAACCAGTGCTGACACTAGTAGATGTGTAATTCCGAGCGAAGCGAGGAATCTGCTTTTTCTTGTCCCGGGCATCGTGAGCCTCTTCATTGAGCACCCACCGCAAGCAGGTACGCGATCAAATCCTGGAGGTCTTTATCACTCAACATTTTCTGATCGTAAGCCGGCATCAACGATTCCCGGCTCTTCTCATAGGACTGCAGTTTGTCCTTTTCCAAAAGGTGCAACTGCTCTCGCGAATCCATCATCTGCAGCGTGAAATTGTCTTCGTTCAGCACTACGCCCATCAACTTCGTTCCATCCGCCGTGATCACCGTTACTGTCTCATATTCCTGCGAGAACTCTTTCATCGCCTCGGAAATTCCCTGCGCCAGCCGCCGGCTCGGTTTGTGCACCGACTCCACCAGATATTCCGTCGACCGCGCCGAACCCGTCGTGCTCAGGTCCGGCCCCAGCCGTCCACCCTTCCCCTGAATCATGTGGCACGTCGAGCATGCCGCGCCGCCATAAAAAAGTTCCTTGCCGTGCGCCGCATTCCCCACGATTTGCGCAGGCGCTTTCGCCTGCACGCGGCGAATGTAGCTGATGACCTGCCAAATCTCTTCCGCCGTCATGCCAACGCCCTGCTGCGTCGCCCCATTCGGCGGCATAGCCGTCCCGGGAACGCCTTCATTGATCGTTCGAAACAGGTCGGCGTCCGCATTCCCGTGGCGCTTTTGCGCCCGAGTGAGATCAGGCCCTCGTCCTCCCCCGCGCGCGCCCAATCCGTGGCAAAACGCGCAATTCGCCCGGAACTGAGACTCACCCAGCTTCGCCGCCTTCGCATCGCCCGCAAACGGATTCTTGTCTTGCGCGCGGAGAGCTACCGCGGTTGCTGCAACCAGCACCCCGCATCCGAAGAGAAGAACTAAGTTCCACCGCCGCGGCCTCAATTTTCCTGGTCGGAAACCTGTTCTAGGTTTGGACATTAGTTTCGCTGCGCCCCTCAGTTTAGAGATGTTGAACTGAACCGCAGTTGCGTTCGTTCGAATGCGGCTAGATTCGCGGCCAATATACCACTCGTTGCCAACGGGCGCGTAAACATCACAGATTTTTCATCTGGACAGTATCGCGGCTCAAGGTCGCGCTTGAGCGCGACCTGTTTTTGACTCGCGCAAAATTCCGGCGCTTCAATCGCAACAAGGTTTGCCCTTCCATGCTTCCCACCCTTCGCGAATGATTAGCGGCAATAACGCTAGGGCGGCCACTGGGTCTGCCCAACTCACTTTCCAAACTGCATTGACGGCCAGACCCGCCAACGCAATCAAGGCCAGATACCCACAGACCGCCGACTCGGCAGCATCGGCCCGCAACGCAGCGCTGCCAGTCTTAATCGAAAGCTGCCGCTTCTGTGCTGCAAGCCACGGCATGATCATTGCCGCCAGCCCGAGCACGGCTATCCCGGTATAGCTGGGCCGGGCTTCGATGTGCCCTAGGAGCGTCAAAACTGAAGTAGTAATAACAAAGGTTGCCAGGACAAACAGCAAGCCGCCTGCGATTCTGCCCGCGCGCGTCTCCACGTGCTCCCGTTGCGATGGCTTATAAAAGCGCCGAAACACCACCGCTGCGGAGAGAAGTTCGACCACGCTATCGCCCCCGAAGCCAATCAATGCTGGACTGCGCGCCGTCCAAGCTGCTCCCAAAGAAACCCCCGCTTCCACACTCATCCAGATAATTGTGATCACCTGGAGTCGAAGAACTTTCCGCGAAACGTCAGACAACGGGGATTTTGTTGCTGCTGTCATAAGAGCATCGCAAATAATTCTACTCCGTCATTGCGGCGGAGGGACAACTAGTGCTCCTCGCCGTAATGCACGCTCCTTCATGAGAGCAAAAAACACGGGAACGAGAATCAAGACGTGGATTGTGGATGTAATCATGCCGCCAACGATGGGAGCCGCTATGGGCTTCATGACATCCGCGCCCACACCCATCTCCCACAAGATCGGAACGAGACTCGCGAGAACGACACAGACCGTCATTAGCTTTGGACGTAGGCGCTGCACTGCTCCTTCAATTACGGCTGCCTCTATGTCTTCATGCGCAAGTGGTACTCCGCTGGCCAGGCGTCGGTTCAGGGCTTCGTGGAGGTACACAACCATGACGACGCCGGTTTCAACGGCAATGCCAAACAGCGCGATGTAGCCCACCCAAACCGCTACGCTGAAGTTGTAGCCAAGCAGCTTTTGCAGAATCAGACCTCCCGTCAGCGCATAGATCGTCGGGAAAATGAGGACAGCGGCCTCGGTGGCGGAGTGAAACACCATGTACAGTAGTAGGAAGATGACAAAAAATACGATCGGCAGAATGAGTTGCAGCCGCGCTTTTGCCCGCAACTCAAACTCGTATTCGCCGGACCATTTGTAGGTAAAGCCGGGAGGCAAATTGAGTTTTTGCTTGAGCAAATTACTCGCGTGTGTGACGAAGCCGCCGTAGTCTTTCGTGTTCAGATTGATGTAGACGTAGCCGGTCAGCGCGCCGTCTTCATCGCGGATCATCGAAGGACCGCGAGAAAACGAGATTTTCGCGACATCCGAAACTGGAATCTGCGCGCCAAAGGGCGTGCCAATGAGGACGCGCCGCAATTCCTCGACGTTGTCCCTGAAGTCGCGGTTATACCGGACATTCACCGGATACCGCTCGCGGCCCTCGACGTTTTCAGCGACCATTTCGCCGCCGATTCCCGAGGCAACCGCCTGCTGCACATCAGCGATAGTCAGACCGTAGCGAGCCGCCTCCGCGCGATTCACTTCGACGTTGAGATAAAAACCTTGCGAAACGCGTTCCGCGAAGATGGAGCGCATCTCAGGAATCGCTGAGAGGATTTGTTGTACTTGCGCGCCAACTTGCTGGATGCCCTCCAGATTGGGTCCTTGAATCTTCAAACCGAGAGGCGTTTTAATTCCCGTCAATTCCATATCGAGGCGGTTT
>WNFT01009132.1_pt1 | contig 11748 bp, 9 predicted proteins | sample 5400191 | NCBI WGS metagenome assembly WNFT01 (sample SAMN13153359, study PRJNA577476) | soil metagenome | isolation source: 80 cm saprolite under Madrone tree | place: USA:California | collected 2016-06-14
CCACATATTACGATCTGTACGACCACACCGCCCGCGCCATCAAGCGCGTGAGCGCCCGACTGCGCATCGGAGGGCCGGCAACCGCGCAGGCCGCTTGGGTCGACCGCTTTCTGGCCCACTGCAAAGAGAAGAATGTTCCTGTCGATTTCGCCTCCTCGCACGTCTACGGAAATGACAGGTCAGAAGACGTTTTCGGCACGCACGAAAACATCTCACGCAATGAAATGGTGTGCCGCGCCGTAAAGAAGGTGCATCAGCAGGTCGCGGCCTCCGTCTACCCGCACATGCCGCTCATCTGGACCGAGTACAACGCCGCGTACAACAATCAACCACAAGTGACCGACAGCGCCTACATGGGGCCGTTTCTCGCCAACACGATTCGCGAATGCGACGGCCTGACGGAAATGATGAGTTATTGGACCTTTTCCGACGTCTTCGAGGAGCAAGGCGTCGTGAAGACTCCTTTTTACGGCGGCTTTGGCATCCTCGCCGAGCGCAGCATTCCAAAAGCGGCTTTCAATGATTTTGCGCTATTGCATCGCCTCGGGGACACGCGGCTCGACGTAAGCTCGGATTCGGCTCTCGTCACACGTCGCAAAGACGGCTCTCTGGCCATCGCCGTCTGGAATCTCTCATTGCCGGAGGAAGCTGGCTCGCCCAAGACTTTGATCCTGCACTTCAGCGGACTGCCGCAAGCGCGCTCTGCGCGCGTATCGATTGTGGATGACGAGCACGGATCTCCACTGCCCACCTACAAACAAATGGGAGCTCCGCAATCTCCCACGCCTGCGCAAATTGCCCAGTTGCGCAAAGCCGCAGCTTTGCCGGACGCTCAGCCGCGTGCCCTTGACCATGGAACGCTCACACTCACGCTTCAGCCGCATGCGCTCGCACTTGTTGAGATAATGAAGTAGGGCGAGGTTCGTCGCTCACTGACCTTTCCAGGCCGAGCAGCCATCGGGCAGGTTGGGAGGCGCTGCCGCCTCCTCGGGCGTGACGGAGCGGAACCCCGCGCGGGCCATGCCACTTCGGGCCTCGTCGTTCTTCATGAACTGCTCCCACACAAAACCGGTTCGCGCATTTTCCGCCATTAACAACGTAATCCCCAAATCGATCCCAATCACATCCGGGTTGTACCAGTTTGTGATGGGATTAAAGGCGTCCACGAATCCGTACCTGCCCCAAACGCGCTTTTCGTACTTTTTACGGATGTTTCTGAGCACCCGCACAGTTTCTTCCGGCAGAAACGGAAGCGAGCCGCCCGCCGCGCAGGGAACGATGCTGCCGTCGATCTGCCCCATACGCGGAGGACCGCCCCAAGCGGTATATCCGCGCGCAGAATCAGAAGCGGTGATACCCCACAGGTCTTCGGTATAGTCGGGAAACTCCGTTGATAATTCCGGGCACCACAGTTTGTGCACCTTCGTGGCGATCGCTGAATTTGTGAAATATTCCGCGTACGCATCGCGCTTGCCACGGAAATCAAACCACGCATGCGAATACTGGTGCACGAATAAAGGAGCATAAGATCCGATGTAACGCACGCCGCGGAATTCGAAGCACGGGCGCTTCCACGCGTCCCAGTTCTGCATCGACATGGCCGTTGAGGACGAACCTAAACCCAACAGGTACAACATCATGAGTTCGCTGTAACTGTCCCAGCGGCTGCGGATGAATCCGTGCTCCGGCGTCCAGCCCATCGACAGCGTTTTGTCTCCGTTCAGCATCCAGGTCCAATCCATGCGCTCGTAGATTCGCTTGGCCAAAGTCTGGATTTCCGCGTCCTGAAAGTAGGCGTGGCAGGTGAGCGCGCCACACACAAGTATCGCCGTGTCGATTGAAGACACTTCCGACTGAAACGCACGTTCGCCGTTCTCCACGTTCTGAAAGTGGAAGAAGAAGCCGTGCACTTGGGGCAAGCGCGATTCGACAAAGCGCAATGTGGTCGCTACGCGGTCGCGTATCTTGGTGGAATCCATCCAGCCGCGATGGTCCGCAATGCACAGCGCGGTCAAACCAAAACCTGTCGCGGCGATGCTCCCCACATTTCGAGAATCAGGCCCTCTAGCCCGGCTGCGGTCCTTTATCTGTCCGGTCGCCGGATTGGCCTCTTCCCAGAAAAATCGAAAGCAAGCACGTTCCAGCTCCTCCAAGAAGCTGTCCTCTTGCGAGGTGAATCGGTACCGTGTCGGATCATTGCTAAATAGCGGATGCGGACCCTCGACAGGTGGGGGGGCTGCCTGAGACAAAAGCGCTCTGGAATCTTGCCAAGCTTCGGCCACCTCCAATTTGTACAGCGCTGTGAGCCCTACCGGCCCGCCGGCTACAACACGCGAGGCTAGCCGCAACCAATCGCGTCGTGAAAGCTTTACCGCTTTCACCCGCAGCTCCGATAATGGTCAGGCGCGCATTCCCCCATCCACCACTGCTGGGTCGTCTGCTGCATAAGAGGTCATTCTACAGAACCTAGTGCACACGGGAAAATCGAAATCCGGCTCCTGCGATATGTGGATAAATCGATTTATCTAAGGCTTGCTGTCACGCCCGGAAGGCGCACGAACTCGAATTCCATTGCGGCGCCTCTCCGCGCGTGCTCGTTCGGTTATGGTGCCGGCGGGGGGAATCGAACCCACGGCCTAGGGATTATGAGACCCTCGCTCTTCCACTGAGCTACGCCGGCACAAAGGCAGTTTTCCATGCTACGAAGCAGCGAGCGAAAGTGTCAAGGACATCGCGCAGGGCCATTGGTATAGCTTCGTAGTACGGGGGGTCGTATGTCTAGTACTACCGTACCGTTGACCATACAAGTCCTAAAACCTACGATGCCCCTGTACGACCTCCTCGGAGGCTCCCACGCGGGCGAAAGCCTGGCGAAGAGATCCATCGAGGGGACGTGTACTTTTTCGGTACAGGCCCGTCTAGTGGGCTGCTTGACATTGGTGTAATTCGATATAGAGTGCATTCGGGGTTTCTTTACCTTGGAGGCACTCAATGTCACGCAAGCTCACCGCACTACTCCTGGCCATGTTCGTTCTGGCTGGAGCGATGGGTCTGAAGACCGTTGTGATGGCGCACAGTGATGGCGCCGTTATGATGGCCAATGGTTCGGATCCCGTTCCACTGGATCCAGTCCCGCTGCCGCCAAGTGCCCGATAGCTAGCCTCCCGCATGCGAATTGCGGGACGGGCACATGAAAGGTGATACGTGCCCGTATCGATCGGATACCTGATCTGGTTCCTAGGAGTCGTCCTAGAAGTCACCGTGGTTGTGTGCGCGCTTAAGCGCCACTCTTTCCGCCGCTACCTCTGCTTAAATCTATACATGTTGCTTACCTTCGTCGTTAGCGTGGGCCGTCACCAGATCCTCAGCCACTTCGGTCAGCGGTCCATCGAGTATTGGTACTTTTACTATTACTCCGACGCGGTGCTCACGATTTTCCTTTACCTCGCGCTGATCACCCTCTATCTGCATGTCTTTGACGAAATGAAAGTCGAAAAGTGGTTGCGACTTACGGCCGTGCTCCTGCTTGCGGGCACCGCTTTGTTTTCCTACGGCGTGGTTCATCAGTCCTTTCAGTCCTCAGGCAAGATGCTTGCGACCTTCGTATTCGAGCTCTCGCAGAATCTCTATTTTGTGGGACTCGTGCTGACCTACGTTCTGTGGGGCGCCATCCTCAAACTCCGCGAAACGCGCACTCAATTGATCCAGCTGGTGCTCTCGCTAGGCGTATATTTCAGCGCGTTCGCGGCAACCTTCGCTCTCGAAAATATGTTCCCCAATCTCCGATTCTTTACCTACATCGTTCCCGTGTTCGGCTGTCTGTTGCCTTTGGCGTGGGCATATGCATTCTGGCGATTGGCCCCCGACGCGCGGATGGTGCCGGCTCGTCTCGCGGTGGTGTCACGCTAATGGCTACGCTAATTTTCTTTCTCTCCGCCGCCGCCCTGCTGCAGTTTTTCATTTCGTACTGCCGCTCGCTCATCGCCTCGTCCATCAAGCAGCCGCTTTCCGCCGAGGTTCGCGACGTCGCCGGCATCCCCAACACCGCTTCTGGCGAGGACTTCGCGCGCGTCATCCAGCTTCTGGACCTTTGCCCCGAGCGTCCCGAGGAACGCGGGCGTATTCGCGCCATCAACACTTACTTCCGCCTGCTAAACTTCGTGCGCTCCACCTTAGCGCGCATCATCCCTGCTCTAGTGGCGTGGACCGAAATGGAGCGCGGCCAATGTACTTACTTTGCCGCGGTGACCCTAGACAGGCGTATTGCGTTCAGCCGCGACATGCTGGCGCAGCAGATTGACGTCTAGCCCCGGCGCCTTGTATCTCCGACCTGTTCCTTCTACTGCCTGATACGAAACATTCCCCCAAGCTTTGACTTTGCTTTCCTTTTCTTCGTGTTATGCTTACCCCGTTTCACTCCTCACCGGAGTGGGAGCGTCCGCAGCGCAAAACGCACCGGTGACAAAAACATGCTCGCAGTGTGGCGCAGTACTGCCCTCAAGCGTACGCGCCTGCGACTTTTGCGATTCTTCATTTTCCTCGGGCTCTTCTTCCTTTGAGGATTTCTCTGCCTGTCCCCATTCGGACTCGTCTGGTCAAATTGCTGCCTCGGCGAACAGTTACGCGGAAGCCGCAGACAGCATCCCGGTAATCACAGTTCAAACGGATCAGGCTTCTGCATGGCGCAGGGAGCTCAGCATGCGCATGGAAGCATACCGCGCGCGCCAGCGCCGGCGTCCCGCCAGCACAACACAATCGCGCCTTCCCTTTGAACACGGCACCGCGCCCACCCACGCGCTGGCTCTCGATGAAGTTCCCAACGTTGCGCCCGATCACTTCTCATTCACCATTGCAATTGGCCCGAACACGCAAGATCGCGAAAAATCAAACGGCCCGATGGAAATTGACGTCTCCATTCCACCAAAGTCGCGGCCCGATGGATTGGCGGCGCTCCAACAGAGCGAGCTAAAGGAAACCTACGGTGCCTATCCCGTGGCCTCGCTCGAAGAGCGGCGTTTCGCCGCCGCGATTGACATCGCGTGCCTGCTCTTCGCTTACGGCGGCTTCCTGGCGTTATTTGGTTCCCTGGGAGGGCAATTCACGCTCAGCAAGCTGAACGCCGCAGTCTATGGCGTGACGTTCGCCATCGTCTACTTACAATACTTTGCCCTGTTCACCGTTTTTGGCGGCACCACGCCGGGCATGATGTTCCGCGGCCTGCAAGTCACCAGTTTTACCGGCGATCCACCGACGGCACGGCAAATGCTGCTGCGCACTGCCGGCTACATTCTTTCCGCGGGAACGCTCTTCCTGGGATTCTTCTGGGCCTGGTGGGATGAAGACGCTCTCACTTGGCACGATCGCTTGTCGCATACCTATCTGGGCGTGCCGCAAACTCACGAGGATCTGAAGCCCTCCGCGATGGCGCACAGCCACAGCCGCTGAGCGCGTTCGTATGATTTCGGGCTGGCCGGGGATACTACGACTACCCGGTTCACCCTCCTCGTGAATTACTTCCGGGTAGCCGTCATCCGTGAGCTACGCGACTCGCTTCCGGCAAGTCCCGTTTGTCGTATGCGATCCCAGCGCACCTACTCCGAAATCATCCCGATCGTCCCCAGCCACGTCTCCACCAACTGAGGCCATCCGGTTATCGGAAACTTTGTGCGCCGCAGCCCGAACGCATGCCCGCCCTGCGCATACAAATGCATCTCCACGGGAACCCCAGCCTTCTTCAGCGCAATGTAGTAAGACAGCGAGTTGTCTACGCTATCCACCGGGTCATCCTCCGCCTGCAGCAAAAAGGTAGGCGGCGTCTGGCTGGTGACTGGAATATCGGGATTCAACGCAAGATCTTTGTCGGCAGTCGCCGGATGGCGGATCACAAACTTCTTCGTGCCTTGCTTAGCATCCCATTCCGCTGCGGGAAGCGACAGATGTCCCGGAAAAATAGCGACCGCAAAATCCGGGCGGCAGCTTTCTTTGTCGGCGGCATCGACAGCCGGGTACAAACGCTTCGCGAAATACGTGCTGATCGCTGCCGACAGATGCCCTCCTGCCGAAAACCCGAGCACTCCAATCTTGTGCGCATCGATGTGCCACTCCGCCGCGTGAAAGCGCACCAGACCCACTGTCCTCTGCGCATCTTCGAGCGCCATCGGTGATTCCGGATATGGCCCCGATTTCGGATAAGGGCCCACATCCGTCACGCGGTATTTCAGCAGCACACACGTGATCCCCTTGGGCGTCAGCCAATCACAGACCTCCGTGCCTTCCAGATCGATGGCCAGGCCCTGATAGCCCCCGCCCGGGAAGACGACGATCGCAGCGCCCGTATTGTTTCCCTGTGGCGAATAGACGGTCATGGTAGGCCGCGTCACGTTGTAGATACCCACCACCAGCCTGCCGGCAATCAGCCCATCTTTCCCCGACGACGTCGTAGTGGCCTCCGGCCCCGCGACAGGCTGCGGATCAGGCACCGTACCCGGCCATATCTGCATTTGCGTATGTCCCGGCGATGGCTGCCAGCCAGGCGTCTGCGCGCTCAGACCGCCATAGGCGAACACAACACAGAGAGCAAAGATCAAAGGCTTCATCCACAGTCCCCCAGAGGCAGGATAGCGCAAGACGAACTCTCATCTGAAGATAGGTTCTGATAACCGCGCTTCTCGCCACTTGGCTTCCGGTTTGTCGGCAAACCGGAAGTTGGAAGGCTCCCTTGTTAACTTCCTGGTACTCCGTTCCCCGGGACGAATCTGCTTAAATCGCGTGCTGGATCGTATAACATCGCTCGCAGAAAGTTGATCGGAGCCGTATGAATGTGTACTTGGTTGACGGAACATATGAATTGTTCCGGCACTTTTTCGCCGTGCCCGCTGCAGCGGATATGAATGGTCAAGAGATCGGTGCAGTACGTGGTGTCCTGACCTCCGTTTTGTCCATGATCGAGCGCGGCGCAACTCACCTTGGGGTTGCAACCGATCATGTTGTGGAGTCCTTTCGGAACGATCTGTATCCCGGATACAAGACCAGTGAAGGTGTAGCTCCGGAGTTGCTCTCGCAGTTCCCTGTGCTCGAGGAAGCGCTGGAAGCAATGGGAGTGGTAGTGTGGCCAATGATCCACTATGAGGCGGATGATGCGCTGGCTTCTGCCGCCGCTAAGGCGGCCCAGGATAACCGTGTGGGGCAGGTGCTCATTTGTACGCCGGACAAAGATCTCAGTCAGTGTGTTGTGGGCACACGAGTCGTTCAATTGGACCGTAGGCGTGATATCTTGCGCAATGAAGCTGGGGTTGTGGCCAAATTCGGGGTAAGACCCCAGTCGATTCCGGACTACCTGGCAGTGGTCGGCGACAGTGCAGATGGCTTCCCAGGTGTGCCTGGCTGGGGCGTGAAGGCTGCGGCTCTTGTTCTATCTCAGTACTCTCACCTTGAAGACATTCCAAAGGATTGGAGAGAATGGAATCCATCAATCCGGAAAGCACGCTTGCTCTCCGAATCGCTATCCCACGCCTGGGACGACGCCCTGTTATTTCGCACTCTTGCAACCTTGCGACTGGATGTACCTGTCTTTGATACCGTCGAGGATCTTCGGTGGATGAGGCCGCATCCGAACTTTGAGGAACACTGTCAGCGAATTAAGTCACCCGATCTGCTTCGTCGCGTTAGACAGCAAAATCGATGAGGCCCCAACATGCTCAAATGTGGCAGCATTCGCTCCGAAAGGGAGCCATCGTGCGACTCTCGAAGATCATTCTGAGCATTTTCAGCATTCTTGGCGCCTGTACTCTGACCCAACGAGTTTCTTCACAGTCGCTTGCGCAAAGCAAACGTATCGTGATTGCTGCGAGCGCAGTGCTCGATGGCAAGGGCCACGTGCTGCACGACACTCGCATTGTGATCGACGGCTCAAAGATCGTCGCGATTGATCCAAAGGCCGGGCCAGTGGACTACGACCTCCGTGGCCTGACGGTGTTGCCCGGCTGGATTGATGTGCACGTGCACATTGGTTGGTTCTTTGGCAAGGATGGCAAGTTGGCGGGCGCAGGAGCGACGCCACAGGAGGCCGCGTATGCCGCAGCTTCCAACGCATGGGTGACTCTGATGGCCGGCTTCACGACCGTGCAGGACATGGGCTCGCCCACCACGCTGCGCGACGCCATCGCGAAGGGCATGCTCCCCGGCCCGCGCATCCTGACCGCCGTTGAGCCGCTCACAGGGCGAGGCGAGCAGACTGGGACGCCGGATGAAATCCGCGCGTTCGTGCGGAAGCAAAAGGAAGCAGGCGCGGACCTGATCAAAATCTATGCCTCGGGTGGCATGCGCCAAGGCCGGATGACACTTTCGCAGGAACAATTGAACGCGGCTTGCGATGAAGCCAAGAAGCAGAACCTGCGCACGCTCGTGCATGCTTTTAGAGATGCGGTCCGAGCTGCGACCCTTGCCGGATGCACACAAGTCGAGCACGGCCTGGGAGCGACAGACGACGATCTGAAGCTAATGGCCGAAAAAGGGACGTACTTTGATCCGCAAGCCGGACTGCTGCTTGAAACTTATCTCCTGAACAAAGCCAAATATGCTGGCACACCTTTCTACCCCAAGACTGAAGAGGGTTTTGCGTCGTTCGCGGAGATCTTGCCGATGAACCACGAACTGATGCGACGTGCAGTGAAAACGCCGGGACTGAAAATCGTTTTCGGCACGGACGCCGTGGCCGGCGCGCACGGGCGCAACGCCGAGGAATTCATCGACCGCGTCCGCGACTGCGGAGTAGATCCGATGGCGGGAATGGTCTCTGCCAACTCACTGGGCGCGGAAGCCCTGGGCATGGCCGATCAGATCGGCTCCATCGCCCCTGGCTTGCAGGCGGACTTCATCGCGCTCGATGGGGATCCGCTGAAAGACATCACGGCCGTCCGGCACGTCGCATTTGTAATGAAGGGCGGCGTGGTTTACAAGAACGCCGCGCGCGGCGCGATTCCTGTTTACGCTGCCGTTCAGCCTTGATTCGACCTTTGAGAGTCGGCTTGCCCTGACTCAAGGCATCGAGGGGTCAAGAGCGTAGTAAAGCCCCAGCACACGAGCATCGCGTTCTGGACGAGTTGTCGGCCACGCGGAAGTTATCCGCGGACCCAATTTGCCCGCAGCGCGTTGTGTCCGGGGCTTCCAGCGACGTGCAATCGCACCTAGACTATGTTCGGTAGCCGCGCTTACACTCCGCATGCGCGCGCGATTCGCACCATTGCCTCCAGGCTGCGATCCACATCCTCTTCCGTCGTCGCCCATGACGACACGCTGATTCGCATCGCCGTCTTCCCCTGCCATTCTGTGGCCCCACACCAGCACGTACCATCCTCCTGAATCCGGCGTATGACTTCGCGCGTGGTCGCGGCATCGCCAAAGGACACCAGCACCTGATTGACCACCACCTCGTTCAACACCTCGAACCCCGCCGTGCGCAGCCCGTTTTCAAATCGCTTCGCCAGCGCGCACGTGCGCTCGATTAAATCGCACAACCCGGCGCGCCCTAGCGATTTCAGTGCCGCCCACAACTCTACTCCCCGCGCTCGCCGCGAAGCATCCGGCGTGTGATGCATCGGTTCGCGCCTCGCCCCCGGCGCCAGATACGCGGCGCTCACCGTCATGGCCTCGCGCAACGCACTTCCATCCCTTACCATCACGATCCCGCTGTCATAATTTACATTCGGCCACTTATGCGCATCCGTCGCCCACGAATCCGCCAGCGCAAATCCTTGCGTGAGATGTTCGTATCGGGGCGATAACCCTGCCCACAATCCGAAAGCTCCGTCCACATGCACCCACGCCCCTTGCTCCCTGGCCCGCGCGCAGATCTCTTTGGCCGGATCGAATGCACCCGTGTTCACGTTCCCTGCTTGAATGCACACGATCGCGCGCTCGCTCAATTTCGGCAGTTTCTCCGCGCGCATTCGTCCTTGTCCATCCGCCTCCACTATCGTCACCCGCCGCTTGCCAAATCCCGCCAGGCTCAGCGCCTTCAGCACTGAAGCATGTACCTCCGCGCCTGCTACTACTTCGATCGGGGGCGCCCCAAACATTCCGTCGTCCACCACGTTCCACCCTGCCTTTCGCAGCAGCGCACAACGTGCCGTGGCCAGTGCCGTAAAATTTGCCGCCGTCGCGCAGGTAACCAGCCCGCCCTCGCAATTTCCCGGCAGTCCTAACGCCTCACAGACCCACTGCAGGACCACCTCCTCCAGTTCCGCGGCGATTGGCGACATCACTCGCAGCGCGGCGTCCTGGTCCCACGCCCCCGCCAGCCAATTCGCCCCCAGCGCCGCTGGAATCGCTCCCCCGATTACAAATCCGAAATATCTTCCGCCTGCGCTGGCTACCGTCGCCGGCGAGCCAAGCTCGTCCAGCATGGCTACCACGCTCTTCGGATCGCTCGGGCCATCCGGAAATGTCTCGCGAAACTGCTCCATTGCCTGGATATCGCGCTGCTCCGGCGCCACCTTCCGCTGCCGCAGTTCGCTCACATACCGTATGGCGCGTTCCGCGGACAAGCTCAGCACATCCGTCCCGGTTAGCACCACCTCGTTTTTCGTTCCCATATCTTCCTCGTAATCAGCAGTTTACGCGCTTAGTAAGTTTACTCTTGACAAATTTAGTTGGTCTGTTACAATTGTTTGGTAAGGTTTTGCGTCCTGCCGGGATTTCTCCCCCTGCATTTGGTTTTCTGTCATGTGATAAGTGCTTTGTTTTCCGCACTTGCGAGCCAACACCGTGTTTTGCCAGTTTTTAGCCGAAATTGTCAAACCGTAACCCCCTTTAGAATCAACACTTGTGGTATAGGGCCCCTTTAAGTCTTTTAGAATCCGCACTTGCAGAAAAGGGGGGAGGGGGCACCCCCCCGTCCCCACAAACCTACACCCCGCTTTTCCCAATGGAAGAGCCGAATTGTCCGCCTTCCGCCAGGTTAGGGTTGTGAGGAAATGGGTTCAGTTTCCGAGGAAAGGCAATCTGGTCGGGGAAGGCATCTCTTGCGGGTGTTGCTGCCGGCGAACAAACCTCGTGTCACTTCTTCACGGCTTGGTCGGAAGCGATCTTGCCGTCGCGAATGTAGATGATGCGGTGGGCGTGCTGGGCAATGTCGTTTTCGTGCGTAACCAAAATGATCGTGTTTCCCTGGTGATGGAGATTCGCGAATAGCGCCATGATTTCGTCGCCGGTCTTGGAGTCCAGGTTTCCGGTGGGTTCGTCCGCCAGCACGATAGACGGCGAATTCACCAGCGCTCGCGCGACCGCCACACGCTGCCGCTGTCCTCCGGAAAGCTCGTTGGGCTTGTGATGCATGCGATCCACTAAGTCCACGCGCTCGAGCGCCTTTTTCGCGCGTTCCAGCCGCTCCTCCGCGGGAGTGCCGTTGTAAATCAGCGGCAGCTCAACGTTGTGCAGCGCCGTTGCGCGCGGCAGCAGGTTAAACGTTTGAAACACAAATCCAATTTCTTTGTTCCGGATATAAGCCAGCTCATCGTCATCGAGGTCGCTGACCAGACGCCCCGCCAGCCAATATCTCCCGGAGCTCGGCGAATCCAGGCATCCAATTAAATTCATCAGCGTCGATTTGCCGGAGCCGGAAGGCCCCATGATGGCCACATACTCGCCCTTGCGAATCTCCACGTCAATGCCGCGCAGCGCATGCACCTGCTCCGCTCCCATTTCGTAGACTTTGGCAAGCTCCTCCGTCTTGATCACGATTCCGGAGCT
>WNFT01009898.1_pt1 | contig 11748 bp, 12 predicted proteins | sample 5400191 | NCBI WGS metagenome assembly WNFT01 (sample SAMN13153359, study PRJNA577476) | soil metagenome | isolation source: 80 cm saprolite under Madrone tree | place: USA:California | collected 2016-06-14
GTTGCAGTCTTCTGCTTCGGATTGTAAAAGGGCGTCTTCACTACTTGTGCGCCCACTCGATGTCGCACTGCTTCAATGGTAATTTCGATCTCGATGCGCGTTGCCGGCTTTGAGAATTCACCTTCGGCAGTTGCCAGCGCAATCATCTTCTTCAACACCGGCGACCAGGTGGTCGATGTCGCTTTCCCGATTTGCCTGCCATTATGAAAAACAGGCACTGCCAGCCGCGAAGCGATTGGCGAAACCGCCGGTGGCAAGCCAATGGTCTCGTAAAGCTTCTCGACTTCAGTCCAATCGATCTCCAGACCTACGATCTGTTTCGCGTGACCGCGCTTCTTTTCTTCAATCAATGCTTGCTGGCCCACGAAGCGGTTTTTGCCGAGATTCACTAAACGGCCCAGTCCCATTTCAAACGGGGAATATTTCTGTTCATCGATCAGGGCCTTCTTGCTGCTGTTGAAATCGACATCGATCAAGAGCAGACCTGCTTCGATGCGCGCGACGTCGAGGGCCAGCATGCCCGCTGGCTTGATGTCGAACGGGCGGCCACGCTCAATTAAGTCATCCCAAATGTTGAGTGCTTGATCGGACGCGACCCAGATTTCAAAACCGAGATCGCCGGTGTAGCCGGTGCGCGAGATTTCAACCGGCACGCCGGCTATCTTTCCAGTTGTCACGCGAAAATATTTCAGGTTTTCGAGGTCCGCATCTTCAGCAATTGATCTTAAGAGTTGTCCCGAAGTAGGACCTTGCAAAGCCAACGCCGCGACGCTCTCGGAAATGTCTTCGATTTGCACCTCCAATCCCACCGAGTTTTGCGTGAACCAACGCAGACTGGGATCGGCGGCGGTCCATCGATAAACGTTCTCTTCGAGCCGCGAAACGGTTCCATCGTCGATTACTTTGCCGCGCTCGTCACACCAGGGCGTGTAAATCACTTGCCCGACTGAAACCTTACACAGGTCGCGCGTGATGATCCGATCGACCAGGCGGGTCGCGTCTCGTCCAGTGATTCGGTATTTGAATAGCGGAGAGATGTCGATCAAAGCCGCGGCATTACGAATCGCATTATATTCGTGATCGTGATGCGTTTCGTATGCGCTGACGGTGTAGTAACCCGACCACTCGCGATAGTTAAGGCTCTCACACAGAGCGAAAGTTCTTTCATGAAATGGAGTGCCAATGGACATTATGAATTTGTCAGGGCGAGCGATTATAAGTATGCTTCCCTGTAACGAGCAAGAAACATTTGAAAGCGCCCCCCGTCGGAGAACCGCTTGCGAAAGCCAGCGGTCAAACATCTGTCGAAGAAGAGGAATCGAAATGAAGAGTGCAATTAATCTCATTCGGAAGTGCGGGCGCATCTCAGCGTCAATTGCGTTGATTGCAACGTTTCTCGGCATCGCTCACGCTCAAACCAGGAATGCGAAAAAACTCGCCGACGCCACCAAAGAAGCCCAGAAAGCCTCGGACGTCTTCACGGAGATCATGAATGTGCCTGATAAAGCAATTCCTCAGAGCCTGCTCGACAAGGCTGAAGCTATTGCGGTGTTTCCGGGCGTTATCAAGGCAGGATTTATCATTGGTGGTCGCGGCGGCCACGGCGTCATTAGTCGCCGCGGGCGAGGCGGCTGGAGCGCGCCGGCGTTTTTCAATCTGGGCGGCGGCAGTATCGGGCTGCAAATTGGCGCGTCGAAAACCGACTTCGTGCTGCTCTTCATGAATGAAGACGCGCTCGGCGGGCTGCTGAAAGACAAGTTCGAGATTGGCGGCGAGGGAAGTGCCGCGGCCGGACCAGTGGGCCGGTCGGCCAGTGCTTCAACTGATGCGCAGTTGAAAGCAGGCATTCTTTCTTACTCGCGCAGCAAAGGTTTGTTCGCCGGACTCGAAATCAAAGGTGTGGTGATCAGCGCCGACAACGACGACAACGTTTCGGCTTACGGCAAGAGAGCGCCAGAGATTCTTTCGCCGACACAGAGGTGGACAATGAACAAAATGCCCGCGGGCGTGCGCATCTTTCCCCGCACACTGGCGCGATATTCAACGCGACGGTAAATTGCTAAGAGCTCCGTTAAGAGTTCGATGTTTATAGACCGCAACGTGTCTAGGGTTGACAGAACTCCCTCAGGAGTTCAATAAGTTGGTATCGCTTAATCGCTCGGTCACATTTCACTCCTAAAGGAGTTGAGAGTGGATTTCGCCGGGTTATCTATAAAGATTGAACCACTATGTGGCTTGCTTGCTATGGAGAAAAGCAATGAGCAAATCTATTAAGGGTACTATTTTCTTGTCGCTTGGCGTTTCGCTAATCTTTCTCGTGAACCTCTGTGTGGCCGCCCAAACGGATCGCGAGCGCAGCGCTAAGAAAGCGCGCGAAGCGGCCGATCAATCCGCGAAAGCCGCGCGCGTATTCGATCAAATCATGGCGACGCGCGAAAAATCGGTTCCGCAAGATCTGCTGGATAGAGCCGAAGCGGTCGCAGTATTTCCCGGCGTCATCAAAGCCGGTTTCATTGTCGGCGGCCGAGGCGGTAGTGGCGTGATCAGCCGGCGGGTGGCTGGTGGTTGGAGTGCGCCGGCGTTTTTCGATCTCGGCGGCGGCAGCATCGGCTTGCAAATCGGGGCGGCCTCGACGGACTACATTCTGCTCTTCATGAACGAACACGCAGTTGAGAGCCTGCTTAGCGATAAATTTGAAATCGGCGGCGAAGGTAGTGCGGCCGCTGGGCCAGTGGGACGTTCGGCTAGCGCTTCGACCGATGTGAAATTGAACGCGCAGATTCTTTCTTATTCACGCAGCAAGGGCGCCTTCGCCGGCCTGGAATTGAAAGGCGTGGTAATCAAACCTGACAACGACGATAACACTCAGGTCTACGGCATGACCGCCCGCGACATCCTCACCGGCGCGAACAAAATTTCAATGGATAAGATGCCGAAAGGTGTGCGGGTATTCCCTCAGACGCTGGCGCAATATTCCAGGCGCAAATGAAGCGAAGCAACTCAGGCGAGCTTCAAGACCGTCAGCGGGTAATCTTGTCGAGAAATTTATCGGGGCAGAAGATGAAGGCAACCGCAAGAATGACGATCCCAACACCCATGGAGGCAAGAGCCCCGGGAAACGTCAAGTAGAATTTAGGCCGGAGCAAATTCTGAAGCACGCCAGCAAGGCCCAGCAGCGCGGCCAGGAGAAAGAAAACCGCCGGAAATAAGAAAAGGTCGCGGCGGGCGCTCAGCACCAAGCCAACGATTAGGCTGAATAAAAAGAGCAAGCCCCACTTGGCGAGCGAGGGATAGCGGATGCTATTGGCCAGCGAATCACTCGCTTCGCCGGCGATTGCTTTCAGCATCCCACGATCCTCGATCAGATCCATGATCGCTCCCAAAGCCGCGCAGACGGCCGCAAGGTATCCGGCCCATCTGGCCCAAGAAAGGTTCGTTCGCGAAAGCAACAGGCTCAACGCGATGAAGAAGAGCGCGTAGACGAGTATGAAACCGAAGTCTTTGTAAGTGCTGCGTCTCAGAAAGTCGCGCACCGATCCGTCCTCGGCGTTGACTGGTTTAGCCTCAACAATCTTTTTTATGTCCGGGCCGTTCTTCACCAGCTCAAGCGCCAGCACGGGATTGCGATAATCGTCGGGCAAACCTTGCGCCGTCATCTGGCCCATCCAGACTGAGTACAGGATGAAAAAGAAGGCCAACCCTGCAACAATTCTTATCCCCGGCTCTGTAACTAAGTAGTTCAAAGTCAAAGGCTCTCTTCTGGGGCCACGACATCAGCTATGCAGCATGCAGGGCCGCCCACGTATTTGGCCCAACAACGCCGTCAGGGTCGAAGTTGTGATTGGCTTGAAACTCTTCGACTGCATGTTGAGTCACCGAGCCGAACCGGCCATCCGCCTCCAAGCCTAGGATCGTTTGCACCTCAGCCACGTCCGATCCTCGATCTCCAATCCTAATCGCCGCGTCTTTCATTCTCAGCCGAACGTGAAAGTGATTATGGTGTCCGTTGACGAACTGGCTCAGTCGGGCGGCAATCACAGTCGGATCGTTAAAAAAGACCGCTTGCACGGGGGCCTTCTGCCACCAAAGCGTGATTTGGGAGGTAGTCGACTCTCTATCAAATTCAGGGTCGGTAATCGTTACGGGTTCGTTCTCGCCATCACGACGCATCGGCCGCACGTCTACATCAACCCCTAGTCGGTGAGACTTATGAGGCGGAAACGGCCCGCCACCCTTTTTGGAAATTTGTCCAATTGAGAAGGGCCGATCAGAATGGGATTTGTTCCAGGCCTCGGCAACGGCCAGCGCCGCATCAATCGTCGATTGCTGACCGAATTGACATGCGCCATTGTCACACCGGTTATTAGTCACAAAGCCAGTACCGCTTTCAGCAAGTTGTACATCAATGTTCATATTGCCTCCTAGTTAGCTTAGTGCTCGGAAAAACAATTTGAAGTTCTGAATCCTCTCCGGAAGACCGTGTGTCCCGCCATTCACGGCCTTTGTGACTTTCGTCACGGTGGCATCGTCCGCGCCTCGATCACACATGGCCCAAATATTATTCGACTTAAAGAAGAACGCGGCCGACGCCAGCGGATACTTAGTCGCTACCAAGTCAGGATTGGCGACGCAGTCTTCACCAACAAACTGAGAAAAGCTGGTGTAGTTATTTTTGCCGGTCAACTGAATGTAGCCGCGGCCACGAAATTTGAATCCATCACCTGAAGCTTCATCACCATTGCCCATTCGGTTGGCATAAACGCGGCTGCCGATTTTTTCAGGATTGCGGGCGTAAGCATTCGGATCGACGCCGCGGAAGTACTTCGGGAATACTTGCAGCAAACGCTGGGCGCTGTAGCTCAGGTTCTCAACTGTAGCCGTAAATCCAGTCGACTCGAGAGCGCACTGCGCCAGGAAGTGGGCCAGTCGCAAGTTTGTCGTGATACCAAACTCCTTCGCAGTATCAGGAATCTGCGCGATCACCGCAGCCGGCAGCTTCCCGGCGAGACCGCCCAGGTTCAATGCTCCGGCGGCGGCGGATGCATCAGGCGCAACGCTCTCGCCGGCTGATCCACCTGACACCTCGCCACCAGCAGCCGCCTCGGCGCCGTCAGATTGCAGAGCTGCCAAGGTCGCCGGTCCCGCGATCCCGTCAGCCTGCAACCCTTTGCTCTTCTGAAATGCAATCACCGCCGCGACTGTACCTGGGCCAAATTGTCCATCGACACCCTTCGGATCAAAACCGAGGTCTTTCAGTTTCTGTTGCAGGTTCTTTACGGCTGGACCAGATAAGCCTTGTTTTAGGATTGGCACAATTATGACCTCTCTTGATTCTTTTCTGAGACTCGCTACCCATGACTCCGTAATAACGGACCGCAACCGCAATTACGGCGCCCGATGACGGCGGCATACTACCTGTCAGTTGCCCATTTGCAAAACCGCGAGGCGGCAGTTGCGTTTAGTTACCCAGCTTCGTGAAGGTCATAAAGTTCGCGACCGTGTTGAGCCTCGTAACTTCTCTTGATAGATCGCGTTGCCTTAATACTGCGTCAAACGGTATCCAGTGCCGCCCACGTTTTTGGCCCAACGATTCCGTCCGGCACCAAACCGTGATTGCGCTGGAATACTCGCACAGCAGCTTCGGTCTTTGGCCCAAACTTACCGTCTGCGTCGACTCCCAATTTGGTTTGTAACTGCTTGACGTCGTCACCGGATTTACCGCGGCGGAGCGTGGCACGAGGCGTGGCGCCATTAGGCGGAGCCGGCTCGACTGCGGGAATCGGTTGAGGCGCTGGCGCGGTGCCTGCAAGTATCGCCGCTACCGAATTACGAAAAGAGTTCATTTCAAGATCGGGATCGTCTTTGCGCCCCGGTGGAAGCGCATACTCTTTGTGTCCACAGCAAAACGTCTGATCCTTGCCGAGGTGTTTCAAAATCGCCGCGACTCCGCGATGATATGCATCCAGTTGCACGTCCGGCCAGGGATCGCTCTGCGCGTTGCCGGCGTTCTCTGCCTCGATGCCGATGAAGCTGGAGTTGCCGGTTACGATGCCCTTGAATTTCCCAAGGCCCGCGTGAATTGCGCGCCCCGCGGCGATTACGAAGTACGTGCCATCACGGCCTAAGCCGAGTTGAGCAAGCGGTCCGGGCAGCGCCTTGAGGTTAGCGCTGGCCGCGCGGCCGTCGCGCAACGAATGCAGCGTGGGCATGTTCAGCTTTTGCGGATTGTTTACGCCGGTGTGGTGACAGATGACACCCGAGATTTGGCCGACGTCGCCCCGGCCGCGAGTTTCCCAACCCGGAACCAAAGAGACTTTCAGACCAGCTTCCTTCAAAACGTCAGGTAACCACGTCAATGAGAACGCCATTTTATTCCACACCTCCTTCGGTTATCGGCAGAGCCTCGTCCGGCGTGTCCAATTTCAGTTGGACATCACAACCATCAATAGCGTTTTCGTCGCCGCCTTCACCATGCACTGGTTGCTCAGAACCCGAATCGCCTGGAGAAGCGCCGGCAGTGGAGCCTGCGGGCGGATCTTTGTATTCATAGCCGTCTCGTTCCGTAGATTGTTGACCGTCGCTATTAATCACCACGACATCAACCTTTGGCTTAGTTGTGTCGGCCTGCGGTGGCACCGTGACGGTGATTGAGTGGGCATTCGAGTCGGGCGCAACTGTGCCTACGGCTGTTCCGAACTTGACTGTTGCCGGCGTCGAAAAATTCTCGCCCCCGATGGCAACTTGATTGCCACCGGCGACGGGCCCTTGCTTCGGAGCTATAGTGCTGATCTTCGGCCCACCAATATGATCCTTTCCCTTTTCTGCCGGCGCGAGTATTGTTTCACTCACCCCTTTGAGCTTCTGAACAGCTTGCTCGGTGAACATGCCGATGAGTGCGGCTACTGCGGCAAAGCCGACGGGACTGGTGAGCTCCACCGAAGCGTTGGGTGAAAAGAATCCTCCGCGAATCACGAGATAGAAGATAAAGGCCAAGCCCGCCCCGATAAACGGCAGCGCGAAATAATACGCGCTCCAACTCCACACCGCGAGCCGGTTGCCCACGTACCATACAAAGGAACGCAGTCCGTGAACCAGGCTTCCAAAGGCGCCGGCAAGCAGCACAATTAGAAGCAGGCGGTCTTCGTCATACAAACACCCTGACGACCCTAGAAATCGCCACGGCGAAACGCCTTTTCGCGGCTTGCTGTCTTCATCTAAACAATATTCGCCCTTGATCCGATTCGCCTCGGAACCCTTCGGCGTGGCGGTTGGGCTTGCGTTAGCAGTCGTGCCGGGCGACGGGGTGGGTGTTACCGTGGGCGTAGGCGTCGGAGTAGGCGTTCGCGCCTGCGTGCCTGTCGGCGGTGTTGGCGTTGGCGTCGGTGTCGGAGTCGCGGTTGGCGTGGGCGTGGCGCTAACCTGCTGCTGAGGTTTTATCGGAGGCCATAGCACAATCAGCGCGACCATGATGACGACAATTGCGCCGAATAGATAGATCGTTAACAGGGTTATTCCGCCCGTGCCCATCAAGTCTTTTCCGGGAGACCTTTTGACATCGTCATTGCCGCCTTCACCATTTGGCGTATGCGTGATCCCGCCCGCAGGAATTTCAGTCGCCATGATTTGACTCCCTACAATTGAGTTTTCGGATTTCGCCTTGCGTCATGTAACTCTGCGATTTATTTGGAGGTCAGGCACCGTTGAGGTGTAACAGCGCCCCAGTCTCAACGACGGCGTTTCCGCTGACCGAGATCTTTCCGTCACGTCGTCAAACTTACTTTAGGAGACAATGTCCAACCTGGATCATTCCCCCGACTAGAATGGCTTCAGTTTTGAGAAGAGCGTGTCCCAGTTCATGGTGAAGCCGATATTTCCTCGAATTTCTTTCTCCTTAATTAGCTCGGTGCGATTGGCAAATGTAACCGAGATCGGAAACTTGATGCCCAAACTCTTGATTGGAATGTTCAGTCCGAATTGACCGACGGCGATATCTCCTTTTGTCTTCGGCATTGTTGTTCCCGCGATAGTCGAAGCGTCACTCAGCAAACGTTCGTATCGACCGCTGAACCAGAAATCAAATTGGCCGTCGCCGACTTTAAAGGGAGCCGTGAGCTGGCCCGCGAATTGAAAGTCGCGAACTCTACCAGGGTGGGGAGTGGTCACTGAGGCGACCGGTAGCTTGTTGAAGAACGTAAACGAACCATTCGCTGTGAGATCAATCCGCGCGCTTGTGCCTGTAGCCGCAATGAAATTAAAGTTCGAAGTGTCGGGCGCGTTAACTGCGCGGTTGTTCGTATATTCGAAGCTCAGAATCTTACCTCTCGCGATCTTGTCGAAGATCTGGTTCTTCTTTGTTAGGTACTCCGTAAGTTGCTTCGCAAAGTCGGTGATTGCGGCAACCGTTTGTTCCGACACCAGCTTTACGGGCACAAGGTCGAGTTGGTCTCTGACTATTATTGCGATGGCGTTGATTCTGTCGGGAGTGGCCAGGTCACTCTACCTTACCGATGCGGTTATTAGTCTGAACTAGCCACGCTTGTAAAGCGGGATCGGCAAAAACAGCGTCTTCTCCCGCTGGGACCTTGAAACTAAAAACTGAGATCGTGGTCTTCCACATTTGTTGAGCGAATAGGATTCCTTGCTTGGCGGCGAATTCCTCCCAATCTCTTTCGTACCGTTTTAATCGTGGGTCGCGATCATTGACGAACTCGAACTTGGCAGAAAACGCCGAAAGCTGTTGCTTATCGCCGGTAAAGACACCCGGTTGCGCTCCGCGGTTGGTATCGAAGCTAAAACCCAGAGAGCTCTTGCTGAGGAACTTGAGAAACGGATCACTTTCGTTTTGACGAAAGCCGCTAATGAAGCCTTTCTTCTGAATTAGGTTGAGCGCGCCAGCTGGATTGACGCGAAATGTGATGGTGGTATCGCTCTGCGATTGGGTCGCCGCCCCGTTCTCAACCGCAAGGCCAAAAAGGTAAGGAATACCTCCCTTTGAGACCAATGACGTGGTTCCGGAGCTGCTTGCGCCCGCACCAATTTGCTGATCGATTCTCCTTTCCTGCGCTTCCGTAACAAGCGCGACATAGGACTCCGTCCCCGTCGTCTTTAGGAGCTTCGCAATTAGAAGCCTAAAAAGATTCTGCGAGTCCTGTTTCAAATAGATGAGACGCGCCTCTTTGCCCGGTTCTATCCGGTCATCAAGGTTGATGTCCCTGGCGAGCGCACAAACTGAAACGTCATATAACGACGGATTGACATTGGTAGAAGTAGGCACTGCTTGACCCTGATCCGAACATGGGAACGCAGGCAATTTGTTCTCAGTTACTTCTTTGGGCGCCGCAGCCTTCTTCAAATCGTCATCGCTGATTTTGTTAACAGCGGCGATCACGGCCGAAACCTTATTCAAGTTTTCTTCGGTGATTTTGTTTACAGTAGTTTTCAGTGCCGCTACTGTTTTAGCCACTTCCTTGATATCGGGGGTGGGCGATTGCGCAGGGGCCGGTGGCGCGACGGGTGTTGCCACAGTTGGAGGCGGTGGCACAAGGGTTACGGCAACAGGGCCCGGTGTTGTCGCGGGACCAGCCTCTTCTTCAGCTGAGGGAGTGCCAATGTCGCTTCCGAGCGCACGGCGAAGTCGGGCAATCTCGCCATTGACGTTCGCAAGCTCGACCCCCAGCTCGCGAACGTGCGCTGAAATGTCAGGTAAGTCCGACCCGCTAAGATTTTGAATACGGGTTTCTAACGCACCCGTTCTCTTAACCAAAAGCCACAAAAGTTGCTGGCGAAGTCTCGATAGGGTCTTTTTGTAGAATTGATAGTCCGGCGATTCCTTTGAAGGTGAATTTTCGAGTTCTTTCTTAATGCCGACTTCCAGTGATTGAATCCTCGCATCGTTGGAGACTCTCTGTTGGGCATAAACCGCGAAAGCCGGTAATAAGAGCAGAACCAAGAGTGATGATTTACGGGCCAGGGTTAATGTCATCTCAGATCCTTTCGGTGGCAAGTGTTCATTCGACTAGAAACGTAAAATCCATGGTTACAGCTACCGGTCCAGGTCGCGTGTGCGAGCATTCGTTTTTGTGCCCGGTGTCCTTAATACAGCCGGTGACATTCTCGACGACCACGGTGTAACTTCCATTCGCGGTGAAATCTAGATTTAGCTGAAGAGTGTCTTCGGCGCCAACTGTATCGCTTAGTGCGAAAGCGATATTTTCCCCGTCTAGGACATTCTGCGAGGCTCCGCCATTCAGCGTATACGATACTATTTGATTGGTTTCCTGCCGCTCAACGCGGATAGTCACACCGTCTTTCGGATTGCCGGCATAGCTTAAAGTGTTGTGGTTCAGTTCGCGCATTGCGTCCTCCTAAACAAGAAGTAATTTCGTTTCTTGGGCTGGCAAAGGCGGCGTCGCGGCCGGAATGGATCAGGGGCAGCGATATCGCGTCGGTTTGTGAGAGCGCGCCGCGCGGCGCGCAGAAGCTACTCGGCACACGCGGCTTATACTCTGCCACCTGGTGCATGTCAAGAACTTTGCTTGAACAACGCGTTTTATTCATTGAAGAAAACTGCCTTTGCGGGTGAAAATGCAAACCGCCAAAGTCATAAACGTCCGTATCCATCTCTTGGACTCTGTCCAATTGCTTCTTTAGAATTCTCTCGAACAAGAACTGCGATGGCGCATAACCAACTCAAGCTGTGGACGATTGGCCATTCGACGCGTTCGATTGATGAATTCATCGACGCGTTGAAATCCTTCGAGATTCAAACTCTCGCCGACGTGCGCAGCTTTCCGGGCTCGCGGCGTTATCCGCAATTCAACAAAGAGAACTTAAGAGCTTCGCTCGCCGAAGCGGGAATTGGATACATCCATCTTCCCGATCTCGGGGGCCGGCGTCGCGCAAAACCGGATTCACTTAATATGGTTTGGCGTAGCAAATCGTTTCGCGGCTATGCGGATTACATGGAAACAGAGGGCTTTCAAAAAGGAATTGCGCGGCTGCTCGAAGTTGCGCGCGAACTGCGAACGACGATCATGTGCGCAGAAGCTGTCTGGTGGCGCTGCCATCGCAGTTTAATTTCAGATTATCTGAAAGCAAACGAAGTTGAGGTAACTCACATTATGGCCGCGGGAAAATCAGAACCTCATCCGTTCACATCGGCGGCGAGCATCGTGAACGGGAGGCTTTCATATCGCGGCGTGTTGGAAACTGAAGATTGATTGTTTGATAATAGAGCGCGCGGAGTTTTCCCAATCAAACGTAAGGGAAGAAACGTATGAACCTGGAAATCACGGAAGAAGAACGCGAACTATTGAACGAGATTTTCGAAGAAAAGCAAAAGCACATGATTCACGAGCTTAACCACACCGACACGCTCAATTTCGAACGCATGTTGAAGAAGAAAATCGAAGTGCTCGAGGGATTGATGCGAAAGCTTGGGCAAACGGCTGCGTAGCGTAGAGTTTAGTCCGCGGCTTACTGGGTGGAGTACTCGGCGATATTGGAAGCAGATTGAAGTCTACGGTACGGCGTGAGGTTTATTTCGTGAGTTTGCTGGATCACAAAATCCATCGCTGCGAAAGATGCGATCGCGAAACCGATCATGTAATCGAATCGATCGGCGAGGACAATCGGCTGCATTTCTTCTGCTGGGAATGTGTCGAGCGCCAAGAGAAACGATTCAATACAAAGCCTGGATGGCGACGCGCGCATCGCACGCGGCGTTATGAAATGGTGTCAGAACCGCCT
>WNFT01004841.1_pt1 | contig 11745 bp, 9 predicted proteins | sample 5400191 | NCBI WGS metagenome assembly WNFT01 (sample SAMN13153359, study PRJNA577476) | soil metagenome | isolation source: 80 cm saprolite under Madrone tree | place: USA:California | collected 2016-06-14
CCTGTCCATCAAAAGGTGTGCCCAAGCAGAGCGGAAACGTTTGTTTCGCAATGTTTGTCGATGCGATTAATTCTCGCCCGATGGGTTGCAATGTGATGGTCCAGTTGGGATTAAAAAATCCGCCGCGAAACTCAACTCGATCAATCACTGGCGCGAGGACTGTTCCGACTGGCGAAATCATGATCTGACCGACGCAGCCGACTGGATATGGGGTCAGTTCAGAAATTGGCAATATGCCAGCGAGCGTAATGGCTACATCGTCTGCATCACCGACATCTATTCCTCCATTAAGCGAAACATCGACATTCTCGTTACTCGCGTCGAGAAAATCGATTAAACCATGGTTTCCTTCAAATCGGGCGCGACCGCTCATTTCTGTAAAACCGAGCAACGCATTTTCCATTTTTCCATTTAGCAACTCCACGGCTCCTTCGATGTTGGGACGTTGCAATGTACCGGAAAAACGAATGGTTCCCCTCAGAATTCCATCGCGAAAATTTCCCGGGACAAGTCCGCGCGGCATATTGCCAAGGGAAACCGTCGGAAAATCGAGAATGATATTTAAGGGCGTCATTGAAAATTCGTTCCAATCCTCTCCGATTCGAAGGGGAAGGGTCGCTTCTAAAAAGATTGGTCGCGAATTAGGAGTTGTTACCGTGGCGAAGCCGTCCCATACGGCTGAATCGATCGTAAACTGAATGTGAGCTGATGCCGGACTCGAATTCGCCGGGCCGGTTCCGCCAAAGATCGACAAATAATCGGATAGATTACTGATGTCTGCGCTGAGCGATCCCGAATAATTGTGCGCCCGGCCGATGTCGAGCTTGCCTTCGGCATGCAACGAATCCTGTTTGCGCCTTAGGTCCAGTTGTTCTATCTCGAGCGCGCTCGCTTTCAAATTCAATTTTGCGGTGAATGTGTCGATTTGCTTTTTGAAGATCGACAAAGATCCGCCGGTGGCGGTGAGATGTCCGCCGATTTTGCGTTCGCGGGCGTTCATGGTTCCCTCGATCGCAATCTCCCCCGCGAAATCGCCAGGATTGGCGCCAAAGAGACCGGCGAAATCACCAAGATTACTGATCGATGCCGAGATGTCGCCGCGAAAATCGGGTTTAAGCCAATCCGATGAGTTGGTGGGAAACGATGCCTCGCCGCGCAGGGTGAGCTGATTCTTCCTTTGCTTTACGTAGAGCTGCTCGAGTTCGACCTGTCGATTGTAGAGCGCGGCGCCGAGCATAATCACCTCGGCCGCGCGATCTCGCCAACTGAGTCCGGTTACCTCAGTCCATAACGAAGCGGTCGCGTGCGTCACGTCGCGCGGATCGCCTCGAAAAGTAAAGTTGCAAGCATGGAGCAAACCGCCCACGCGATCGGTAAATCCAATCGCCTCGGCGGTTTGAGCGAGAGAAATATCCGCGGCCGACCCCATCAAATTCCAATTTGAAACATGAGACCGCCATTCATTTGAAATACTGGCGCGAATTTTTCCGCCGAACACCTCCACATCGAAGTCCACTCGAACATTTTGTTTGTCGAGGTGCGACAAATCCGTGGTGACCGAGGGCAGGTCGAGGCCGCGCGTCAGGCTAAGGCCGGCCAGGGTCAAGCGATTATCCTCCCATTTTGTTGCCCCGCGCAGATGCAAAAAAGTTTGGCGAAACCAGGGCGATGCAATCGTAACCTCGTCTGCACTGAAGTGCCCGGCTTCTATTTCGCTCGCGGAAAGCGAAACAGTGCGCAACAGGATTACAGCGGGTCCATCTTCCACGCGCAGGTCGAAGCGCCCGAGGTCGAGATTGCCTGGGAACAACTTTTGCAAAGTCGCCCAGCCGCTCTCCGTCAGCGATATTCCCGCCGGCTTGTTGCGGTGGATCTCCAGACGCAACCCTTCAGTCGAGAGAGTTCGGATCGCACGCCCGCTCATGTGCAACACAATGGCTTTGAGATTCAATCCGACTGTTGCTTGCACCGCGCTCACCTCAATGTGAAATGGCGCGTCGTGCGCGCTGATCATATGAAATCCGCGCAGCACCACCGGACGCAAGAAGGGCGCGTCTATCTTATCGATCTTGACCGTGAGACCCTGCTGCCGCGCTCTCCACCAGATCCATAGGCGGAGACCATTTGAAATCGCGGATGGCGTAAACCAGATGGCAAATAGCAGCGCGAGAACGCTCAGCAACATGGCCAATAAAACTCGATTATTGGGTCGCATCGGAGTCACAGAAGTGACGAGTGACAAGTAACGAGTGAAAAATCAGGCGATGAGTCATGTCACTGAACGCTGGAAACTTATCGCTCATCACTTTTCACTGGTTACTTTTTCCTGCGCTCGTGAAAACCAGTTTCAACGGCTGGGGCGTGTGAATGCGTTCGTGGAGTTGCTTTTGTAATGCGGCTTCAGCTTCCGAAGGCAAATTGCTTTCGGCCGCTTTTTCCCGAGCCAGTTGCGGCAAGATTGACAATTCGTTTTGGACATCGTTTGCGGAAATGCGGTTCCAAAAACCATTTTCAAATGCGAGCACATCCACGCGCTCCTGCTCCACGCCGAGCAATTGAGCGTGCGGCAGCTGCACGACAATTTCGTCCGTACGGATGTCGACAGCCAGGTCCTGCCGCAAATCGAAGCCAGCTTTGACCGTAAAAGTGCCGTGAAGTTTTACACGCTTTGCGCTGCCAGCCCAGGAGTGCAGCAACTCGTGCTCCACTTCGATTCGGCGGGAAAGAATCACGAGTTCGCTCGTAGGTATGCTTTGTTCCAGATAAACGCGATTATTAATCGTGATGCGCGGTTGCAAATGCGCGACGTCGATAAAAGCCGACCGTAAATCCCTGCCGAGTCTCTCCAATTCAGTCGTGCCTTGCGCCGCCGTTCGCGCCGGCCAGCTCTCCAGACGCAGGAAAACGATGATGACAACAGCGGCGATGATGAGCCCGAGGAGCGTGAACGCGATCGGCCACGAGCATCGTCCCGACTCTGCTGATTTCGACATTGAGCGTTGGAAGTTGAACGTTGGGCGTTTTCTTTTCACCCCAAAAAAGTACCGCCCCCCGCGCCCGATGGACGCGAAGGGCGGCTGTTCCCCCCAGAACAATCGTGGAAAACTGCGGTGCTAGTAATCGAGCTTACGGGCCGTCGCAACAAAATTTTGCGGGAACTTATGCGACGACCGGCCGGCTTGGCAAAGAACTTATCGACCTTTTGGGCTGCGCGGCCGCATTTCAACGAGACGATGAGAGCAATACTACGTGGAGCTTGCATAAACCTGTTTCGAGCGTTCTAGTTTTGTATGCGTAATTTGCACGGCGAAACGTCGCCGAGCCTGGCTGGCTCGTTGCTCGTCGCTCATCCTAACATGCTCGACCCCAATTTTCGGCGCGCGGTGCTTTTTATTTCTGCGCACGATCCAAGCGACGGTGCGCTGGGAGTGATCATCAATCGGCCGCTCGATAAACAGGTGGCCGATTTAGTGAGCGAGACGCCGCCCGATGGTCTCGCTGACGTGCCGGTCTTTCTCGGCGGACCGGTTGGGAAGAATCAACTGATGTTTGCGGCGTTCGAGTGGCAAAAAGGCAAAGGGCTTAAGCTCAATCACAATGTGGGCTTGAAGGAAGCGAGCGAAGAGGCAGATCAGAATCTCGCGTCGATCTGCGCGTTTGTGGGTTACGCGGGCTGGGAGGCGGGACAGCTTGAAGCCGAGCTGAAGCAAAAAGCATGGCTGCTGCAAAAACCCAGTCGCTCCGTCTTGAAAGCCGATCGTCTGTCGAAACTTTGGTTCGATATTATGCGCGGTCTGGGGCCCTGGTATAAGATGCTGGCGGTTGCTCCGGATGACCCGTCACTCAATTAGTGACGAGTCGCATTTGCTTCGATCTGTTTTAGCTTGTCACTCGTCACTGGTCACCTATCACTGATCAATGATCATCGGCGTTCCGAAGGAAATTAAGGAGCAGGAACAGCGGGTTGCGCTGCTACCCTCGGCCGCGGGGCAATTGGTTCGGCGTGAGCATTCCGTGCTCGTGGAAAAAAGCGCGGGCATTGGCTCCGGTTATCCTGATGAAGAATACGTCAAAGCGGGCGCAGAGATTGTCGATCTTGCGAGAGATGTTTTCGCGCGTGCCGACCTGATCGTGAAAGTGAAGGAACCGTTGGAGTCTGAATTTCCACTTTTGCGAAAAGGCCAGATTCTTTTCACTTATTTGCATCTGGCCGCGAGCAAAGCGCTCACCGAAGCGTTGTTAAAATCGGGCGTGACCGGCGTCGCTTACGAAACGATCCAGGTCGGGAATCGGTTGCCATTGCTCGAACCGATGAGCGAGATCGCGGGGCGCATGTCGGTAGTGATGGGCGCGAATTTTCTGGCAAAATATAACGGCGGCAGCGGCGTGCTGCTTGGCGGTGTCCCGGGCGTTTTGCCTGGTCGGGTCGTGGTGGTCGGCGGTGGAACTTCCGGCGTGAACGCGGCCCGCATGGCCACTGGTCTTGGCGCCGACGTGACGATTCTCGATGTCGATCTTGAACGACTGCGTTTTCTCGATCTCGCGATGGGCGCTATGAACACGCTTTATTCGAGCGAAGCAAACTTGCAGGAATTGATGCCGGATTGCGACTTGCTCATCGGCGCGGTCTTGCTGCCCGGGGCGAAAGCGCCGAAACTGATCACGCGCGCGATGTTGCGAAAAATGAAACGCGGTAGCGTGCTTGTTGATATTTCCATCGATCAAGGAGGTTGCGCGGAAACTTCGCGGGCGACCACGCATCTGGATCCAGTTTATGTTGAGGAAGGCGTCACTCATTATTGCGTGGCGAACATGCCGGCCGCCTACGCCCGCACCGCTACTCAGGCGCTCACCAACGTGACTTATCGGTATGTGGAGTTGCTGGCCGATTTCGGTTTAGAGGGAGCCTGTAAGGAGCAACCCGCCTTGGCCGGCGGAATCAACACCCGCGGCGGGAAGCTGACCTGTCGCGCGGTGGCCGATGCCCATGGATTGCAATACGAGCCGCCGTTTTGATTTGATGTAAGGCCGAAAAGGAAGCTTGCTCCGATTCATCATTAACTCAATATTGGGCCTCGCAATCCAAAACCTATGAAGAAATACATCTGCATTCTGGCTGGCGCCGCGCTGCTCGCGGCTTGTGAACAAAAAACCGAAACCACCGCGCCGGCCGCAAGTCCGGCAGCGTCACCGGAAACGACTACGGCCACGACTCCGGCGGAAACGACGACGACAACGACGACCACCCCGATGGAATCGCCTTCGCCGACACCGTAATTTGAGTCACTCAGTAAAGGATTCGGTTTTTCCGTCCATGGAAAAATACATCTGCATCCTTGCTGGTGCGGCCCTCCTCGTGGCCTGCGAACAAAAAGAAACCACGGTGATTCCGCCAGCGGAAAAGAAGGAAAGCAACACCACGATCATCAATCCTTCTCCTGCTACTTCGAGCAAGACGGAGTCGAACACGACAATCAACACCACGACTTCGCCGGGCAGCGAGACAAAGACTGAATCAAGCACGACAACTTCGACACCGCCTCCGTAATTTTTCCGAAGCAGTCCAGTTCTCGCAAAGTCTTTCCGCGAACGTGATCGAGGGAAGACTTTTGCTGTACTGCGATCTTCGCGCATTGGCGTAACTGCGCATCATCCCAAGATCGACAGTTTGATATGCCGGCGCGCCGTTCGCTTTCGTTTCCAAAAAGCCGGCGGCTGACCTGCGCGGCGGAATTCGAGCGCGTCCGGCAAGAAGGCCGCGCCCATCATGGCGGGCTGCTGATACTTGGCGTGCTCGCAGCGAAAGAAGTTCAAGGTTTCCGTGCCGGTTTCGTCACGGCACGTCGGCTCGGTGGCGCGGTTGTGCGCAACCGGGTGCGTCGTCGCCTGCGCGAGATCGTGCGGAAGCACCAGCAAGAGATTGTCGATGCAAAGTGGATTGTGACGATTGCCCGACCGAACGCAGCGCGCGCAAGTTATCGCCAGTTGGAAGATGAATGGTTGCGTCTGGCAAAGCGCGCTTTTATCCTAGCGTCCTGATGCTCCGGCTGGTTCGCGCTTTTATTCGCGTCTATCAATGCATGCTTTCGCCGCTCTTGTCCTTAATCGGCGGACCCGGTTCTGGTTGTCGATTTGAACCGACGTGCTCGGCCTATTTTTTGGAAGCAGTGGAAACGCACGGCTTTTGGCAGGGGACCTGGCTGGGATCAAAACGGATCGCGCGATGTCAACCTTGGGGCGGTTGCGGGCACGATCCGGTTCCGCCCCGCAGTCCTGGCAATCGCGCGATTGATCCGCTCGTTTGTGAATAGCCAGGGCGACAATTTTTATGGATCGAACCGCGTGGATTGCCGTTATACTTTGCGTCGCCGGTCTGGTTTTGTGGGAAGTTTATCTCGCAAAGCAGATCCGGCCGAAACCGCTCGCTGCGCCCGGAACAACGGCTGCGCCCGTTTCTTCGACACCAGTAATCGCACCTAGCGCACCTGCGCCGTCTGCCTCTCCGGCGCCTGACGCGGGGTCAGCGCCGGCGGAAACAACTCCACCGTTCCAAGAGGCGATAGAGACGCTCAGCAATTCCGACGTCGAGCTTCGTCTTACAAATCGCGGCGGCGGCATCGCCGAGGCGATTTTGCTCAATCACAAGGCGGAACAGAATGCACACGTGACCTTAAATTCTTCGGACCGCTTGCCTATCGGCGCAATCATCGACAATCCCGCCGCTCCGCTCTTGCCGGAATACAAAATCGCGCGGGAAGGGGATGTCATACGATTCGAGCGCGCGCTGGCCGAGCGCGTCACGATTCGAAAAAAGTTTTTCTTCCAAAAGTCCGCGGAAACAAAAGACAATTTCGTCGCCGAGCTCGATGTCGATCTTGAGAATGGCGGCGCAGCGCCCTACGCGAACCCCGGCTACTTTGTCGCGCTTGGAGGGGCTGCTTCAATTCATCCGAAAGATTACCCTTCCTACACGCGACTCGTTTGGTGCATTGATGGAAAGGCAAAAGGCATCGATGTCGGCTGGTTCGGAGGCGGCAGCGGATTTTTCGGTGTGGGTCAGCGTGTGGCCCAACCCCTCTACCGGCAAGAGGTCGCAGGCGCGGAATGGGTTGCGGTGAGCAATCAATTTTTCACTACGCTGATTGCGCCGCTCACCGCCAAGGCCGCCAGCACCTGGGCCCGCCGTTTCGACGTCGCGCGCTGGCCGGATCAAAAGATCTTTGGCGTTGAAGGCGCGCTCGGCATGCCCGGCTTTCAATTACAGCCCGGACAAACTTACCACGCGCGGTTTGAGATCTACGCCGGCCCGAAGCTTTACCATCGGCTCGCGCAACTCGAGCACAACGAAGCGGAGATCATGGACTTCGGCATGTTCAAGATCGTCTGCCAGTTTCTGCTTAATTTCATGAACTTGTTGCACGGCCTGCTCGGAAATTATGCGGCCGCCATTCTCGCTCTCACCACCATTATTAAGCTTGTGCTCTGGCCGATTCAAAACAAAGCGAACCGTTCCATGCGCCAGATGGCCGCGCTCTCGCCGAAAATGCAGGAGCTGCGTGAGAAGCACAAAGATGATCCCACCCGCATGAACCAGGAGGTGATGAAGCTCTATAAGGAGTACGGCATTAATCCGGTCGGCGGCTGTTTGCCGATGGTGATTCAAATCCCGATCTTTTTCGGCCTCTTTAAAATGCTCGGCCAGGCCGTGGAATTGCGAAATGCAAGATTTCTCTGGGTGCGCGATCTTTCGCAACCGGACACGGTTGCGCATCTGCCGGTGCTCGGCTGGCCGATCAACATCATCCCGCTCTGCATGGCCGCGACACAAATTTGGCTGATGCAAATGACGCCCAAGACCGGCGACGCCACGCAACGCCGGGTGATGATGTTCACGCCACTCATCTTTTTATTTATCTGCTACAATTTTGCCGCCGCTCTGGCATTGTATTACACGACGCAGAATCTTTTCAGTATCTTGCAATTTTATCAGAATAAAAGACAACCCGCCCCGACGCTCGAAAAGCGTTCGGTCGCCGCGAAACGAAAAAACCGATGACCCCGAAGGAATTACTCGACACCATCCTCGGCTATCTCGGTTTCGTCGTGCAAATCGAGGAGTCGCAGAACGAGGCGGGCAACCTGGTTCTGCAAATTTACACTGAGGAAAGCCGGCGCCTCATCGGGCGCGACGGTGAAACACTCGAAGCCATCACGTTTCTTCTCAACCGGCTGTTACAAACGAAGGACCGGGACGCTGCGAAAGTGATCGTCGATTGCGAGCTCTACCGCTCCATGCGCGAAGATCGCATCGTGCAACGCGTCCGCGAATTGGCGGAGCGCGTTCGCATTACTGGCCGTTCGTTGCAGCTCGAGCCAATGAATTCCTACGAGCGACGCCTCGTGCACAACGCTTTCAAGGACGATCCGGACGTCGCGACCTGGAGCCCGTCCGACTCCGCGCGCATCAAGCAAATCACCTTGCTTAAACGCCAGCCAAAAAAAGAACCCGCGCAAAAGGAGTAGACGTCGACCTTGCGACGGTAGAGCGGGACTCTGTCGAGCCGACGATTTTTGTAGGGCAGCCATCTCGGCTGCCAATTAAAACACGGCGGCGAAAATCGCCACCCTACAATTCGGGCTGAAAGCGCGCGGCTTCTTTAGCAAGACCCGAACGCACTTCCGGTCGCCAGCTAAATTTTTCCAAGAGCGGATTCGATTTGCCCTCCACGGCATCCGCGACGATTTCGCCAAGCAGCGGCGCGAATTTAAACCCGTGACCACTATCGCCGGTTGCAATAATTAATCCCGGACGTTCAGGATCGGGCGCGATCCAGAAATCTCCGTCGTGCGTGTCGCAGTACAAACAAATCCGCGTATAAACGATTGGCGCATTCGTCAGCGGGGGAATTGTATTGGCCAAAAATTCGCGCAACTTTTCTTCCTCTTCCGGAGTAACCGTGCGCCCGGGCGAGTCAGGCGACATCTCGCGGCCGGGTCCATGATTTGCGATTTTCACCACGCCTTCACGATTGAGCGGAAAACCATAATAGCCCGTCGTGGAAATATCGGCGCCGAAGAAAGGAAAACGTTGCGGCGAGAAAAGTTCGGGTTTGTCAGGTTTGAGATGAAATACCGGATGTCCTGTTGCGCGAAAAAATTTTCGCGTGAACGGTAGCACGTACGGTGTCCACGCTCCAACTGCGACAACGACGGCGTCGCCGCCAATTCGATCTCGATCTTGCAAGACAACGCCTTTGACCCGGTTGCCATCTTCGTGCAGAGCCGCAAATTGGCCGTTGCATAATTCAACGCCAAGCGATTTTGCGCTCTCGATTAGCGCCGCAACGACGCGTCCGCTCTCAACATAGCCTGCTTCGGAATCTAAAAAACCATCCTGAAAGCGTTCGGCATTAAACGCGGGGAAACGTCCGCGCAGCTTTGCTGAATTGATGCGTTCAAATTTGTGTCCGCGCTTCTCAAATAATTTGCAGCTTTCGTATTCAAAATCGCCGGGCTGCATTGGCCGCTGCCGCAGGAACAGAACGCCAGTCTGGTGATACACGTCGTCGCCAAATTCTGTGTTCCATTTCCGCCAAAGCTCGATCGAGCGTTCGGCCAATGCAGTGTAATCTTCGTCCGCACCATACGCCGCGCGAACCGCCTTGCTAATATCAGTGGATGCAGCCAGCGGATGCGGCAGTGGCCCTCGATCGACGAGGACCACTTTATAGCCGCGCTTTTTTAGTTCAATCGCGGAAGTAACGCCATTAATACCTGCACCGACGACGATTACGCTTGGCATGCTAGCAAATTATACTTACCGCGCTCGGTCGCCGCGCTAGGTAGAATCGCCGAATTCGAAAATGATCTTGCCGCCGCGTTTTCCTTGCGCGGCGTGCGTAACCGCGGCTTTCACTTCGCTTAGCGGATAACTCTTCTCGACTTTCGTGCGCAACAGTCCGCGCTTTGCCATTTCGAAGAGTGGCCGAAATGCGTCCATCCGCTCCGCCATGGTCGCGTTATCGTACCACTTGTTAATCCAAATTCCGCGGAAACGAAGATCTTTGAAAATGAGCAGGCCGTTTGGGATTTTCAGCGGCTGCAAACCCATCGCACCAAATGTGACCATCGTCGATCCCGGCGCCAGGCAGTTGGCAAGACGCAACGCGTTTTCACCGCCGACCGCATTTAATCCCAAACGAATCGGCGCGCCGCTCGTCGCGTTCTTTACTTCGTCGCGAAGATTTTCTCCATCGACAAGCACGACGTCGCCGCCATCCGCGCGCAGCTCATCGATCAATTCCGTGCGGCGAACGATGTTTACAGTTTTATAACCAAGATCGTTGGCGATCTGAATCACCGCCCGGCCCGCTGCCGAATTGGCCGCGTTTTGAATTAACCAATCGCCGCTCCTCAGATCGACATAATCGTGCAACAAACGCCAGGCGGTCATCGGATTGATTTTCAACATCGCCGCAGGCACCGGCTCGATCTCCGGTGGGACCGCGACCAGTTCGCTTGCTTTTACCGCAACGGCGTCGCGCCAAGTGCCGAGATTGTGCGGCAGGATAACGAGCGCCCCGGCCGTCATTCCTGTGACGTCGCCGCCCAGGTCGACAATTACTCCCGCGCCTTCGAACCCCGGCGTCGCCGGAAGTTCCGGTCGCACCGGATATTTTCCCTCGATTGCATTGAGGTCGGCCGGGTTGATGGGCGCCGCGCGCATTCGCACGACCGCTTCGTCCGCCGCCGGCTTTGGCCACGGCCGAGTCTCCACACGCAAAACTTCCGCCGGATTTCCGTGCCTTTCGTAAACGACCGCCTTTATATTTTGATTCATCGATGACTTCGGCGCTGCATCCTCAGGCTTCCGCGAGTAATCTGCAAACTGGTGCGCGCGTTGCACTGCTCGGCCTCGCCATCAATGTCCTGCTGGCATCGGCGAAAATTATCGCCGGGCTGTTCGGCAATGCTTACGTGCTGATTGCGGACGGAATCGAATCGGCGCTTGATGTTGCCGGGTCGACTGTCATTTGGGGCGGATTAAAACTTGCCGCGCGTCCACCCGATGCAACGCATCCTTACGGCCATGGCAAAGCCGAGCCGATTGCGGCGGTCGTCGTCGCGATGGGCGTGCTCGCCGCCGCGCTTGGTTTGGCCATTCAAAGCGTACGTGCACTTTTTCTCCCGCATCACGCACCCGCGCCGTTCACACTCGTTGTCCTCATCGTTGCTGTGGTTGTGAAGGAAGTTTTGTATCGCTATGTCATCCGGTTTGGTCGCAATGTTGAAAGCACCGCCGTGCAGACGGACGCATGGCACCATCGCACCGATGCGATGACTTCCATCGCAGCCTTCGTCGGCATTTCCGTTTCACTTATCGGCGGCGAGGCGTGGCAAAGCGCGGACAACTGGGCGGCGCTTTTTGCCTGTGTGCTGATCGGCGCCAACGGTTATCGGCTGTTGCGGCCTGCTTTGTACGAAATCATGGATACGGCGCCGCGGAGTGAAATTGTCGATCTTGTTCGAAATGCGGCCCGATCTGTGCCCGGAGTTATCGAGATCGATAAATGTCTCGTGCGCAAAATGGGCCTAGATTTTTATGTCGATCTTCACCTCGGCGTGAGCGGCAACATTTCGGTGCGGGAGGGTCACCACATTGCGCATCAGGTGAAAGCGGCCATCCAGCAAAAGGACGTGCGAATCGCGGATGTGCTGGTGCACATCGAACCCGCGCAACCGGAG
>WNFT01004842.1_pt1 | contig 11744 bp, 12 predicted proteins | sample 5400191 | NCBI WGS metagenome assembly WNFT01 (sample SAMN13153359, study PRJNA577476) | soil metagenome | isolation source: 80 cm saprolite under Madrone tree | place: USA:California | collected 2016-06-14
CGGCACAAACTCGTCTGCCACGCCATTCGGAATCACAGCGACTCGACCGGCGGGGGCATCGAACACCCGCTGCATCAGATCAGCTTCCCAAGACGTGAGCGCGACAATATGATCCGCCTTTGCGTACGCATCCCATCCCATTTTTGCCCAAAAAACCTGGGGAAAGCATGTTCGAGTAAAACGAATTATGAATTTCTGGATGGCGGTTGCCGTTGATGATCGCGAGCCAAGACCGGTCAGAAGTTCAGACATGACCAGACGGATATTTTTCTTGTGGGCAAGATCGACATATGCGCCCGCCGGCCGCCCGAAAAAATGAATGAGATCGCAACGTTGCTCCTCGTCCCACCAGCGTACATACTCGACGGCAACGCCGAGCGCCTCCAACGCCCGCTTTGTTTCCTCAATTTGAATCTGAAATCCGCCGTGCGCCAGCAAAAATGGGTTGGGATGATCAAATAAAATTTTCATGCCGCAAATTCCGGTGGATGCGCTAAGATAGCAGCGCGAGTAGAAAACAGAAAAGTCTCTTACAGAATGTCTCGCACGGTCAATCGCACGATCGTGGCCCTGCAACGGGTACTGATATGCAGTGGCCGACGGAGGAGAATACGATTAGCCATGGAATGGAAAATGTTAAAAACATGCCGAAGCGATCGCAAGACGCGAGGCCATTCATAAAAGTGGGAAATCTCTTGTTCAGAGCGGTCGCTTGTTTAGGCGAGATTTGCCGTTCAAGAATCACTTGATCATGGACAATCCAAGGCTGACCCAGCAATTGAAGACGTTATTTCTGTGTGGGGTCGGCTTGTTATTGGCAATTTTTCTCGGCTGGAACATCGGCTCAGCCGACTACTGGCAGCTCATCCTGGCTGCGGTTGTCTTCGGTGGTGTTTTTATCGCTTTCTTTTCCGGGCGTTTCTTTTGGGTGCTGACAATCGCCTCTTCGTTCCTCGGCGGAACGTTTCCTATTCTTGGTGGTCAGTTTACTCCTTTCCAGATTCTGATGGCGGTAGGTGTGGCCAAATTTCTCATCGAAGACATCGTCTTGAGACGGACGCGCTTCAAGCTGGGCAACCGGTTCGATCTATTTCTGATTGCTGGCTTCATGGGAGTCCTCACGTTTCACGGTTTGCACGATCGGTTTGGGATGCGCTTCCTGGGATCGAGCGTTTGGGGCGGGCATAATTATGTGAACGTTTATGTGGGCCTGGCGGCATTTTTTGTCATCCAGAGTATTCCGATGCAGTCGAAAGTCTGGGCCAAACTTCCTTACGTGGTTCTAGCCGTGACTACGTTCGATCTGCTCATCGCTATCATTACGACAATATCCCCGGCCTCAATCTTCAAGATATACCCGTTCTATTCCGCGGTCTCAGTGGCTGGTGTTGAAGAGCTCCTTACTGGAGAGTCTCTGACAGGGCGTATTGGTTCGTTCGGCAATTTTGGATTCATACTAATCCTCCTGGTTCTGGCATCGGTATCCTTGCGGCAAATCTTAAGCCTCAGGAATCTTCATCGTTTCATCTGCGTCATCGTTGGTATTGTAGCGGTTCTCTTTTCAGGGTTTCGCTCCGCGGTGGCAAACGCGGTGATCGGATTCTTCGCAGCTGGCATCCGGGACTTGAAGTACGCGGTTGTTCTGTTTCTCCCTTTTCTGGCGTTCGTTCTCTTTGCGCTGTCGTTCTTAAATTCAGAGGTCCTCCATCTTCCGAAACAAATGCAACGCTCCTTGGCATTCTTGCCAGGAAAATGGGATGCGGACATGGCCGGGGACGCCGCTTCATCCAACGACTTCCGGCGGCAGACCTGGACCTTGTGGATGCAGGATTACTTTCCTGCGCACCCATGGCTGGGGCGTGGATTTGGCTTTAAGAGCGATTGGGCGAAAAAACCGAACTCCCTTAAAGGACCGATCGATGATCGCCAGACGGTCGAGGTCGGCAATATTCACAACGGTTTGTTTGCCACCCTGGATACTTTCGGAATCGTCGGTACCATATTCTTCGTCATCTGGGTCCTTCGCATTCTGGCGCGGACATTCCGCATGTCGTTCCAAAGAACCGACGCCGGTGGGATGACGTTACGCTTTCTCGCGCTTTATCTCGCAGTATGGATTATTTCTTATTGGGGCGGTGCGCTGAACGTCGGCTCATTCCTGCCCCCGCAATTCGCTCTGGCAGGAGTTTTCCTGCGGCTGCAGGACGCAATGGCACCGGCCCCTATTCGTACGGGAGCCGCTAATGCGAAGGCGGAGCAGGGCCTTCGCGAAGAACTAGCCAGGGCATAAGTCCCAGCGCTAAAGGATCTGCTGATCGTATGATGCCCGGGCCGCCGAAGATTTCAGTCGTGACGCCCACGTTCAACGGGATCGCGACGTTGCGCGAAACCATCGAAAGTGTGCGGATGCAGGATTACAAGAACTGGGAACACATCGTGATCGATGGTGGATCGACCGATGGCACCTTGGATCTTCTGCGCCGCTACCCTCATTTGCAGTGGGTGTCGGAAAAAGACAAAGGCCATTACCACGCCATGAATAAGGGGATCCAGCGCGTTTCCGGGGAGATCATCGCGATCCTGAATGCCGACGACTGCTACCGGGAAGGCGCTTTGAGAAAAGTCGCCGAGGCCTTCGAGAAACATCCCCACTGGGACGCTCTTTTCACCGACGTCGCATATGTCGATGCGGAGAGTCGGGAAATTTTCCGGCGAAAAGAGGCCGTCTATGACTACGACGTATTACGCTTTGGCAACGTCTGCTACATCATTCATCCCACGCTTTTCGTAAAGAAGAACGTCTACGATCGGCTAGGCACTTATCGATACGATAAATTTCTAAATTGTTGCGATGTCGATTTTATCCTGCGCCTTGGAAAAAACGGTTGCCAAATCGGCCATATTCCCGAAGTCTTGGTCAACTATCGCCTCCACGAGCACGGCCAGTCTGCGGACCGGCGTGTTTCGTCGAATATGAAACGAGAATATCGCGCGATCCGCAAGGAGCACGGTTTTCCGGACGGCACTGCTGGTAAATTGCTCGAGCTTTTCGCGCGAATAAAACGGCAGTGTCAAAAGCTGCTCTACCGCAGGAAGCTCGATCTCGTTCCTGGCAAATGGTTTCTCAAGAAACAAATGCGCGACAAGACGACTTTCTCTTCGAATATCGGTGTTGATAAACTGTGAGGTCATGCAAAACAACAGTCACGTGACGGCGAAACCACCACTGTCGACTGTGAATGCCTTTTGGAACACACAGGCGTGCGGAACGCACTTTGTTCGGGATTCTACTGACCTCGCTGACTTTTACGCGAGGTTTCGCGAACAGCGGCCCCTCGCCTCTCCAATGGCTAAGATGCATTCAACGTGCCGCGTTCAGGGCGTGCGTCGCGATCTTAACAAACTCCTCCCGCCATTTGGCTTCGTCCGCATTTTGCTCGAGCCAAGCTCGACCCTGCCGGCCCATGGCGCGACTGTTTTCGCCGTCTGTTTCCAATTGCATCACCTGCTGAGCCAGTTGTTCGGCGTTACCCGGCTCGTGTAAAAGCCCAGTTTCACGATGGATCACGATTTCGGACAATCCACCGGATGAAGCAGCCAAGACTGGCCGGAAATAGTCATAAGCCTCGTAAACAACCAGCCCGAGCGGCTCCCACCAGATAGAAGGAACGATTAACGCTCGCGCTTTGCTCAGCGCTTCTGTTTTGGCTGCATCCGACAATTGGCCAGCGTACGTAACCGATTGCATCCGTTCGGCGCGCGCCACCACCGTCGAGCGTAACGGGCCATCTCCGCCAATTAGAAGTCGAGGGATTGAAGAGCCATGTTTGCGTTCCAGGATATCCCAGGCATCCAGTAAAACGTTCACCCCTTTCGCTTTAATTAATCGTCCTAAAAATAGATAATGCTTGCCGGGGTCGGCAGACTCGCTGGACGTCGGCCTCCAAAAATGCCGCAGCGTAAAAATCTTCTCCGCGGGAATACCGGCAAAAATAAACTTCTGTCTCATAAATTCTGAGATGGCGATCCAGGCTTTTACGCTGTCCCAGCAACGCAGCGCATGCATCAGTAAAAGAACGAAGGCAAGCCATGCTGACTTGGCCCGCGAATTCCGCCACGCGCCATGCCGAACCTCCTGCCAGTAGTTTCTGGACAATCCGCCGTTTGCGATATGATTGTCTGTCCACAAATCTCCACTTACAGAAAACGGCCGGAAGTTATGAATATATTGAATAATGGGAATGCCGAGTCGTTTCGCCTCAGGATAAATTGCGGCCGAGCCGACCGGAAACGCGTTGTGAAGTAGCCAAACATCTGGTTTGAATCGCAGCTGGTGTTCCCGAATCTTACTTAAACTCGCCGGATTGCGAAGCATCCACATCGCCTGTCTCCAGATTGGAGGCGCATTTGCTCGGACCCAATCGCCGCTGAAGAAATCGCAGCGCTCGAGATCGGCAATCCGGGAAAGGGAGTCGCTGATTGCGTCGACCGCCTGTGCTTCCCCTCCTCTCTCAAGATAGTGATTGAAGATGTTAAGGATCTTCATTGTTGTATTGTGATGTCTTCGACATTTCCCTTCAACAACACTCCACCGATCTAGCTACAATGGGACACGCCTTAAATCTCATTCTTTCGCATCAGCCGGCGCGTGCCGTGGATAAGATGATTGCGTGGTGGAAAAACTGCGTCCCGAAGGATAGCATTCTAATCGCCTACGGTGGGACTAAAACCGAGTTCGAGGCGATTAATCACGAGCATAGGATTTTGGTTGATGATCCACAGTTGAGGACGCGCGATCATCAGCGGGAGTTTCAAAGCTACACTCGCTTATTTCGGGCCACGATCGAATTCTTGCGCACCCATGACAAGAATTTTAGTTTTGTTCATTTCGCCGAGTACGATCATGTCCCGCTGGTTTCGGATTTGAATGATCACCAGATCGAAAGGATGAAAGCCGAAAGCGCAGATATCTTAGCGTACCATGTCCATCGCGTGGATGGGACAAGCAACCCACACTTTCTTTATCATGCCGCCAATCCTGCCTTTGTCTCCCACTGGTCGAAGATTACTGTGCGCTCTGATCCGGATGTGGTTTTGTCGATGTTTGGCACCGGAAGCTTTTGGCGTCGCGAAGCCTTTCTAGCTGTCAGCGATTTCGCTGAACCGTTTCCAATCTACATGGAGCTTTATTTGCCTACGCTCGCCCATCATCTTGGCTTCAGAATTCGCGATTTTGCAGAACAGAATCAATTCGTTCGCGCTTTGGAAAATGAGATCTGTTCTATTGATCAAGCGCGAGCCAAAGGGGCATGGACCTTGCACCCTGTAAAGGAGCAAAATCTATGAAAATGCTGATCCGGTCATTGGGGTTATCCATCGCGCGGAGCGTTGGAACAAAAATAAACGATTTTGAGTCTGGTAAATCGCTCGGTCGCGCGCTTATCATCCCCTGGCGAGGAAAAATTCACGTGATCGGACTAAAGGTCGCTGTTCGACCGATGTTCCAACCGCAGAAACGGCTGACCTATTGGAAGCAAGAGATCGCCTTCGCCGAACATCCGCCGCCTGATTTTCCGAATATCAGAAAGACTGAGCGCCAAAGTCCGAGCAAAATTACTGATGTTTAGGGCGTGCTCTTCGAGAGCGTCGCACCTTCGAGCAATGCTCCGCCCCCCGGACGTTGAAGTTTCGGCACGAGCTTCCCAATAAAATCTTCAATCATCGCGCCGGTTTCCGCTTCGGTGCGCTCCGGCCGGGCGATTCCTTGCGTGACCGTAGCCGCGACGGTCACATAGGCCCAGCGCTGATTGTAGCCACGTAATATGCGATCGCGCAGGTCAAACATCGTCCGAGTGAAATGCGATGGCGTGGTCTGATTATGTCCAACGAACCAATAGTAAGTGAGATTCGGGAGCAGAAACCGCTGATTGTCTTTCGCTGTCATCTCACGCACGTTGGAGAGCCGCGTCGTTTTCAATGGAGAGGAATTTGGCAGCGTGATGGTGCGCTGCGACGTATTCATCAAACTCCAGCCTTGCGCCGGCAGGCAGCGTTCCGGGCGGTGAATGCTCGTGGTCATGTCGTCCCCCGAGAGAACGATAGAGACCGCGATCGTGTCGCCTTCCGGACTGGTGTAAACTTTACGAGCGAATTGCGTATCCTTCGCCAGCACTTCGATTTCTCTTTGCGTTATGGCAGCGTCATCTCCGATCCAGTTGCCCACCCATATCGGCAACTTCAGCGAAATTCCAGCCGGCTTGGTCTTCGGCGCTTGCGGTAACAAAAAGACCGTGCTTAGCCCAGCAACAAGGAGCAGCTCGACTGCAAAGAGTCGTTTAGTGATCATACGAGATCGATTCCTTCGCCCTGCGCCCTCTTTACGCCCTTTGGATTGATGTTGAGCAGTTTCCCAAAGAGCAACATGGCCCCGATGGCAAAGGGAAACGACAGATAGCCGGAAATCACATGATAAGGGCCACCAGCCAAATCCTGCCCGAAAACTCGCGCCATCACGATGATCGAAACGAGCCGGCCCGTATTGCCAATGATGGCAAAGAGGAGGGCTGCGGCGAAAATCGCTAGTTTCTTCCACAGCCGATTCTGTGAGAGGTGTCCGTACACCGCGGAGAGCATCGCAATGGCCATAAGCGAGCGAATTCCGCTACAGCCTTCGTCGATCTGAAAATGAAACGATTGGTTCGCCGCATTCACACTCGTGCCGACTGTGTAAACGGCTAGCCCGAAAAAATTGCAAATCGCACTCGCTGCGCCCGTCTCGATAAACTGGAGTTTGGTCGTTGCTTGGATCAGAAAATTCAACGGCACCATGAAAAGCAAAAACGCGATCGGAAAAAGAAGGATGCGCGCGACGTTTCTTCCCCAAACGTAAAGCACGACGCCGAAAAGCAGGAACGGCAGCGAGGTAAGCGCCAGTCGCGCTTGCAACGTGCGAGCGCCCGCGACGAAAAAGAACAGTCCAATGCCGATGAACAGCCATCCCCATCGCGAGGAACTGACCGGCGCGACTTTCAGTTTGTTCCGAGCATGCCAAATCAGAAAGACAGTGATGAACGGGATAATTTTGGCGTGCTCGTAGTTGGTCTCAGGACTCCAAGCCTGCCACGCCCAAGTCCAGGTCGAGAGGTTCCCATTCAAGAAAATTTTCAGGAAGCCGAAAAAATAAATCAGCGTCGCGATGATTGTGAGAAGAAGGGCAGCGGCCAGCGGATCGCGCTTCGCCCAATCCCCCGCGGTTTGGAACCAGTTCACCGGTGCTTTTGAATTATTCACCGGATGAGCCACGACGTTCTCGGCCATTTGAGCATCTTACCACGAAATCCGCCTGATAAGCTAGCGCGGCGTCGGCGCAAGTCGCGGTGATCGAACCCGCGACGACGGTGCCATTTGGTCGTAAATCCAGCGATATGTTTGCTCAAGACCATCGCGCAAACGCGTGGAAGGCTCCCATCCAAAAAGTTTGCGGATCAAAGTGTTATCGCTGTTGCGCCCATTAACGCCTTTCGGCGCCACTAGATTGTAACGCCGTTTCAATTTCACGCCGGCAATTTCTTCCACAATGTCCACGAGGTGATTGATCGTGACCAGCTCGCTGCTTCCCAGATTGAGTGGATCGACGTAATCGCCGTCCATAATCATCTGCGTGCCTTTCACGCAATCGTCAATCCACATGAAACTGCGCGTCTGTTTTCCATCGCCCCAGATTTCGATCTCGTCACTGCCCGAAAGCTTTGCTGCAATTACTTTGCGGCAAATGGCTGCGGGCGCTTTTTCACGTCCACCATCGTACGTTCCGTGAGGACCATAGACGTTATGATAACGCGCGATCCGCGTCGTCAGCCCAAAATCTTCGCGAAAATGGCGGCACATCCGCTCGCTGAACAGTTTCTCCCAACCGTATCCATCTTCGGGCATCGCCGGATATGCGTCCTCCTCTTTCAGCGCGGTGACGTTGGGGTCGGTTTGTTTGTCCGCCGCGTAAGCACAAGCCGAAGAGGCGTAGAAAAATCGATCCACACCCGCATCTTTCGCCGCCATGATAAGATGCGTGTTGATCAGCACGCTTAACATGCAAAGCGCCTTGTTGTTTTCGATGAAGCCCATCCCGCCCATGTCGGCGGCGAGATTATAAACAAGATCGACATCGGCCACTGCGCGCTCGCAGCTTTCCTTCTCCTGCAAGTCCAGCTGTAAATTTTCCGCTTCTGGAAAAAGCTGATACCAATCCTCCAGTGGCTTCTGATCCACCGCACGAATGTGGCGACCCTGGCGAAGTAACTCCGCCACGAGATGTCCGCTAATAAAACCGCCCGCGCCGCAAACCAGGATCTTCGCAGAAGCCATGAGCAATGAGGGCACTATTGTGGCCGATTTGCCTTATTACCGCAAGTGGTAGCTTTGTTGTAGCCACGTGTCGCCTACCGCAGCGATCCAAGTGGCATTGTACTGATCAATCGCGCAGCCGCGCGAATCTTACTTGGGTTCGGATTTTGTCGGCGCAGCACCTGATCGCCGGAAAATGCTTTTCAACAAGTAAAACACAAAGAGCAAATTATGTTTCAGGTAACGGGGTGCCAGCCGCGCCGGCTCGGCCATCAACCGGAACAGCCAGGTTAAGCCCGTCCGCTGCATCCAGGCCGGCGCAAATTTCCGGCGTCCGCTCAGCAACGTGAAAGCATCTCCAACTGCCAAAAAGACGCCGCGCTTGTAACGCGGCTGATTTTCAATGATCCATCGCTCCATCCTGACGCCGGGCAGCGCGACCCAAATGAAATCGGGCGCAGCGCGGTTGATGATCTCCGCGAACGAGATCTCGTCTTCCTCTGTGAAAGGTCGGAACGGTGGACTAATTGATCCCACAATCTCAATTTCTGGCTGCAATTGTTTGGCGACTTTCCGCAGCTCGGCGATGCATTCTTCGCTGTCGCCAAAGAAGAAATGCCGCCAAGGCCGGGGCGTCTGTTTCAGCGTGTGTCTCATGAAATAAGGCCCATAAACACGATCATGAAGGCCAGCCCCGAAGTAATTGAGAGCCCAGACAACAGGCATGCCGTCCGGCAGCACGAGATCAAATTTTGCCATTACGCCAGCGAACTCAGCGTTGCGCTGTGTCTCAGCCAGAATATGGGTGTTCGCTGGACAAACAGCAGTCGGGCGCAGTTCGCCCGCTAATTGCTTAATATGCTCCAGCGCGGAATCATAAGTGACGCAAGCCACCGGTACGCCTAACACTTCGATTGATTTGACAGCCATCTAAATTTGCAAGTTTCAGTTTCCAGTTTTCAAGGTTCAAGCTCTATTCCGAGGGATACTCGATGAAAGCGATTGAGGCGATTTCTGTTTGCGGGTTAGGAAAGCTTGGCGGATGCATCGCCGCCACGCTTGCCGAACGCGGGTTCGAGGTTGTGGGCGTGGACATTGACCCGGAGAAAGTCCGCAGGATCAACGAAGGTTTGCCGCCAGTCGAAGAGCCGTTGCTTGCAGAAACAATAGCGGCCGGACGTTCCCATCTTCGTGCAACGACCGATGCTCGAGAAACGACTCGAACCGATGCAACCTTTTTTATTCCGCCCTCGCCGAGTTTGCCGGATGGAAGTTTTTCGACCGAATTTCTTTTGCGCGCCATGCAATCTGTTGCGCGCGCCGTTCGCGACGCCGGGAAGCGAAACCACCTTTTTGTATGCAGCTCGACGACGACGCCCGGCGCGAGCGATGGCATCTTGATTCCGATGCTGGAAAAAGAAACAGGTTGGGCTTGCGCGCATGGTTTTGGTTTTTGTTACAATCCTGAATTTATTGCGCTGGGCAATGTGATCCGCGGCTTGCTGGAGCCGGATTTAGTTTTGATCGGCGAATCAGATCCGGAAAGCGGCGCTGCGCTGGAACAGATGTATCGCAAATACGTCCGCAACAAAGCTCAGATTGCCCGGATGTCGGTCATCAGCGCGGAGTTGACCAAGATTTCGGTGAACAGTTTCATCACCATGAAGATCAGCTTCACGAACCAGTTGCGAATGATCGCGGAACGGTTTCCAAAAGCGGATATTCACGCCGTCCTCGACGCGATCGGCAGCGACAGCCGCATCAATCACAAATATCTTCGCGCTGGGGCGAGTTTTGGCGGCCCTTGTTTCCCGCGTGACAATCGCCTGCTGGCTTATGCTGCGAAACAAGCCGGCGTCCAGGCGCCTTTGGCTGAAGCTACCGACGCCGTGAACGAGGCGACTAAGGAAGACTTGCTAACCCAGGTGATGAGCAAGCTTAAACCGAACGATGCAGTTGCCGTGCTGGGCCTCGCTTATAAGCCGGATACGTACATAGTCGAAGAATCTGCCGGACTTTTTTTGGCGCAGAATCTGAAGCGGCACGGCTATCGTGTTCTTATTCACGACTTTGCTGCGACACCCGAAAACAGTCCAAGTCTGTTCGAATTTGAAGTCCTGAAAACTGTTGAGACGCTCTCCGCGCGCGATGATATCAAGCTAGCCGTCATCTGTTGTCCGTGGCCGCAATATCGCGATGTAAAATTTGCATCAGACACTACCGTGCTGACACCGTGGAGGTTTTAACGAGTGAACTGCCTGAAAGAGAAAAACCGCGCTCTCTCATTGGTCGAGCACGCTGATGCGGATTCTTTTATTTTCGGCGGTGGCATTCCCGAACATCGGGTCTTGGCGACGGATAGGCTCGCTCTTTCAACAAGCGCGCCACATACACCCGTTGTGCTGGTGTCATCCTCTGATACTGCGCGATCTCCCAAGCCTGGGCTTCACGAGGACTCCGGCTCTCGTGCGCAACCCAGTTCCATTGAGACTAATTTACTCGGGCCACACGCTCAGCGCGAGGACGAAGCGCGGCAAAAGTCAACCGAGCACATTGACCTTTTCGATTTCCATTCTGAAGAGGGTTGAGTGGTTGACGAGACGTCATCTGGCTCCTGGTCGCTGGCTGCGATGGAGAGCATTCAATTGCAAAGAGACCTTCTCGACCGAATTCCGCAAAGCTCGTTCGGAATCCGCCGACAAAATTCCGATGTCATTACAAAGAATGAGCAAACAGGCGAGCTCCATCAGCGACCCATAGGCGATCTCGGAAAAGTGCGCCTGATCCTTTCGACTTCGACGAGAACTGCCTTCGGCCAGGTTCGCTGCTACTGAAACCGCAGCTCGATTGCATTGGCTGGTTAGTCCATAAATCTCCCGCTGCGGAAATTTCGATGTCTTGAGGTAAATATCCCTGGCGAGTTCCCGCGCCGTTTGCCAAACACGCAACTTCTCAAACGCATATTCTTGTCTTGTATTCATCCCGGGAATTTTCACTCGACATCTCAACATCTCAACCCTTCAACCTCTCAACATCCCTAAGCTTTTCGTCCAAACTTTTTTTCAAGCTCGGCCAGTGAAATCTGGATCATGGTCGGGCGTCCGTGCGGGCAACAATAGGGCAAATCGCATTCGAGCAAATCCTGGATGAGCTTTTCAACTTCGAGATAGCGCAGCGGATCGTTTGCTTTCACGGCGTGGCGGCAAACCGTCATGGCGATCATCTCTTCGCCGAGACGCAGCGCCGAGCTGCTGTTGCTCGCGCTCTTGAGATCGTCGATCACTCGCTGCATGAAGCTGACCGGGTCGGACGTCTGCAAGAACGCCGGCAAACTGTCGATCTTGAACGTGTTTGGTCCGAACCCTTCGATGCCGATTCCCATTTTCTGCAAGATCGACAGGTTG
>WNFT01004843.1_pt1 | contig 11742 bp, 12 predicted proteins | sample 5400191 | NCBI WGS metagenome assembly WNFT01 (sample SAMN13153359, study PRJNA577476) | soil metagenome | isolation source: 80 cm saprolite under Madrone tree | place: USA:California | collected 2016-06-14
TTGGCGTTGAGCGCGGCGCTAACGACAACGATCTGAAGGCCGCCTATCGCAAGCTCGCCATGAAACTCCACCCGGATCGCAATCACGGCGACCGCGACGCGGAACATCGTTTCAAAGAACTCAACGAAGCCTACGAGGTGCTCAAGGACGGCAACAAGCGCGCGGCGTATGACCGTTTCGGTCACGCGGCGTTCGAGCAGGGCGTGGGGCCCGGCTTCGGGGCTGATTTCGCGTCATCTTTTGCCGACATTTTCGATGATTTCTTCGGCATGGGCGGCGGCCGGCGCAGCCGCGGTTCCGGCCGCGAGCGTGGCGCCGATCTGCGCTACAATATGGAGCTGACGCTCGAAGAAGCCTTCAGCGGCAAAGCCGCCCAGATCCACATACCCACATCCGTCATCTGTGAGATCTGCGCGGGAGGTGGCGCCAAGGCTGGCACCAAACCAAGAGTTTGTGCGATGTGCGGCGGCCAGGGCAAGATTCGGCATGCCCAGGGGTTTTTCACGCTGGAGCGGACCTGTTCGGGCTGTCACGGCCGCGGACAGGTGATCGACACCCCCTGTGGGACATGTGGCGGCCTCGGCCGGACCACGCGGGAGCGTGCGCTCTCGGTCAATATTCCGCCGGGCGTCGAGGACGGAACCCGCATCCGCCTCTCGGGCGAGGGTGAGGCCGGTCTGCGCGGGGGGCCGGCGGGAGATCTGTATATTTTCCTTTCAATTGCGGCTCATCCCTTTTTTCAGCGGGATGGCGCCGATCTGCATTGCCGCGCGCCGATTTCCATGACCACGGCGGCGCTCGGCGGGGAGTTCGAGGTGCCGACGATCGACGGTGGGAAGACGCGCGTGAAAATTCCTGATGGCACCCAGTCAGGACGGCGCTTCCGCCTGCAGGCCAAGGGCATGCCGGTGCTGCGCTCGAAGCAGCTTGGCGACATGTATGTGCAGGTCGTGGTGGAGACGCCGCAGAATCTCACCAAGCGGCAGCGCGAGCTTCTCCTCGAATTCCAGAAATTATCGTCGAACGAGACTAATCCTGAATCCGCCGGCTTCTTTGGTCGGGTCAAGGAGTTCTTTGGGACCCGTAGCGGGCCGGCTTGACGGTCTTGACCCTGGGGCCGCTAGCCTATACTCGTGACAGCTGTGTGACGGGTCCTGGGGCGGGCGGCGGCAAAATTCGAATCCCTTCAATGTCGATTCAATCCACGTTGAGTCTCGCCAAGAGAACTCTGCGCCTTGACGACGAGGTGCGGTTCATCCGCTCTTGGATCGAAGAGCCTCTCGCGACCGGCGCCGTCATGCCGTCCGGCAAGCCGCTGGCACGGGCGATGGCGAAATGCGTCGATGCGGACATCGAAGGTCCAGTGGTCGAACTCGGCCCCGGAACCGGGGCGGTGACGGCGGCGCTGGTGGAGCAGGGTGTCGAGCCGTCCCGGTTGGTGCTGGTGGAATTCAATCCGACGTTTTGCCGGCTGCTTCGCACGCGCTATCCTGAGGCCACTGTGGTCCAGGGCGACGCTTATGGAATCAAACGGCTGCTCGCGAGCCTGTTGCGCCAGCCCGCGGCCGCCGTGGTCTCGGGGCTGCCCTTGTTCAACAAGCCGCTCAAGCTTCGCCTTCGCCTCCTCACTGATGCGTTTACGCTGCTTGCCCCCGACGGCCCCTTTGTTCAGTTCACCTACGCGATCGTGCCGCCCATTCCACGCTCGTATTCGGGTGCGCATGCCCGGGCCTCCGAACGCATTTGGCTGAACATTCCGCCCGCACGGGTTTGGGTCTATCGCAAGGCGTAGCGTTGTGGCAAAGGGCTACTGGTTAGCGCAGGTCGAAGTCACCGATCCGGACGGCTACAAGGATTATGTGGCGGCAAACCAGGCGGCGTTCCGCAAATACGGTGCCCGTTATGTGATCCGCGCCGGCCGCTACGAGGCCGTGGAGGGCACCTGTCGTTCTCGACTCGTGGTGATCGAGTTTCCCGACTACGAAACGGCGCTCGCCTGTTATCGTTCGCCCGAATATCAGCACGCCGCCGCATTGCGGCAGGGGCGCGCAACCGTCGACATTGCGGTTGTCGAGGGCTACGACGGCCCGCAGCCTTAGAGCGCATTCCGGTCAGGTTGAAGCACTCGAGCCTTTGTCCCCGGTCGTGGCCGGGCTTGTCCCCGCCACCCCGATTATGCTCTGTGCCTCAACATTCGGGGTCGCCGGGACAAGCCCGGCGACGACACTGGCGTGTGATTCAACGCACTGTATGGGACTTCTGCGAGGAGGAAATCATGTCGGACATGCGGCTGGTCGTGGCCGGCGCCGGGGGGCGGATGGGTCGCACCGTGATAAAGGCCATCGCCGAAACCGACGGCGTTGCGCTGGCGGGCGCCGTCGAGGGGCCGGGCTCCGCCGTGATCGGACGCGACGCCGGCGAGCTGGCAGGCGTTGGCCGCAACAGCATCACGGTGAGCGGCGACGTAGCGGCGCTGCTCGCCGATGCCGATGGCCTGGTCGATTTTACGACGCCGGCCGCCACGGTGGCACTAACCGAGCAGACTGCCGCCCACGGTCTTATCCACATCATCGGGACCACCGGATTTACCGCGGCACATGAGAAGGCCATCGCGGCGGCCGCGGTCCGGGCCCGCATCGTCAAGTCCGGCAACATGAGTCTCGGCGTCAATCTCCTGGCGGCGCTCGCCAAGCAAGTCGCCAAGACGCTCGATGACGAGTTCGACATCGAGATTTTCGAGATGCATCACAACAAGAAGGTCGATGCCCCATCAGGCACCGCGTTGTTGCTGGGCGCAGCGGCGGCTGCGGGCCGCAACGCCGATCTTGCGGCGCATTCGGTGCGGGTCCGCGACGGCCACACCGGCGCCCGCAAGGCCGGCGACATCGGCTTTGCGAGCCTGCGCGGCGGCACGGTGGTTGGCGACCACAGTGTGATCTTTGCCGGACCTTACGAACGCATTGAACTCGTCCACAAGGCAGAGGACCGGATGATCTTTGCTCGTGGAGCCGTCAAGGCGGCGCTGTGGGCGCGGGACCGCAAGCCCGGACTGTATTCCATGGCCGACGTGCTTGGGCTGCCGGATGTGTGACGAGTGCGGGTTTGATTCTCAGTGGTGTCGTCGCCCGCGAAAGCGGGCGATCCAGTAACCACCTGATTCGCCGGGGTTACTGGATGCCACGCTTTCACCCGAAGTCGGCTGTTGCCGACTTCGGCAGCTATTAGGCGAGCGAAATCGGAAACATCCGATTTCACCCGAAGTCGGCTTTTGCCGACTTCGGCAGCTATTAAGTGAGCGAAATCGGAAACATCCGCTTTCGCGGGGCATGACACCACACGATGGGAATGAACGTCAGAGTCACGGCTTACCTGCGGCAGCCGCCGTACGACGCAACAGCGACACGCCGGTCATATCAACCGGCTTCGGCAGGTTCATCAATTCCAGCAGCGTCGGTGCGATATCTGATAGCCGCCCTTCTGCCAGCGAGACATCGCCGGGCCCCATCAGGAGTAGCGGCACCGGGTTCGTGGTATGGGCGGTGTGAGCGCCGCCGGTGTCAGGATCGCGCATTAATTCGCAATTACCGTGATCCGCGGTGACAAGCAGAACGCCCCCGGCATCTTGTATCGCCCCCGCAAGGGCGCCGACGCCCGTATCGACGGTTTCAACGGCCTTAATTGCGGCCGACAAAATGCCCGTGTGGCCGACCATATCGGGGTTGGCGTAGTTCAGCACGATCAGGTCGTATTTGCCGGATCTGATCGCCTCCACGGCCTTGTGGGTAAGCTCTGGGGCCGACATTTCAGGCTGAAGGTCGTAGGTCGCAACTTTGGGAGACGGGACCATGATACGGTCCTCGCCGGGATACGAATCTTCCCTGCCGCCATTGAGGAAGTAAGTGACGTGCGGATACTTCTCCGTCTCCGCCATACGCAGCTGCGTAAGCCCCGCCGCAGCGACGACCTCGCCTAAAACGTTGGATAAGTCCTGCGGCGGAAAGATCGGCTGCATGAACCGGTCCAGCCCCTTGCTGTACGGCGTCATACCCACTGCAATTGAAAGGCGGGCTGTCCGTTGACGGGGAAAAGCGGAAAACGCGGGATCGAGAAGGGCCGCCAGAATTTCGCGCACACGGTCGGCACGGAAGTTGAAGCAAAGCACGCCGTCTCCATCCCGCATGCCGCCGTAGCTGCCGATGCCCGCCGCAGGGATGAACTCGTCGCCGATATCGCGTGAATACGCATCCGCAATTGCTGATTTGGCGTCAGGGAAATGTGACCCTTCCGCTTCTACGATTGCGTTGTAGGCAGTCGCGACCCGATTCCAGCGATTGTCGCGATCCATGGCGTAGTAACGGCCGCAAACCGTGGCAACCGGAACCTGCGGCGGCAGGGCCTCATTCAGCTCCGCCATATACTCTTCTGCCATTCGCGGCGGTGTGTCACGACCGTCGGTAAACGCATGCACGACGGTCGGTATGCTGGCTTTGGCGAGAATTTTGGCGAGCGCCACGGCGTGATCTTGATGCGAATGGACGCCGCCCGGTGAAATCAGGCCCATGAGGTGGCATGTGCCGCCGGTCAACCGCAGCCGCTCGATCAAATTGATGAGCGCCGGAGCGCGGGCGATGTCGCCGCTGGCAATGGCGTCACCGATGCGCGGCAGATCCTGCATCACAATACGGCCCGCTCCGATGTTTAAATGCCCGACCTCAGAGTTGCCCATCTGTCCGGGCGGCAGGCCGACATCTTTGCCCGACGTGCGAAGGAGAGTGTGAGGACAGGTGGCCCACAGGCGATCGAAAGCCGGCGTATGGGCCTGGCGGACGGCATTGTCGGCCGGGTCCTCTCTGCAGCCCCAGCCGTCCATGATCACGAGCATCACCGGACGATATTTCTGCATGCCGATCCTCTGACTGTCTCGTCAAGCGGTCTTCCCCAAAAATTCCGCGCTGACCGAGGAGTTCCGATGGATAGTCGATTTTACTTCTGTGCGGTTGCGGCATTCTCGTCAATCAGGCCGTGCTCTCTGCAACGGAAAGGCGCCCGCGTGCCGCGGCAGCCCCGCATCTTCCGACGTCGTGGCCGGGCTTGTCCCGGCCATCTCGATCGTTGTTGCTCTGTGCCCTCAAAAGCGTCGTCGCCGGGACAAGCCCGGCGACGACGTGCTTCAATGCCATTTCATCCGCTCTGAAGCACGACCTTAATGCGGGGCGGGGGCCACGGCAGGAAACAGGATCGATCCCGCCGCGTGAAGCTCATACCGCCCCACCTCTGCCGGCTTCCCATCCGAGCATGGCGCGTTTGCGGGTCAGTCCCCAGTGATATCCGGTGAGATCGCCATCCTTTCCGATGACGCGATGGCACGGCACCACGAAGGCGATCGGGTTCTTGCCGACCGCGGCACCGACCGCGCGAGCTCCCTTGGGGGTGTGAATTTTCGTGGCGATATCCGAATAGGTGGTGACGCGGCCCATGGGAATTTTCAGCAGGGTCTCCCACACCCGCACCTCGAAATCGGTGCCGATCATCACGACGCGCAGGGGTCGGTCTTGCTTCCACAGCTTGGGATCGAAGATACGTCGCGCGAGCCCTGCAGTACGCGCCGTGTCTTCGCGGAATTGCGCGTGCGGCCAGCGTTGCCGCATATCGTCGAGCGCGCGGGCCTTCTCATCCGGGTCCGCGAAGGCGAGGCCCGCAAGCCCGCGCTCCGTCGCCACCAGCAACGCCTCTCCGAACGGAGAGGGATGAAAGCCGTAGGCGAGTGTCAGGCCCGCGCCGCCTGCCTTCCATTCCCCGGGCGACATGGCCTCATGGGTGACGAAGAGATCGTGCAGGCGTCCGGGCCCGGAGAGACCGACCGCATAGGCGGCGTCAAGGACGCTCGCCCGGTCCCGCAGCAGCTTGCGGGCGTGATCGAGCGTAATCGCCGCCACGAATTCCTTGGGCGTGAGCCCGGCCCAGCGGCGGAACAGATGGTGCAATTCATCGGGCGTGACGCCGCAGGCGTGGGCGATCGCCTCGACTTCGGGCTGGGAGCGCCAATGCTCCGAGATGAAGGCGACGGCGCGGCGAACCACCGCATAGTTGTCTTCTCGGCCACGGGCTGCGGGCGCTGGAGTTGGCGACTTGGGAGACATCGTGGGTGCGTATGACATGCTCATGGGAGCGATCTAGCGAATGCCCCGCTCCGTCGCCACCCGATTTCTGGGCGTGGTCGCGGTGACGCAGGCTTGAGCCGCTCTACTCCAACACCGTTCTGGTCGGACCCCGCTTAGCCTCCCCGATTGCCGCCCCAAGGGCGGCCGCGAAGCCTTCCTTCTCCCTTGGCCCGAGCAGGCTCGCGATCGGCAGCCGCCGCCCGCGCGAAACCAGAAATAGACGTTGGAGGCCGAATTCTTCATCGCCCTCGCGCTCAAGCCGCACCCATAACGGATTGAACGACCACTCTGATGCCTTGCCGCGATGGCTGACCTGTCTTACCCGTAGCTCGCAAGCCGTAACGGTGACTTCCTCGAAGGCCGCTGCAGCGCGATAGTTGACGCGAAATGCCCAATAGACCAGCAGGACGTCGAGCCCGAAAAAGCCAAACACCGGCCATGCTCCAAGCAACAGAAACGCCGTCCCGGCCACGAAACTGATGCCGCCCACGGCCGCCATGACGATCAGGAACCCGGCGCGGTCGAGGGAACGATGCGGAGTTACGACGGCCGAGAAGAGCGCCGGTTCGGGGGCGTGGAATTCTGCCGTGGGGCCGTTGCGGGACGTCATGAAAGTTCACTATAGGAGCAATATGGGGCGAAATGTTAATCCCACCACTGCAAAAATGAAGCCCGGCAAAGCGAGCCCTAAGGCCAAGCCGAGGCGAGATTCGGGGCGTGCACCACCTCCCCCGCCTGCCAGGAAGGGTAAGGCGGGGGTCCGGCCGAAATCCAAGGGGACCTCCAAACCAAAGCCCTGGACCAACGCCGAGATCGAGGAGGCGTTTCGCCGACTCTGCGCCGCTAATCCGGAGCCGCGCGGCGAGCTCCATTATATCAACCCCTTTACGCTCCTGATCGCCGTGGTGCTGTCCGCTCAGGCAACCGATGCGGGAGTGAACAAGGCGACGCCCGCGCTCTTCGCTCTCGCCGATACGCCGGAAAAGATGGAGGCGCTCGGCGAGGACAAGGTGCGCGAGCTGATCAGGACCATTGGGTTGTTCCGCACCAAGGCCAAAAACGTGATTGCGCTGTCCAAGAAGCTCGTGGCGGAACACGGCGGCACGGTGCCGGCGGTGCGCGAGGCGCTTGAAGCGCTGCCCGGTGTCGGCCGCAAAACCGCGAACGTGGTGCTCAACGTCGCGTTCGGCGCCGAGACGATTGCGGTCGACACCCACATTTTTCGCGTCGGCAATCGCACCGGGCTCGCGCCCGGCAAGAATCCGCTTGAGGTGGAGGCGCAGCTGGAGAAACGGGTGCCGCAGGCGTATCGACGCCACGCCCATCACTGGCTGATCCTGCACGGGCGCTACATCTGCAAAGCGCAGCGTCCGTTGTGTGAAAAATGTCCGATCAACGACCTATGCCAGTGGCCGGAAAAAACGACGTTTATGGGATAAAGGAGGGCGCAATTGCCCGACTCCACGCGCTGTCATCGCCCGGCTTGACCGGGCGATCCAGTAACCCCCGACCGGGGATACTGGATCGCCCGGTCAAGCCGGGCAATGACACGATGGGATAAGCCGCACGATCTCGCGCGAAATGGGCGTCGATGCCCATCCTACGAACGGGCGCGGTCGGTCAGCCTCTTGTGCATGTGCACCATGAGGGCGATACCAAACAGCGGGGTTGCCAGATTGAGAATCGGAATCGAAACGAACGCCGCGATGAACAATCCGGCCGTGAAAACCGTGGCCTGATGCCTGCGGCGCAGTGCTTTGGCCTCGGCCATGGGGCGGAAACGCATGGCCGCAAGCTGGAAGTACTCGCGACCGAGCAGCCACGCAGTGGCGATAAAAAACACCACCGCCCCGGCCCCGGCAAACAGGAAAAACGGCAAGACGCAAAGATAGATCGCAATCGCCAGCAAGGCCGTCTTTACGCCCTCGACGGCGGCCGGCCACAGCGGCAGCCCCACCCCGGGCGGATCGGCCGGATAGTGGCTTTGCTCCACCAGTTCGGCGATTTCGTCGGCGAAAAAGCTCGCCACCAAGGCGGTTACGGCGGGCATCAGCAGCACGGCTCCGGTCAAGAGCCCCAATCCCAGCGCGATGGCGACGATCCAGCCCAGCACCGCAAGCGGACCGTGGACGGCCGGCCCGAACATCGCCTCGAGCCATTCCGTTCCGGCGCCCGACAGCCATTCCAGCAGGCGGAACAGCCCAATGGCCACGAGCGCGAGGAACGCGATCGCCAACCCAACGGACTTGAGCAGGACCGAGCGGAACGGCGGCGAGAACATCTGGCCCAGCGCCTTGAGAACGGCATCAAGCATCTGACCTCCAAGCCCAGCCGGATTTCCGCCACCACGACGGCCAATTGCGTCGAAAACGCGTAAGAGGGGCAAAAGTCGCGGCGGTTCCTGGACCGTAGCCCGGATGGGGCGTCAAGCGCTTGCTTCGTGCGGAAGCCTCTTGCCGGCCTTGCGGCGGATCGGTAGATGTTAGGCGCCCGCCCAGCTAGACCAACCAGAATGGATCCCGAGCAATGCTCGAACTGATTCGGTTCATCAACTTCCTGCTTGACCTCTACATTTTTATACTTTTTGCGGCGGCGATCCTGAGCTGGCTCGTCGTCTTCAATGTCGTCAATACCCGCAATCCGGCAGTGGCCATGATCGCCGACTTTCTTTATCGGGTCACCGAGCCGGTGTTGCGGCCGATACGCGAGCGGCTGCCGAATTTTGGCGGCATCGACATCTCCTTCATTGTGCTCATCCTGATTATTTATTTTATCCAGTGGGTCGTGCTGACGAATCTGGCCAAGGCTTTCTATTAGCGATGGACGCGGCCGACAGGCCCTGGGTCGTCAGTGCTGATGGGCTGATCGTTACGGTGCGTCTCACTCCCAAGGCCGGTCGCGATTCAATCGACGGCATCGCGTGTCTGTCCGATGGCCGCACGGTGTTGAAGGCGCGCGTCAGCGCGGCGCCAAGTGACGGCGAGGCGAACGGCGCGCTTACGCGCCTGTTGGCCCAAACACTTCGCATTGCGCCACGCAACATTACGCTGATTGGCCGCACCGCTTCACGCATCAAGCGAATGCTGATCAAGGGCGATGTTGCCGCCGTCGTGGCGGCATTGGAGGAAATTGGGGAAGTCGCAGCACGATGACCGCGATGCTGATCGATGGAAAGGCCGCGGCGGCCGAGCTGCGCGCCAAAGTCGCCCATGAGGTAAAGCGCCTCGCGACCGCGCACGGTCTGAGCCCCGGGCTGGCGGTGGTGCTGGTGGGCGACAACCCGGCGAGTGAGGCCTATGTGGCCAGCAAGAAGAAAATGTCGGTGCAGAGCGGCATGCAGTCATTCGATCACCGGCTGCCCGGCAACATTAGCGAGGCCGAATTGCTGGCCTTGATCGCCAAGCTCAATGGCGATCCGTCCATACATGGCATTCTTGTGCAATTGCCGCTGCCGCCGCAGATCGATACCAACAAAGTCATCGAGGCCGTCGATCCGAACAAGGATGTCGACGGATTTCACCCGACGAATGCAGGTCGGCTGGCATTGGGGCTGCCGTCATTGGTGCCGTGCACGCCGCTCGGATGCATCAAGCTCGCCAAGATCGTTCATCCTTCGCTCGAAGGCATGGAGGCTGTCATTGTGGGCCGTTCCAATATCGTCGGTAAGCCGCTGGCGCAACTTCTCATCGGGCAAAGCGCGACCGTGACGGTGGCGCATTCGAAGACCCGGGATGTGCCGACGGTCTGCCGGCGTGCGGACCTCGTGGTCGCAGCAATTGGTCGCCCCGAATTGGTGCGGCGCGACTGGATCAAGCCCGGCGCGACGGTGATCGACGTGGGGATCAACCGGATCGCGGGCGAAGGCGGCCGGTACCGCATCGTCGGCGATGTGGCTTTCGCGGAAGTGCGTGAAGTCGCGGGCGCCATTACGCCGGTGCCGGGCGGAGTGGGTCCGATGACGATCGCGTGCCTGCTCGCCAACACCGTCAAGGCCGCGTGCATGTCTGCGGGACTTCCGCAACCGGAATTATGACCCTTACGCCGACCACGCATACGCAATTTTGTCGAGCGTCTTGTCGCCGAATTTCTCGCATGACCGCGCGACGGGGCGGCCTCCCAGGGCGCGATAGAAAGCAACGGCCGGGGCATTATCCGACAAGGCCCAAACCACCATGCTCTTGATTCCGCTCTGCGTCAGATCGCGTCGTGCCGCTGCAAACAAGCGGCGCCCAAAGCCAAGCCCCTGGAACTCCGGGCGCAAGTAGAGCTCGTAGATTTCCCCGTCGTAAGCCAAGCTTCGCGCCCGGTTCCGGCCATAATTGGCGTAGCCTGCGATCGTGTCCCCGAACGCCAGAATCGAAATTCGGCTCCCCTTGCGGATCGCACCTTCCCACCACTCTGCGCCGCGCCGATTGATCAGCTTGTCCAGCTCCGGGCCCGGAATGATGCCTTGGTACGCGGTACGCCAAGCCAAGTCGTGCGTCGCCGCAAGGGGCTCGGCATCGGACGGTCTGGCGCGGCGGATTTCGATGGCGACGGTATGCATGCTGGAATAGGGCCGAAGTGGCCGCCCCCGTTCAAGTCCTAACGTTTAATATGCGGTTAACAGTACGATTATCGTGGGAAGTTCGCCAAAATCAACACCCGCCATAGGCTTGGAGCAATGCGCGCGCCGAACGTGACTGATTCGCAACACTTGCATTGCGGACGCCGGGGGAAACGCCGCTGCGAGAGGTCGGGGAGTAGGGAGGCTTCGCCTCGGACCGACGAGGCGCGTCCAGGCAAAATATCGTTGCGAGTCATTCCGGGCTCGGCCGCAGGCCGAGAGAGCCCAAAATCCATAACCACAGGTCCGGAAATATGGATTCCGGGCTCGCCTCCGCTTCGCTGCGGCGCCCCGGAATGACCAGCTTATAGATTTCGGGCTGACCACGGCTCGGTAATCGGGTCGGGGTGGCGGCGCCCGGAGCGACGCTCCAAGGAGCGCTCACACCTCTTCGGCTTCCTTGCGCCGTTCGTCGCGCTTGCGTTCATGGGGATCGAGCAATCGTTTGCGCAGGCGGATCGATTTTGGCGTTACCTCGACCAATTCGTCGTCCTCGATGTAGGCGAGTGCCTTCTCAAGCGTCATCCGGATCGGCGGGGTCAAGCGCACCGCTTCGTCTTTCGCGGTGGTGCGGATGTTGGTGAGCTTCTTGCCTTTCAGCACGTTGACTTCGAGATCGTTGCCGCGGGTGTGTTCGCCCACGATCATGCCGCGATAGACCTTCCAGCCCGGTTCGATCATCATCGGGCCGCGGTCCTCCAGGTTCCACAGCGCGTAGGCGATCGCTTCGCCCGCATCGGTCGAAATCAGCACGCCGTTACGGCGTCCCTGGACCGCGCCTTTGTAAGGCGCATAGTCGTGGAACAGCCGGTTCAGGACGGCGGTGCCGCGCGTATCGGTCAAAAGTTCGCCCTGATATCCGATCAAGCCGCGCGTCGGCGCGTAGAACACGAGCCGCAGCCTGCCGCCGCCCGAGGGCCGCATCTCGATGAGCTCGGCCTTGCGTTCGGACATCTTCTGCACCACCACGCCCGC
>WNFT01004844.1_pt1 | contig 11742 bp, 5 predicted proteins | sample 5400191 | NCBI WGS metagenome assembly WNFT01 (sample SAMN13153359, study PRJNA577476) | soil metagenome | isolation source: 80 cm saprolite under Madrone tree | place: USA:California | collected 2016-06-14
GCCGAGGCGGAGAAGCTCCGGGATGCGCTGATCGAGCATATCGTCCCGGTCCGCGCCTTCACCATGCCCGGCAGCCTGCTCAACATGGCCGCCGCGATCGTCGCGCAGACCTTCGACCTGGGCGGCCCCGCGCTCTCCATCGACGCGGCGTGCTCGTCGGCGCTCGTGGCCGTGCAGCAGGCCGTGGTGAACCTCCGCGCCGGCCAGATCGATCTGGCGATCGCCGGCGGCGTGTACGTCAACCTGGTCCCCGACAACCTGGTCGCCTTCAGCCGCATCGGCGCCATCTCCCGCCGGGGAGAATGCCGGCCCTTCGACGCGCAAGCCGACGGGTTCGTGATGGGCGAAGGCGCCGGCGCCATCGTCCTCAAGCGACTGGACGATGCGGTCCGCGACGGCGACCGGATCCACGCCGTCATCCTCGGGGCCGCCGCCAACAACGACGGCAAGAGCGAAGGCCCGATGACCCCGCGCCAGGGCGGCCAGCTCGAGGCGCTGCGGATGGCCTACCGTGACGCCGGAGTGTCGCCCGCTTCCGTCGGTTTGCTCGAAGCGCACGGCACCGCCACCACGGTGGGCGACGTCGTCGAAGTCGGCGCGCTCCGCAAGGTGTTCGACGAGGCCGGCTGGACGCCGCGAAACGGCGCGCGCACGGCGCTCGGCAGCGTGAAGGCGAACATCGGGCACACGATGTCCGCGTCGGGCATCGCCGGGGTGATCAAGGCCGCGCTCGCGCTCCGCCATCGCACCCTTCCCCCGCAGCCCGGCGTCAGCGACGAGAACCCGAAGCTGGAGCTCGCCACCGGTCCCTTCTTCCTCCCCAGGACGGCGATGCCCTGGGAGTCCGACGGCTCGCCCCGCCGCGCGGGAGTCAGCTCCTTCGGATTCGGCGGCACCAACGCGCACATCGTCCTCGAGGAAGCGCCCGAAGTCGCAAAGGTCTCCCGCCGCAACCCCACCCCGCGCAAGGCCCGAGCCGAGCTCTTCCTCCTCGCCGGCGCCAGGGCATCGGTGGCGGCGAAGTACGCGCGACAGCTCGTCGCCGCGATCCCCGCGCTGCAGCGCGAAGGGCATGCGCTGGCGGACGTCGCCTTCACCCTCTCGCGGCGCGCTCCTGCCGATGCGCGGCTCGCGGTGGTGGCCGACTCGTTCGATCAGCTCCGCGAACGCTTGCTCCTGGCCGCTGACGCGCTGGAGCGGCGCGGCGACGGGGCGCCCGACCCGACGGCGCCACCCGATGCTTCCGCGCCGTCGCAGCTCTTCCCGGGCGCGGCGTTCGCCCAGGGTCCCTTCGCGGAGCGCAAGGTCGCCCTGCTCTTCCCCGGCCAGGGCGCGCAGAAGGTCGGCCTCTTGCGCGAGGCGTACGAGCAGCTTCCCGCCTTCCGCCACCGGCTCGACCAGCTGGACGACTCCATCGCCGACCTGCACGGCCGGCTCGGCGGATCGCTCCGCAGCTTCCTGTATACCGACCCTTCGGCGGAAGCCGAGCAGCGGCTCATGGCCACCCAGATCTGCCAGCCCGCCATGGCGGCGGTGGGTCTGGCGCTGCATGCGCTCCTCGACAAGCTCGGCGTGCGCGGAGACGTGGCGCTGGGTCACAGCCTCGGTGAATTCGCGGCGGCGGCGGCCGGCGGCATCTTGACGCCGGAGGAGGCAATCCGCCTGGTCGCGCTGCGCGGCCTGGCGATGATGGAGCTGGGTCTCGAGGATCCAGGCGCGATGGCGAGCGCGGCCGCATCCGCTGACGTCGTGCGCGGCGCGATCGCATCCATCCAGGGCGTGGTGCTCGCCAACCTGAATCATCCCGGCCAGACCGTGGTCTCCGGGACCTCGCAGGGCGTGAAGGCGGCCTGCGATCGTCTTGCCGCGCAGGGGGTTCAGACCACGCCGCTGGACGTCTCGCACGCATTCCACTCCCCGCTGATGGAGGGCGTGGCCGGTCCGATGCGCGAGCTCGTCGCTGGCCTGCGCGTCTCCGCCGCGAACATGCCGGTGGTCAGCGGGATCAGCGGCAGCGCGTATGCGGGCGACGAGCGCGAGATCTGGGTCCGCCACGCCACCGCGCCCATCGACTTCGTCGCCGCGCTCCGTTCCGCCGCCGCGATCGGCGGACGCATCTGGGTCCAGGTCGGCGCCGGCGGCGTCCTCACCTCCTTTGCCCGGGCCACGCTGGCCGATGGCGAACGGCCGGTGAACGTCGCCCTGGCCAGCCGCGACGAGGACGGGCTCTCCCACCTTGCCCTGGCGCTCGGCCAGATCTGGACCGCCGGGGTCGACCTGGACGCCGGCGCGCTCTTCGAGGGCCGCGACCCGCGTCTGCTGACGTTGCCCCCCACACCGCTGGACACTTCGGCGTACTGGCCGGTGGAGCGGCCCGGGAGGCCAACCGAGCCGCTCGAGCTGCCCTCCGTGGCGCAGGAGATGACAGGGATGGATCCGCTGGTGGCGCTGTTCCGCGAACAGGTCGCTCTCTTGCAGCAGCAGGCGAAGGTGCTCGAGCAGCAGGCAGCGGCTCTGGCCGGCAAGGGAGTGGCGATGCCGCAGCTTCCCTCGCTCCAGCAGCTCCAGCCGCCCGCGACGCCGCCGCCCGTCCCGTCCACGCCGCGCGCTCCGGTGATCGAGCTACCCCGCCCAGCCGCGGCGGCGGCCGCTGCTTCCGACGAGCGGGTGGCAAAGACCATCCTCGCGTCGGTGGCGCGCATCAGCGCCTTCCCGCTGGAGGCGATCAAGCCCGCGCAGACGCTGGCCGGCGATCTCGGCTTCGATTCGCTGATGACCGTGGAGCTGGACGGCGACATCAACAAGGCGTTCCCGGGCGCGGGCGGCCTGCCCCGCAACCTGCTCGGTCCGCAGACCACGGTTCAGGACGTGATCGATCATCTCGCCCGCGCCGTCGCGCAGCCGCACGCGCCGGCGGCTCCGGTGCTCTCGCCCATCCTCGGGGACATGGCGAGCGAAGGCCGCGAGCTCTTGCCCTTCGTGCCCTCGTTCGTCGAGGCTCCGCTGGCGACGGCGGCGGCCGCCGAGGATCCGCTCCCGAACCGGCTGCTGATCACCCGCGATTCCCTCGGCGTCGCCGATGCGCTGGCCAGGCTGCTCAACGACGCCGGCCACGACGCGATCGTCGGCGAGCCGGGAGATCCGCTGGCCGGGATCGGCGGCGTGATCCACCTCGCTCCGCTCGATCGCGGCGACTCGGAGCTCGTCCCGGGGTTCGCGGCGGTGCTCGACGCGCATCGGATCGCGCGGGCGCAGGCAGCGGGCGCCGCGGGCGGCTTGTTCGTGGTGGCCACCGCCGGAGTCGACGAGCTGGATGCTGCGTTGGGCGGATACGCCAAGGCGCTGGCCCGCGAGCGGTCGGATGAGCTGGTGAAGTCCGTCGAGCTGCGCGTCGAGGAAGGCGCGGCCGCGATGGCCCATGCGCTCTTCGCCGAGCTGCGCTCCGGCAACGCGGCGCCCGAGGTGCGTTGGGCCGGCGGAACCCGATACGAGCCGGGGTTCGCTCCCGCCGTGGCCGGCGAGCCGGTGGACATCGGCCCGGGCGACGTCGTCCTGGTCACCGGCGGTGCGCGTGGAATCGGTCTCAAGCTCGCTCTGGCTCTTTCGGAGCGAGGCGCGTCGGTCGCCGTCGCCGGACGGCATCCGCCCGCGGCGCTTCCGGAACGCGCCGTGTTCGTGCCTTGGGACGTGACGCGGCCCGCGGGCGCTGCGTTGCAGGAAGCGCGCGAAAAGCTCGGGCCGTTCACCGCCATCGTGCACGCCGCCGGAATCACCGAGGACGGCGCCGCCGCGGAAGCGAGCGACGAGTCCGTCGAGCGGGTGCTCTCGACCAAGCTGAGCGGCTTCTGGGGCGCCGTCCTGGCGACGATGCAGGATCCCATCCGCGCCGTGGTGGCGGTCTCGAGCTGGGCCGGGCGGTTCGGAAATGCCGGCCAGACGTCCTATGCCGCCGCCAACGCGGCGCTGTCCCACGCGGTGGGTGCGCTCGCGCGCAAGCGGCCCGGCGTGCGCGCGGTCTCACTCGAGTACCCGCCTTGGGAAGGCACCGCGATGGTGGCGAAGATCCCGCCGCTGGCGCGGGCCGCGCTCGCCGAGCAGGGCGTGCCGTTCATCGACGACACGGCGGGGCTGACCGCGTTCCTGACCGCGCTGCGCAGCGGATGGAGCGGGCCGATCCTCCTCGCGCACGAGCAGCCGGCGCGCCGGATCGCGTACAAGCTGCGGATGCTCGTCTCCCGCGCGGACCACCCGTACCTCGAGGATCACCAGCTCGCCGGTCAGCCGGTGCTCCCGCTCTCGGCGGCTCTCGACGCCGCCGCCTATGCCGCCGCGGAAGCGAGCGGGTCGCCGGGATCGCCGATGCTCATCCGCGACTTCCGGCTGCGGCAGCCGGTCCGCATCGCCGATGCGGCGCAGCTGACGGTGTCGGTGAGCGGTTCGGGCGAGCTGGCCGTCTCGCTCTCGTCCACTCCGGTCGGCGCCTCCCGGACGTTCTCGCGCGCGCCGGCGTACACGGCGTATGCCACGCCCACGCCGGACGTGGGCCCGGCGCTCAGCTCGGGCCTTCCGGCGCCCGCTCCCGGCGCCGGCACCGAGCTACCGATGACGCTGCAAGAGTTCTACGGCGGCTTCACCTTCCACGGCCCGCGGATGCGCGCGATCGAGTCGATCGAGCAGATCTCGCCGCAGGGCATCGTCGGCTGGGTGCGCACCAGCCGCCCCGCGGACTGGATCCGGAACCCGCGCCGTTCCGCCTGGACCGTGGACCCGCTCGCGCTCGACGGCGCGTTCCAGCTCGCGGCGTACTGGGCCTGGGCGCATCTGCAGCGGGCCGGGTTCCCCATCGGGATCGAGGAGTACGTGCAGCTCGCGCCGTTGGGTCAGGGGCCCATCCGCGCCTCGCTCACGCTCGAGCAGAGCGCGGGCGACGAGGTGCGCGGCACCATCGTCTTGCAGGCGAAGGACGGACGGGTGCTGGCGGTCGCGCGCGGCGTCCAGGGAGAGTTCAAGCATCGCGACCCGCGGTTCCTCATCCGCAGGGCCGCCCCCTCGCCGGTCAAGTCGGTCGCGCTTGCCGCCGAGCCGAAGGCGCCCGCGGTGGACGAGGCCACCTATCGCATCGAGCAGTTCCCCGAGGTCCAGGAGCTGGAGCAGCGACTCGGCCTGGCCGCGGCGTTCGGGCTGAAGAACCCGTACTTCAACGTGCACGAGCGGGTGACCAACGACACGTCCGTGATCGGCGGGCGGACGGTGATCAACTGGTCGAGCTACAATTATCTCGGGCTCTCCGGCGACGCGCACGTGACCCAGGCGGCGCAAGAGGCGGTGGCGCGCTACGGCACCAGCGTCTCGGCGAGCCGGGTCGCCTCCGGCGAGAAGCCGCTGCACCGCGAGCTGGAGCAGGAGCTGGCGGCGTTGCTCGGCACCGAGGACAGCGTCGTCACCGTCTCCGGCCACGGCGTCTTCGTGACCACCATCGCCACGCTGGTCAAGGACGGCGACCTGGTGCTCCACGACGCGCTGGCCCACGACTGCATCATGGCGGGCGCCAAGCTGTCCGGGGCCAAGCGGCGTCCGTTCCCGCACAACGACTGGAAGGCGCTGGACAAGCAGCTGCAGCAGCTGCGGCCGCACTACCGGCGCGTGCTCATCGCCGTCGAAGGCGTGTACTCGATGGACGGCGATTCTCCCGATCTGCCCCGCTTCATCGAGCTGAAGAAGAAGTACGGCTGCCTCCTGCTGGTGGACGAGGCGCACTCCATCGGCGTGCTGGGGAAGACGGGGGCGGGCATCGGCGAGCACTTCGGGGTGGACCGCGCGGACGTCGATCTATGGATGGGCACCCTGAGCAAGAGCTTCGCCTCCTGCGGCGGATACGTCTGCGGGACCAAGCAGCTGGTGCAGTTCCTCAAGTACAGCGCCGGCGGGTTCGTCTACAGCGTCGGCATCTCGCCGGCCAACGCGGCGGCCGCCCTGGAAGCGCTGCGCCAGCTCCGCGCGCATCCGGAGAAAGTGGCCCGCCTGCACGAGCGGGCCAGCCTCTTCCTGAAGATGGCCAAGGAGAAGGGCATCGACACCGGCTTCTCGCAAGGCAGCGCGGTGGTGCCCGCCATCCTCGGCAACTCGCTGCACGCCATGCAGGTCAGCGACGCGCTCAAGCAGCGGGGCATCAACGTCCAGCCCATCCTCTACCCCGCCGTCGAAGAAACCGCGGCCCGCCTCCGCTTCTTCTGCACCGCCACCCACAGCGATCAGCAGATCCGCGAAACCGTCCAGGTCCTCGCCGAAGAGATCGCCCGAGTCCGAGAGGAATCGGGCGAGAGCGCCACCGGCAGCGAATAGCTCCGACTCAAGTCGGAGATCCGGGACACAATACGGAACTCCCGCCGACTGGGCAGCGGCTACAGCAGCCCCAGCGAGAGTGCCTTCAGCACGGCGCGAGTCCCCGGCGCCGAAGTGGACGCGCGCGCCAAGAACCGCTTCGACAACACGCCCTTGCAAGTGGCGATGCTCACGCAGTCGGCGGACGCGGCGAAGGTCCTGATCGCGCACGGCGCGGACGTCAACGCCCGTCAGGCCGAAGGCGTCACCGCCCTGCAAGAAGCGGCGTCGAACGGCGACACCGTCTCCATCCGCCTGCTCCTCGCCGCCGGCGCCGATCCATCCTCCGCGATGCCCGACGGCAGGACCGCCCTGGACTTCGCTCGCGCCGGAGAGCACACCGATGCCGCACGGCTGCTGGAGCAATCCAGGAAGCCCTAGATCTCCTTATCGGTTCAAGGCCGCCATCATCGTCGGCGGATAGCGCGCGCCGGACGCGGCGCCCTTTGGCGCCACGTCGTCGATCGCCTTCAGATCCGCCGTCGTGAGCTCGATCGAGTCTGCGGCTGCGTTGTCCTCCAGGTACTTACGCTTCTTGGTGCCTGGGATGGGAACGATGTCGGGCCCCTGGGCCAGCACCCACGCCAGCGCGAGTTGCGCCGGAGTCACGCCCTTTCCCTTGGCGATCCGGGTCACGCGGTCGACGAGCTGCAGGTTCTTCTGGAAATTGTCGCCCTGGAAGCGCGGGCTCTGCCGGCGGTAGTCGTCGGGCGCGAGATCCTCGAACCGCTTGAACTGCCCCGTGAGAAATCCGCGGCCGAGGGGGCTGTACGCGACGAACCCTACGCCCAGGCTTCGTGCCCTGGCGAGGATGCCATCCTCCGGATCCCGGGTCCAGAGCGAATACTCGGTCTGCAGCGCCGTGATCGGATGCACCGAGTGCGCGCGCCGCAACGTCTCGGCGCTCACCTCGCTCAGGCCCAGGTGGCGGACCTTGCCTTCCTTCACGAGCTGAGCCATCGCGCCCACCGTCTCCTCGATGGGCGTCCCGGGATCCACGCGATGCAGGTAGTAGAGATCGACGACGTCGGTCTGTAGTCGCCGCAGGCTGCCCTCGATCGACCGGCGCACGCTGGCCGGGCTGGCATCGAAGGCGACCTTCGAGGCGTCTTTGGGGTCGCGCTGGACGCCGAACTTGGTGGCCAGTTCGATCTTCTGCCGGCGCCCTTTCAGGAAGCGGCCCAGCAGCTCCTCGTTCGTGTACGGACCGTACGCCTCGGCGGTGTCCAGGAACGTGATGCCGAGATCCAAAGCGCGTTCCAGGGTGGCTAGCGACTCCGCATCGTCGCGACCCGCGTAGAAGGCGCTCATCCCCATGCAACCGAGCCCTTGAGCGGATACCGACAACCCGGACTTTCCCAGCACTCGTCGTTTCATGACGGATGCGATGCTTACCCGGGTCGCGCGATGCGTGCCACGCCGCGGCGCGCTAAGGCGCTACGAACCCGGGGAAGAAGCGCGGCTGCAGGCGCACGGCTTCCGGCACCAGGAACGGGAAGCCCACCACCACGGCCTTTCCCTGCACCTGGTCCTGGGCCGTGCAATTCGCGGTGCACGGCTTCGCCGACGGCGCGATCTCGGTCGCGTCCTCTCCCATCACCTGGCCCATCCGCCCGCCGTTGGCCACGCTCCATTGCGAGACGCCGCCGCAGTGGTTCACCGTCCCGGGATGGAACGGATTGGGGATGTCGTTCACGCAGTCGCGGGCGATGCGCGTCGCCGCCTGGGGGCTGTCGCGCCCCACGAACTGGCTCGAGAGATCGTTGGCGAAGTTGACGCGCGCGGTGACCGTGACGGTTCCGTCCGGATTCGCTCCCGCGCAGACCACCGGCGTCCCGTCGGGGAGGATGCCGGAGCAGGGGATGTTCTCGCCCAGCAGGTCGCGGACGTTGGGATTGTCGAAGTAGAACACGCCGTCGCCCAGCACGTGGGTGAAGAGGGTCGCGGTGCCGTCGGCGCGAGCCGGCTCGATCTGGAACAAGCCGCCGTTGGCGCAGTCGACCGCCTGGATCTTCATCGACAGGCCGAACCCGTTCCGGTTGATGACCAGCGACTGCTTGTTGATCTCTACCGAGATGTCGCTGGTGACCGTGAGACCCCTGTGGTCGGGAGTCTTGCTGGCGAAGACCACGGTCGGCCTTCCGCCGGTGATGTCGCGCGGATTCGGGGCGCCGGTCAGTTTCCAGTCGCGAACCCCGAACGTATCGGACACGACGGTGAACTCGACGTACTTGCCCTTGACCAGGAACGTGCTGCCTACGCTGCTCGCGCCCACCACCGTCTTCTGGTCGCCCGAAAGCCCCAGCAGAGCAAATCCGCCGCCGTCGCAGCTCGCGGACGACGCCGCGGACGCGCGGGATGGAACGAGCCCCACGACGGCGGCGCAGAGAGCCACCACGACCGGAATGAATGGCAACTTCCTCGAAGCCTTCCTCACCTTGGACCTCCTCGATAACCCCCAGCTTGTGCGCGGACTGTCGCCCGCGCGGCCTAAGACACCGGTTGTGCCGTTGCGGTACAGATTTTGTCGGCGCCGCGACTTCTTGCCGCGGAGCCTCGATCCGCGCACCGTCCTGCCTCGCGCGGCATCGCGCGCGCCTACCGCAAGAGCGGCGAGGGCGTCCCTGCCGCCGCCAGCACGAGCTGCGCGGAGGCGCGGGTGGCTGCAACGTAGAGCGCGCGCCGGGCTTCGGCCGTGTCCGCGTACCGTCCGGCGCCCGCGTCGGGAACGACGACGTGGTCGAACTCCAGCCCCTTCACTTCCGGAACGCAGGTCACCTGCGCGCCCGGACCGAACGTGAACGCGCCTTCGAGCGCCAGGTTGGCCGGGAGCGCCATCTTCACCAGTCGCGCGAGCTGCTCTGCCGCCTGCGGCGTGCGGCAGATCACCGCGGACGCCGCCGTCGGGTCCTCCGCGTCCAGATCCCGCAATGCCTCCACCAGCCAGGCCGCGAGATGGCACTCGTCGTGGAACCGCGCCAGGGGGAATGAGGCGCGTCCGCCGTCCACTCGCAGCGCGCGGGCGAACTCGGTCACCTCGGGCGGGCAGCGATAGCTCACTTCCAGCACCGCCTTGCGGTGCTCCGCCGCCCCCAGCTCGCGCAAGGTGACGTCCCATCCACGGAAGTTGGCCGCCGGATCGACCTGCTGGGCCGCATCGCCCGCGACGATCAGCGTGCCTCCCCGAGCGACGCACCGGCCGAGCAGGGAGAGCTCGAGCGCCGAAAGCTCCTGCGCCTCGTCGATCAGCAGGCAGTGATACTTGCTCGGCGAGGCCGGCGACACCTTCGCCCGCTGCGCGCGCAGGCGCTCCAGCTCGAAGAGCACCGCGTAGTCCTCCACGTCGACGGTCTCCGCATCGCCCATCGGCGTACCTTCGTCGATGGCCTTGCCGTCCACCGTGACCAGGCGCTCCTCGTCCACGTGCGCGTACTCGCGCTCGGTGCTCTGGGTGAACTGCACGCGGGTGTGCTCCACCGCCTCCGCCGCGGCCGTGAGCGGCAACCCTGCTCGCGCGGCCACCTCTTCCATCAACGGCCGATCGCCGAAGAGCGCGTGCAGATCCTCGCGCGCGGCGAGCCGGGCCCGGCGCGTCCCCTCGATCTCCGGCGGCGGCGGCCGCCGCCGGGCCATCGCCTCCAACGCCGGGCGCAACGCCTCGTGGCGCTTGAGCCGGGACACGTTCGAGTGCGTGTCCCCGCTCTCGCGGCGGCGCAGATCCGGAAAGACCCGCCGCGCCTGCTTGGAGGCGAATTTCTCCCAGGTCCAGGTCTCCACGTCGTCCAGACCCAGCCGGTGCAGCAGCGACTCGGCCAGGCGGCGCAGCCCTTCGTTGGGGACGATGCAAGCGGCGCGGAAGCGTTCGTTCCCCGCCATCCGGAGCGCACGCAGCCGGTGCAGCGCGACGGTCGTCTTCCCGCATCCCGCCTCGCCGAGGATCAGCACCGGCTCGCGCGGCGGCAGGTCCACCACGGCGCGCTGCGCCGGATCGAGCTCCACGTCCACCGGCGACGCCGGACGCGCGCGCCGTCCGAGAGGGCGCGGGATCAGGCGCGGCGGCGCAGGCGGCCGATCCTTCCGCCAGCCAGCGCCGTTGCGCGCCAGCGTTCCTCCGCGCCAGGCCAGCCAGGAGAGCTCGCCGTCTTCGAAGCGCACCAGGTTGCGCCGCAGGACGACTCCTTCCAGCTTGCGATCGCCAAGGTCGAGCTCGTACTCCTCGCCTTCCGCATAGCCGAAGAAGACCTCGACCAGGGGCGCCGTCCGCCAATCGAGAATGGTCAAGCCCGACCCGCGCCGGAAGATGCCACCCAGGACGAAGTCGCTCTCCCGCCCGTCGGCGTACCGGAGCTTCATGTGCGCGCAGTACGGAGCGCGGCTCTGGGGCAAGAGCGTCCTGGCGCGCCCGGCGATGTCGAGCTGTTCCTCCAGGCGCGTCACGGCGCCGCAGTCTACTTGACGCCTCGATAGACGTACGCGGTCCCGAACGTCAGCGCATGCGCCTCGACGCGGCTGAACACGCCCGCCTCGCGCATCACGCCAAGGAACTTCTCGCCGGCCGGAAACGCCGCCGCGGTCCTAGGCAGATACTCGTAGGCGGCGCGGTTGCCGGTGAGCAAGCCACCGACCAGCGGCATGACGCCCCGGCTGTACGCGCGAAAGACTGCACCGAAAGCGCCGCGCGGCTGACCGAACTCCAGCACGATGACACAGCCGCCCGGCTTCACCACGCGGCCCATCTCGCGCAAGCACCGCACCGCGTCGTCGACGTTGCGGATGCCGAAGGCGATGGAAGCCACGTCGAACCGCCCCTCCGGATAGGGCAGCGCGAGCGCGTCGGCGACCGCGAACTGGACGTCGAGTCCCGCGCGCGCCGCCTTCCGCGGCGCGGACTGCAGCATCTCCGCACAGAAATCCGTCCCGATCACTTCCCCCGAAGGGCCGACGGCCCGCTTGAACTCCAGCGCGAGGTCGCCGGTGCCGGTAGCGCAGTCCAGGACACGCTGACCCCGGCTTGCTCCCGAGATCGCGACGGCGGCGCGCCTCCACCCCTTGTGGATCCCCAGCGAGAGGATCTCGTTCGCCGTGTCGTAACGGCGCGCGATGGAGGCGAACATGTCGCGGACCTCGGTGCTCATCGTCCCACCGCCCTGCGCCGGGCTGGCGGACGCCACAGCTCGCGGTCCACTCCCGCCAGCACCGGGATCAAACGGCGCATCAGCTCGTCGAGCTCCGCGGGGAGCAGCGCCTGCGCGCCGTCGCTCAGCGCCTCGGCGGGCCGGGGATGCACTTCCACCAGCAGGCCGTCGGCGCCCGCAGCCGCGGCCGCCAGGCTCAACGGAATGACCAGCTCGCGCCGCCCTG
>WNFT01004845.1_pt1 | contig 11741 bp, 6 predicted proteins | sample 5400191 | NCBI WGS metagenome assembly WNFT01 (sample SAMN13153359, study PRJNA577476) | soil metagenome | isolation source: 80 cm saprolite under Madrone tree | place: USA:California | collected 2016-06-14
AAAGCGGACTCCGTCTCCTCATCCACAAAGCGCGTCCAAAGAATTCTTGGTCTAGATGCGCAAGCACCGCAGTGGCGTGAGGCCCTGTCTACATACGGCAGTTCGCAAATATTTCGTAGTGGGTGCGGGCGGTGCCGCCGCAGGCGGCACCGCCCGCACCCACTACAAGAATGGGCGAGCCGCTGTAGAGTGCCGAGCAATCCTGCCTGGGGGGCAGGTAATGAGAGCACGTGCGGCGAGGAGTGCTCAATAGTTACGGGTAAAATCAGACTAGGGCTTTTCCGGTAGGCGTGCGAGGATTTGAGTAAGTAGCGTGGTGTGCCCACCGAGCGTTGTTTCTAGTCGATTGAGATGTGCAGAGTGCTCACCAAGGGTTGTTTCTAGTCGATTGAGATGTGCAGAGTGCTCACCAAGGGTTGTCTTTAGCTGGCTCATGTCCCGCTCCATTGTCATGAGTCGCCTCACTGAATCTTCCGTTAGCCCTTTTATCATTATCAATTCCATTGCCATTTCGCCGTAGGCTTTGATAGTTTCGGTCTTGTATTGTTTGAGGCCGTATTCTACAATGCCTAATCGCTCTTCTTGTGTTGGCATGGGAAACCTGCCTTTCGTCCTGCTTTACTTCAAACAACAGTGTATCATGCTTTTTGTTGATGGGCAAGACGATTATCGTCGAGTGTAACTGTTCAGGCCAGGCGATGTGTCCTCGCGGTGTGGTGAGCGAGTGAGCTTGTCGATTCTTTTCTTGACTCCTCGTCGCACGTGCTCTCATTACCTGCCCCCCAGGCAGGATTGCTCGGCACTCTACTACGGCGACTCGCTCAGTTTGGTGGTGAGTGCGGGCCTTGCCGCCAGTGGCGGCAAGGCCCGCACTCACCACCAAACCCAAAACCCCTGCGAACTGCCGCAGGCAGTGAGGAGTCTCGAAGACAGGAGGCCTGAATAGTGACTAGGGATCAGTAAATAGCCATGTGTTATACTTCTTCTATAGAGAATAGCCAAATCTAACCTGAGCAATCTACGGAAGGATGAAAATGGACGGCATCAAGAATTACTTGACAGATATGGATGGAGTGCTCCTGCAGGGCACGAGGCCTCTCCCTGGAGCGGCAGAGTTTGTGCAGCGTCTGCAAGCTCAGAGCATTCCATTCTTGATTCTTACCAATAACTCGCAGTACACCCCACGCGATCTGCAGATGCGGTTGCAGTATATGGGGCTGGATGTGCCATCGGAAGCCATCTTCACGTCCGCACTGGCGACCGCGCAGTTCCTTCACGCTCAATCTCCGAGTGGGCGGGCGTACGCCATTGGGGAGTCGGGACTGACGACGGCGTTGCATGACATCGGCTATGTCCTGACCGATCAGGAGCCGGAGTATGTGGTGCTGGGCGAGACAACCACGTATAGCTTTGAACGCATTACCCAGGCCATTCGCCTCGTGGCGGCTGGGGCACGTTTCATTGCCACTAATCCGGATGTGATGGGACCCGGTCAGGGGGGAATCGTTCCTGCAACCGGTGCCGTAGCCGCGTTGATCAGCGCGGCCACGGGTGTCAGTCCCTACTTCGTTGGCAAACCGAACCCGCTGATGATGCGTACGGCTCTGCGCACACTCGGTGCCCATTCTGAGGACTCCGTGATGATCGGTGATCGCATGGATACCGACATCATCTCCGGGATCGAGAGCGGCCTACGAACCATCCTGGTGCTCAGCGGAGTCACTACACGCGAGCAGGTGGAACGCTTCCCCTATCAGCCCACCTGGGTGCTGGAGTCTATCGCGGATATCGAGGTGTAGGGCGCATGCAACAGCAGGGAGTCAAGCTTTTGGGCAATTGGTGACTGTTCGGGGATGGTTCTACCACCAACCGGGGGTTCAGGGCCACACAGTTCTCGACACATTTGGGGGCAGCCCTGCATGCAGGGCTGCCCCCAAATGTGTCGAGAACTGTGGGAGATCTTCCTGCTGATGTCTGCTTAAAGATCAGCATCCACAGAAATCCGTATGCTAAAAGTTCACATTCTTAGCGTTTTGATAGTGATTCACCGCTAAGAGGAGGGACTATTATGAGCACCAATCCACGCCGACTCGGCAAATATGAATTACGAGACAGCCTGGGACATGGTGGCATGGGGGAAGTATGGAAGGCCTTCGACCCCCAGCTGAGGCGCTATGTCGCCATCAAGCTCCTGCGCGCCGATCTCCAGGCAGACCCTACCTTCGTGGCACGGTTTACACGCGAAGCCCAGGTCATTGCTTCCCTGCAGCATCCCAACATCGTGCAAATCTACGACTTCAATGTCTCTCAACCGCCGGAATCGGAGAGGGACACCCCCTACATGGTCATGAGATATGTCGAGGGTGAAACCCTGGCCAGCCTGATCCGTCGCACATCTCGGATGGCGGACTTCCTTTCCCCAGCGAAGATGGTTCAACTCTTCACGCCCATTAGCCTGGCGATGGATTATGCCCACCAGAAGGGCATGATCCATCGTGATATCAAGCCATCGAACATTTTGCTGGACCGACGCAATACGTCTCATCAACCGCTGGGGGAGCCGATCCTCTCCGATTTTGGTATCGTCAAGTTGCTAGGAGTCACCGGTACCTTGAGTGGTGGGTGGATGGGCACGCCCCACTATACGGCCCCGGAGCAAGTGATGGGCGCTGCTGGTAACGAGCGCAGTGACATCTACTCGCTGGGGGTCATTCTCTACGAAGTCTGCACGGGTGTGCTGCCTTTTCAAGGTGGGACCCCGACGGAAATCATGATGCAGCACGTCAATACGTCCCCTCCTGCTCCTATGCTCATCAATCCGGCGATTCCCCCGACGCTCACAGGGGTGATCCTGCGTGCTCTGGCCAAAGACCCGGCGGCACGGTTCCCTAGCGCCTCTGCGATGGTGGTGGCCCTGGCTGAAGCCTTCAATATGCCCATTCCAAAGGCGCTCAATGTCGTCAGTAGCTCAACAGAGGTCATGTACAGTCCAACGCACCTGAGTCCACTCTCGCCTCGTCTGCCCCCTGGAGGGACAGGATTGCCAGCGTCGTTGCCAGTTGCTCCCCCTCCGAAATCTCTGCCTTCGCCGCCAATGCCTCTACCGCAGGCTGCAGAGGCGGCGAACAGTGGGCAGGATATCCCCAGGGGGATCCCGAGCAATATGCCTAACGTTCCTGCCTTGCCAGTGTCCAGTGCGCAGCTGCCTGCTGTAGTACCATCGCCACAGTCAGCCAGCAAAATAGTGCCGGGACCTGTCACTCCCTGGCCGGCTGCACAACCCCCTCCACCAGTGGCAAGGAAACGCAGGAGATGGCTCTTTGTTGGACTGATCGTCGCATTGATCCTGGTATTGGCTGGTTCGGGAGCGGGTGCTTTCTACCTGGGCAGGCAGAGTCTAGGCGGGCAGAGTTTTTTTGGTCAGTTCATTCGTCAGCCCATCGTCGGACACGCCTTGTTTATTAGTAGTGGTCAAATAGGGGAGACCAGTAACCAGGGCATCATGGATGAATTGCAGATCGAGCTTTCCGGTGTCTCTGCCCCTGCTCCAGGCAATAGCTACTATGGTTGGCTACAACCTGATAACAACCAGACGACGACCATCGCGCCTATCCTGCTGGGTCAATTGCCTGTCACCAATGGCACCATTTCGTTCCACTACCCAGGTGATGGCCAACACACCAACCTGCTTGCCACCATGAGCCGCTTCCTCATCACGGAGGCGAGTACGACGACCCGACCACATATCCCCTCCCCCGATTTCAGTACCTGGCGGTACGGTGCTCAATTATTGCCGTCGTTCTCCCCGCCAAAACCGGGCACGCTCCCTCCTCCAAACGTTGCGGCACTGACGCACCTGCGTGGGTTGCTTGCTACAGAGCCCGAACTCGAAGCCAAGGGGCTCCCCGGCGGGTTAGACACGTGGCTCTTCAGAAATGCAGAAAAGGTCCTGGAGTGGTCTGTCAGCGCCAGAGATGAGTGGCAAAACCAGGGCTTCCCGCTCTTGCATCGTCACATCATCCGCATGCTCGATTACCTGGATGGACTCTCGTTTGTCGAGCAAGATGCTCCTGGGCAACCGGTGTTGGTTACAATGGTGAATGGCCAGATTGGGCTGTTGGACGTGGATCCCCTTAAGGTGGATCACGGCTTGCTGTACAAGACGGATGTGGATCTGAACGCCTTGATCCAGTCGTCTTTTTTAATGCCAGATCAGCGCACGTTTGCCATCAAAATCGACGCTGCGGTCAGGAATGTCGAGACGTGGTTAACCAATGTGCGCGAGGATGCGCAGCAACTCGAACCCCTGTCCGCGGCGCAATTGGCACAGCCCACGACGCATGATCTGCTCGATGCGATGTCCAATGAGGCCTTGTCGGCCTTTGCGGGTCGCATCGATCCCACCAGTGGGAACGTGCAGGATGGCGTGATCCAGATTCATTATGATATCCAGAGGCTAGCCACCTTTAACATTCACCCGGATTCGAACAACTGCTTCTCCTACTTCTGTAGGAAATCGTAACTGTTCAAGGCTCCTCGTCGCACGTGCAGTGAGGAGTCGAGAGAAGAAACGCTGGGAAGGATAAAGCAAAACTCGCTTCCTTCCCCTGCTTTCCCAGCACTCTCCACCCAAATTTGGCCCTGCATGGCTTCGACTAATTGTTTACAGATGTAGAGTCCCAGGCCTGTTCCTCGCACATTCCCAGAAAGATCGCGTTTGAGACGGACGAATTTCCCGAAGAGCAGCGGGATTTCATCCGCTGGGATACCAGAACCTTCATCTTTCACCCGAATGCAGACGTGCGAAGCAGAAGCTTTGTCCTGTACCGCACAAATGGTTATTCCTGTGTGTTTGGGTGCATACTTGAAGGCATTGGAGAGCAGATTGTGGAGGACTTGCCGCAGGTAGTGCTGATCTGCCCACACCGTTAACTGCTCAGGAACATCCACATGAAGACAATAGTCTTGCCGTATGCGAGGATCACAAGCTGCCAGGGCTTCATGAACAATGTGAGCCACTGACACTACTTCTCCTTGCGCAGGAGATGCCTCCTGACCCACCTGTGTAGCGCCAAGGATACCCTCGACCAGGATCATCAGTTCTTGACATCCCTGACCTACCTGGTTGAGGAAGGTGGCTTGCAAGGTGTCGTCAAGTTGCCCCTGATGGTCGTTGAGGAGTTCGAGGTAACCAACTATCGCCGTCAAGGGAGTACGTAACTCATGGCTCACATTGACGATAAAATCATCTTTCAGCCTATTCAACTGTCGTTCTTGTTCAAAAGCCAGGGACATCTTCTGTTCGGCTTGCAGTGCCTCAAGCCTTTGCTCGTAGGCTCTGGCTCTTTGCTGTTCCGCTCGTTGCAATTGCTCGTGAGCCGCTGAGAGTTCGCGCATGGCCACGAACTGGCGCACCAGTACCAGGCCCAGCAGGACCACAGCACCAACCACCACCCCCGTCACCAAAAAGGGATCACCCCCATGCTGCCAGATGAAGAGCAGGAGGAGCCCCACGGCGGGTATCCAGGCATACGGGAGAAGGATTTGCCACAGCGCCGGTTGCCTGGCAGTCCCTTCGCTTTCCTTTGCCTGTCCGGCAACCTGCCCCCTTGGCTGAGGCAACACATACAAGGCTCGAGCGGCCAGGCCCAGCAGCAGGTATCCCAGGGGCCAGCCAAGATCGAGCAGGCTGCCCGTCCTATAGAGGCCGTGGAGTTCCTGGTAGTCGTAGATCGTATCGGTAAGGGTAATCACCGCGAAGGCCAGGAACAGCAGGAAGATGACCGGGCGCATCGCGGGTGCGTTGTTGCGCCCCACCAGCAGAAACAAGCAGAAGATCAGCACCAGGGTACTCAGAGGATAGGCGGTGCCCACGAGCTGGCCGAGCACGCTATCGGCTCCCTGCTGAATAGTGGGACCCAATACGAAATACCAGCTCAACGTCACGACGCCGGTCATGGTGATCACAGCATCGAAGAGCAAGCGGGTGCGGCTGGTCAGCGACAGGCGCTGTTGGGGCAAGAGGAGGATGGCCAGCAGTGCAAAGGGATAGGACCCAAGATAGCCGGCATCGGCCCAGCTAGGAAAGAGCACAGCCAGGTGCAGCACATCCTCATTGAGCGTCCAGAGCACCTGCCCGATGACATAGCTCAAGAGCGTGCAGGTGAGCAACAGCGGGACGACCGAGCCGGATGGGGTCCACCTGGCCAGCCAACGCGGGAAAGAGTGGGTTCCTGCCTGCTCCCGCGTGCTTGCTGGAAGCAGGATGGGCAGGGCGAGCAGTAGCCCAACCCCTTCTAACGCGCCCTGCAGGAGGTTATCGCCAAGGGTGAACAAGGTAGACGGCACGGGTTTGAGCAAGAGATAGGCCAGAAAGAGGCCGATGCCGGCCAGAAAGAGGCCCAGCGGCTTCCAGAGGGCGTGGGCGATAGCGCGATACATGGACGATCTCCTCAAAGGTGGATGGTTTCTCAGGACGTGGACGCCTGAGGGCTTCTACTGCTCTTGAATTCTTGTATCGGCAGATGGACGAGATATCTTGAGCGAAGGGCTAGACTATCCCCCTAGCTCCTTCCTCCTCTCCAGCAACTTCCCGACACGCTCCTCCTGCATCGCCAGCTTCTCGCGTTCCTTCTCCACCACCTCCGGCTTAGCCCTCGTCACAAAGGCCTCGTTCGCCAGCTTGCCCCGAATGTACGCAATCTCCTGCTGCGCCTGGGCAATCTCCTTATTGAGCCGTTCGAGCTCTTTGCCAATATCAAGCATGCCAGCCAGCGGCAAGTAAATCTCCACCGCACCGGCCAGCAGGCTCATCGACTGCTCCGGCTTCTGCGCGAGCTGCTCATGCAACACCGGCTGCTCCGTCCGCGCCAGGAACTGGATCAGTGGGGCTTGCGCCTCCAGCATCGTCACCTGCCCGCCAGCAGCTATGATGACTGGAATGCGGCGCGCTGACTCCACATCCACCTGGTTACGCGCATCGCGGATACGCACAATGATCTCTTGTAGCAGCGCGAACTCCTGCTCCGCCTGCTCGTCGATCGCCTGTGCATTGACCTGCGGCCAGGGTGCCACAATCAGTGCCGAGGCGGGCCAGTGCTCATGGTTCGGCTCGCTGGTGCTGTAGAGGTATTGCCAGACCTCTTCGGTGACAAAGGGCATGAAGGGGTGCAGCAGGCGCATGCTCTGATCGAGGACGGCCCGCAGGATGCCAGCCGTGGCACGGCGCGCCGACTCGTCACCCTGCATCTGCACCTTGGCGATCTCCAGGTACCAGTCGCAGTAATCTGACCAGAAGAAATCGTTGACCTGGCGACCGGCCTCACCAAGCTGGAATTCGTCGATCAGCCGTGTGACCTCGCCCGTCAACTTCGCCAGGCGACTGAGAATCCAGCGGTCGGCCAGCGTCTGTGGCTGCACCTCGTCGATACTCGGGACACCATCCTCGATCTCGGCGGTCGTCATCAGCACGAAGCGCGAGGCGTTCCAGATTTTGTTGGCGAAGTTGCGATTGCCGACGATGCGCTCCGGCACGAGCTTCATATCATTGCCCGGCGAGCTACTCGTCGCCAGCGTGAAGCGCAGGGCATCGGTACCGTACTGGTCCATCACATCCAATGGGTCCACGACATTATTCTTGGACTTGCTCATCTTTTCGCCCTTAGCGTCGCGCACCAGGCCATGCAGGTAAATGGTCTCGAACGGCACGGTCCCCAGGAAGTGGATGCCCGCCATCACCATGCGCGCCACCCAGAAGAAGATGATGTCGTAGCCCGTCTCCATGACCGTGGTTGGGTAGTAACGGCTCAGGTCAGGAGTCGATTCGGGCCAGCCGAGCGTGCTGAATGGCCATAGCCACGAACTGAACCAGGTATCGAGCACATCCTCATCCTGGTGGATGTCGAGGCTGCCGCAGTGAGCACAGGCGGTCGCATCCTCGCGGCTGACCGTCATCTGGCCGCAGGTGTCGCAGTACCAGACGGGGATGCGGTGCCCCCACCACAGCTGGCGCGAGATGCACCAATCGTGAATATTCTCCAGCCAGTCCTGGTAGATTTTGTTGAAGCGCTCCGGCACAATCTGTATCAGGCCATATTTCACGGCGCCCAGGGCGGGCGTGGCGAGCGGCATCATCTTGACAAACCATTGTTTTGAGACCAACGGCTCAACCACGGTACCACAGCGCTGGCAGTATCCCAGTGGCACCATGTAGTCCTCGATCTTGACAATCAGGCCGAGTCGCTGCAGTTCTGCCACCAGATTCGTACGTGCCTCGAAGCGGTCCTGTCCGGCGTAGGGGCCAGCCTCAGCGGTCATTGTGCCATCGAAGCCGATCACTTGCACGCGCGGAAGATTATGGCGTATGCCAATCTCGAAGTCCGTCGGGTCATGTGCGGGCGTGACCTTGACCGCGCCCGTGCCGAAAGAGGCATCCACGGCCTCATCTGCGATGATGGGGATTTCGCGCCCGATGACAGGCAAGATAGCCATGCGCCCGATGAGGTCCTGGTAGCGCGCATCTTTGGGGTTGACGGCCACGGCGGTATCGCCCAGGATAGTCTCAGGCCGTGTGGTGGCGACGCTGATGTACTCCGTAGGGTCAGTCTCGTGTCCTGTCAATGGCTTGAGGGGGTAGCGCACATAGGTCAGGGTGCCCTGCGTATCTTCGTGGTCGACCTCCAGGTCGGAGAGTGCGCTCATGCAGCGCGGGCACCAGTTGATGATGCGCTCACCACGATAAATGAGCCCTTCCTCGTAAAGACGCGCGAACACTTCGCGCACCGCCTTTGATAGTCCTTCGTCGAGGGTAAAGCGTTCCCGCGACCAGTCGCAGGAGGCCCCCAGGCGGCGATGCTGGTCCTGGATACGGCTCTTGTACTGGTGCACCCATTGCCAGACGCGCTCCACGAAGGCTTCGCGACCTAGCTGATGCCGGTCTATGCCCTCGCTTGCCAGCAGGCGTTCAACCACATTCTGTGTGGCGATGCCTGCATGGTCTTCGCCCGGCACCCAGAGGGTATCGTCACCGCGCATACGATGATAGCGAATGAGGATATCTTCTATAGTGGCTGTGATGGCGTGCCCCAGGTGCAGTGCTCCGGTCACGTTAGGCGGCGGCATGCTGATGACGAAGGTGGGTTTGGTGGTATCACCGCTCGGTTTGAAGTAGCCACCTTCTTCCCAGAAGCGATACCACTTGCCTTCGACGGCCTGTGGGTCATATGTTTTTGGTAAGGACGATTGCCTTGCCTGCTCTTTGTCTTGCTTGATCATGTCGTGTTTCCTCTGCATGGGGTATCAAACGAAAAAAAGCCCTTCCCCGTCAAGGACGAGAAAAGGCGAGATTATGCTCGTGGTACCACCTTGTTTCGATCAACCTGCAACGAGGTTGATCCTCATAAGGCGCGTTAACGGGCGCTCCCGTGTTGCCAGACTCCCAGGCTACGTTCGGTACGTCCTATGCGGGGAAGACTTTCAGCCCACCGATCTTCCCTCTCTGGACGGGGTGCGTACCTACTCCTCCTGCTCATCGTCACGTCACTTGTGCGATTGTGTTGACTATAGTCTATAGCGTGTGAGTGTGGTTGTCAAGGGGGTGACAGGGTTACCTGCTTGACAGCGGATGTAGAATAGAGGGTGGTTATGCACGACTTCCTTCATTGAGTAACAGGCGATCACCTCATCAACCATGTTGTAGCACGTCACGAGCTGTTTTCCTATGTACTTTCAGCCATGACCCAGTATATTGTGCTTAGAGAGAGGGCCCGTGAACCTCGGACCCCCGAAATGTAGACACCAACAGCAGCTCCTCGCACCAGGTCGATGCGATGGAGTCAGGTGCGCATATTTGCATCGCAAAGGAGAACACTATGCCAGGTAATAGGTGCGTTGTCTATGTGGAGCCGGGGAAGGTGAGCGTCGAAACGATCGACTACCCCAAGCTCGAATTACCGGAACAGAACCGCAAATGCAACCACGGTGTCATCCTGAAGATCGTGGCGACCAACATTTGTGGTAGCGATCAGCATATGGTGCGTGGCCGCACCACCGCGCCTAAAGGTCAAACGCTGGGGCACGAGATCACCGGTGAAGTCATTGAACTCGGTCGCGATGTTGAGTTCATCAAGAAGGGCGACCTGGTCTCCGTGCCGTTCAACATCGCCTGTGGACGCTGCCGGATGTGCAAGGCAGGCAATACTGGTGTCTGCCTCAACGTCAACCCCGCCCGACCTGGTGCCGCCTACGGCTACGTCGATATGGGCGGCTGGGTCGGTGGCCAGGCCGACTACGTCATGGTGCCCTACGCGGACTTTAACCTGTTAAAGTTCCCTGACAAGGACCAGGCCATGGCGAAGATCAAGGATCTGACCATGCTCTCGGACATCTTCCCGACCGGGTACCACGGAGCTTTCACCGCTGGCGTGACAACGGGATCGACTGTCTACATCGCCGGTGGCGGGCCGGTTGGCCTGGCGTGCGCCGCGGCGGCGCAGTTGCTCGGCGCAGCCGTGGTCATCGTCGGCGATATGAACAAAGATCGCCTCGCGCAGGCCCGCAGTTTCGGCTGCGAGACCGTCGACCTCACAACCCCCGGCGACCTGCCTGACAAGATCGCCCAGATCGTCGGTGAGCCAGTGGTGGACGCGGCTGTCGACTGTGTTGGCTTTGAGGCACGCGGCCACGGCGCAGGTGCGGGAGAGGCCCCTGCTACTGTGCTGAACGATGCCATGAACGTCACGCGGGCTGCTGGGGGAGTGGGCATCCCTGGCCTGTACGTGACCGGCGACCCGGGCGGGATCGACGAGAACGCCAAGATTGGCCAGATCGGCGTCCGCATTGGTTTAGGCTGGGCCAAGTCCCTCTCCTTCACCACCGGCCAGTGCCCGGTCATGCGCTACCACCGCCAGTTGATGAATGCGATCCTGCACGACAAGGTGCAGATCGCCAAGGCGGTCAACGCCACGGTCATTTCTCTGGAGGCGGCCCCGCAGGGCTACAAGGACTTCGACAAGGGTACTGCCAAAAAGTTCGTCCTCAACCCGCATGGCATGGTCACCGTCTGAGCGACGAGCCAGCGGACGATCACGAGCGTGAGGAGAAGAGGTCACGGGCTTTGTTCGTGGCCTCTTCTTATTCTTGTATCGAAAGAAAAAGGGGGATGCTACGATGGAAGATCAGGAACAGATACAACGAGAGTGTCTGCTTGCAGCACTCAAATACTTTGAACCACATTCATTGAGGAGCGACCAACCGATCCTGATGGAGCTCCAACTTGACCAGGAAGAGCAGGCCAGCTACACGCATAAATTTTTTGTCATGGTACAGGACAGAGGAGCCGTTGTCTACCGAATGGGTGCAGGTCAGTATGCTGTGAGCGAGAACTTCCTCCCTGACGATCCAGCACGCGAGAAGGAAATGAATCGCGACATGCATACAGATTCCCCTTTAGAGACAGAACATCCAGGTCAAACGAGACCGAGTGACGATCCCCCAATTGAGGTACGGGCTCTCCAATACAAAGCTCAACAGCCGCTCTTTACTTTTGATCAGTTAGTTGTCCCTGACGCGCTCATGGAAGATCTTCTCTCCGCAGTCGAGGTCGTGCGGGTAGAGCATAAAGTCTTCGACGAGTGGGGGCTCAGGGCAATTCAGCCCTTTCCGCACTCTGCTTTGAATTTTCATGGACCACCAGGCACAGGGAAGACGCTGGCGGCACATGCCATCGCACACACCCTCAAGCG
>WNFT01004846.1_pt1 | contig 11740 bp, 6 predicted proteins | sample 5400191 | NCBI WGS metagenome assembly WNFT01 (sample SAMN13153359, study PRJNA577476) | soil metagenome | isolation source: 80 cm saprolite under Madrone tree | place: USA:California | collected 2016-06-14
TAAAATTAAGACGTAAGGCTTTCCTCATTCTCACTTTTGCGGTGGGATTCGTTGGCATGATTGGCTCACTCTCAGCCACGGACTTCATGGACGTGACAGACACCGCACTGCCGACCAACCCACCGACGCTAACGGCTGGCAATCCCATCTGGGGCGACATCGATAACGATGGTTACCTCGATTTGATCATGCCGACCTTCAAAACGTTCGGTTGCACGTCGTCTTGCACCGCGGTCATGGTGTTTCGAAACAATGGCGATGGCACGTTCACTGACATCACCGCCAATTCCGGTATTGTCTCCCCGGCGCCGGGTGACATTCAGTGGCGCAGCTTCTCGCTTGGTGATTACGATGGAGATGGCAACCTCGATCTCTTCATCTCTCAATTGCCCATAAACGGCCGCCCAAAGTATGATCTGCTCTTTAAAGGCAATGGTGACGGCACTTTTACTTACGTGAGCGTAGCGGCAGGAATCGAACGCTCAAAAAGGTGGGGGATGTCCTGTTTTTGGTTCGATTACAACAACGACGGCTTGCTCGATCTCTTCGTAAAGAATTTTAACCAAGGCATCGCCCCCGTGGAGACTGATAACCCGATACTGCAGGCTCTTGCTGATACCGTACTTGATGGCGTCCTCCCATTTTCCGGAAATCGCCTCTACCTAAACAATGGTGATGGCACATTCACGTCGCTCCGTGGCGCAGCAGGATTGGCCAGTGCCACATCTTTCGACGGCGAAGACGGCCACTCGACGAACTGCGCTTTTCAGGATACCGATTTAGACGGGGATATCGATATCGCTTTCTCCCACGACAGCAACGCACTATATACGAATGACCAAGGGCAGTACACTCAACAACCGGAGTCAGTTATTCCGCGGAACAATCGATGGGATACCAAGGGTCTTGCTTGGGGCGATTACAATAACGATGGCTTTCCCGATTTTTTTGTGACAAGTGGATCGACCGTACCCAAACGGCTTAAAACTTTGCTTTACCACAATAATAACGGGACTTTCAGCGCCCACGATGAAGTGGCACAGAGTGTGGGCGTTTTCACCGCTGCAAATACCTGGGCCGCGGCTTGGGGCGATTACGATAATGACGGCAATCTGGACCTGTTTGTTACCGTCCCCGCTGGAACTGGGGACCCTCTAGGCACCAACAATGCCTGTCTGCTTTTCCATAATCTCGGTCCTGGTGCTAACGGTAACTATAAATTTGAGGAAGTGGCATTGGCGGCGGGTGTGCAGCTTGAAGATAACATGGCCAGCTCCTCACACAAAACCGCGGTTTGGGTTGATTATGACAATGACGGCTTCCTTGACCTCATCGTGAAGGACGGAATGGGGATTGGAACTGACACGTCAGCGACCGGGAAGATGCATCTCTTTAAGAACATAATTCCACACACTGCGAGCAACCGGTTCCTTAAGGTGAATCTCCAAGGCAGGACACAGTCACCTCATTCCAACATTCGGGGGATTGGTGCCCGCGTTAAGGTGGAATACGGGCCAGGAAAGATGGCCTTTCGGCAAAATGACGGCGGGGGAGGCGGCATGTACGGGTCGGAGAGCAGCCAGTCGCTGCATTTTGGAGTTGGAACCGCGTTGACCGTAACAGTCACGGTGAACTGGCCGAGCGGGCTTTGCGATCAATTCGATAATGTCGCTACAAATCAGACAATTACATTTGTAGAAGGTTCTTCGCAGTGCCCGTGACTCTCTGAGGTCACGTTAAACGGGTAAGAGAACAAGCGGCCCAAAATCGTCAAGGCACCCGCACCAGCGCGAATGGTGGCTATCATCATCGTTCGGGTCTAAAAGAACGACGGAGCCTTTGCATTTCCGGAAGGGCGGACGTCGGTGGTTGCGTAACACCAACCCCATGTGTCGCGAGACTTCCATGGCGATGGGTGCGCTCCCCGCAATCGACCATCTCCACGATCCCGCCTGCTTCCACATCGCATAAGCCGCCCGTTCCTATGCTGTTCTGCCATGCGCCGCGCGATGAACATAGGACGCGCGATCGGCGATTATACCTTGGGCAGTCTTTCTTCGCTAGGAGTAGACGCCAATGGCGAGATTTACCTGGTCGATATCGGCAACGGAAGTATTTTCAGGACTACGCGGAGGCGTTAGTAAGTCTGCTCCAGTCGCTCAGGAGCCTGTCATCCTTGAGCGAGAGCCGCTGGCGGATGTTCCGCTAGCGTGTTCACGGCGGCGTCATCCACTGAGGGACCCTTGCCAAATGCGCACGCTTGGGCAATCCATCCCTTAAGGAGCGGAGCCTTCCACCACCGTGATCGTCGAGTTTGCTGGGACTCGGCGCAGCGTATCGACTGTCCCGCTCGGCCATACCACAGTCACTGTTGCCGACCTGACGCTTCCGATCCCGAAATGCAGCGGACCGCTGCCCTGCGAGGCGTACTCGCCCCCTCCTCCGCCATTATTCTCCCGGAATCCCATCCCACCCCGATAATTCACCGTGACGCGCGCACCGATTCCATTCCGGTTAGACTGCACTCCTTGCAGGTTCACCTTAATGAAGCGGTTCTGATTGCCGTTGTTCTTAAAAAGAAAATGGAACCCCCGCGCACCATCGCCATTCAATGAGGTCGGGCCGACTCCGTCCTTCAGCACGAGATCGAGAAATCCGTCGTTGTTATAATCTCCCCAGGCCGCGACCTTGTGCGCGGAGGTGGGTAAGTCATCCTGAAGCTGCACACCCTCGGCGGCAGCCACGTCCGTAAACGTACCGTCCCCGTTGTTATGATAGAGCAGGTTGGCATTGCCAACGCCGATCCTGGTTGTGCCCGGACGGGCGATAAAGAGGTCAAGAAATCCGTCGTTATCGTAATCGCCCCAGATCGCGGCCCAAGAATTTGAATTCTGGGTCACCCCGGCTGCCGCTGTCACATCAGTAAATGTGCCGTTACCATTATTGCGATACAGCGTACCACCCAATAATCCAGCGCCCGCCGGGTCTCCCCTGGAAATGTAGAGATCGAGGAAGCCATCGTTATTATAATCGCCCCACGCGATCGCGTTTGAATTCTGGCGGGGGTTCAGCCCCGAGGTAGCGGTGACATCTGTGAACGTGCCATCGCCATTGTTGTGATATAAGGCCTCGGTTGTCCCACTCCCGGCAAATGCAACATCCATGAAGCCATCGTTGTCATAGTCGGCGAACGAACATACGGTCCCCTCAACGACTCCGTGCGTTGCGGTGTCCAAGCCGCCAGCGTTTAGAGCCTGACTAAATGTGCCGTCGCCATTGTTGTGGTAGAGGACGTTGACGCCGACGCCAGTCACACTGTCTTTCGTGTTCTTTACGAACAGATCAAGCTTCCCGTCATTGTCGTAATCGACCCAGAAACCGCCTTGTCCATAATTACGCCCAAGCTCGAGCCCTGCCGTGTCACTGACGTAGTCAAAGGTCCCGTCTCCATTGCCTTTATAAAGTATATTTCGAGTCGGATCATTCTGCTGGGGACCCGATTGAAAGGGCGGTTCGACAATAATGAGATCCAAGTTGCCATCTCCATCGTAATCGCCAAAGGCGAAGCCAAGCCAGGACCCCGTATCCGGGTCCTCCATGTGTATGCCTGAAGCTCTTCGGAAGTCAGTAAAAGTGCCGTTGCCATTATTGATATATACAAACGGCGGGGGCCCATTCCCGCGCGGGCCGTTCGGCGACAATTCGTGCTTCGGCACGATAAGATCCAGGTTACCGTCGCCATTAATGTCGCCCCAGATCGGGTTGCCCCATGTCCTCGTCTCAATCGAGATTATCCCAGCCTCAGTCGAGAAGTTGGTAAACTGCTGGGCGAGGGATACAGATGAAAAAAGAGCAAAAAATCCCACTACTGTCGCCAGGAGTGAAGTTGTTTTTTTTAGCCCCAATGGAACTCGCCACAACTCCCGAGGGCTGCAGAGTGTAGATTTAATAAACAACATTAATAGAGGTGTGTTCATGCGCAGGCTTTTCTACAGGGTTTGGGATAATTTGAAACAGAATACTACTACTGCTGCCAGTCATCTCCAATCTTTTACGCAGCAATCTGCAATTATGAAACTTTTCACCCCAGCGCAATCGCCCAAGTTGGAGTTCGGAACTTCAAAAGTCTGAGGCATGCGGAGCTGAACAACTGGGAATCGAGGCGTTGGGGGTGTGTCGCGGCGATGTGCAGGCGGGACTCGAGTTGTGGTTCGTCTTTACGGCTGAACACCTCGGCGTGTCCGTACTTCTCCGAGACACCGAATGCTCAGTCGTGTTTCACCTTGCCCTCGGTTCTCTCGACCCTGAATGAGCGGCCGTCCACAGGCTCCTTTCCGTTGCGGTCGAACGGACGGTCGCCGAAGTTCACAATGACTCGATCGCCCGTATTCCAATCCGTGAACTGGACCGAACGATCTGCGGTCAACCATCCGTGGTTCACCATCTCAGCGAAACCAATGCGCTCCCGCACTGAAGCGATGCTCTTATAACTGGCAACGAACTCCGCCTTATGACTCTCCCAAAGACGACGGTTGATGTGCCACATGGGCATTGTGCCGTAAAGGATATTGAACAAATTCTTCTTCCACGCAAACGGAGTGCTTTGGTAGTTCGTGTCGCGCCATACCCATGTCCCAGCGACATAGTCATGGAACGCTAATTGATACAGCGGAATCCGTCTCGTCTCGTCCAGGGTTATTGCGGCCTGCTCTTGATAGCCGTTGCCGAGATCAGTTTCGTAACCGCCGGTTGGAATTCTTAGCCGCGTATCCGCATAAGGGCGAAGCGACATGAGACCTTCGAAGAAATCAACGCCAGGTAGCGCCCACGTTGGGCACATCCCTTCACCGGAACCCACAACCATATCCAAATCGCGGGTTTTTTTGAGAATTTCCAGCCGCGCCTGCTGATTTTCTTCGATCGTTGATGGGTGTTGAGGATCCAGACAAGGCGCTAACTGAACGACTAGCGTATCGAAGTAGAACAACTGCAATCCGTAGTCTCGAATTGCTGCTTTCGCTTTCGCTGTCCACTCGGGCAATAGATGTTTGCCGCAGATTCGGTCCCAGCCTTTGGGGTTGCTGGTAGCAAGGACTTGTGCGGGTGTAAATCTCTCGGTCAAAACCGCATTTGGCCAATTTCGATTTCTGGAGACGCGAAAGAGGTTGCCGGTAGGCATGCGATACATTCCTACGACCCATCCCAACTGTTTGATGCCGTCGCACAATGATCGGTCGACCTCGTGCCGACCATAGAACGTGGCGATGCCATGCTCGATGCCTGCAGCCTTCATCTCTTTCACCAAGCTTAGGTCGTCGGCCGGATTTTCACCCCAAAAATAAACATAGACAGCGTCTTTTAGGGCAGATACTGCCGGACGCGCCTGCACCCGGTCGCGCAGTGGCCGTAACTCCGGATGCGTGCTGGTAAAGTAACTCCGATATTCCTTTGCCAGCCTCGTGTATCCACCCTCTGTGAAGAACGAGTAATGGATGCGCAAAGGCATCGCATAGGCTGTCCACTCATCCGAATTTCGTCGCCGGGAAGGATTTCGGAACGTATCAAGGCGCGCGATCATGCCGCGTTTGAGATCGGTCAATCCCCACCAAGGCTGGCTGCCGCTCCAGCTGAATGGCATATCAATTTCGGCCGCTTTCTCCAGCGGCATGAGCATCCCCTCGCCGCTCGTGTTCTGCACGTAATACCAACCCTTTTCCGGAGCGGCAAAAGGGAAAGGATAACCACGCACTGCTGCGTAATGCCGACCCGGAATATCGAGAATAAGATCAAACGCGGAGGGCGAGTCTTTGGAAAGAGAAACCGTGAGAGCATACGTTGCCCCTTCCCCAAGCACTGTTGCCGAAAGAGAAGCTGGAGTCGTGTGGATGCTGTCTGGAGCGACACGAAAGCCAGGGCGCACCTGCTGCCGCCATTCCAGTGGGATGCGCTTATCTACAACGGTCAAGGAAGCGTCCGAGGTGGAGAGGGAGATTCGCACGACGTCGTTTTCAATGGTCGGCACGTTATCGCCGTTCTGCCCATTGGAGAAACTGGCGCTAAGCAACAACAACGCTGGCAATGACCAGCGTTGGATAATCTTCATGGATGCGTTTCCGTAGTTCGGCGCGAAGCGAATATCAAGACATTTTCAGCGATTTCGTCCCTGGTCAGCGGCCAAAATCGAGGCGCATTCAACATATCACCATTGACTTCGAGCACCGAAACGATAGCCTCACCAACCTCGTCTCAAGAAGAACAAACCATCATATGAAAACATCGCTACGTCACATCATCATTGCCGCCCTCACCACTGCATTTGCTGCTACGGTGGCCATATCATCCGCGCAGGATTGGCCCCAATTCCTCTTCGACAATGCACATTCCTCGAATAACGGGCTGGCAACAGCGATCACGCCGTCTAACGCCTCCACTCTGGTGGAAGACTGGAGCTTCATCGACCCCCAACCAACCATCGAAGGCCAGCCGATTGCGAGCTTCTATTCCACTCCGACTGTATTTAAAGGCGTCGTTTACATCGGCTCGAATACGGGAAACTTTTATGCCCTCGACGAAGCGACAGGGGCCGTATTATGGCACCAGTTGCTCGGATATACTTTGGCGCTAACCTGTGGGTCGGGGCAGGGCGTCACTACCACCGCCACGTTGGCGACCGATCCTGTTTCGGGAGCGCTCACCGTCTATGTGGGAGGGGGCGACGGTTATCTCTACGCCCTGGACGCCGCGACTGGGAATATCGTGTTTAGACAGTTCGTGACGGAGGTCGGAACGACCAAAAACACCGGTTTTATCTGGGCCTCCCCAACGATCATAAACAGCAGGATTTATCTGGGGTGGGCGTCTGCATGCGACCATCCCCTGGTTCGGAGTGGTATTAAATCCTTCGACCAGCACACCGGCGCGCTGCTGAAAACGTTCTTCACGAGCGCTCGCGGTACTACTGGCGCGGGCGTATGGTCAACGGCCGCCACCGACGGCACCTCTATCTGGATAACAACGGGCAACACCACTAATGCTGCTGCCCATGCGTACGCGATCGTAAAACTACAGGCGAATAACTTGCGGTTCGTAACAGAGTTCGTGCTGCAGGTAACCGGTGATCTCGATTGGGGCTCTTCGCCCACGTTGTTCCAAGCCAGGTTGAACAACAGAAATACAACAATGGTCGGCGCCAATCAAAAGAACGGGACCTTTTATGCGTTTGACGCAAATCACTTGGAAAATGGCCCGGTCTGGTCGTTTCCGGTGGGAACCACCGAGGATTTCACCATCGGCACAGACCTCGCCGCGCCAATCTGGGATTCTACCACCAAAAGGCTGTTCGTCGCCGGCAACCAGACGACCATTAACAGTACGGTGTTTGCCGGCTCAGTCCGCGCTTTCCATCCAGGGGATGGCTCTATTATTTGGGAAAGAGGTTTGACTGGTGGCCCAATCATGGGAAGCCCCACATTGAATGGGTCAGGTGTGCTGGCTGCGGGAACCTACAATCTCCCTGACACATCACTGAATGCAGTGTATCTCCTCGATTCCTCGAATGGAAATATTTTGGCAACCATACCACAGACTGGCAACATAGTCTTCGCGCAGCCGGTATTCGCCGGCAATCATCTCTTCGTCGCAAACGCGGGAGGCTTTGTCTCGCAAGGCAAATTGACAGCGTTCATTCCGTCAGCTCTTAAGGCATCGAAGTAGGGAGGAACTCCTCAAGGCGGGGCGAGGGCGCGGGCGGGTGTCTACCTCCTTAACGGAATAAACCCGAGCGCGTCGAGATCGTTGGCGTTGACTTGCCCCACCCGGGTACACGTGCCAGTGGTGACCTCGCACCTGTCCAGCCACCGAAGGTGCGTGTTGTCGATCCCGCCGCTCCCTTCTAGCGCGTAGAGCATATTGCTCGGATTGAAGTCCGCTGCTTTTACCAAATTTCGAAGACCTGTTGGACCGATTAGCGTCGCCATCCCAGTGGTCTTGTTGAAGCTGTAGAAGGAGAAATTACTGAAGCCGAAAAGCGCTCCCGCCCTGTCGGCCGCGAAGCCTCCTCCGTTTGCAAAACCAATCCCGGTTGACCCGGTCTGAACTGCCTGACCCGTCGGGGTATTGATGGTGTAAAACTTTTGATCGAAACCAGAGATCCCATACATGGTCCCTGTCGTCGAATCGATCGCAAGATCCGTAAGCGCCCGATCCCCGAACGGACCGATCGGAGTTACCAACGCGGTGGCCGGATCGACGATCGCGAGATAGCTTGGGCGGGTTGGAGACTGCCCCGACGTCGCAGCGTAAAAGATGCCCGTGGTCGAGTCGTACTTGAGGCCGGTCAGGCCGTAAGGATTGTTGGCGGAATCGTGCGGCAGACGCACCGTCGTAAGAACCATGCCGGTAGCCGGGTCAATCGTGTAAAGAGTACCCTGAACACCGAACGTTCCCGACGCGACATAAAGCGTAACCCTTCTTCCCGAAACCTCTCCGTCAGTGCTCGCCGAAACCTGGCAGGTGAAAAGCAACGAGATTGCGATCAAACAAATCGTGCTCAATCGCGATGTGACCCAGAATCTTTCGAAGGAGCGCGTTATTTTCATCGCTAGCTCTCCGTACGTCTTGATGTTTGTGGTCATCGAATTTCCGGTAAGTAAAGTGTTCATTTTCATAGAACAATCTCTGCTCCTCCGATTGATTAGTTGGACGAATTGCAGGCCTGAACCAGCGAAAGAAGCTGTCGGGGAGAAGCGCCCTTTACCGGATCCAGGCTCAGTCACTGTGCCTTTTGGCAAAAACCCGCGAGCTTTCACAAGACTTTTCCTACGATTTTTTTATTAGCCGGTAGAACGCCCTTGCTCTGCATGCAGCTCGTCCAAGTGAGCTTAGGGGGCGGTCAGTTGCATCTATCTCCCTACTGGAATAAAGGCCATCGCATCGAGATCGTAGACAGGGATTACCCCCACGAGCGTACCCAAGCCTGTAGTGAGATTGAAGGTGACCAGAAGCCGAAGGTGCAAGTTGTCAATCCCGCCTCCCCCTTCCAGACCATAGAGCACATTGCTCGGGTTGAAGTCCGCCGCTCTTACCAAATCTGGAAGACCCGTGAGACCGATGAGCGTCGCGTTGCCCGTCGTCTTGTTGTAGCTGTAGAAGGAAAAATTATCGATCCCGAAAAGCACTCCCGTCCTGTCGGCCGCCAGTCCTCCTCCATTTTGGTAACCAAGTCCCGTTGACCCGATCTGAGTTGCCAGGCCCGTCGCAGTATTGATGGTGTAAAACTTTTGATTGTAACCAGAGACCGCATACATGATCCCCGTCGTCGGATCGATTGCGATATCCGTAAGCACAGCTCCGAACGGGCCGATTGGAGTAACCAAAGCGGTAGCCGGATTGACGGTCACGAGATAGTCTGGGTTCGTTGGAGAATTGTGTGCAGTCGCACCGTAAAAAATGCCGGTGGTCGGGTGGTGCTTGAGCGCGCCCATTCCGTAATTATGTCCAGCGGCATCATTCAGCAAACCGACCGTTGTAAGGACGGCGCCCGTGGCCGGATCAAGGGTATAAAGAACACCCTGAACACCGAAGGTTCCCTTCGCGACATAAAGCACAGCTCTTCTTCCCGCAGCGTCTCCTTCAGCGCTTGCCCCAAGCGTGCCCGCGAAAAGTAAGGAGATCGCGATCAAACAAATCCTGCTTAATCGCGATGTGAGCCAGGATCTTCTGAAGAACCGAATTGTTTCAATTGCTAACCCTCCTTGTGCATCCATGTTTGTGGTTATCGAACTTCCCCTCAATGAAGTTTTCGTTTCCATAAAACAATCTTTCTGTTTCTCCCGATTGTTTAATGGTTCGCATGCAGACCTGGACGGGGGAAAGAAGCTGTCGGGAGAAGCGCCCTCTCCCGGATCCAGATCTCAATCGCTGTATCTTGCCAGAAGCCCCTCAGCTGACAAGATGTTTCTTAAGGATTTTTCATTAGGTATAAATCGGCCTATACTGCCCTGGCCGCCGTTGTGGATGCAGCCGAGATACCGACTCCCTACCTTGAGAGAAGAAGTCGACCGAGTGTCACCCTATTTAGTCGATCGTCGCACAATACAGCACGAATTCGACTATTCCGTGTAGCGTGCTGATCCTGTCTAGAATTCGTGTCGCGAAGAACCGCTTATTCGCGAATCTGGCCGTCGCCGCGGATGATGTACTTGTAAGTGGTTAGCTCTTCGAGTGCCATCGGCCCGCGCGCGTGAAGCTTGTCAGTGCTGATACCAACTTCCGCGCCGAAGCCAAATTCGCCACCATCGGTGAATCGCGTCGATGCGTTCCAATAAACCGTAGCGGAATCGACCTCGTTGAGGAATTTCTCAGCCCGCGCGGCGTCACGGGTAATGATGACATCGCTATGGTGAGAGCCACATTTGTCCACGTGCGCAATGGCGTCTTCGATGTTGTCCACGGTGCGGGCAGCGAGGATGAGATCGAGGTATTCCGTTGTCCAGTCTTCATCGCGGACGGAATGGAGTGGCTGATAGCTGAGAGCTGACAGATGACGGAAGCTTTCGGGATCGGCGCGTATTTCCACTTTCTTTTCGGCCAGGATCGGTGCGATTTTCTTAAAAAAGGGAGCCGCGGTTTCACGGTGCACAAGCACAGTCTCGATGGCGTTGCACACACCTGGACGCTGTGTCTTTGCGTTAACGACGATTCGCACAGCCATATCCAGATCGGCTTCCCTGTCCACATACGCGATGCACACCCCTAGGTAGTGTTTGATCACCGGCATCCGCGCATAACTAACGACTGTTTCGATCAAGCTACGGCCGCCACGTGGGATGATGAGATCGATGCACTGGTCCATCTCGGCCATGTGCCGCACGGCATCCCGACCAGTGCTTGGAATGAGCAGAATACTGTCTTCCGGCAATCCGACCCTGGCTGCGCCAGCACGGAGCGCTTCCGCAATCGCGGTGTTGGAGCGAATCGATTCCGAGCCCCCGCGCAGAATGACTGCGTTTCCCGTTTTTGTGCAAAGCACCGCAGCATCGCTGGTCACATTCGGGCGTGATTCATAGATGATTCCGATCACGCCGATGGGAACGCGCACCTTCGAAATGTGCAACCCATTGGGACGAGTCCATTCGGCGATTACTTTTCCAACTGGATCTTCGAGTGCAGCAACCTGACGAACGCCCTCCCCCATCGCCCGAATCCGGCTTTCATCGAGTCTTAGTCGTTCGATCATCGGTAACGAAATCTCCTCGGCGGTCGCTTTTTCGACGTCCTTCCGATTCGCTTGCAGAATTATATCGGCGGTGGCGCAAAGGTGATCTGCCATGGCGACCAAGGCGGCGTTCTTTCTCTTAGTACTCACTCGCGCGAGAGCGCGCGCAGCCTTGCGCGCGCGTCTTCCGCAACTGAGAACCTCGTTTCTTAGATCATCCGGATCCATATGGACGTAAGCGAAGAGTAATTACTCTAAGATCTCATCTTACTGCGTGTGAGACTGCTCAGCCTGCGCAGGAAATAGTGTTCCCACCCGCTGGCCGGCCGCGATCCGCCGAATGATTCCGGCGCGCCGACCGTTTGCGATCACTGTTGCGATGCCGGCTGCGGTCGCAAGTTTTACTGCCTCGAGTTTCGAAACCATGCCGCCAACCGAGAACCTGCTTTTTTCCTTGCGAACAAAGCGAGCTGCGTCTGCGACATCAACAATGATCGGGATCCGTTTGCCTGCATGATCCATCAA
>WNFT01004847.1_pt1 | contig 11740 bp, 14 predicted proteins | sample 5400191 | NCBI WGS metagenome assembly WNFT01 (sample SAMN13153359, study PRJNA577476) | soil metagenome | isolation source: 80 cm saprolite under Madrone tree | place: USA:California | collected 2016-06-14
TGGCGCTCGATCTGGGAGAGCGCGGCGGACAGGGCCTTGGTCTTGTCCATGGAGGATCCTTCAACGATACGCAGGGCAGTGGCGGACATGGGTCGTGCTCCTTATGGCGGGGATTCGCTAGCGGGACAAACGGGCGACCTAACTCACGAACCAGTGAGCGTCGATGGAACAATGTACCCTATTTGTTCTAGGTTCGCAATATGTTCTTTTATCCGGGAGGGTACGGGCCTGTTTTAACCATCAGTGGCCTAATTTGATTTTCGCAGTGGCCTAATTTTGCTAATGAGAGATTAAAACCAGAACACTGATTTCAAAGGGAGGGGTTCCAAATGAAGGCAATTACTGTCGCTCTATCGCTTTCAGTCCTGACCATTATTATGGCCTGCTCGTTTGCGTCGGATGCGTATGCCGTCCGCGCGGGCGCAATGAGCGGCTATGACAATACCTATCGTTCCACCGGAAGATGTCATGGAGGGGTGTGCAAACTTCGAACACCGAAGGCGATGAAGAAGCCGAAAGTTCAATAATCCTGGCAGAAAAGGCCGCCTCAGTTGGCGGCCTCTTTCATTGGGTGGCAATTAGACCCGCCGATTAAACGGCTCTTCCGAAGTAGGCTCTTTGGGTGCTGGCCTGTTTTAACCATCAGTGGCCTAGTTTGAATTTCGCAGTGGCTTGATTTGAAAATGAGAACGCCCAGGGAACGACCACCGAGCATTTCATCATGTGTGGATATTGTGGATAACTATTGGATTGGGTCTTGACTCAGGATTCCAGCCCTCTGGATTCGCCTCCTTTACGCCCATTTCTTAGGTTCAGTTTTATACAATTCGGCTGGAATGAAATCCCTGACCGGCGCGCGATAGTGGGTGCCGGGGTGTAAGAGTTAACGGGGGAAAGCCACCGTGATCGGTAGAGAGTATTTCGCGCGTCAGGCAGCGATCCTTTTCAAGTTCGCGAAGGCAACCAGAGACCCCAAAATTTCCGCCGCCCTAATGGAAAAGGCCGCCGACCTCAAATTGCAAGTTGACGAGCCTGGCCTGCGGGCCGACTCGCCGCCCTTAGCGCCCGATGTCTAATAGCGCAGCTTCACAGGTCAAATGTCCAAGCGCGACAAGGCCGCCTCAGTTTGCGGCCTCTTTCATTGAAGCAGCTTCATTATCTCTTCGTACTTTTCCAAAACGTGTTTCAGCCGTGTGATCCCGTCGGCATTGACCGTTGCAAAAGAAACGGCCCCAGCGCGGGGCAGTGGCGCTGAGGCCGCTCCAATTCAGACGCCCGACAGGTGACTTGGGGGGTGGACCTATCGGTGCCTCCCCCAGCATTGGAAAAACCCAATACGGGTTAATACAAGCCGCCAGCGCGGAAAAGGTTCCAAGCACCGTGTCCTAATTTCGATTTTCGAGTGTCCCAATTACGACAGCACCTCCGGGATGGGTGCTGGCCCGTCGAAGGGGCGAGTATTCCACATCTTCGAATGCCAGTGCGGCAACAAGACCTGGAGAGAACACGCAAGACCACCTGAGTGTTCTACCAGGGAACCAATGTTCACCCGGCAGCTTGGGTTCAAGCAGCAATGTCGTTCGCAACCACATGAGGCTATTTGGGACGATTAAGATGCGGCGGTTTTTCTTTGACCTCCAGGGCACACAAAACGCCAGCGATCCAACAGGATCGGCGTTTGAAACCGAACTAGATGCCTTCCGCGCGGCTCAGAGGCTGGCGGCGGAACTATCGAGCACCAGACCCGACTTGCGCGGCAGTACTTGGGTGGTGGTGACCCGCAAGAGCGACGGCGACGCCTATTACGTGAGTGTGTAAGGCCGCCTCAGTTGGTTCTATCGCACCGACAGAATCACGATAGCCAGCACGGCAAGCCAGCCCACAACGACCAAAGAGGCCACCGCCCCGGCGGTTATTTTGGCTCTCTCTTTTGCGGTGTAAGGACGCATTCAACGCCTCGGTTGGCGGCGCCGGGATAGCGGACGGAATAGGCATAACCGACTCTAACTCCTCTTGGCCCCCTACGACTGTCCCAGTTTGCGTAACGAAGGACTAAAGCTAGAACCGATTTTGAGAACTCATCAACGCTTGTGTATATGAGAACTCATCAACGCTTGTGTATAGTTGTGAACATACGTCCGAATGGAACCGGCATAGGCTCTATCCATCACCGCACGTCCCGGGCATCCATCGGTGACAGACAGACCGCTCGCGCTCCGGCCTAATGCAAGCAGGGTGCGTTCATGGGCAGCAAGAAACAATCGTCCGGACAGAAGTGGCACGAGCAGGCCGAAGCCTTCAAGCGTGAGGCCGAGAAGCTGCCGTACGGGAGAGAGCGCGAAGAGCTATTGCGCAAGGCGCGGCAGCTGGAGACCGCATCCTGCGTCAACGAATGGGTGTCATCGCCAGGGCTGTCGTCACCGAAGTAGAAGTAAATGGTTCTTTTTGGCTTCTCAGCGGAACCTCGGGCCTAATTTCAAAGGCTTGATGAACAAATTTCCCGTCCAGCCGTCTTTACCTTAGGCATCCAGTAAGGGTTGCCTCGGTACGCGGTTGGAGCGGGTTCCCATGTGCGACAAGTGCGTCGAAGTCGACAAAAAGATCGAGCATTACCAGCGAATGCTCTTGTCGATTGGCGATCAGATCACCGTTGAACGGCTTGAGGCCCTGATCGCAGACTTGCAGGCGCAAAAAGCGACACTTCATCCGGAGCAAAAGTGGTAGGCCGCCTCAGTTGGCGGCCTTTTTTATTTTCGGCCCGGCAGTTGCGAGCCAATCTTCAAGCGCATCGCAAATAACATTTCGACATTGAGATGTTCCATTAGCGGAACGCTAACGCGCCTCCGAAAGAACTACGGAATTGCCCTGTTGATTTTGGGGATTGGTCCTTTTTGAATTGACGCGATTTGGCAACCGGCGGCAAAATGTCGTATGGGCCAGGCCGAACGTCCGACGTGCCCTCATTGCGGGGCATTCTTGATCCTGGCGCTGCCTCCCGGCGGCGACGGACGACGGACGTTCCAATGCTTTGATTGCGACCGCCCCGATCCGATGAAAACCGAAAAAGCAACGGGCTGGTTGATGGGCGAGCTACAGCCGCTGAAGCGATGAAAAGACCCGGCCAGTCCGGCTCGGGCCTCTCCCTCTCGGAAAATCAGTTTAATGCACGGCACGACCTAGGTAATAGCCTACGCCGCCGACAACGATTACGGCAGGGACGGCCCCACAGCAATAACACTGCATGTTCGACTCCTCAGTGCCCACGATGAGCAAATGCAGGCGCGGTGCCGCAAGTCCCGCGCCAGTCCGGTATTCCCCGCTGTAACTGTCCCGGATTTTCCTCGCCTTTCGCTGTGCGAAAGCCGGTGCCATTCTGGAAAGCGTGCAATATGGCCCAGCCTGCGGCATACTTCACAAGGGAACTTAAGTGGCGTCGATCCTGCCGTTTATCAAAAAGTCCGGGATTGTCTTTGACGACCGCGCTACCAGGATTTTGGGCGAAGCATTCGACGCTGCTTGCAAAGAGCTTCACGACAAGGGGCAACCGACAATCGTTTACGAAGTGATCGCCAGGCGCATCATTGATGCAGCCAGGAACGGCGAGAGCGATCCAGTCCGGTTGCGCAATGTCGGGTTGGCTGGCCTTGGGTTCGACAAAGACGACAAACAGGCGACCTAAGGGAGCCGCCGGAGTTGGCGTCCCTCTCTGCCCAAGCCCTCCAATAGATCAGGTTTATCATCAGGTTGCGGTACGGACTTAAAGTTGGTCCCGTAGAGCTTCACAAACCGTTCCAGTCAGGAGATGCGCTCATTGAGGCCCAGCATGCTTTCCAAATGCGGATTACCAATGTTCTGGATATTTGGATTTGGCCCTTCCGCACGAAGCAAACCGCTCAACGAGTGATCCCCGGGGACTCAAAGAGACGGCCCCAGCCGGGGGCAGGCTGGGGCCGGGTCGAGCCAGTACGTGACGTGCCGAACGGCAGGGAACGGCACCCGCACACAATTCCCGGCAATGCCAATGGTTCCTCAGCCCCGGACCGCTTCCTTTGCGAACTGGCCCGCGTAGCTAACGGGGCGTTAAGCCGCCCACGACCAAACTCGCAGAATGGCCGAGGTGTTCTATAAAGGGTAGATCCGGCCCTTGAGTTCACTTTCGTACATTCGGGTCAGAACGAAATCCCGACTTGCGCGTGATGTACTGCAGGCACGGGTGTTGCGGGGAAAGTAAAGTGGTTGGCAGAGGCTATTTCACGCGTCAGGCGACGACGCTTCTCAAGTTCGCCAAATCAACCAAGAACCCGGACCTTGCGGCGGTCCTGATCGAAAAGGCGGCCGACCTCAAGTCCCAGATTGACGAGACAATGCCGCCGGATCCGAGTCCGCTGCCGCCGGATGTGGAATCGGCTGATCAATCCGCCCGCGCCTGAAACAAGCTCACCTGGATGAGTGCCAATCCGAGCCCTCAAAGGGCTGGTGGGCCTTGCTCGCTACGGCAACCCTGTTGCAGTCGCATTCGGCCGCGACGAGCCGTCCTTCCGTAACCGCAGGCATGATGCCGCTGGAGGAGGTCTATGCCGCCGCCGGCGTCAACAAGCTCCCGATCGAGGAGTTTGAGGATCAGTCGCTGGTCTATTCGACCACGACCAGGCATTGACGCCGGCCTGTGTCGACCCCGAGTGGCCAAAATTCGCAGTCGCCTGGAGGGCGCAAGGGTATTCGATTAATAGAACGCTAACGATTTTCCGTGGAATTACCGGGTTCCGCATTTATGGAATGCTTAGAATTTCAGCGTATCTCAGCCCGATGGACCATCAACGGATCGCACCGCGTCGCCGTATCTTCAAGGCCGGCTCGATTGAGTGCGGCGGCAGCGCAATTGACTGTACCGTGCGGAACTTTTCAGAGACTGGGGCAGCGCTCGAAGTTCTGAGCCCGCTCTATATTCCCGATCGATTCACGCTGGCTATTCGGACCGATCAACTGAAGCTGGCCTGCCGCGTCATCTGGCGCAGAAAAAACCGCATCGGCGTCGCGTTCGATTGAAGTCACAATTTTAGAACCTCGACGTCGGCAACCGGACTTGTGGAGTTGGAGCGGAAACTAACCCCCCAGTTTGGCAAGGCCGGTTCGGTAAAAGCAACGCTACATCATGATCCGATCAGATTGAATCGGATCATGATCTCATCTCTCTGTTTGACCATGATCTCCGGGCAAACGCTCGGCGTTTGTCCCGAGGGAAAACCGGTTCCCACTTTTCCGGATCAAGCTCGAGCTAGTCGGCGCTCGGCAGCCGCCGCATGGTGAATTCGATGTCTCCGCCCGGCAGCTCGCGCCAGCTTTCGACGGAGCTCATATAGGCGGCCTTGGGATAGCGGGCGAGGAAATCGCGCGCCTTGGCCCGCGCTTTTTCGCGCGGCAGGCTGAAGGTTTCGCGCAGATAGCCGTCATCAAACTTGCGCCGTCGGGCCATCCGGTCGGCGAGATCGCGCGGGCGAGAGGCCATGTCGCAACTCCGAACACAAATAACGACCCCGCGAATATAGCCCTTAAGGCAATCAATCCGAGTCCCTGCCGCCCCGCCGGAAAGGGAAAATGAGTCGCTTACCGGACACAAAATCGATACAATCGAAGCATTGCCGGCGACGGCCTCAAGGCGCCGGCGACTGAGAGCCCCGAAGGGGACTCGCGCCTTGTTGCGAGTGAGTCCGATGGCGCAGTCTTTTGACCTCTCGAGCAACCCGAGCGTTGCCGCCGCCTCGCCCGCGATTCCACCGATACGAATGTGCGCGATCGCTTTCTCGAGCTCGCCGATGAATCTGCTGCGCCCGCCGCCGCGATGGAGGATCGGGAAACCGCGATCCGAGACGCCGGCTCTGACGAGCCAGGCCTTGCCTGACCGGCTTATCGCCATCGGCGACGGAGCAATCGTCAAGTACGGGAGGCAAAGCCATGCCCGAGCGCAATCAGCGGACCAACCGATTACTCTCGCTGTTGTCGGATAGCGATTACGAGCGGCTGCGGCCGCATTTGTCGCAGGTTGTGTTCGACTATAGAAAAAGCCTCTATGAGGCATCGCGTCCGATTGAACAGATTTATTTCCCCATTGACGGGCTTGCTTCACTCGTGATCACGACGGGCGATGGCGCCAGCGCCGAGGTCGGCACCATCGGCAGCGAAGGAATGGTGGGATTGCCGATTTGTCTTGGCGACAGCGTTGCGCCCTCATCGGTTTACGTACAGGTTCCCGGGACCGCTCTCAGCATCGACGCCCGCATCTTCCGCAGCGAGCTTGAGCGCAGCCCGACGCTGCACTCGATCATGCTTCGTTATGCCCATGCGTTCTTCAACCAGGTCGCGCAGGCTGCGGCCTGCAGCCACCTCCACAAGGTTGAACAGCGTTGTTGCCGCTGGCTCTTGATGACGCGCGACCGGATGCCTGCAGACGATTTTTTGCTCACCCATGAATTCCTCGGAATGATGCTCGGTGTCCGGCGAACGACCGTCACCGACGTGATGGGGAGCTTGCAAAAGGCCGGGCTGATCCGGTATCGGCGCGGCCACGTCACGATCCTCGATCGCGAGGCGCTGCGGCGGCGCGCCTGCGAATGCTACGACATTTTGAGACTGGAGTTTGATCGGCTGCTCGGCGATACCGCCGGCGCGCCGCGGACCGACAAGAAGCATCGATTGATCAACGAAGTCGGATAGGCCGCAGGGGACACAACCCGAATCGTCCCGGCTGTGTGTCCGTCTGCCGACGCCAAATTTCGACCCGAAAAAAGGGTCCCATGAGGGTTCGAGGCCAAACGGGATCGGCGCTATGACGGCTACCCGACCGACAACGCCCCCTGGTTGTCCCTATATGAGCTTTCCGCGGTTCGCTTCTCGGAGCGCCCTCCCCCACCCTGCGGTAAATCGGCCCGACCGACCGGGCGGGATGCCGCAATGGTGCTAGCCTTTTCAAACGCCGGCCACCCCTTGGACAACAAGCTGCTTGCTTCCCTGCCGCGCGATCATTTCGATCGCCTGCTTCCGCATCTCGCGACGATCCACTTGCAGAAGAGCACTGTGTTGAGTGAAGCCGGCGACGAGGTCGACCAGATCTACTTCCCGCATCAGGGCATGCTGTCGCTGCTCACTGTGCTGCGCGACGGCAAGGCGATCGAGACCGCGACCGTTGGCCACGAGGGCGTGGTCGGAGCGATGGCCGGGATTGGCCTGTACAAATCGCTGGTCCGCGTCGTCGTGCAGATGCCGATGGCCTGCAGCAGGATCGCCGCTCCGAATTTCAGGAGCGCTGCCGCCGCCAGCGTTTCCATTCGCAATCTCTGCATCCGCTATAATGAGGTACTGTTGTCGCAGGCGCGGATCACGGCCGCCTGCAATGCACTGCACTCAATCGAGCCGCGATTTTGCCGCTGGCTGTTGCAGTGCGCGGATCGGGCGGCAAGCGACACCGTCCCTTTGACGCAGGAGTTTCTCGCCGAAATGCTGGGGGTGAGGCGCACCTCGGTGACCGAAGTCGCGAGCAAGGTACAAGCCGCGGGAGCGATCGCCTATTCGCGCGGCGTGATCAAGATCCTGGACCGGCCGGCGCTGTTGCGGATGTCCTGCGAGTGCTACGAAACGCTGCTCGATCAATCGGCCGCGCTGGCCTAGAGCATGATCCCGAGGGCCGCGTTAGCGCAAAGTGGAAACCGGTCTTCCCGAAATGATCAAGCTCAGTTTGCCGTACTGCCGGTTTTGGTCCGCGGCTTCGCCGGAGCTGAGGCCTTCGGCGGCTCCGCGCCCCGCACGTTACCCCACGGATCCGAAGAGACCTTGGGGTCCGGGATCTTCCGCAGCGATTCCTTGTAGGCCTTGTCTCTCGCCGCCTCGGCTTCCTTCTCCTCCGGCGTTTTGGATTGCAGCTCCGGGATCAGATTGATGTTGGGCGTCGCCATCTGCGCGTAGGCCGGCCCTGCCAGAAAGACGATGACCGCCGCCGAGCGGAAAACCTTCATGGAATGCTCCCTGCATTTCCCTGCAACATACCACTGCGCGGAACGCGACGCCAAGCACGCCGGCCTTGCGTTAGAGCCGGTCCGACTTGCAGGATCTCGGCGATTGCGTCCAGTCGTCCCAGATCGGACCGCATTTGGTGCAGCCATTGAGGCCAAAACCCAGCGCGATCACGCTGAAAATTAGTACCCATCGCCTGAACATGGCCGCGCTACTCCCCACGCCGTGATGATACGGCCTCAAGTCAGGCATTTTCAAGCCGCGCCGCAAGTGTCCATTTCCATCAAATGCATTTAAGAATGCCCGTAGGGCCAGGAACCAGCGTTCATGAAACACGAACAACCGACCGGGGAATTCGATATCGAGGAAGCCAGGCGCGTCCTTGGCGACGTGTTCGCGCCGTGGGTGCAGGACCTCGGCCTGTCCATCGAGCGCGTCGAATGTGCCGCGCCGCCGGGCGCTGCGGCCGATTGGCAGCCGGGCGCGATCCTGCGCATGGCCTTCTCCGAGCGCCTGTGCCGGAAGGGCGGCATCGTCTGCGGTCAGGCGCTGATGGCGCTCGCCGATACTTCGATGGTGTTCGCGATACTTGCGGCGAATCGCGGCTATCGGCCGATGACAACCGTCGATCAAACCACGCATTTCATGCGCGCTGTCACACGATCGGACGTGCTGGCGGAAGCGCGGGTGGTTCGCTTGGGGCGCACCATGAGCTTCGGCCGCGTCACCTTGTTCGGCGCAACCGACACCAAGCCGGTGGCGATCGTATCGAGCGCTTTTGCGATGCTGTGAGGGAACCCCCGTTGTCAAACTAGTTCAACTGTTGCAGCAGGTCATCAGCCTCTCGCAGGTCTGCGGAGGTTTCGGCGGATCGAAATTTCGCCCTCGTCGATACGAGCAGGTCTCGTGCCTCGGCGCGCCCACGTCCGTCCCTGCTCATGAGCAGGCGCGCCAGGCTGATCGTGGTCCGCAATTCCCAACCGACCGCCCCTAGCTTCCTTGCGGATGCAAGCGATTTCCTGAACAGACGCATGGCGGCGCGGACGTCTCGACCCGGTTCGAGGCAAAGCAGCGACCCGTGGACCCGATAAATCTCCGGAGCGACCCAGCGTTCGCCAGTTTGCTCCATCAGGGATTCGGCCGAAGCAGCGAACGTCCGCGCCCTATCGATCTGCCCGATCCGCCCAAATTCCGCGGCGAGCAGAATTCGGTAGAGAGGCATCTGAATGCATCGATTCTCGGCCGGCAGTTTGCCGAGCAGACGGCACAGTTGTTCGAGCACGTCCGGCGCAGGGCCCCGTGCCGCCAGCGCAGAGGTCGCCCACAACGGACCGATGACTCGGTACATTGGGTACCCGTAGTCGTCGGCGATCTTCATGCCGTGCTCGACGCAGGCAAGATTGGCCGCAAGATCGCCTTCATACCAGTGGTCGCTGACACCAAGAATGGACGCGAATGCCAGCATGAAAGGGTGTCCGATCTCTTTCGCAAGCTGCCGCGCAGCATCACAGCACTCTCTGGCCCGATTGGGCCGCCCCAACAGCCATTCGATATGACCCGAATAGACCAGCGCCACGATCAGTGGATCGTGTTGATAGATCTGGACGAGCTTCCCGTGTACTCGCGGATTGTAGCGCGCGCTGATCAGACCCGCCAGTTCGCGCGCCTCGTTCAGACGGCCTAGAAAGAAATTGGCGATCAGGGCCGCGGTGTGCGCCATGAGCGCGGCCTCGTCGTCGTGCCACTCCCCCGCCCGCCGGACGAAATCCTGCGCGTGTTTGAGCCCGCTGGTGAGTTCGCAGTTGACCAGCTTGGCCAAGGCGGTGCCCCACAGGACCGTCGCCTTCTCGCGAGTGGTTCCGCAGCTCGCGGAGAGTTCAAGCGCCCGACTGTAAGGTCCATAGACGTGCGGATCGGACCATCCAGCGTTGGCTGTGTACGCCATCGCGAGGTTGGCCTGCAGCGCCATTTCAGCCTCGTCCCGCCGCCGTGAAGCGGGTAGCTTCGATATCAGCGAAAGGCCCTCGCGAAGATGAGCCACGGCCTCCTTGGTGGCTGATCGCCGGAGCGCAGATTTGCCCGCCTGAAGCCAGGCTTCGACTGCTTCTGGAATATTCCCGGCCCGCGCGTAGTGATAGCCCAGAACGGCGGGATCGCTGCTTTCCCCGACCGGCGCCTCGTGAACCAGCCACGAGGCTGCGCGCGCGTGGAGTTCGCGCCTTTCCTCCTTGAGGAGCGAGGAATAGGCAGCTTCCTGAATCATCACGTGCTTGAATGCGAAGAGGCCGCCCCGAGCTTCCTTGATATGATAGACGATGCCGGCGCGCTCCAGCGCCTGCAGTGCGTGTTCAAGCGTTTCGTCTTTGCCCGGAAGCATGTTGGAAATGCCCTTGTAATTGAACTGCCGTCCGAAGACGGAGGCGATCTGGGCCACGCGCTTGGCAGTACCGAGACGGTCAAGGCGCTCCATCAGCGAATCTTGAACACTTGCCGGCACTAAGGGTTCGGGCAATTTCCCGCTCGGCGCGAGGCCGTCAGCGGCGGGCACGACCGCGCCGGAATCGACGATGGACCGCGTGAACTCCTCGATGAAGAGTGGCACGCCGTCGGTTCTTTCCACGATCTGGCTGATAATCCGGCGCGGCACGAAACCGGCACCAGCGACAGCTGCCACGATCTGCTCACATTCATGCGTTGCCAGTTTTTGCAGGGCAATCGGTTGAACCGCTGTCCCCGATAACCAACTCGCCTGGTAGTCATCGCGGTGCGTGATCAGGATCAGGACCCGCTCGCAATGGCAGCGAGCTATCACGCGCAGGAGCAGCTCGATGCTGGTCGGATCGATCCACTGGACGTCCTCGACGATCGTCAAGATAGGCTTCTTGCGCGAGGCCGCGATGAGGACCTCGATAATCACCTGAAAAACACGCTCGCGCTCGGCGGGCGAACCAAGGTCGGCAGGTTCGTATTCGGCGAAGGCCGGTATCGACAGCAGGGCTCCGTAGTAGCGAAGGGCGTGCTCGACATCGGGGAGGGCTCTCGCCAACAGCGAGCGCAATTTCGCTACCGAGAGCTCCGCGTCGTCGGCTTCCTGAATGCGCGCCGCGCGCCTCAGCCGCTCGATTTCCGGGGCAAGCGGCGTATTGACGTGAAACGGCGAGCACTGATACGACAGAATATCAACCGCAGATGCAGTAAGAGAGCTACGCAACTCGCGGATGAGGCGGGACTTCCCTATGCCGGGTTCGCCGGATATGACGCCGACACGGCCTGACCCCGCTGCGCTCCGCTCCCACATCTCGGCAAGCATCGCGCTTTCGCCGGTTCGGTCGATCATCGGCGGCAGCGGCGACGCCCGCGCCCTGTCGAACCTGCTTTCGCTCCCCGCAACGGCGTCCACGCGCCAAGCCTCGACCGGCTCTTCCACTCCCTTCAGCCGCCGTCTGCCGAGCGGCTCACAGCTGAACGTTCCGCGAATCAGCTCGTAGGTGCCCGAACCGACTACGACGCCATTCTCACCGGCGATCTCCTGAAGGCGGGCCGCGATATGTGCCGAGCTGCCGAACACTTCCCGCCGGTCAGCTGGCTCGCCAGGGACACTGCCGACGACGACCACTCCGGTATTCACCCCAATTCGCACACCGAGACGGACGAAGCTGCCATCCGAAGTCGGGAACTTCTGTTCTCTGACAGCGGCGGCGATCGCGAGCGAGGCGCGCACCGCGCGTTCGGGATC
>WNFT01004848.1_pt1 | contig 11739 bp, 10 predicted proteins | sample 5400191 | NCBI WGS metagenome assembly WNFT01 (sample SAMN13153359, study PRJNA577476) | soil metagenome | isolation source: 80 cm saprolite under Madrone tree | place: USA:California | collected 2016-06-14
TGATCTGATTCATCTCGCCGGATGACTCCGGCTCACCTCCGATTTCTTTTTACAATTCTCAAAGACAGAACTTCTTCGAGACCAATCATCGGCAACATCACTTCGCCATTATTCGGCCGCGCTAATCAACCGAGTGGCACCCCCCCCTTCCCCTTCGGCGATCACGAAGAATGACCCATTTGTGCTCAGGAAAAGTGACCAACAACGAGAACACGATTTGGCGCGCGCCAACAACTGTAGGTGACTGGTAGCAGCTGGTTTACGTCCGTGAACTCCGAACGTACCCTGTTGATCTGCGAGGAGCCGAAGCGTTTACCGAATTCCCTTCACTTGGCGAGCAGTCGAAAATAACCGGACTTTGCGTCTGCGGGAATAGCAAAGTGACGGGATATCGGTTTTACGTCCACTAACCTTCAGTGTTATATAATCCCATTACGAAGTCATGGTCTTGTCCTGTCGGCACGCAGCTCGAATCGCATGAGATCACGGGTCTGCTCGGCAAGGGCGGCATGGGCGTGGTTTACAAAACCCAAACAGCATGAGGTGAATGGGGTCCAGACGATGGTATAACCGGTGCACAAGTTCATTGATGGGCGTGCATGTTGGCGGGAGATCCCAAATGATTCGTAGGTTTCCATCGCGATTCCGAGGTGTGGCCATATGGGCGGTTTTGCTCGCTGGCTGTATCCCCACGGCGGGACAACAGAATGTTCAATCCAGGGCGACCGCCACCATAAGCGGCAAGATTAGCTTTGAAGGTGTGCTTACACCCAATAGTCCAGTTCAGATGTCGACAGATCCTTATTGTCTGCTGCATTCGGCAGACTACCCGACGTTGGAGACAGTGAAAGTTAGCGATGGTGGCCTTGAAAACGCGATCGTATACGTCAGCTCAGGTTTACTGCCGGGCGTGACCTACACGCCTCCCACGACACCGGTTGAACTTGACCAGCTGAATTGTCACTACATTCCTCACGTCCTCACAGTGATGACGCAACAGCGTTTGACCGTAAGAAACAGCGACATGACCCTGCACAACGTTCACGCTTGGTCCGAAAAGAATCCCCAGTTCAATGTCGGACAACCCGTAAAGGGTATGGTCAATGAAACCAAGTTCGCCTACCCCGAGATGCCGCTGGTGATCCGTGATGACGTTCATAAGTGGGAGAGCGCGTTCGTCGGCGTCTTCAACCATCCGTTCCACACGGTTTCGAAATCAGGTGGGTCATTCGAGCTGAAGCTGCCTCCCGGTTACTACGAAATTACAGCCTGGCATGAGACGTACGGGCAAAAGATGGTGATGGTTGGAGTAGTGGACAACGAGAGGAGAGTAGTTAACATCACCTTCTCCCCTAACGACAAGTGAGAATTCGCAACACGGAATCTGTGGCGGTGTACGCATTCTTCCGGCGCGGGCGCCTTTTGTCCTTTGTCCCCCTATGAAAGGACTGAGAACAACGCACAAAAACTGTTGTTTTTGAGCGGGGCAACCCGGTGAGATCAATCTCGTTATGAGGCCCTATTTTGTCCCTCTCTACAAAAAAGGAATCCATGGTTGGCAAGTGGTAAGCCTCTGAAATCCGGCAAAATGCACGAGTCAATTCACAGTAAAACTTCAAGAAGCCTCAGTTGACGTATTGTCATTAGTCCCGGTTTCTCCACGCTCGGACCTCGCGCAGAGTGGAGGATGCCGCCGGCAGGAAATGAAGCCGTGCGTGAGCCGCTGGCTGTCATCGTGAGAGTGAACGCGTCGGAACGGCAAAAAGCCGGCGACAACAAGAATGTTTCTTATCTCGCAGTGGCGCGGCTGCAGGGCTCGAGCGTCTGCGTCACGGCAAAGATTTCCCCGGGATCGAATTCCAACGAACAAGCCCGGCAAGCGGCAGACAAGGCTTCAGGAGCGGCCTGCTTGGCGCAATAACGGAGGTTGAAAGCGATCACAACGATGGCAACGCGTTCGACCTCACGCATGACCCCGCCCATAGCGTCGACTGCATGGCTCTTTCGCGTCAAGCCATATTGGACGCGCGGGTGACGTATGTCATCTGGAACCGCGAGATCTTCAATCGCGATCGTGCCACCGAGGGGTGGCGTCCCTACGATGGGCCCAATCCGCATAATCATCACATGCATGTGTCGATCAAGGCATCCGCGCGCAACGATGTTTCGAAATGGCCATGGTCATGTGTGATCGGTTCGTCAAGACAGACGGAAGGTTCGGGGCAAAGACGAAGCAGGCACTGATGCAGTTTCAACGGGACTCGAAGCTCACGCCAGATGGTGTCGTCGGCGGCAAAACCTGGGCGGTTCTCATGGCCGGACCGGCGCGTCGCCCATCCCTTTCGACCACCTCGTCGCCGTGACTAAATCTACTTCATGGCCCCGGTTCGTAGAACAGTAATGCGAGGCTCCTTTGAGGGCCCACACTTTACATGGCTGCGGCATATCCTTGTCGGCTAAGCACACGCGCAGCGTCTGCTGAATGTCACAGCCAGTGAACGCACGAAGGATCTCCTGTCAGCGTGTCGGAAGCCGCGGACGGAACGAGCTCAGTGCGGCGGTAAATACTTACTCCGTTGGTTCATGTTCGTCCACGGACTCTTCAGTCTACGAGTAATCGGTTGTACGTCAAGTGAACCAGGATCGGTCAGCACTTCTCGACCTTCGGAGAGTCGTCTACAGCCTGGTCTCTTCAACAAGTGGCCTGGCGATTGCTACAACTATGGCAGGACCTTTCTGCGATTAAATCGCCTGATGACTGAACAAAACTCAACCGGAGGTTTGTATGAAACTAACTAAAGTCTGGATTTTGGCGTCAGTGGCGTTGATGCTGATCGTCAGAGCCTCCGATGCTCAGACAGCCACGAAGCATCCAGTTACTGACAGCGAGAAAATCGCCGACGCTCTTAGTGCAGGCCCGCCTTTCATTACAAAGGATGCGACGATTCTGGATTGGCCGGCCACTCCGGGTGGCGAATATCGTGTTCTCCGCAAAGGCACGAACGAATGGAGCTGCCTTCCGGCTGTTCCCGGTTATCCGCATGACGAGCCCGGATGTTTCGACAAAGTCTTTATGCAGTGGATGAAGGACGGTCTCGCAGGCCGAACACCGCATATCGACGCGATTGGAATCGCCTATATGTACAAGGGCGCCTTTGTGCACAAACCGAGTGAAACCGGGCCTTCAAAGCCAGAGTTCCATGTGGGTCCACACATCATGATCGTGTCTCCTCATCAGAGTGAGCTTCAAGCTTATAACCGCGATGGAACCACAGGCATGCCATACGTGACGCACCTTCCAAACCGAACCGAGCTGTTTCTAGTAGTTCCGATCCGACAGTGGGATGAAAAGTCAGCGACGAATTGAATCCCTTGCGACACAAACTGGATTCTCGGCATCACGCGTTAGTGCGTTATGCGTGATGCCACCAGGCCGCGACTCTCGGGGTAGGGCCCTCTGGCGGCGGCACTCCACCTTACGCTCGCATCTGCCCGTTCACAACGGACCGTAATTCTCCGAATTGTTTTCTTTCCCGTCGGGAAGTAGCATCGAATGATGCGACAGTTCGCGGCCGCACAGGTCGGCAACTAACGCGCCGATTGCAATCGGCACTGAAAATAAAAGGAACGCACTCACAACCGGTCGTACTCCTGGAGTTATCCAGCTACGAAGCGGCAAAAGCTCGGTATCACAGTCCGGCCTATCAGCACCGCCAGCACCCGGCGGCTCCAAGGAGCGGACTATCGATTCATTCTGGCGGATGGCGCCCGCCGACCCGATAGCTCAGGTCCTATCGGAGTTGATCACGCGAGCCAAAAAGCAAACGAGAGGCTAGCCATGAAAAAAGTTATCTCGCCACTCATCACGTTTGGCCGGCGACGAACCCTGCTACTCCTTGCGGCGGCTCTCTCGCTTTCGACGTCTGGAGCACCGGCCTCTCCGCAGCACGCGCACACCGGGTCACCGCCGGCATCAGATGACCTCGCCTGGTCCGAGTTGCAGCAGAGCATGCAGTCAATACATGAAGCGATGTCCTCGCTTAAATCTAGCGGAAACAATGACGAGGACTTCGTCCGGCTGATGCTTCCACATCATCAGGGTGCGCTCGATATGGCTAAGGCTGAACTGCTGCACGGGAAGGACCCGCAGATGCGCCGCCTTGCGCAAGAAATCATTACCGACCAGCAATCAGAAATCGAGCTGATGCATCTCTGGCTCCGGCAGCACGAGCCGCAAAACCCAGACCTCCGATCTTTGAAGGCAAAGGAGCGTTAGAGTATGAAGATTGTCAGATTCTTCTGGATCTTCTGGATGATCTCCTGCGCATTCGGGCAACAAGCACCTTGGGGCCGCCCGGACATACCTGTCTCCAGCAGAGATCGCGTCTATACGGCCGACCAGACATCCAACACTGTTTCCGTCGTTGATCCCTTCACCAACAGGTTGCTTGGCATCATCAGGCTGGGCGATCCGGTTCCGGGCGCCCTGAGCCCACTCTATAAAGGCCAACTGCTGGTTCATGGCCTCGGCTACTCGTCCGATTCGAAAACGCTCGCTGTTGTTTCGGTTGGTTCCAATTCCGTCACCCTGATTGATACGGCGACCAACAAGGTGAAAGGGACGGTTTACCTGGGCCGCTCGCCTCATGAACCTTTCTTTACGCCGAATGGGCGCGAGTTGTGGGTGACCGTGCGAGGTGAGGACTACGTGTCCCTGATCGATCCGAACCAGATGAAGGAAATTCGCCGCATCAAGATGGCGAGTGGGCCGGGGATGACCATGTTCGGTCCCGACGGTCGTTATGGATTTGTTTGCTCCAGCTTCAGCGCAGAGCTGACCGTGGTCGATACAGGTTCCCACGAGATCGTGACACGGCTGCCGCAGGCGAGCCCATTCTGCCCGAATATCGCCGTCAGCCCCGAAAATGATGAGGTATGGATCACCCTGAAAGACGTCGGCAAAGTGCAGATCTTTAATGCAAAGCCGCCCTTCGAGCAGAAGGCCCTGCTGGAAACTGGGGCGATCACCAACCATGTAAATTTCGCGAACAACCGGAATGGAAAATTCGCCTACGTCAGCATCGGGGGAGCAAATCAGGTAAAAGCATATCGCCGGGGTGCTGTGCCGAAGTTAATAGCAACGATCGCGGTCGGGAATCTCCCGCATGGCTTATGGCCATCAGGCGACGGTTCGCGCATCTATGTCGCCTTGGAGAATGGCAGTGCGGCAGCAGCGATAGATACGCTTACCAATAAGGTGATCGCCAATATTCCGATCGGCCAAACTTCACAGGCTCTTGTCTACGTGCCGGGCGCGGTTCCGGAAGGACCCGGCACTGAAAATCTAGTTCCACTCGGCGAGGCCGGCAATACCGCGCGACTCCATCTTGAGAGTGCTGAACAATCCTTACCGAACGCACAGGCGTCGGTTGCCGTGAACTCTCTGGGTTTGACCGACCTCGTTCAGATTGCTGCGGAGGGTCTTGCTCCCAAAGCGCAGTACGACGTGTTTCTGGCAGACTCCAGCCGTAACCCGTACGGGAAGCTGGAACCTCTCGCGACTTTAAGGACCAACCCCGATGGAGCCGGAATCGTTCAGGCCATCGCTCCGCTGAAGACGCTCGCCACCGACGGCGAGAACGCTTCGTCTCAGCGTTCGCGCAGATTTATTATCATCGCGGAAATGAATGCACCGACCCATGTGGTGTTACGACAGGTGCGCTGAAGCGAACAAATTTCACCGCGAAAACGCTACATATCGGGCACTGGGTCGGGTGCTGGGAAGGGGAAGAGGTCAACGCACCAAGCGGTCTGCATGCCCTGCAAGTACGTTGCAGCGGCGTGGACATCCACATAATCCTTCGGCTATTTGCCCAGTTTGGCGCTCCTGAGTACCATGTCGCTTTGGGACCAGCCGACCCAAAGTTCGTCGCCTCTGAACAATGGCCATGGCGTGGTAATACCTAACGCGTGCTTCCGTCGCGCCACATTCGAGGCTGTAGCGCAGTGGCCAACGCGCTTCACCCTTTGGCGCCTACTTTATCGGCAAAGGGCTTTGTCATCGCCCGCAACTCACCTGGCGTGTAGGTTCTCAGGCAGGAAGAGGGTATTCCATCACTCGCTTCGGATCTGCCAGGGATGGAAAGCCGCGCTCATTTCTATGCTTCTCAAGTTACACACTCTCAAGGTTCGCCTTTGACCATTGGAGTTCTCCCAGCCAGCGGGCCATCCCTCCCGTCTTTTGGAGTAATCCAATGAACCCATGTCAAAATGACCCCTGCGTCGAGTGGGGCCAGCAGTTCCGGGCGACGATGGCGCCTTGACTTTGGGTCCGTTTCAGCTACTCTTAGTTCGTCGTGAAAAAAAGAAAAAGGAGGGCATATGAACTGGAGCGTTCTTAAAGGACACTGCGGCGGGCGAAGGCACGTGTGGCTCCTGCTTGGGCTGCTGTCGGCAGCCATCCCCTTGGCGGCGGCTACGGACCTGATTTATGTCACGAACAGAGGTGGAACCACCATTGATGTGATCGACGCTCGGACGAACAAGGTCGTGCAATCGATCGGTAACATCGAATCACCCGAGGTAGTTCGATTCTCTCGCGACGGCCGCCTGCTCTATATCTTCAGCCGGGAGGAGGAAAACGCCCTCATCGTCATGGATCGGAAGAGCGGAAAAACGGTCAAAAAGGTGCCGCTCAGCGGGTGGGCCAATGAAGCCCAAACGACGAAGGATGGAAAGCTGATCTTAGTCTGTATCCGAAATACCGGCACAAAGGCGGAGGACGCGGGGGCCTTGGATATCATCGACGCCACCACCCTGGAGAAGGTAAAGAGCATCCCGGTACGAAGAGGGCTGCACGATCTCGCCGTGACCGCGGATGGCAAGTATGTCGCCGCCGGCGCGCCCGGGGGACGTTTTCTAGTCGTCTTTGATCTCCAAAAGATGGAAGCCGCCTGGGAGGTTCAGTACGACAGTGGTGTAAATCCGATAGCAATTGAGAACAACCCCGACGGCTCAGGCCGCCGGATCTTCGTAAACCTTGGCGCTCTGAACAGCTTCTCGGTAGTGGATTTTGCCAAGCGCGCTGAGGTGGCCAGAATTAAGGCCCCTGATGAGCCGACAGGGTTCGGCGCCGGCAGGGGCTGCGAAAGCAACGCCCACGGCATCGGTATCTCCCCGGACCAGAAGACTCTCTGGGTCAACAGCAGGCCGTCCAATTCTGTTTTCGCCTATTCGCTGCCTGATATCAAACTGCTGGGACATGTCTCGTTGCCGGAGCAAATCGTGCCGGGAAAGCCAAGCAGGTCAGGAAATCCGGCCTGGATCACTTTCACTCCTGACAGCAAGACCGTTTACGTTTCCAGCTGCGGAGTGAAGATGGTGACCGCCATCGATGTGCAGAAAATGAAGGAGGTGGCTCGCATCCCGGTTGGGGAGATGCCCGACCGCATCAGCACCTTGAGCTTGCCCTAGAGTGGCATGGCGTTTTGCAACAAAGACACCGGCACTCAGTGATTGGAGCAGATTATGGTTTCTAATGTCCGTCCGAAGAGAATTCTTGCGAGTTTTCTAGCAGCGTCGGCGGTTGCACTTTACGCACCTGTACCATTCGCCGCCCAGGCGCCTTCTGCTTCGCGGCCGTCTCTTGATTATGAGGTTTTCAAGACCCAGGTGGAGCCTATCTTCCTGAAAAAGCGGTGGCCAGACCACGCCCGCTGCTACGTTTGCCACGAGGTAAGCCGTCACGGTGGCGGACCCCTAAGCCTGGAAAGACTGTCGCCCGGGACGAGCTTTTGGACCGAGGAGCAGTCTCGCGCCAACTTTCAAGTTGTCTCAAAACTGGTGACTCCCGGCAATCCGCTAACAAGCCTGTTGCTGCTAATGCCGCTGGCGCCGGAGGTGGGCGGCATAGCCGATACCCACCAGGGAGGGAGGCAATTTACATCCCAGGACGACCCGGACTGGAAGACCATGGAGGCGTGGGTTCGCGGGCAAAAAGCAGGAGGTTCCTCCGCGCGGTAGCCGAAAGGCTCCGACTGTGCATACTGAAAATGCCATCGCGCTTGAAATGATTGAACTTCCGCGTGTTGCCGTTTAGGCTCTTGCGGCCATGCTTGAAGTTCTCTTTTCGTTCTTGTCGTCGCTTCGCGTGTACTTTCAAGTAGCGCGGACCTGCAACTGGAGTTAATCGCCCTTCGGCATCAGATCACCGTTCTCCAACGAAAGACACCGAAGCCAAGACTGAAACCGGCGGGTCGCCGGCTATGGGCGTGGCTGTCTCGATTCTGGTCTCGGTGGCAGTCCGCACTCGTGATTGTCAAACCCGACACGGTTATTGATTGGCATCGTCGCGGTTTCCGTTGGTACTCTGAAGGTCTGTCGTTGCTCCCGTATCGCCTTGATGTGTTCCTCTATAGTCGCTCTTGCCTTTGGGTCCTGGGCGTCCCGGTAGAGCGTTTCCTCATCGACAACTCTCGGCATCGACGGAACGAAGTACTTCTGGAGGAGTTGTCCCAGTGTCCACTGACCTGGCGTCAGGGCATAGTCCGCATAGCGCCGCTCTCTGAGTTTTTCGGGCGGAAGCGTGCGTAGATCCTCAAGAGCTTTCAATATCTCCTGCTCTTGAGCGGCCGACTCCGATTGCCGCTCGGCTCCCTGCAGGTAGAGCACTACCTCATTCTGCGCGCCCGCAAACTGCGTTTTCTTTTCGGCGGTCTGCCGATCGTCGCACGACGTGACGGCCAGCACGATGACAATGACCATGAACCACATTGGCCAATGGCACTTGACGTCACTACTTCTCATGGGTTACCTCGCCGTAAGTGCGCCGGTCTGGCACCACGCGCCCTGTGAGGTCCGTCAAGGGTCTTCTCGTAACAGCGACCTTCAGGACGTCGGGTGATCCAGCCGCGCAAGGTGTCCTTGTTTTTGCTCAACGAGTTGCTGACGCTGGGCTGCGTCTCCCAAAAGATCTCGGCAACTCGAACAGGAGATCCCACTCTTACCTCGATCCGCCTTATACCACAAATTGGTTCATAGAACCTGGGCTTCGCCGGGTCGTCTGCTTTTCGAGATTGACTCGCTTATGCTTCAGGATGAGAGCTCTTTCATCGCCTTTGCGTATGCACTGTTACCATTATGCGAATGCACGCGCGCTCATCCCACCCATGTTGCTGCTCCGAAAAGAGTCCCTGCCCGAAGGCCGGGACTGGTTATACGAAATCTTATGTAATCCGCCACATAATGCAGAGCGTTCGCTGTTATGTGGCGCTGGAATACGGGGCCAGCTATGAAGACACACCGAACCGTCTTCAATGCTACATAATTCCATCAGAGGCTTTGGCTCGGGGGAAGTCCGGTATGGCCTGATCGGCAACCTTCCCCAATTGGGTTCTCTCGCTTTGCCCTTCCGGCGACTGGAAGCCAGTTGCGCGATTCGGAAACGCTGCGCGACATTCTAGGGCCTATTCTCAAGCTGAGTCCTAAGTTCGCTATTCGGCCCCGCATTCGTCTTGGCCCCCGAGAGCTGTGGACCATCACGGAAGTCAATGTTCATGCCGTGAGTGCAATCTGCAAAAATCGCAATTATCATCTTCCGGGACACACATGCGGTCGACAAATGGACGGGCGGTCATCTTAACTCCAGTTCTGATCAGCGTTGCATTGTCGGCAGTGCTGTTTGCGGCTAGGGAACCCGATCTAAAAAGGCTCTGGCAAATCCATGTCACACAGGGATACGCGGGTGCTCCGCAGAAGAGTGTCATTCCGGTTTCGATATGGGCCCTTGCCTTTTCTCCCGATGGCCGGTCTCTTGCTTTTGCAGCGGGGTTCATCGAATCCAGCAAACCCAAAGCGTCTTCGAGTTCGACGGTAGCGTATAAATCGGTGGAATATCCGTTTAAATCGTATGTGTTTGTCGTTGATAGCCGCCAACCTGAGGTATCCAAGAAGCGCTTCGAGATCCAGATGCCTCCATACCTTAATCGTCCCACCATGATATGGAGTCCGAATGGGGATTCGATCGCATTCCAGTCCGTCAGTTTGTTGGACCACGAACACGAGATACATCTCCTTCGCACAAGTGAGGGCATCGAGCGCTCCGTAGACGTTGGCACCTGCAATTTAAAGGATCTGCTCGATGGATTTCGTTTAGTCGCGGAATGTTCCAATACCAAAGATGGGAAGACCTACATGCGCTTCTTCTCAGCGGATGGAAGCGTAGAGCGCGAAGTTGAAATGCCGGGCGTTGGAAGTATCAAGGCGATCGACGCAAGTTCCGGACGGTTGGTTCTCGACAAAGCGGGTCCGAGGACTGCAGATCAGACCGTTGCTCCTCACGAAATGATTCTCGTTGGGCCAGACGGCCTTGAAGAACATCGATGGGCGCTTCCGGCCGCCGAATGGTACGACGGCGTGTTTGCAGAGTCTGGCAAACGCTTCTGTGTAGTTTCCAGAGTCCCCGTTGTCAGTAGATCGAATCCGGAGTTGACGTGCTGGTCCGTCGCAACTGGTGAGCGCTTATCGCATCTAATAGTGCATTACCGAGTTAGCCTCGATGGAATCCGTGCCGGAGGACTCCGAATCGCCCTGCCGGAAGCGGACGTTCATCCGGTCCCCAAAGTACTGCAGCGGCTTGCAGAAACGAGTTTCTACTACAGCAACCATCGTCGCGTGATCTATGACTTGCAGGCCGGCAAGAAACTAGCTGAATGGGAGATTCAAATGCAGCACCTTCTTCCCAAACCCGCCACAGCCGTCATCAGCGCTTACCCCTACAGTATTGCTCCAGATGGGAACACGATTGCGGAAGGAGGAGAGGGAGTTATCACGCTCTATCAGCTTCAGTGACATCACCGAAAACCAAACTTGGAAGTGAAGCTTCGCGAGATTAGAAAATCGGCAGGCGCATGCATATTCTGGCAGCCGATTCCGCCGCGCCGCTTGAGAACAATCGAGAAAACCTGGACCATCTCGGAATTCGCAGCCTGGCACTCACCTCTGGCGGGTCTTGGGTACGTTCTGGGATTCGCTCTTATTAACCGGTTTTAAAGTGATAATCATTGGCCCGCTTGTCAAAAGGTGACAGCATTAACCACATCGGCCTTTTGGTTACCGATCTAGACCGCTCGGCTAAATTCTATGAACGTTTGATTGGTGCGACAGTTGTGCGAGACCAGGCCACGCGGACGACGAGTGCAAACCAAACATTTCTTCAGGTGGGTAAGAGTCACCTCACTTTGATAAAGGATACCTCGTCCCCTTCCAAGGTGAACCACGTTGCAATCGGTGTAAAGAATTTCAGCAATGAAGGTGCAACTGCAATGTTGAAGAAGTTGGGTCTTCCAGTATCGCCGCTAAAAGGCGTGGGGCTGGGCCTGCATACTGCTGATCCCGATGGATTTGCCGTGCAGATCATCCAGAGTGACGAATAGTGCCCTACTTGGAGATCCATTCAGGGCGGACTCCTACCGGTCGATGCAGGTGATTGTCAAAATCCCCTAAATGTTCTTCCTACCCATACTTTGTTCCCCTCAGCCAATCACTTAACGTTTCTACAGCGCTGCCAGTGCGAGTACGCCGTCAAATATTACGCGAAGGGAGTCGATATGGCTGATCCAAAGAGTTCTCCGGAAGTAGCCGACGCCATCCACGAGGAGGTAGGGATGCCGACTACCCAACCAGTGGACGCTAATGGCTTGGCTACTGAGCGGCCTCGCTTTCGAGCGTTCGGTACAACCT
>WNFT01006036.1_pt1 | contig 11739 bp, 8 predicted proteins | sample 5400191 | NCBI WGS metagenome assembly WNFT01 (sample SAMN13153359, study PRJNA577476) | soil metagenome | isolation source: 80 cm saprolite under Madrone tree | place: USA:California | collected 2016-06-14
GAAACGATTCAGTCTCAGCAATTATAAGCTGCAAGTAACGCGGCAAAACGATTCTCTAGTGTCAGTTTCGGGTTCCGGGACCTATGACACTGCCGAGCAAACAGCCGATCTGCAGATGACAGCGCAAATTATGTTAGCGAAGCTGTTGCAAGTCCTGCCGCGCTCCGACGTGAATATCTCGTCCGGCACAGCCGAGTTGAAGGCCCACATCATTCAAACGGCGCAAGGGACGGGCTCAGCATCCAAGTCACCGACTCGGAATGTGACGGGCAATTTGACGGTCGCAGACTTCACCGGAAAATTTGGAAAGAATGAGTTTCACAGCTTCGGGAGCACGATGGAGCTGGACGTGGGCCTGACACCCCAGCAGATCCAGGTCCGCAAGATCGCCGGCAAGTTGACCCAAGGACCCAACGCGGGCGGAAGTTTCGATGCGACGGCGACTATTGAGGTCACGAATAACGCGGCTCAATTCACAGCCAAACTGACAGACTTTAACCAGAACGGATTGGGCCCGGTACTCCAGCCTTTATTAGCAGAGAAGAAGCTGGTTTCGGTGGCTATCAATGCGACCGCGTCGGGCAACTATGATCCCAAGGGCGATTCCGCCATCAAAGCGGATTTGCAACTTGCCAAGCCACGCCGCTGGAAGCAAAGATGCAGGTCGATGCTTCGATTCACAACCAGATCGCCGACATCCGGCAGTTTCAGGTTGGATTGACGCCGACGACGCGGGGCAAAAATGAATTGCAGCTTAAAGGCCAGGTCGATATGTCAAAAACCAATGCGATGGAGGGCAATCTCAAACTCACTGCTGATTCCATCGATCTCACCAGTTATTACGATCTGTTCGGTGGTGGAAAGAAAACAGAGGAGAAGCAAGCTGCGGCCGCCCGACGCCAACCACAGCCCACCGCCACTCAGCCTGGCGCTACAGTCCCCGCGCAAGCCGCCGCGGAAAAGGAGCCGGAAGCCAAACCATTACCCTTCCGCAATTTTACTGCCGAGATCAATATAGGCCGATTTTATCTGCGCGAAGTGGAAATGACGAATTTTCAGACGACGGCAAAAATTGATGGCGGAAAAATTGTCGTCAAGCCATTACAACTCGCGCTCAACGGCGCGCCGCTGAGCGGAGCGGTGCAAATGAATCTGGGTATCCCCGGGTACGCCTATGACGTGAGCTTCAACGCGACCCAGGTGCCGCTTGCGCCCCTGGTAAACAGCTTTGTGCCGGAAAAGCGCGACCAGGTCAAAGGCACCGCCACATTGCAGCTTCAAGCCAGTTGCACTGGGACAACCGGAGAGAGCTTGCAAAAGACGTTGACCGGGCAGTTTGACATTGGGACGACGAATCTGAATCTGGCGATCACCCAGCTTCGCAGCAAGCTAATGAAGCTGCTCGTCAACGTGATAGTTGTAGTCCCAAGTCTCATCAAAAACCCGGCGGGAGGCGTTGGTGATCTGGTAGGATCTTTGGTCGGGAGCAAAGATGCTGGAGGTGGCAATTGGGCAAATGAACTGCTACAATCTCCCATCGATGTCATCCAGGCTCGTGGCTCAATCGGTTCTGGAAAAGTCGATTTGGAGCGTGCGTTTGTTGCCAGCCCGGCTTTTCAGGCTGACACCCACGGAGTCATCAAGCTCGAATCTATTTTGACAAACTCAACCTTGAATCTTCCGATTGGAGTGTCTGTGCGACGCGGTCTTGCCGAAAAAATCAACCTGGTTCCTGCTGACGCTCCAACGAATATGGCATTTGTGCGTTTGCCTGAATATGTCACGGTGGTTAACACGGTTGGCGACCCAAAGCCGAAATACAACACGGCCGCGCTGCTAGGCACAGTCTTGAAGCAGGTCGGCGGCAGTATAACTGGAAACAAACAGGCTGGCAGCCTGATACAAGGGTTGGGAGGATTGCTCACTGGCAGGCAACCTGCGGCCACTAATGCTCCGCCCGATGCGAATACCAATCAGCCGCCGGCCAATCAATCGCCTGTGAAGAGCGTGCTCGATCAGTTGTTCAAGCCGAAGAAATGAGGAGCGAACATCCAAGATCCGACAGTCGCGAATGGGGCTTGGATCTTGGATCTTCTCTGGATCTTGGATGTTGGATGTTGGATGTTTGCAATCTCTAAAATAGCCTATCGGGGATTGCTTCCAATCGCCGGTCTGCTAAAACCCTGCCCATGCAAGCAGTTCTGGAGTATTTGAAACGCAATGAGTCTCGATTTATCGACGAATTGTGTGAGTACGTCCGGTTTCCGAGCGTTTCGGCGCAACCGCAGCATCGGCAGGATCTGCACGCGTGCGCCGAATGGGTGGTGCGCCATTGCCAGCAGATAGGGCTGGAGGCGAGGCTCTGCCCAACTCAGGGGCACCCAATTGTGGTGGCAAAGACCCCGCCGTTGAGGGCGCCGGCATCCCTGCCGGCGAGTCGCAAAGGGTCGATCCGCGCCGGCAGGGATGCCAGCGCTCCCAGGCGTCCACATTTCGTCGTATATGGCCATTACGATGTGCAGCCGCCCGAGCCGTTTGAGCTGTGGAAATCGCCGCCCTTTGAGCCGAGGATTGAGGGCCGCTCGCTGTTCGGTCGTGGCGCGTGCGATAACAAAGGGCAAAACCTCGCGCACTTCAAAGCCATCGAAGCTTATCTGAAGACCGGCACGGAGCTGCCGTGCGATATCACCTTCGTGATCGAGGGGGAAGAAGAGGTCGGCAGCAGCAGCCTGACAACTTTTCTCAAAGGGCATCGCGAAGAATTACAATGCGATGCCATAGTCATTTCAGACACCGGGATGCCGTCGCCGAAGCATCCGGCGCTCACGTATTCTTTGCGTGGCATTGCCGCTTTTGAAATCACTCTTCACGGCCCGAATCGCGATCTGCACTCAGGGATTTTTGGTGGCACGGTGGACAATCCCGCCATGGCTCTTTGCCAAATGATTGGTAAGCTCCGCGATAAGAACGGCCGCGTGGCGGTCCCGGGTTTTTATGGCGACGTGCAGCCGCTCTCAGCTTTCGAACGCAAACAGCTCGCCCGCTTTCCCTTCAATGCATCTCAGTACCAAAAGCTTGTCAGCGTACCCAAGCTGTTTGGCGAGCGCGGATTCACGCCGACAGAACAACGGTCTGCGCGGCCGACGCTGGAAATCAACGGCCTGACCAGTGGCTACCAGGGCGAAGGCAGTAAAACCATCGTGCCGTCGTGGGCGCGGGCCAAAATCACCACACGACTTGTCCCCAATCAAAAGCCGGAGAAAATCATAAAGCTAATGACGCAGCACCTGAAGCGGCTTTGTCCGCCCACAGTGCGCATGGAAATAGAGGCTGGGCACGGGGCGGACCCGTACTTGGTTTCCCCCACCGGACCGCAGGCGCAGGCAGCGTTGCGGGCGATCAGGTCAGCATTTAATTGTGAGCCGGTATTGATGCGTGAAGGCGGGTCGATCCCGATCATCAATGAATTCAAGAAGATCTTAGGCGCCGATGCGCTGCTGGTCGGGCTGGCGTTGCCGGATGACAATGCGCATTCACCGAACGAAAAGTTCAATCTGGATTGTTTCGCCAAGGGCCAATTGATGAGCGCACATTTATGGCAGGAGTTGAGTCGGCTTAACGATTCGTAATCGGCAGAAGTGCCCAGTCCCGTAGCCGCCGAGGTAACGAGGCGGATTTCCTTGGCAAGCACGCGCAACCGTCCGCCTCGTTACCTCGGCGGCGACCATTTTTCAGACACGCTCTTAATCCTTAAGTTCCGATGCCTTACGGTTTTGCCATCGTTGTAGTTTTGCAATCCAATGTAGCCCATGGTGGTGCGTCGTTTCGGATCGACCCAGGAAGTGACCTGTTCGCCATTGATCGACACAGAATACTTCTGTCCCATGCAAGTGATCTCATATTGGTTCCATTGGCCGACCGGCTTGGTGTTCGCTTTGCTTGAGGCTTGAAACGGATAGATCGAGCCTGTCCGCCACGTGGGATCCTTTGGATTCGGATCTCCGATTTCGATTTCATGCCCCTGGTGCACGGCGTTCCAAGGATCGGCCTTCGGGTCGGGAAACCGCACAAACACTCCCGAATCAGCTATTTCCTGTTCCTGCATGAACTCGCCTCGCAGCACGAAATTTGTGAACTGTCTGGCCGAGTACCACCATAAACCCATCCCACTTTCTCCGGTAGCAATACCGTTGGTCACGGTGAAACGACCCGGCCCACACTGGCGCCAATGCTGCAATGCCTCCGGGGAAAACAAAGACTGAAAATCTTCCTCGCCTGCAGCAGGCCGGTGAGCGCCCTTGGCTTCGGCTGCTGAGACAATTTGCCCTGATAACAGGACAAAAGCCGAAAAAAGAACGCATGGAGTTTTCAAAGTGTCTGCAAGATAAGGCCGGCCCAATACGGAGCGCAATTTGAATTTGTGCTGCGACTTATCCGCTCAGTGATGGCCCGAGTCGGGTCAGTCTGCACTTTGTTCGACTCTGTGTTGGCCAACGAGCTAGGACTAACCGCGCGCCCCTCGTCCCGGAGGGATGGCTGAGAATAGCCCGGCGTTTCAACGCCGGGATAGCGATCGAAGAGTTGTCGAGTCCCGAAGGGACGGCTGAATCGGTCGCGCCCTTATGCATCCCGAACCTCAAACCCACCGTTGAAACGCCGGGCCATTGTCGTTTATCCCTCCGGGATAGAAAGAACCCGCCCTGCCTCAAATCCTGGTGGCATTCGAACTGGAGCTCTGCGCTTCGGATGTCACACGCAGCGGCGCAATGAGCCGGATCCGAACACCTCCCTCGCCACCCTTCACAGCTTCAAACGAGCCTCCGACGTCTTCCATGCGTTTGCGCATGTTGCCAAGGCCGCTTCTCCCCTTCTTTTCATCACCCTCGGCCAGGCCGCGCCCGTTGTCTTCGATTTCCAAAATGAATTGATCCGACTCCAGGCGCAAGCGCAGCCACGCGGCCGAGGCTTCCGCGTGTTTCACCACGTTGTTAACCGCTTCCTTGGCCGCAAGAAAAACATTGTGTCGCAGTTCCGGCGAGATCGGCGTGACAGGCAATTGGGAAGGCACTTCCAACCGGTAACGCAGCCCTGCCAGCGCAAAATATTCCTGGGCATATTTGCACAGATAATTAACCAGTCCGTCCAGAGTATCGTTCGATGGGTTGACGGTCCAAACGATTTCATCCAGCGCACGGGTGGTTTCCAGCGCAGTCGAGGAAATCTGCCGGGCATGACCCTCGACCTCCTCAGGAACGTCTTTGTCGCTTTCGACCATCTCGCTCAGCAGCGCGACCTGAGTAAGATTCGCGCCGAGTTGATCGTGCAAATCGCGAGCGATCCGCGCCCGTTCTTTCTCGAGGGCCTCTTGCTGCCGTAACACCGCCACTTGCCGCTGCAACCTTTGGGTCGAGACGTAGTGCACCGAGCCGACAATCATGCAGAGCAAGCAGAGCGCTGTAACGGTGACGAACCAGGGCGTGCGCCAAAATGGCGGCAACACCGTCACGGCTAAGGAACTGCCCGTATCATTCCAGACACCATCTTCATTGCAGGCGGTGACCTCGAACCGATATTTTCCGGGGGGAAGCGTGGGAAATTGCGCCACGCGAACATTGCCCGCTTCGAGCCACGGTTTTTCATGGCCCGCCAGCGGCATGCGATAGCGAAATCGCGCGCGCTCAGGCGCGGCGAGATTCAGGCTGGTATATTCGATCTCCAACCCTTCCTCATTTGGCGGGATAGTGACGCCAAGCGGCGGCCCCGCCAGGAGGCTGTTCGTGTTCTGCAACCGGCCCTGGACTTTGACGCTCTGAATTCTAACGGGAGGTTGGTTCGTGTTCGGGTGGATTTGCTCGGGATGAACCGACGCCAGGCCTTTAATAGTAGGGAACCATAATGTCCCGTCCCGCCCGACACATGCCGCTGGCTGGGAACCAGCGCTGCATTGGCTTATCGGGAGACCGTCCTCCACGCCATAGGGCCGACAAGCCACCGACTTTCTCACCCCGCGGGCAAAGTCATTCAATTCTTTTTTGCTGACGCGCATCAGGCCCGCATTTGAGCCAATCCACAAATAATGTTCCGCGTCTTCAGCGAGATAGCCCAAATGATTGCTGATCAATCCATCCTCGGTGGAGTACCGCGTCCATTTCATCCCATCAAACCTCGCCAGTCCGTTCGGAGTACCCACCCAGAGAACGTTTTCGGCATCCGCGTAAAGAAACGAAACATCTTCGCTCGGCAGGCCATTGGCTTTATGAAACGCTGCCAACCGGTCTCCTTGCAAGAAGTTGAGCCCGCCCGAGGTGCCAATCCACAGGTTTCCGGTAACATCGTCTGCCAGGGACTGCACTGCATTAGCGCACAACCCGTTGGTTTTGCTAAATCTTCGCGAGTCGCTGCATTCCAGACCTGCTCCTGTACCGAACCACAGCAGACCCTTTCGGTCTTCGTGGATCGCTGAAATGGCCGGCCAGGCTTGGACGTTTGTGAAGCTATCGCCCCGCAGTTGAAATAAACCGTCCCTGGCTGTCCCCACCCAAACGTTACCGCTTCGGTCCGCCAACACCGATTGCACATACGGATCAGCTATGCCTTTCCGGTATTCCTGCAAAACGCCATTTCTCCAACAATCAACTCCGAGGTTGTTGATCCCGAGCCACAGTCCTCCCTGTTTGTCCTCGGATACCGATTTTATTGGCAGGCCGCTGGTTTTTTCCAAGACCTCAAAAACCTGCTGCTTCACTCGGTTCAGCCCGCCGCCGTCCGTTCCGACCCAAAGACTTCCCTCGTGATCCATGCACAGCGAATAAACATAAGAGGAGGCTTTCGGCAGCGCCGACAATGGAATAAATTTTCCTTCGGAGTTTAGCCAATAAACCCCAGCGCCGTAAGTCCCCACGATCAGGTTGCCCGCCCGATCTTCACAAGCAGCGGTCACCGCAACTCCATTCCATTCATAGGGACCGTAGTTCCGCTCTTCACGGTCCAGTTTGCATTTCGAGATCTGGCCATTGGCCAAACGCCAATACCCACCGCTCTTGCTGGCGAGTAAGAAATCCAATTTGCCTACCGCTACCTCATAAGCGACCGGCAGCGCCGGAACCGAGGTTGGCGGGATCGGGCCAAGGCCGATTAACCTGGCCTGTTTGGATGTCTCTTCTCGCGCGCCAATCCAAATAAAACCCGAATTATCAGCCAGAAGGCCATTGCAGTTTTCGACCTTCAAATCCAGATGTCCATCGCGATAACGAGACACTCGGCCAATGGCCGTGGAAAGCCAGATCGCTCCGCTCGAATCCTCGCAAATCGTCACTAACTTCGCCTCGAGGCCCTTTCCTGCCTCCTTGAGGCTGGTGATCTTGCCTTCTTTGTCCGCTATCAGGATTCCTTCTGTGTCAGTGCCAATCCACACGTTCCCGCGGCTATCCTCAAACAGACCCAGAATCTTCCCGCTGTTCAGACCGGGTGCATCGGTTTCGTTAAAAGTCTTGAAATGAATCCCATCAAAGCGCGCCAGGCCGTACCCTGTTCCCACCCAAACATATCCGTCCCGCGTTTGCAGCAGTGAAAACACGGAGTTCTCAGGCAGACCTTTTTCCGTAGTCCAGGGGGGATCAACCGCGAAATGAGGACTTGAAGGCGCAGCCGAAGTGACATGGGGAGCGGCGACCCAATGGATCGCCACCGCCAGGCACAAATAAATGACGAACGACGAATGACGAAATCCGATTACATTCATCATTCTTGCTAGGCCTTGCTCAAATCTGCGAATACGCGGTCGGCACTAAAAACCGATTCACTATTTTCGACACCGTATCATCGTATTGGGGATCATTTTTGAGCTTGTTCCAGACCGGATGTTTGCCGAATTCGCCCCAATGTTTTTTGTGGGCCTCAGCGTTTTCAGCCGACAACATGTACGTCAGATGCGGCAAAGCCGGCCCAATCAGCGCCTGACCAAAAAAAATTGGGCCGAGGCCAACCTCATGCATCGTTTCGATTTCGCCCGAGTTGAACATCTCGACCTTTTTGAGCGCCTTGAACTCGCTATGACTCTCGTACGTGCGCATTTCGAATAGGCGCTGTTTCTTATCGCGCGAATAAGCCGGCTGCTCCAGCTTCGGCATTCCCGAAAATGCCAGCATCAGCCAGCTATCAATCCTCTCAAACGCGGAATTGGCTTTTGCCGTGTGCAGGTACTCGGCCCCCGCTTTCTGAAAAACCGGGTCCGCGTGCAGTTTCGCTCCGGCGGTGGCGAAGGATTCCAACGTGGGGTAAGGGATTAGCACGAAGAGACTATTCGCATCGACAACTTCAGTCGGAGCTGGCGTGCCGGTCCGCTCCATTTGCGCAAATACCCCGACAGGTTTGATGCCAAGCTTATTCAAGCCGGGAATCGCAGCCTCGTCCAAATACGTATCCAGCAATTCGTGGTTGCCTCCGCTCTTGAGCCGATAAGCCCGCAATTCGTAATACTCTTGATTGCCCGCAGGCGCTCGCTCAGCGGCCGTCGAATTCAGTCTTTCGAAAGTCACTGCTGCGATGGTTGAAGCTGCCACGGAACCTTTGATGAATTGGCGTCGTTTCATGTTTTGTTGTCGGTTGGGGACGGCATTTCCGCCCGGATGTTTCCTGCGGAAAAGAAATACCAGTTTCCTGGAAAAAAGAAACAAAGTATTCTGGAAACCGGTCAGTGACGGCGGGCGTCGGGGTCAGTACTGCACTTTTTTCGAGTTTGTGTTGGCGAAAAAAGTGAGGACTGACCCCGACGCCCGTCGTCACTGACCCATCATTTATTTCGCTCCAGAATCTTCTAGACAATTCCGACCGCCTCGCCGACAACATTCTTTATGAAAAGCCCCTTGTCGCACCCTCATCTCCTTCTCTCCCTCACTGTCGCCGTAGCCGTGTTTATTTTCATGTCTCCGCCATTGGCGACCGCGGCTCCTGCGCCGCTCCGCGTGCTATTAATCACCGGCGGTTGTTGTCATGATTACGCCAGGCAGAAGGACATACTTAAAAAAGGCCTCGAGGAACGCGCTAATGTCGTCGTCGATCAAATCCACACTGATGACACCAGCACTCATCCGCCGCTGGCGATTCTGGGTAACCCGGATTACGCCAAAGGCTACGACCTCGTCATTCACGACGAATGCGCGGCGGATGTTTCCGATCCCGCCAAAGTCGAGGCCGTGCTTAAACCGCATCGCGACGGACTTCCGGGCGTCAACCTCCACTGTGCAATGCATTCCTATCGCATTGGTAACCCGAACGACCCGGTAACGCCAGGCACCCCGCATGGCTTGTGGTTTGAATACCTTGGCCTCCAATCAAGTGCCCACGGTCCCCAGACGCCCATCTCGATCCACTACACCGACAAAGAAACCCCAATCGCCAAAGGTCTAAGCGATTGGACCACTATCAACGAAGAGCATTACAACAATGTTCACGTTTTTGATAGCGCTCACTCGATCGCCCATGGTCTGCAGGAGTTCAAACGGGATGGTGTCCAAAAAACAAATGACTTCGTCGTCGCCTGGATTAACCACTACGGTCCTAAGAAGACGCGCGTCTTCAGCACGACGATCGGCCACAACAACGCAACGGTTGAAGAACCTCGCTACCTTGACCTCCTCACGCGCGGCGTACTTTGGGCAACCGGCCATTTGAACAACGACGGCACACCCGCCAAAGGCTACGGCCCGACTGGAAAGTAGTCGCGCGGCAGTCTCATCGGTCGCGATGCTTCGACAGTAGCAGTGCGGCTTCAACCCACGGTCAGCCGTTGCATGAAGTCATGCGCCGCGCCGTCTGTGTTCAGCGCCCTGCCCAGCCCAGGGTTGCGAGGAACGAGCCACCCTGGGTTGGAGGACCGTTGAACCTGAACCCTGAAAGGGTTCCGCCCAAGACACTAAACAGATACGTCGCGTTAGCGACGCATGAACTTTACGCAGCCGAGGGGAAGTCCTTGTGCGGCCTGGCTTCTCCTGTTCGAGTAGCGCGCCAACCCTGTCACCCACTGAACGTCCATAGTGCTTCAGTTTAGGATACGTTTGAAGGATCGCTCCTTCTCGTCACAATCAGTGTGAGCATCTCATTTTTTGAGCAGGCATTTAAGGAGGATCCTGGTAAGAATAGGGCATGAGCACAAACTGCTGTGTTTCGGTTCCTCATCCCGACAGCAGTTTCAAGGCATTTCCCAAGGCAGTAGCTGCCTGGCAGGAACGCCTCCAGGCCGGCTTGAGCCGGAGTATCGAAGCCAGCGACCAAACCATTGGACATTTGGAGGAAGAGATACTTCACAAGACTCGTGAAGTGGAACGGGCAGTATTAGAGGGGCCGCGCAAAAGAAAGCCGATCAGGCCCCGCCAACGTGTCCGGTGTGCGGAAGCAAGTTTGGCCGTGTAACGCGAGGACATCAGCGCAGTTTACCAGACCCAATTTGGGATCGTTACTATTCGGCGGTTGCGGGATGGGCGCTCATGCAACCATGTAACTCATGCAACTATGCAACTCATGCCACCCCGTAACTTATTTAACCACAATCCCAGCAGTCCCCCTCTTGACCGGCTCGAAACGTGGGGTGAGATTCTGCCCATGACTCGTCGTGGGAAGCAAAGCCCTGCTTTGCTGGGGCTCCTCATTTTCATCGGTTCGACGCCTTTGTGCTCGGCCTACTCTCTCTTAACGCATGAGCAGCTTGTGGATATCGCCTGGAAGGATCAAATACAACCGATGCTGCAAGCGCGGTTCCCAAACGCCACGCCGCAAGAATTGAGCAAGGCCCATGCTTGCGCTTATGGCGGCTGTCTTATTCGGGACATAGGATACTACCCGTTCGGGAGCGAATTCTTCAGCGATTTGACTCATTACGTGCGGAGCGGGGATTTTGTCGCCAATCTCATCCGCGAATCTGCCGACGTCAACGAACTCGCCTTCGCCCTGGGCGCACTGTCGCACTATGTGTCCGATATCAGCGCTCATCCCAGCATCAATCGCGCGGTCGCGCTGTCATTTCCTAAATTGCGCGCCAAGTATGGATATGGAGATTTCGTTACCTACGCACAGAATCCCAAGGCCCATATCCGCGTCGAATTTGGTTTTGATCTAGTACAGGTTGCCAAAAATCGCTACACCTCCGATCGGTACCATGATTTCATTGGTTTTGAAGTCGCCAAGCCGCTGCTCGATCGGGTTATGGTCAAGACCTACGGGTTGAACCTGAAGGATACGCTCGGTCCTCTGGCCTGGCCATCGGAACCTTTCGGCGCGCAGTCAGCCAGAAATTCAAAGCGGCAAATTTGATCTGCCGAATCTCGACTTCGACACCGCTAACCCGGCCCACGCCGGAGAGTATGTGCTTAGCGACCGGACCTACGCGCGCCTCCTTGATGAGCTGGCGAAGCATGGTTTGGAGCATGTGCAAATAGATCTGCGGACGAACATTCTTGCTTTTTATGCGCATGGCCCTCCTCCCCTGCGCACACGCAAAGATCGAAAACAATGGTGCAAAACCGTGGACGAATTGTGGAAACTCAACTCAGCAACCACGCGAGGGAGCCCCAAATAGAGCCTGTTGAGAAAATCCGACCTTCTCGAAGTCCGAAACCCGAAACCCGAGAGCCAATTGCAAGCGTCCCGCAGTCTGCACTTTCCAAGGCCCGTTCCCCCTCACCCCTGCCCGGGCAGGGGTGAGGGGGAACAGAGCGTGCGAATACCAGAGAGGTGCGACTTTCG
>WNFT01007749.1_pt1 | contig 11735 bp, 15 predicted proteins | sample 5400191 | NCBI WGS metagenome assembly WNFT01 (sample SAMN13153359, study PRJNA577476) | soil metagenome | isolation source: 80 cm saprolite under Madrone tree | place: USA:California | collected 2016-06-14
CTGACTCCGCGCGCGTTTCCTTTTGTTGCTGAAAAAGGCAAGCTCGGAGTTTCCACAAGAACAAGCCACTGGATTCGTGGCATCTTCAGAGGACACGGAACGCCGATTCTCTTGAGACCTGCTGAAGGAGCTGCTGCCATGCGACGTGCTCTTCCCCTCCTGCTCGTTCTTTGTTGCCTGTCCTTTGCGCAGAGCATTTCGAGAGCGCAGGGTGACGAAACAAAAATCATTGCGCTCGAGAATCTCTGGAACCAGATGCAGCTCCAGCATGACGCGGAGGCCATGGGAAAATTGCTGGACGATGACTTCGTGTTCACCGACTACGATGGAACGGTGCTGTCCAAGCTCCAATTCCTGGAATCGATTCGCGACAAGTCCTATCAGCTCTCCGTGGAAGCATCCGATAACATGAAACTTCACCGCCACGGCGATACCGTCGTCGTGATCGGCGCCACGCACGAAAAAGGTACGTTCAAGGGGAAGCCCTATCAGCATCGGGGGCGTTTCACGGATACCTGGATGAAAAAGAACGGCCAATGGCTCTGCGTCGCTAGTCATCTGAGCGCGATCAGCAAGCCCGCGTAAAATCCCCGCGGGGCCTTAACGTGAGGCCATATCCAGGAGAGAGCGGCTTCGCGCTGCCAACCTCATGCCGAGGTGAAACTCCCGGCCCGCGTCCCGGCCCGGCTAACTCAATATTCAAGTAAACCGCACCTAACATTGCGAAAAAAATATCCCTTTGGCGCTCTTCTTCTGCTACAAATCACTGCACCGGGATTCCGGGGTCCTGGAGCTAAGCCAAGAACTCGTGACTACGAGACTGCCCAACGAACAACTGAAGGAGCTGCGCCTGCGGCTTGGCATAACCACGCGCGATGTGGCGGAGTTGAGCCAGAAGATTGCGAGCGCCGAGCATAATCCGGAATACCAGATTTCCAACGCCTGGCTGACGCAAATCGAGAATTCGGACTCCGTACCGAGCATCTTCAAGCTATACAGCCTGAGCGCCATCTATCGGACGAAGTTCACCGATCTCCTGCTTCTTTATGGGCTCGACCTGCAAAGGCTGGGCCTCCATCAGCTCGCTTCCCCGCTTCCGCACACCCATCTGGCTGAATTGGAAGTCTGTGACGCGGATCGTACGGTTTCGTTCCCCGTGCGTTTCGACCGGTCCTTCGATCTGGACAATACGAATCTGCTTTCGCGCATGGTCGAACTTTGGGGGGAAGTCCCCATCGCCCTGATTCAGCATCTGGATATCCGGCACAGCCAGTATGGGTACGTCGGGCTCCAGGACTTCACGCTTCACCCGCTGCTGCGCCCCGGCTCCTTCGTGCAGATTGATTCCCGCGTGCGCAAGATGCAGCCGTTTCGCTGGCGGACGGAATTTGACCGCCCCATTTATTTTGTGGAGCTTCGCGACGGCTATGCTTGTTCCTGGTGCGACCTCTTGGACGACCAGCTGCTACTGCTCCCCCATCCGCTTTCTCCATGCAGCGTGAGGAAATTCAAGTACGGGACCGATGCCGAGATCGTGGGGCAAGTGGCGGCGGTGGCGATGCGGCTCACCGATCTGAATGAGTCGACTCCCGACGCAAGCGCAAAACTGCCAAGGCGAGTCTGACGTTCGAGGCAAAATGACGCGCCACCGTGGCATTCAGATCCATCGGGATCGCGATCCTGTAAGGCTCCAGCCGCTGCCAGGTGCGCAGGAATTCTTCTGGATTTTCCCGGGAAGATTCCAGGTACGCCGCCAGATCGCGAACCAGATCTTCCAACGAAAGAGCCGCAACCTTGTAAAAAGCCTGCCGGTGGGCGATCTCCAGCGCGCTGCGAGCAACCTTCGCACTGAAACGATCGGCAAGCCCGTCGTGGTGATAGTTTCCCGTGTTGTAGTCCCGCGTGGAAGCGAGGTAGAGCAAACGCCCCAGGTCGCAGGGAATCCTGGAAAGCGAGCGCTGCAGGAGATCCTCGTAGGCCTCTTGGACCGGCAACGGCTTGATCATTGCGCTCATGCGTTCGTGATCCCAGCCTCCACAGACAACGAGCAATCCTAAAGTGATTCAGACCCGTCCGGTTCCCGCAAGTGAGCTGCTAATTGGAACTCCGCCAACCCTTCGCCGATGCGCTGAATGAACCTTTCCGCATACAGAGCCGTGCCTGCCAGCCTTTGCGGACTGAGCAAGCCGATGAGCGCAAAGAGAATTCCGCAATACAGCTTGAGCCGGGCGTATTGCAGAAAAATCCTGGCTTCAGTGGCGATCTCAAGGTCGGTACTCACGCGGCTCGCTTCCAAATGCCGATGCATGATCTTGCTGATGAATGCGGAAGTCTCTTGCGCCCAGTGGAGCGCAACGGCGGTGCGTTCCTGTCGAAATAAAATCTCCAAGCCGGGTGATTCGAGTCCCGAAATGAATTTTGAGTCGGCTGCGGAGAAGATCTGCGAAACAATCTCCGGTGAACAGGCTTCCACGCTTTCGCCCGGTTCTTGATTTGACGCGCCCCAGTCGGAACGAGAATCCTTTGACCATGCTTCCGCCCGCACCCACGCGAGCAACACCAGCAGCAAAACGCCAGCGCCGGCAAGCGCACCCCACACGCCGATCACGAGCGCGCCGCCTTGGCAAGGTACCCGCGCGCTTCTCGCAGCCGCCGGGCCGTCGCCGCCGCCACTCTTTGGTATTGCTCTTCGAGCCGCACTGCTCCCTTTGGCTCCGGGTTCGGGAGATACGACCACAAATGAACGAGCCACACACCGAGGACAGCGAAATACGAAGCAGGGTGCACGTGGTACCAGAATTGATGAAACTTCTCTCCGGCGTAAGGGACTAGAGTTAGCCAAATTACGCTCTCAGTGATGAACAGACCATAGCCCAACAAAACGCCTCTTAGGTTCCTCCCGAAGGGAATCGAATAGAAGAAGAACAACACCGTCAGCGCGGCGATGGCGAGCGCTTGCACGATCCTCAAGACGCGTTCCAGATCCATGGTCGTGAAAATCAGCCACCATTGCGGGTCGTTCCAGACCCCCACAAGCGCCTTCGTAGACGCCAGAACGAATACAAAACCGAGCAAATTTCGCGCCAACCGGGCGGCGCCTGGATACGCGGCGAGCCCCACGCGATAAATCTCAAATACAACCGCGCAGCCGATCAAAACCCCCAGCCATTCGGTGACCCAATAAACAGGCGCGTACAGTTGTGGGCGTGAATGAAAGATGGAAAATCGTAAGAGCGACTGCAACCAAACAAAAAGTATGTAAGCGTAGAAAACAGGGTAGCGGGCCCAGAGCCTGCCTGCAACCCCCCGCACGATCAGCAGGGTTTCAAATGCAATGCAGCCCCACCATATAGATTGGCCGAGCATTTTCCTCCGGCGCAGACCCAAGTAGATCGCGTCGGGGGAAATCCTAACATGAGCGAGGGGAAGAGCGCAGAGAGCCTTCCCCTCAACTCAAGCTGGTTCTTATGAAGCGACCCCAAGCCATGGCAGCGGCCGCGGTGGCGGCACTGGATCGCCACCATCGGCAGTCAAAATCTCGATTGGGGTGGCGGACGGCGAGGCCCCGTTCAGCTGGCTGCCAGGAAAAGCTCCGGAGTGGCCCAGATTCGGGAATACCGCTACAACAGCGAACAAAACGACCATGCAGAGAATGAATAGCACCTTTATTTTAGACATGCGCCCTCCAAGCGTGAAAGAAAAGAGCAGGGAGACTTGGATCGGGATGCCCCCCTCAGAGTTGCGCATCAGCCTAAATGGCAAATCAAGTAGGTGAGTTGCCGGAATGAATATGGTTGGAATCCCAACCAGAACTTCCGAATTCTACATTTGTAAAAACTCTCACCGCCGGAACTCGCCGAAAGAGTCCGGACTGCGTCGCGAGCAGACTGAAACAAATGTTACAGTGCCGGTCAAGTTACCCAATCGATGTAACTTGCAATCACGAATGAGCTCAAGGGAAAGCCTGCTTCGGGGTGCCATCCACGCCATTTCGCTTGAGTATCCGCTTATTTTTGGTACTGCAAGCCTCCTCGGACTTCCCGCGGGGTGCGCTCGCAACTCCTGTTTCGCAAACCCGCAGCCTTCACGGCCGCCTACCGCCCGCTTTGCCACCCAAGCGCAATTTCCTTTTTGAATTTGCGCGCGGCACTCTGGCGGTTGCCATCCCGAACACCCGCAATTTCCGCGAGTGGCCAGCGCAGCCCGCGAATATCATTCCGATTATACAAATCCGCCGAAAGCGGGGCCTTTGCATATGTCAATTTCATCGGAAGCACCCATCTCCCACGGCTCCATAGCGGGTCGGAGGGTGGCTTCCACGGGCACGGACGATCTCAGCGCCGGTGCTCTGCCGAGCTCCGTTGCGATTGCCTTTCTCGATTTCGTTTTCAGTCCGGCTTTCCCATGAGCTCTCCGGAACAAAAGAAAAAAGTCGTGGTGGAGAGTACTTCCGACAGTGCGGAGTGCCGCGCGGAGCTCATTTTTTACGCGCGAACCTCTTCGGGCACGGCACCTCCCGTAGCAATCCTTGGCCAGTATGCCTGCGATTACCGAAGGCCGGACTGGGAGCACCGCTGGACAGAATGGAATTCCCGGCAGAATCCTTTCCTGCATCTCTTTCTTTGCGCGAACCACGCGCGCGAGCTGGGCCTGATCAGCAAGTAGCCGCTTGTGGCTGATTCAGACGCCCTCATCCCGGTTACTTCTCGCGTCAGTTCTTCGGCGTAGAGGTCTGCTGGCTGGCCACGCATTGCCACTTCCCGCCCGGCATCTTCACCCACGTATCGATCCAGCGTTCCGCGCGCGGGAACTCGCAAAAAGTCCAGAGGATTCTTGCGGATCTCGACGGGCCTCCGGCGAACGCGAGAAGGAATCGCGGCCGGATAAGGAAGTCACCATCGTTGGCGAAGTGAAGCCGGCGCCGCGGACGGACGCCGCGCTAGGCGGTGAGCCGGTCTTGGGTGAGCAGGTGCACGGGGACTTTGCGAAGATCCCACACGATGCCAAACCAGGAGAGAATTTTGAGCGTGTAATAGGTGATGTCAATCTCCCACCAGTAGAAGCCCTGGCGCGCCGATGCCATGAAGTGGTGATGATTGTTGTGCCAGCCTTCGCCGAGCGTGAGCAGCGCCAGCAGCCAGTTGTTCTTGCTGGTGTCCGAGGTCTCGTAGCGGCGCGAACCGAAAAGGTGCGAGAGCGAATTGATGGTGAACGTGTCGTGCCACAACAGCACCGTGCTCAGGCAGAAACCCCAGATGAACAGCGGCCACCCGCCGATCAGCCACAACACCGCCGCCAGCGCTACCGGCGGAATCAAATGGTATTTGTTTAGCCAGCGCAGCTCGGGATACTTGGCAAAGTCCGCGATGTACTCGGTGCGCGTATCGTTGTATTTATCCGAAATAATCCATCCGACGTGCGACCAGAAAAATCCGAAAAGCGTCGGCGAATGCAGATCCAGTTCCTGATCCGAATGCCGGTGATGGTGGCGGTGATGCGCCGCCCACCAGAGCACGCCCTTCTGCGAGGAAGTCATGGCCATGAAGGCGATAACGAACTGGAACACGCGGCTGGTCTTGAACGAGCGGTGCGAGAAATAGCGGTGATAGCCCGCGGTGACGAAAAACATGCGCACGAACAGCAACGCCAGGCAGGTGGCCACGTAATACCAGTGGAACGGCATGAAAAAAATCAGCAGCGAGGCAATGTGAACGAGCGCAAACGGCAAGGAGAGAAGAAGAGAAATCCGCGAGCCGTTCGGCAGCGGTATGGATAAATAGCGAGAAGCTGAAGCCATCCGGCAAAATCCTTTGCGTCCAGTTGCGGACGTCCGATAACTACGATTTCCGCGAGCGCAAGAGATCCAGCCGGAACTTCGCGCCACGAATCTACAATCTCAGTGTACGGACGCGTTGAGGAAGGGTCAAGCGCAACGAAGTACAGGTTACGCAAAGTTAGATGCCCATTGGTACGGGTTCGTTGTAAGAATTCGTTAATCTATTTCGCGATGCGGCGGCTTGCAAAATGCGCGGCGCGCCATGGAAGGACGGTTTGGCTGGAATATGCTATCGTCCCTTTGCAATCATCACGTTAGGAGCATGGGCTCCGATGCTGAATCGGAGCCAAACAGAAAAATGGCGGAACGCCCCGTACTCGTTGGTCTCATCCCGCAAACCGTCGTGCTCGACGACGGTGACCAGGTCTCCTGGATCTCCGATGCGGGCAATCTGCGCGTCGAATTTGATGTGAACCGCTGTCCCTTTTCTTCGAACGTTTTTCAGGCGCCCGCGGGGATGCGCCTGCTCAGCGGCCCGCCGCGCCCCGGCAGCAAAGCGGCCACCTACAAATACAAGCTGTGGCTTAACGATCAACTCGTCGGGCACGGCGAAGTCATCCTCCGCGAAAAATAGAGAACCAAAATCGAGCCTGCTATTCTTTGGCCGCCGGGCGATAGCCGGCTCTTTTCGCATCGGCTTCGGTCATGTACTTCCCTTGCTTGGTTTTACCGTAGTACCGGCTGCCGGGCTTGTGATAAACGCGTGAAGCCGTGTTCACCCAGACCACGCCGCCGCCGTTTGCCGCGCGGGTCTGCGGTTCCATGGCTGGCTTGGAGGCAGGTGTGCCGCTGCTCGGAGTGCGCGGGGGAGTAGCCGCGGTCGATGCCGTCGCCGGTTTGTTGGCCGTGGCCGGTGAAGTTGCCGGAGTCTCGGAAGGAGTTTGCGCTGCGGCGTGGGTCTGCTTCGGCTGCTTGTCTTTCTTGGCGGTGTTCGAATCGGCCTTGGCCGGATCGCCGGTCTGCTGCAGTGCTTGTGCCCTCACCGTGACGCTAACGGCAGCGAACAGCAATACCGCAACCAGTGTGACGCGTAAATTCTTCTCGTGTTTCATTCTCGAAGGGTTATATAATCTATGGGTATATATGGAAAGTCAAGTAGGAACAAATCCGAGCACTGGGTGAAAGCGCAAAATCAGGCACGTGGATTACTTCCGAGTACGCCGTGACTCGGGTACGATGGCCAAGGGGAAAGGCGGACCACATCTCCGGTTATCTGAATAACCAGACCTTGGCACAGTTTCCTTCTTCCAATATCCCCGATGAACTCCATCTTCCATTCGTGTTGTTGCCTCATCTTCCGTGCCTCTGCTATCGTAACCACGCCTTAACTCGACTCCCCAGGGGAGAGTCACACGCCATGCCAGGACTTTTGCAGCGGTTCTTGCCGCGCGAAGAGGGTTTCTTTGACCTCTTCACCAAACAAGCCGTCAATATCAATGCTGGCGCCAACGCCCTTCTCAAAATGCTCTCGCACTACACCGGCGTGCCCGAGCAGGTGCAGATCGTCAAAGCCTTCGAGCACGAAGGCGACGAAATCACTCACGCTATCTTCACCAAGCTGAACCAGACCTTCATTACCCCCTTTGATCGCGAAGACATCCACGAGCTTTGCAGCCGCCTCGACGACGTCATCGACCTCATTGACGCCGCCGCCAGCCGCTTCGTACTTTATCGCGTGGATTCCATCCGGCTGGGCACGCTGGACCTCGCCAAAGTTCTCGTAGCAGCCACTTCCGAAATGGTCGCCGCCGTTCGCGCCATCGAAACGCCCGAGAGCGCCCTCAAGCACTGCATCGAAATCAACCGCTACGAAAACGAGAGTGACCGCCTCTGTCGCACGCTCATCGCCCAGCTCTTCGACGAAGAAAAGGACTCCGTCCAGATCATCAAGTGGAAAGAGATTTTCGAAGTCATCGAGACCGCCGTCGACAAGTGCGAGGACGTCGCCAACGTCATCGAAGGCGTTATCCTCAAGAGCGCCTGATCCGCAATGACCAGCTTCTCGCTCCTCCTTCTCGTCATCTTTGTCACGCTAGTGTTCGAATTCTCGAACGGCTGGCACGACGCCGCCAATTCCATCGCCACCGTCGTTTCCACTCGGGTCCTCACGCCCTTTCGCGCCGTGTTGTGGGCCGCCTTCTTCAATTTCGTTGCCGCGTTCATCTTCGGCACCGCCGTCGCCAAGACCATTACCAAGGGCCTGGTTCACCTCGAAATGATTGATGAGAAAGTGATTCTCGCCGGGCTGCTTGGTGCCATCACCTGGAACCTCATAACCCTCACCCTCGGCTTGCCCACAAGCTCCTCTCACGCTCTGATTGCGGGTTACGGAGGCGCCGCTGTCGCGCACGCCGGCTTCAAGGCCATCATCCTTGGCGGCTGGCTCAAGCCCATTATTTTTATTTTTTTTTCTCCTTTCATCGGGATGCTGGTCGCCATTGTCGTTACTATTCTTACGAATTGGATCGTGCGCAGGCAGCGTCCGCTCAAAGTCGACCGCTGGTTCCGGCGCCTCCAACTCGTTTCGGCTGCACTTTACAGCCTCGGTCACGGCACCAACGACGCTCAGAAGGGCATGGGTATTATTACCGCGGCCTTGGTGGCGGGCGGCCTCGTGCAGTCTGACCATCCGCCTTACTGGGTTATTATCTGCTGCCACTTGGCGATGGCCGGGGGAACCATGGCAGGCGGCTGGCGCATCATCAAGACCATGGGCCAGCGCATCACTAAGCTCAATCCTTTCGGCGGTTTTGCAGCCGAAACCGCCAGCGCCGTCACGCTGTTTGTGACCGCGAAATTCGGCATCCCTGTCAGTACCACACACACCGTCACTGGCGCCATCGTGGGTGTCGGGGCCACCCGCCGTCTCTCCGCTGTTCGCTGGGGCATCACTCGCCGCATCGTCTGGGCCTGGGTACTTACCATCCCCGGTGCCGCTCTGCTTGGAGCCATTCTTTTTCAAGCAGGCCGATCCTGGGTAAAATGATTTTATTGGGGCATATTGACCGCAGAGCACTAACTGTTCTCTCTTCCTGCGCCCTTTCACAGAATCCGAGTTACCATACCGAATCTGTTCCCACACTTAGCATATGGGGCAGGACGGCAGCACAGTGCAGGGGTATCCGTTTTTCGCCCACGCCGAGGTGGCAGTAGAAAACTCGGATGTTCACCTCACTGCGCGTTTGTATGAGCTAAGCCGTGGAGGCTGCCGTCTCTACGTAAAGAATCCTCCTCTGGTAGGCACATCAGTTCTTGTGAAGATCTACGCTTGGCCGTATTTTCTTCAGGTTCAAGGTAAGGTCTGCCGCTCCGATCCCAACTTCGGTGTCGCCGTCGCATTCGGTCAAATTGAATCACGCTACGTCCCCGTGTTAAATGCCTGCCTGCTGGAGGCGGAACAGAAATAACATAACCGCACGGTGGATTAGCTGAGCTAATGAGCCCCTTCGGCTATCCCCATCGTGAAGATGAAAAACTTCAGAGACAAGTGGGTGGGGAGCAGCGAAGGCAAGCTCGAGAAAATCTTCCGCCTCATCCGCGCTCTCGGCCGGTGTTACGTTTTCATCGACGAAGCGGATCAGGCTCTGGGACGGCGGGATTCGGCTAGTGGCGACTCGAGCGTTGGCGGGCGCATCTACTCCATGCTCGCCGAAGAAATGGGGAGCAGCACGAATCGCGGGCGAGTGATCTGGGTGCTGGTCCCGACGACCACGCCGCGGGAAGGGTTCGACCTGATCCGCTTGCTCTGCGGGAAGCGTGGCCTGGTGGTCCCGGAATCATCCTTCGGTTCCCTGGAATCGCGCATCCCGCCGCTTCTGACTCCCGCCTTTGCCGTCAAGATCTACCGCCAAGTACGAACCGGCACCGCGACGCTGGAGGATGTTCTAGCGGAGAGCCTGACCCAATACCAGAGTCCGATAGCTCCGGAGGTAATGGCGTTTCAAATCCAAATTGCGGCAAGCGAAGCCACGGTATTGGAATTTGTGCCGCCTGTTTTTCGGCGAAAATCTGTGGGATAGCCAGGTGCCCGGACGGTTGGGCGGGCCTGAAGAAAGATTTGTACCGGGGAGGATGAAGCTGGCCGCCGGCAGCGACGAAGTCATGCTGCGCAAAAATCGACTACATGGATTTTTTCTTGGGCGCTGCTTTCTTCGGGGTTGCCGCGGCTGCTCCGGACTGCTTCGCGATCACGAGAGCGGATATTTTCTTGTACGTAGCCGCAGGAATGATCTTCTTGCGTGTCAGATCGGTCTTCGCATGGTACGGGCGCCCATCGATGATTTTCTGCGCGTACGCGTCACCGATTCCAGGCAGCGCTTTCAACTGATCGAGCGTCGCGGAATTCAAATCGACCAGCTCGCCAGCGGGAGCCGCCGCTTTCGCTTCGGTTTTTGCCGGAGCCGCGGCCTTGGTCTGCGCCTGAGAAACGGAAACAGAAGAGCCGAAAGCCAATACGAGGGCCGCCAACAGAAAACGGGACACTTGCATCTTCATATCCTTGTCTCCTTTTGATTTTTTGTTCTCATTTTTGAGTTATACCTCCGCCCACGGCGGCTGATCCAACCTGCCAGACACGCTCGCATCAAGCGTGGTTGGGCGGGAGGCAGGTGGCTCTCGAGAGCGTCGCGGGTCTTCCTCGCCGGAATGGGCGCATCATCCTCTAAGGAAGGAAAACAAGTCAAGGAGGAAGAGAAGCAGGCAGTTTGGCCAAACGGGCAGGCGCGGAGTTCTCACCGAATGAGAGGATCAATCGCTCGCAGCGGCGCTGCGAGCCACTTCGACGGATTCGGCGAGCCCGCGGCGCATCGGGCCCAGGACAAAGGCAGGGACCTGACGCTCTGGAGCCAGAGAGACGCTAGTGGATTTTCTTGGAAATTCGGTGCGGCGGTCGAGCTTCAACCCCGCATCCTTGAGGAACTCGGCCGAAAAGCCCATGTCCTCGGCGCGGTCCACGCCCCAGAACCACAGCTTCTCTTCCTGGCGCTGGAGGAAATCCAGGGCTTCTTCCAGCCTCTTCATGGCGCGGTCAAAGGACCCGGCGAGAAAGAAGACACCGAGGTTCCAGGCGTGGCGGGGGTAGTGCACCTGCAAGCGGACGCAGTACTTGCCAGACTGGTTTCGCTCGATGCTGCAGCGATAATCGTTTCGAACAGAGGAAGTACGGGTAGCCATGTCTTCACCGATCCAAAAGTCCTGCGGCTAGGCCTTCTTAGGAAAAGTTCTCTCGAATTCGCAGTTCCGGAACTCAAGCCCGCCTCGCAGCAGCTTATGTAGATATGAGTCTTGTCCAATGGGGACACCCATAGAGTAGCGAGGTGCGCACGGAAAGACAAGGGTACGTCGCCAATCCGATAACACTTTTATTTTGTATAACTTAGATTAGCTCGGCGCACCGAAGCTCTGCAGCTTTTCCGGCATCATCTTCAGCTTGCCTTCCTGCTTCAGCCGGGTTTGGAGGGAGGTTCGGAACGCTTCATAGGCCAGGTTTCGTTTCGATTGCAGCACGGTTTCTGTCAATTCTCGCTTTTGCTTTTCGAAATCGGCCGGGTTGGGTTCTTGTTTCTCGGCCACCCGGTAAACCAGCCAATTCTGGCCGAGGTTCAGAGGAGCACCGACTCCGCCGGCGTTCAGATTGAAAGCTGCGCCAAGCTGCTTGCCGCTGGCTGCACCCGGAATGGAACCGTCGCGGGCCAGCAGCTCGCTGGTCTTCGGCTCGAGCCCCAGGGCTTTGGCGGCGACGTCAAATTTCTCACCCGCCTCGGCGCGTTTCACAAGTTCGTCGGCTTTGTTGCGAGCCAGCTCGGCCGCTTTTTCGCGTTTCAGGTCGCTGGTGATCTTATCGCGGACTTCATCGAGAGTGGCCTGGTGCGCCGGGAGGACGGCCTTCAGGGAAAGAACG
>WNFT01004855.1_pt1 | contig 11734 bp, 10 predicted proteins | sample 5400191 | NCBI WGS metagenome assembly WNFT01 (sample SAMN13153359, study PRJNA577476) | soil metagenome | isolation source: 80 cm saprolite under Madrone tree | place: USA:California | collected 2016-06-14
TGTGTCTCCGTGATCGTCGCTGTGACGCTCAGCCATTTCTCTTCGACACCGCCAGCGACGGATTGACGACTGGAGGATCTCGATGCCGACGTTCCAGGCTTCTCCCGACCTGCGAATGCACTATCTCGTCGACGACTTCGCCGAGCCCTGGACGACGACGGAGACGATCCTGTTGTTGCACGGCAATGCCGAGAGCAGCCTGGCTTGGTATGCGTGGGTGCCGCTGCTGGCACGGCGGTTCCGGGTCGTGCGGCCGGATATGCGCGGCTACGGCGCGTCGACGCCGATGCCGCGCGATTTCGCATGGACGCTCGACGTCATCGTCGGCGACTACGCCCGCCTCGTGGACTCGCTCGGCGTTCAACGCTTCCACCTGGTCGGCGCGAAGATCGGCGGCGTCATCGCACGGGCGTTCGCCGCGCGCCGCCCCGAGCGGGTGACGACGCTCACGGTGATCGGCTCGCCACCGCCGCTCCGGAAGGGCGCCGAGCGCATCCCGGCGTTGACCGAGGAGTTCGAGACCCGCGGCGTCGAACACTGGGCGCGGCGCACCATGGCGGGCCGGCTCGGCGACCGGTTCCCCGCCGAAGGGGTCGAGTGGTGGATCAAGTTCATGGGCCGGACGCCCCTGTCGACGCTCGTTGGCTTCAATGCCACGATCAACTACTCGGACATCCGGTCCGACGTGCCGAAGATCGCCTGCCCCACGCTCGTGATCACCACCCACGAAAGCGGCCTCGCGTCGGTGGAGGAAACTCGCGCGTGGCAGCAGACGATCCCAGATGCCGAGCTGCTGGTGATTCCCGGCAACTCCTACCACGCCGCGGCGAGCGACGCCGAGCGCTGCGCACAGGCCACCCTCGACTTCATCGCCCGGCGCGGCGCGGCCCAGGCAAAACGCCAATAGCGCCATGAGCTATGTGACTTCGACCAGCTCCAGCGCCTCGCGGCTCGGGCCCTCGATCATCGCCGCGCGCGTGTCGCCGAGCGTGTAGGGCTCTTCGAGAAACCTCACGCCCTCGCTGCGCAGTTTGGCGACCCAGGCGTCGAGATCGGCGACGCTGAGTGCGATGTGATCGTACAGCTGCCCGCGCGTGCTCGCGAGCGACCGGTCGCCCTGACGCATGTACCAGGGCAGCGCGACATCCCCGAACACGACCGCGGCCGACGGCGTCCGGAACATGCCTTCCCGTTCGAGCGCCGGCCAGCTGCGATCGGGCCCGCGCGGCACCGTGCAGGTGGTCTCGGTCAGCGGCGTGCGGCTGGTGCGCCCCGCGAACACCGGCGCGTTGAGGTGCTTACCGTACCAGAGCTGCGCGCAGAACGGATCGTCCTGGTACATGTGCACGTGGTTGAAGCGCTCGGCCGGATGGTTGCCCGCGTATTCCACCAGGGCATTGTCCGGACCTTGCATGTAGCTGAAGCCGCCGGTGCGAGTCGGCTGGACGCTTCTGGTCTTGGCGTCGGCGATCTGCGCTTTCGTCAAGCCGGGAGTGCCACCGGTGCCCGGCCAAGTGTCGCTGCTGACGAAGACCGAGCCGCCTTCATCCGTGGTGTACAACGGCAAGAGCTTGACGTCGGGCCGGCCCTTGTAGGATTCGAGGCTCGCCCGCGAGTCGGTGACATGCCAGCCGAAGTGCCAGATCGCGGTCTGCGGCGCCGTCGCGGGCGCGGCGGCGACCCGGGTGAACAGGACCAGGACATTGTTGGGCGCGGCGAGCGCCGGCAGCCCGCCCCAGCTCGCCTTCGCGGAGGTCGGGAACTGCCGGACGTAAAAATCGACGGCCGCGTCCGGATCGACGGAGTTCAGATGGAGGTGATGGAAGCCCGGCGCTGGCAGCATGGCGGTTTCTCCTGTGCGACTTCGCCAGATGATGTCACATCGGAGTATTATCCCGCCAGACAACGCTTTGCCCCGGAGGGCGCCCATGCTCACCAGCGGTCAGACTGAGGCGCGGAAGCGGCACGACAGTTTGAAGCATCCGATCATCGACGCGGACGGCCACTGGGCCGAGTTCGCGCCGCTCATGCGCGAGGAATTTCGCCGCATCGGCGGGGACACGGCGGTGGAGGCGCTGGCCATGGCGAGCCAGCGCATCCCCAACTCGCTGGCGATGTCCGTCGCCGAGCGGCGCCGGCGCCGGATCGGCCAGGAGGCGTTCTGGTTCCTGCCGACCAAGAACACGCTCGACCGCGCGACCGCCATGATGCCGCGCCTCCTGTACGAGCGCCTGGACGACCTCGGCCTCGACTTCTGCGTGGTCTACCCCACGGCGGGGCTGGGCTACTACCGCCTGCCGTCGGACCGGCTGCGCCGGGCCCTCTGCCGCGCCTACAACGTGTTCACGGCCGATCAGTTCCGTCCGTTCAACGATCGCATCATTCCCGCTGCGATCATCCCGATGTACACGCCCGAGGAGGCCATCGAGGAGCTGGAGTTCGCGTCGCGGCAGTTGGGATACAAGGTCGTGATGATGGGGAGCCTCATTCGCCGCCCCATCCCCGCGCTGGTCGAGGAGCACCCCGAGGCCGCGAAGTTCGTCGAGTGGTACGACCCCATCGCCATCGACAGCGAGCACGACTACGATCCGGTGTGGGAGAAGTTACGCGAGCTGCGCATCGCGCCGAGCTTCCACAACGGCGCGCGCTCGATCCTGCTCCGCAACTCGCCGTCGAACTTCTGCTACAACCACATCGGCCACTTCGCCTCCGCCAGCGAGGCCATGGCCAAGGCAATCTTCTTCGGCGGCGTCACGCGCCGCTTCCCGGAGCTGAACTTCGCCTTCCTGGAAGGCGGCGTGGGCTGGGCGTGCTCCCTCTACGCCGATCTCATCGGACACTGGGAGAAGCGGAACCGGCAGGCCCTCGAGAACACGAACCCGGAGCGGCTCGACCGGACGGCCCTGCTCGCGCTGGCGCAGAAGTACGGGTCGGCCACGGTGGTGGACGCGGTGCGCCGCGGCGAGGGCCTGGACGACAACGGCGATGGCACGGGCGGTGTCGTGGACCTCGACGACTACTCCCGCTGCAGGATCGCGCGGAAGGAAGATTTCCGCGATCTCTACGTCTCGCGTTTCTACTTCGGCTGTGAAGCCGACGATCCGATCAACGCGTGGGCCTTCAATCGCAAGGCCAACCCGATGAACGCGCGACTCAACGCCTTCTTCAGCTCGGACATCGGCCACTTCGATGTCCCCGACATGACCGACGTCGTCCCCGAGGCCTACGAGCTGGTCGAGCACGGGCTGCTCACCGACGATGACTTCCGCGACTTCGTGTTCACCAACGCCGTGCGCTTCTGGGGCGAGGTGAACCCGGACTTCTTCAAGGGCACGGTGGTCGAGAAGCAGGCCGCGGAGGTGCTCGCCCAGAGCACATGACGACTGCGGAAGCCGCCTTCACGGAAGATCTTGTGGAGGTCGCGGGTGTTCGCATCCAGCTCCGCCGCGGCGGCATTGGAGCGCCGTTGCTGATTCTGCACAGCGAGCTCGGCGTCCCCGGCTGGCTTCGCGCGTACGAGAAGCTCGCCCGGCACTTCACGGTGTACGTGCCGTCGCTGCCGGGCTTCGGCCAGTCCGGGCGCCCGGACTGGATCGTCAGCGTCCGCGACCTCGCCGCCTGGGTGACGTGGTTTGTCCGCGATCTGAAGCTGTCCCAGCCACTGCCTGTTATCGGGTCGTCCCTCGGCGGCTGGGTCGCGGCGGAGATCGCCACCGTGAACGCCCAGGTCTTCACGAAGATGGTGCTGGTGGGCGCGGCGGGCCTGCAGCCGGACGAAGGCCACGTCTGGGACTACTTCATGCACTCCAACCAGGAGGCATTGGCGCAGGCGTTCTATGACCCGGCGAAGGCGCCGGAGTATGCCCAGTACTTCGGCACAGCATGGAGGCCCGAGGACGAGAGGCAGGCGGAGCTGAACCGGGAGATGGCGGCCCGCCTCCTCTGGAAGCCGTACATGCGGAGCCACACGCTGCCCGCGTTGTTGCGGGGGATCTCAACGCCCACCCTGGTGATCTGGGGACGTGAGGACGCGATCATTCCACTCAACGTGTGCCAGCGCTACGTGCGGGCGATCCCGGGGGCGATGGCAACCGTGCTGGACCGATGTGGCCACCTGCCCGACATGGAGCAGCCCGAAGCGTTCGTGCAGGCGGTGCTAGACTTCCTCGCGCCGCGCGCCTGACGCGAGGTCCAGAGCAGGAGGTCTCCTATGGTCAAGGAAGTCTACTTCTTCACCGAGATGGGCTACACGGCGTATCCCCAGGAAGACGCGCGCCGGCGGGGCTACAACAACCTGATGTTTCCCAACGAGCACTTCAGCCCGGAACGGGCGCAACAGCTCTACGGCATGTACTTCGAGGAGCTGCAGTACTGCACGGAGTCCGGCTTCGACGGCGTCATGATCAACGAGCACCATAACAACCCGCTCAGCATGATGCCGTCGGTCAACGTGATCGGCGCCGTCCTGGCCCGGACGACCAGGAAAGGCCGGATCGTCTTTCTGGGCAACGTGCTCCCCATCCACGACAACCCGCTGCGGGTGGCCGAAGAAGTCGCGATGATCGACATTCTCTCCGGAGGCCGGGTGGTCTGCGGCTTCGTGCGCGGGCTGGGCCAGGAGAGCATCGCCACCAACGCCAATCCGATCTACAACCGGGAGCGGTTCGACGAAGCCCACAACGTGATCATCAAGGCATGGACCACGCCGGGACCCTTCCGGTGGGAGGGCCGGCACTACGAGTACCGCGTGGTCAATCCGTGGGTCAGGCCGCTGCAAAAGCCTCATCCCCCGATCTGGATTCCCGGCGTGGTCAGCCCGGAGTCGGTCAGGTGGGCGGCCGAGCATCGCTACCCGTACGTGGCGCTCGCCCCGCCCCTCCACGTCACCGACGAGATCTACGATCTCTACGACGAGGTCGCGGCAGAAACCGGATTCACCCCGACCTCCGAGCAGCGCGGGTACGTCATCCGGGTGAGCGTCGCCGACACCGACGACAAGGCCTACGAGGAGGGCCGGCACTTCTTCTGGCAGCTGGGGACATCGTTCGGGGTCGCGCCCCGCCACTGGCTGCAACCCCCGGGGTACGTGAGCCGGGCGGCCACGCAGAGCCGGCGTGAGCAAGCGCGCGTGGGGTCGGCCAATGTCACGCCAGGCGGCCCCAGCCTCAGCTACGAAGAGGCCCATGCCACCTATCAGATCGTCTCCGGGAACCCCGACACCGTGATCAAGAAGCTGCAGCGGATCATCGACGTCGTCGACCCGGGGTTCATGATCTTCTGGGGCCGCGAGGGTCTGATGTCCCATGAGGTCGCTGTGCACGGCATTGATTTGATGACCCGCGAGGTCATCCCCGCCATCAAGGCGTATCAGGCAGATCGAGAGAAGGGACGGCAGCGCAGGGCCGTCGAGGCCGCGGCAACGCGATGAACTCGCCATCGAAGCGACGGGTGGCGCTCATCGGCACCGGCGGGACGATCTCCTCGATCGGCCGGGGGAGCCTCGACCTCTGGGAGTACATGGACGCAGGCCGCAAAGCGGAGCCCGACGAGCTCCTAGTGCGGTTCCCGGAAGTCACCGATGCCGCGGAGATCGTTTCCGTCCGCTTCCGCGCGATGTCGAGCGCCGCCGTCGGGCCGGCCGACTGGTTGGCACTCGACGCCGCCGTGCACGACGCCGTCTCGCGCGAAGCTCCGCTGGACGGCGTCGTCATCACGCACGGCACGGCGACGCTCGAAGAGACGGCGTACTTCCTGAACCTCACGCTCAAAGTCGGCACTACCGTCGTGCTGGTCGGATCGCAACGGCCGGCCACGGGCCTCAGCTCGGACGCTGGGCTGAATCTCGTCAACGCGGTGCGCGTCGCGGGAGCGCCCGAGGCGCGCGGGCTCGGCGTGCTCGTGCTCCTCAACGACGAGGTCCAGGCCGCGCGCGAGGTCATGAAGACGTCGACGCTGCGGCTCGAGACCTTCCGGAGCCCGGACCTGGGTATGCTCGGATACGCAGACCCCGACGGTCGCGTCGCCATCTACCGGCGCCCGACGCGGCGCCACGCCCCGGAGACGGAGTTCGACGTGCGCGGCCGCACCGACCTCCCGCGCGTGGACATCGCCGCGTCGTACGCGGGCGCCGACGGCGCGGCCATCCTGGCCTTCGTCGCCGCCGGCGCCCGCGCGATCGTTTCTGCGTCACTCCCGCCCGGCGTGACCACGCCGGCCGAGACCGACGCGCTCCTGGAGGCGCGCCGGCGCGGTGTTGTGATCGTGCTCTCGAGCCGGGCGGGGAGCGGTCGCGTCCTGCCCCGCACCGTCCTGCGCGAGCGAGGCTTTGTCGTCGCCGACAATCTCACTCCGCAGAAGGCGCGCGTGCTCGCCATGCTGGCTCTCACTCGCACGGACGACGTGGCCGAGGTCCAGCGCATGTTCGACGAGTACTGAGGCCGGGACGCACGCCATGAACAACGCCGAGCTCATCGTGAAGACATTGCGGGCGGCGGGCGTGAGCCACGGCTTTGGAATTCCCAGCGGGAACGTGCTTCCCCTGCTCGAAGCCATGCGGGTCGGCCGGTTGCCGTACGTGCTCACGGCCCACGAGGGCTCGGCGGCGTTCGCGGCCGACGTCATGGGGCGAGTGACGGGCGCGCCGGGGCTCTGCATCGCGACTCTGGGACCCGGCGCCACCAACCTGACGACCGGTGTGGGCAATGCCTACCTCGATCGTTCGCCAATCCTGGCGATCACGTGCAATCTGCCCACGTCGCAGCTCGGGCGGCGCATCCAGATGGCCATCGACCATCACACGCTCTTCCGGCCGATCACGAAGGCGACCCTTGCCCTGCGAGAGGGCGAGGTGGCCTCGGTGCTGGCCGAAGCGCTCGAGATCGCCCTGAGCGAGCCCCTGGGGCCCGTTCACCTGGACCTCCCTGAGGACGTTGCGCTGGCTTCGGCCACCGAGGACGTGCCTCCGAGCCCAACGGGGCGACGGCTCCGCACGGCATCGGAGGCCTCCATGCGTCGCGCGGCCGAGATCCTGGGTGCCGCTCGCCGGCCGGTGGCGGTCCTGGGCTCGTCGGCCATGCGCCTGCGGAATCCGCACCTGCTGCGGGCGGTGATCGATCGCCACCGGCTCCCTTTCGCGTCGACCACCATGGCCAAGGGCATGATCTCCGAGGATCACCCGCTCTCACTCGGCTGCATCGAGCGGGCCCGGCGCCAGGTGCAGCGCCAGCTCTTGCGCAGCGCCGATCTCGTGGTGGGGCTCGGCTACGACGTCGTGGAGGTGGAGTATGAGGCGTGGATCGGCAAGGTCCCCCTGCTGTCGATCGACGTGGATCCCGTGGACGCGGACCCGAGCGTGACGATCGCCCACGAGGTAATCGGAGACCTCGACGCCTCGCTCGAGTGGCTGGCCGAGCTTCCGCCCGCGCGATCCGAGTGGCCGGCCGACCTGGCGGTGCAACACCGCGACCGGTTTCACCTCTCGCTTCGTCCCCGGCTGTCGGGGTTCGTGCCCCATCACGCGATCGACGTGGTTCGAGAAGTGCTCCCCCGCGACGGCATCCTGGCCTTCGATGTGGGAGCCCACACCCATCAGATCGCGTCCCAGTGGACGGCTCACGCGCCGCGCACGTTTCTGATCACGAACGGCTGGTCCTCGATGGGGTTCGGGCTTCCAGCGGCCATCGCCGCGAAGCTCGCCTGCCCGGAGCGCCCCGTGGTCGCGCTCGTGGGTGACGGGTGCTTCCAGATGACGTGTGGTGAGGTGGCCGTCGCGCGGCGCCTCGGACTGTCCTTGCCCATCGTCGTCCTCGACGACGGCTGGCTCTCCTTGATCCAGGTCAAGCAGGTCCGGCGTCGCTTCGGTCTGTACGGGACCGACCTCGGAGAACAGGAGCACGTGGCTCCACCAGCTCACTACTTCGGTGTCCCGGTGGTCGGAGCACGCTCCGCCGCCGAGCTCACTCGCGCATTGAAGGATGCCCTCGACGCCGACCACCCGACGGTCATCGAGGCCAGGGTCGATCCCAGCCACTACCTCGACACCGTGTACGACTAGTGTCCCGCCCCAGAACTCATGTTAAGACTTCGCCGCAGGCGGAGGCGACGGGCGGGTGCGGCAGGGGCGCCGGGACCACGCGGCTCCCGCGCTCGCTGCTCGGGTGCGGCTGGGCTGCATCCGGGCGCATCGCGTCCGCATCGGGCGAGGCGGGAACGGATCCCGTCATCCCCGACCGCACCCGCCCGTCCCCTCCGGTGGAGCGTGATCGTTGACAGAACTTCGCGGACAGGACACTAGCGAGCACTGAAGGAGTCACGCATGGACAAGGACCGCTTCGGTAATCCGCACGCGCCGGCGCTCCCGTACGCGCGCGGACGCATCCTCGCCAGCACCGAGGACGACTTCCGCAAGCTGCACCGTGCCTGGAGCATCATCCGCAAGCACGGCCCCGAGTCGGTCTTCGTCTTCACGGGTCTCGAGCACGGCCTGGCGATGACGGCTGAGGAGATCCAGTGGGCGGACGACGAGCTGGCCCCGGCGATCTATCTCGATCGGCTCAAGGCCCTCACCCTGCAGCACCTCGGGGGGTCGGAAGAGTTCCACGACGTCGCCGTCTTCAACCGGCTGACGGGCGCCACCCTCGCCACCCATCTCACGCTGGTCCGGCCTGGCGACGTGGTGGTCGGCGTCTCGGCGAGCCACAGCCACCCGACGGTGATCCGCGCGGCCACCCTGGCCGGCGCGCGGTTCATCGACACCGTCGGCGTCGATGACTTCGCGCGTGCCCTCGAGCGCGAGCCCAGAGTGGCGCTCGTGGTCCTCACGCGCCTCGCCGTCACCTATGAGCTGATGCCGGTCGAGGGCATCCGGACGGTGGTGAAGCTCGCCCACGACAAGGGCGCGCTCGTTTACGTCGACGACGCGGGCGGCGCGCGTGTGGCCCCCGCCGCCTTCGACCACCCCCGGATGCTCGAGCTGGGCGTGGACCTTGGGGCCACCGGCCTCGACAAGTACGGCACCATCGGCCCGCGCTTCGGCCTCATGGCCGGCGACAAGGCGCTGGTGGGGCGGATCCGCGCGAAGGGCTTCGAGTGCGGCCTCGAGGCGCGCCCGATGCTCTACGCGGCCGTCGTGCGCACGCTCGAGCAGTATCGTCCCGAGCGCGTCCGCGAGCTCATCGCCTCGACCCGGCGCGTCGCCGACGCGCTCCGACCGATCTTCGGCGCCCGGCTCCACGAGACGCCCACGACGGCCCAGCTCCTGGCGGACGACCTCCTCACGATCGCCATGGAGCGCGGTGGCGTGAAGGAGCCGCCGATCGTGCCGTACGAGGCGGCCGCCGCCTTCTGCATGATCCTCCTCGAGGACCAACGAGTGCTGACCGTCCATTTCGTCGGCATGCCGCCCGGTACGGCCAACATCCTCTTCAAGTTTGTCCGACCGGAGACGCTCGAGAGTTTCGGCGGGCCGGACAAGTTCGCGCAGGTGGTCGACTTGGCCGTGACCCGTCTCGGGCTGCTGCTCCGCGAGCCCGAGCGCATCAAAGCCCTCCTGTTCGGTGACGCCTGAGGAGCCGGAGACAACCATGCTCGATCTCGTGATCCGCGGTGGACAGGTCGTGACTCCCCAGGGCGTGGGCGCCTGGGACGTCGGTATCGAGGGCGAGCGCATCGTCGCCGTCGGCGCGCCCGGCACGCTGCCCCGCGACGCCGGCCGCGTCGTGGACGCCACTGGCAAGCTCGTCATCCCGGGCGGCATCGACCCTCACGTGCACACCCACTGGCCGATCCCCGCGCTGGGGGGCGGTTTGATGACGAGCGCCCCGCCCGAGCAGGTCAGCCGCGCCGCGATCTGCGGCGGGACGACCACGCTCGTCGACTTCGCCGTCTGGGAGCCGGGCCTGACGATCGCTCGCGCGATCGACCAGAAAGAGGCGGTCTGGCGCCAGGGCTACACGGATTACGGCCTCCACGTGATGCTCCAGGGCGCGGTCCCTCCCGACGTCATCGATCAGCTCCCGGAAGCCATCCAGGCGGGCTTCACGAGCATCAAGATCTTCACCACCGACGTGAGGCCCATCGGCAAGGGCCGCATGATCCGCCTCGGTCACCTCTGGGCCATCATGGAGACGGCGGCCAAGCACGGCGGCATCCTCGCGATCCACGCCGAGGACGACGACCTCGTCATGTACATGTACGAGCGCCTCGAGCGCGAGGGCCGCACCGATATCCAGAACATGCCGCTCGTTCACAGTGCGATGTCCGAGGACATCTCGTTCCGCCGCGTGCTGCGTCTGGCGCGCTACGTCGAGGGCGCCGCGGTGTACTTCGTGCACGTGAGCGCCGGCGCGGGCGTGGAGGCCATCGCCGAGGCGCGCGGCGAGGGGCGCGCCATCTACGGCGAGACGCTGCACCACTACGCGACCTTCACCGCCGAGGCGTATCTGCGGCCCGACGGCGTTCTCTACCACACCTATCCCTCGCTCAAGCACGAGGAGGACCGCGAGCGCCTCTGGAGCGGGCTCACGAGCGGAACGCTGAGCACCGTCGCCACCGACGAGCTGTGCACGCCGCGCGCGGTCAAGGTCAGGAGCCGGCACGTCGCCGACGCCACCGGCGGTCACGTCGGCGTGGAGACGCGCGTGCCCATCATCTACACCGAGGGTGTGTCCAAGCGTGGGATGTCGCTCGAGCGCTTCGTCGCCGTCACCTCGACGAACGCGGCGAAGGTGCTCGGCCTCTACCCGCGGAAAGGCATGCTCGCCCCGGGCAGCGACGCCGATGTGGTCGTGTTCGATCCCGCCGTCCGGCGCACGCTGCGCGCCGCGGACCTCCACGGCTCCGACTACAGCGCCTGGGACGGATGGGAGGTGCACGGCTGGCCCGCCGTGGTGATCCTGCGCGGCAAGGTGGCCGTCGAGAACGGAAAGCTCACGGGTCAGCCGGGCGACGGTCGTCGCGTTCGCGGCAAGCTCGCCGCCGCCATCCAGGACGGCCCGGCCGTTTGAATGGAGGCCCCGACACCGACTATTTTCCAGTAGAAGAACTGCGCCTCCCGCATCTTGCGTCTGCGCGCCGGCTCGCTCTTCTTCTCGCGAAGCCGAGCGCCGCCACGAGGAGTCGGCCGCGTTGGTCGCTCACGGGCCTCCCGGCGGGCGGACGCCCACGGGTTCGGGAAGCGGCGGCCCCGTGCGGCCGCCTTCGGCGAGGCATTGCAGGACCTCTTGCCGGCCCCCCTCAGTGGAGAACCTGAATGTGATCCGGCCGTCGAGATCGACCCACTCGAGGGAAACGAACGGCGCATTGCACTTCGCCCACCGCGCATAGGCCAGGTCTTGCTGAGGCGTGTTCGTGATGGCGCACGCCCCCAGGAAGAGGGCGAACCCGCACGACCCGACAACGGTCGCTGTCAACGATGGGCACCTCGGTTGAGGGCTCAGGCGACGGGCTCCAACGCTCGGACAACGACAGCGCCGCACGGACACGTCATCCAGACACGGTCGCGCTCGACGCCGTCGTCAAGGTCGCCGCAGCGGCGGTGCTCCAGGAAGAAGGCGTAGAGGGCGCCGAAGAGCGTCACGCTCACAAGTCTAGCCGAAGTTACTGCTTTCGGCGTCCCGGTGACGATCGCGAGCCGCTTGCAGGCCAATACGCGCTACTGGATCACCTGGTCCGCCCGCGCCAGCACCGACTGCGGGATCGTCAGGCCGAGGGCCTTCGCGGTCTTGAGGTTGATGAC
>WNFT01004857.1_pt1 | contig 11731 bp, 7 predicted proteins | sample 5400191 | NCBI WGS metagenome assembly WNFT01 (sample SAMN13153359, study PRJNA577476) | soil metagenome | isolation source: 80 cm saprolite under Madrone tree | place: USA:California | collected 2016-06-14
GAAAAGCCTGGAAAGACCAATCCTGCACGTCCTCGGGAATGTTGTCCTGGCTGAGATTGGGATTGACGCTGACGCCATCCGGCCCCGTGCCGGTAAAGAAAAACCCACCCGCGGCGTTGAACATGGCGTCAACAAAAATGCGCGCGTGGTCGGCCCGGCCAGTCCAAGTCGCCGAATCGCCGGTCAAGCGAGCCAGCATGGTGAAGAGCGCAAAGGCGTCAATATTATGTTCGGTGGATTTCACCTGGTTGGGGCCGAGGGTAAAGTTGTAGCCGCCCGCGCCGCGCGTATCAAACGTGTTGTTGAAAATCCAATTGCCCAGCCGGACGGCTCCGTCGAGATAAGCCGAGATTCCTGTGCGATGCGCCAGTTGAGCGAGCGCCATTCCGGTCCACGCCATATCTCCCGTGGCGCTGCCCAGGAAGAAAAAGGGGAAGCCCGAGGGAATAATGAAAACTCCTTGCGCGTCCGCATGGTCCACGAAATAGGCCTGGCGCACACGCCCGTCCGCGGCGGGATCCGTTTGCTGGGCGTACAGCAAGCCGTTTCCCAGCACCTTGGCGCGGTCCAAATCCTGTCCCCTGGCGCGCAGCAGCCGAGCCATGATCTCGACGGCGTTGTCGTAAACGAACGCGGTACTCTCCAAACCAAGTTCGTCGGAATAGCTTTGCGAAAGCCGGGTGGTAAAACCTTGCGCGTAGGCGTCCATCATGGTGTCCAGGAACAAGTACGCGTTTTGCTGAGATAAAAAAAATCTTTGCGCGCCTCCTTCTGGAAAGAGGGGACCTACGCCGGAGCCCCCTTCCTGCGGCGGCCGGGCTAACGCTGCTCCAGGAATCGCCGCAACTCCTGCTGCGGCTGCCGCCGCCGTACCTGCCTCGAAAAACTTGCGCCTGGAAAATAGGGTGGAACTCATAGGAACCTCCTGTTGGAAGCGGCCGCACCCTTCGTGCGCGGAGGGCGAAGGCACGCCCGGATGAACTATCAAGAGAGCCAGAATTATTGTTTCCCCGCCCGTCCGTTGTCAACACTTAGCAGGTGGTTTGAACGGCACTGTGGGCGTTGCTGTCCCCCAAATTCATTTCTCCTTGGATTAAGCTGCTAGCTGCGGTGCGTCACGCGCCCTGGTTATTTCCCTCAAGCTGCCAAAACGACAAGACGGCTGACCCGAAACTGGTCCTCAGTACAGATGGCAGGCACCACGCGGAGGGCTAGTGTGGGGGCACAACCCCAGCTCCAAAAGTCCAAGTGTGGAGGCACAATGCGCAGCCTCAAGACTGTGTATGCGATTCTGACGCTTACAGCGATGCCGATCGCTGCAACAGCACAGCAGCCGATGACGGAAAGCGAATTGGTGGACAAGATCGTGCGGCAAGAGCAGGCAGAAGTGCAGCTGCTTCGCCAATATTCACCTCTGGTGGAAACCTACATCCAGAATATCCGCCCGGATAAGCAGCTGGGGGCCGTGCCGGACGGCGATAAATACTTTCTTGGGCGTGCCGAACTGGCGAAGGGCGTGGAGCTTGAACCCCTGGGCCCCATGGAGCGCGACGCCGGCCTGAAGCACAAGGTTTTCGGCGGCTGGGCCAGCTTTTTCTCCACGGAGTTTGTTCCGCGCGGCTTCCTGCAGATGATCTATCTGGACATGAACGGGTTCGACCGGGCGCATTACAGGATTGAGTATGTCCGGCGCGAGTTCTTGGGCGAGGTGCGCTGCCTGGTCTTTGACGTAAACCCGTTGCCAAAGTCAGGTAAAGGACGTTTCGTCGGCCGCATTTGGGTGGAGGATCAGGATTTCCACATCGTGCGATTCAATGGTGCCTACGGCGGCTCGTCTTTGACCAGCAACTACTTCAATTTCGATAGCTGGCGGACGAATGCCGGCAAGAATCAATGGCTTCCGGCCTTCATTTACAGCGAGGAAGGCAGCGTCCGAGATCCGAGGACAAGGCACATGGGATTCCGGGCATTCCGTGCGCAGACGCGCATGTGGGGCTACAACCTTGGCAATGTTCGCGAAGAGCAAGAATTGAATAAAGTCCTCGTGGAGGCGCCGACTCCTGTAAATGATCAATCGGAAACGGCCAACGACTACTCGCCGTTTCAAGCGGAGCGTTCCTGGGACCGGCAAGCCGAAGACAACGTCACCGAGCGCCTGGAGCGGCAGGGTCTGCTAGCGCCGCGCGGAGAAGTCGACAAGGTACTGGAAGCTGTGGTCAACAATTTGGAAGTGACTAATAATCTGGACATCACGCCGGAAGTCCGCTGCCGCGTGCTAATGACCTCAACGCTTGAGTCGTTTACCGTGGGCCACACCATCGTCTTGAGCCGCGGGTTGATTGACGTGCTTCCCGACGAGGCCAGCCTAGCTTCCATCATGGCCCACGAACTGGGTCATGTGGTGCTCGGGCATCGTATGGACTCGCAGTTCGCGTTCTTCAACCGTGTGCGATTCAACGAAAAAGAGACGTTTCGCCACTTTGACTTTGCGCGCACGCCGGAAGAAGAACAAGCAGCGAAGCTCAAGGGGACCGAACTGTTGAGCAACTCGCCCTACAAGGAACAGTCCGGTATCGCACAACTATTCCTCCAGGCCCTCAAATCCCGGTCGAGGGAAGTCCCTAACCTGATCAGTCCGCATCTGGGCGACAGGCTCTCTACAAGCTGGACCATCGTGGCCGCGGTGTTCTCAGCGCAATCGCCAGATGCGGATGCGAAGCCAGCGGCTAACGTGATCGCGGCGCTCCCGCTCGGCGGACGCATCAAGGTCGATCCGTGGACCGACCAGTTGCGCATGCTCAAGTCCAAGCCAGTAGGCACAGTGCCTGAATCGGAGAAAATGCCTTTCGGGGTCACTCCTTTCATCATCTATCTCACACGCCAGGGAGAACACTCATCGCCGGAACCTCTTGGCGCCATATCAGCCAAGGCTGATCCGGAACCAAGACCCTAGGCACGCAAGAAGAAGCCCCACCAGCGTCCCGCAGATGTGATCGAAAAAGTTGTCGCGCATTTCAGATTTAAGCGCGGCGTTTGACCTTTCGTCGAACCATGGGACAATTTCACGGCGTACATGAATCGTCCCAAGAACTTCCGCTCCTATTTTCTGCTTGCCGCGCTGGCCATCTCCGGCCTTGTTGTGCTTTTGCGCGAGCATCGCCCTTCGTTCCTCCGCCCGGACCTGCATCTGTGCGCTTACGTGACGACGGCAGACGGCAGCGTCACCGTCGTGGATCTCGTGAAGCTCAAAGCCGTGGCGCGCATCGCGGTCGGTCCGGGCCTTTCCGGGATGCGCGAGCATCCCACTCGGCCGGAGATTTTTGGTGTCAGCAGTACGGGTGGCTACGTATGGATCCTCGATGCGCGCGCCAATCACTTCGCAGGGCAAGTCACCGCGCGAATTGCCGTGGGGCCGCTTCCCTACGCGCTGGACTTTTCGCCGGACGGCAATCGCATCTACACCACGGCGTCAGGGAACAACACGCTGCTGGCGATTGATGTCCGATCGCGCGTCATCGTCGCGCGTGCCGCGACCGGGCGCGAACCTGTCCTTGCGCACGCAACGCCGGACGGTAAAACCGTCCTGGTTGTGAATCGCCGCGATGGCACTCTGGGCATTCATGACGCGGCGACGCTGGCGCAGCGCGGCAGCGTCTCTGTTGTCGCACAGCCAGAGGACGTCGCCGTCTTGCCGGATAGTTCCCTGGCGTTCGTTCTGAGCCGTTCGGAGGACCGCATTTCCGTCGTGGATTTGCGCCGCGGCGTTCTGGTCACCCATCTCGAGCTCGCTGGTGCGCCCACGGACATGCTTCTGAAGCCCGATGGCGGCGAGCTCTACGTGATTTCGCCGGAGGCTCACGGACTGCAGGCCATCAACACGGAGACGCACGAGGTCGGGGATTATATGGTTCTTGGCTCGGCGCCTACTCGCGGGGTTCTCAGCAGCAACGCGAGCCTGCTGTACGTTTCAGACACGGCTGCCGACCGGGTCACCCCGGTCGATATTTTCAATCGCCGCATTGTGCGGGATCCGGGGAAGGGGTTCCCCATTCCGGCTGGTGATGCTCCCGGGGCATTGCGGTTCGATCCGGCGGAGAATTTGTTACTCGTGGTGAGCGAGGGCTCCGGCGACTTGGCCATCATCCGCGTGCGCACGAATTTTCTACTGACGATGATTCCAGTGGGCAATCATCCGCAGGAGCTGGCAGTCAAACTATTTTAGGAAGCACGTAAAGAGAACTCTAAAGTAAAACTTTAACTGATGAATTCGTCCAAGCGAACCTGCTCCCAGATGACTTCAAGAAAAACTTTAACTATCGTTCGGGACTACTTTTCTCATCTTCCGGTGGCCAGGCGGAATTTTCTTCGCCAAGAAGCACGTCGAGAAACCCTTCGGCCGGCAAGACGTCCACGGGCAAGCCGCTGTGCCAGAGTGCCACGCCGAGCCGGAGCTTGTTCTGGCCCTGGAGATTGATCTGGTCTTTGTGAATAGCTACTTCCAGAACGCGTTCAAACGCCACCTCCGCAACGAGTTTCGGATTCAGAAGGCACAGGCGCTCCTTTTCCACGGCGAATCCATGCACGTGACCGCGCTCCAAATTCACCACAATGGTCATTTCTTCCGCACCGCTGATGGTGATGCGAAACTCGGGGTTCTCCAGCTCCGCGAGCGCTTCAAGGAAGGGGTCGATACGCACGCAGAAGCGGCCTTCCTCGAAGCCGTAGCGCAGTTCGTGCAGATAGAAGATGCGACCGTGCATCGAGCCGCCGCGGCGTTCGGGTGAATAGAGGCCAGCGCCGAGCCATTCGAAATAGGAGGTATCCCTGCCGTCGATGGTGACATTTAAGTGGCCCGTCGGCGCCAACTGCACGGCGTGCTCCGGCCTGCGCTTGATGGGCTTGGCCAACTCCTCTGGCGCCACTTGCCCGAGCGACAGGTAGATGGCGGTCAGATGTTTTCGATAGAGCGCATCAAACTCCGCGTCATTCGCGGTGCTGTGCTCGGGGCCGAACCACCAGCACCAGTCACTGCCCTCGGCGGCCAGCAGAGATTCACGGGCTTCCGTAAGCGCTGTTTCGGTGGGGGCGTCAGACCTTCCCTGCTTTCGCGCTTCGAATGCGTGAGCGTAAGCCTCGCGCGCATCCCACAGTAATTCCCAGGCGGTGATGTCTTCGGCGTGGCCTATCCACACGTCGAAATTGGCGTTGATCCAGGAAGCGGGGAAAATCCCTGCGGTGGTGGGAAGAGATCCGGCGGCGGCAATCGCTTCGGTCGCCGTAAGCGCGCGAAAATCCTGATCGCCCTGGATGCGCGCGTAAAACTCGCGAAGAAACGCCCGGCCGTTCCCAGGGTAGTATTCCCAGGCATTTTCGCCGTCGAGAAAAAGACAAATGGTGAGGGGCTGATCGCCCGGCACGTTTTCTCCCAGGTGGCGCATGCGATTATGAAGGTCGGCTGCAGCGCCTTTAGCGTCCATGCGGCTGTAGACGAAACCGACAAGATCCGAGAGATGGTGATCGCGAAATAAGCCAGTGATGGCGTTGGGACCGACTTGCACACTCCAAGGTTTATAAAGTCGATCGGCGTTGGCGGGAATGCCATTGCCATCGCGGAAAAACCCGACGTTCAGAGTGCGGCCAAGGACCCCTTCGTCCGTGCCGAACCACTGGAATCCTTCTTCCCCGGCGATTGTCAGCGTCTGGTCGGAGACGGAGCCTTCAGAGGGCCACAGACCGGCGGGCTTCACGCCAAAAACTCGTTCGTGGTATTCGCGGGCCAGCCGTAATTGTTCCCGCGCATCTTCCGGACGGCGATAGGCGCGGCGCGGGAGCGGTGTGCCGGGATTGGCGACGCGCGCGATATCGGAATCGCAGATCAGCGGAAGGATGGGATGAAAAAACGGTGTGGTGCTGAGCTCGATCTGGCCACGCTGCGCCGCATCGTGATACGCGGGGAGCACCAGGCCGAGGAAATCAAGCTGCTTTTTGCGCAATGCGGATTTGTCCTTCTCTGTGAAGTCCTTCCCTTTCGTCGCCAGACCGCTCACGACTTCATCCGTTTCGAGCCAGGACTCATCCATCCAAGCCAACTGGGAGAGCAGCTGCAGGTCGCGCCAGTCGCGCGGAGTGAAAGAAACCAGCGCCTGCGCGCCGCCCGCAGGGCGAGACCATTCGAATAATTCAACGAAGCGCGGCCAGCGCGACATCAAGCGCTCGTGATTCACCTGAAAAGCGCGGGAGATGATTTCCCCTTTGTCTTCGCGGGTCAATTCGTCGGCGTTCTTGAAGGCCAGAGAAAACCAGGGCTCCTTGAAACTGCAACTGGCGTACTCCTCGAGCTGCATGCCGAGGGAAGGCACGACGTTGAAGGTGGCATGGAAATTCGCAAATTCCCGGAGCACCTCGACCATGCCCCAGTAATCCTTCAGGGCATGCAGGCGCGTCCACGGGAGGACGTAGCGTCCGTTTTCGGGGTCGCGGTACTGCGGCTGATGCATATGCCACAACACGACTAGATGAACCCGCTTCATTGCTCGCTTCTCTCCCGTGCTAGTCCCGTGACCGGAAGGTGTCCAGCCGACAGTTGAAGGTCAAACGGTGGTTCAGGCTGGAGCTCGATAGAAACGAGTTCGCCGCACCTGAACTTCAAAGAACCCGCTATAAGAAAAACTATCACGTAATTGGCGGTAAGAGAAACGAAGCCGAGCAGCATAATCTGATGGCACAGAACTGGTCGGCGGGCCCCGGATAACCAAGGTTGACATTCTGGTCCGGAGGCAGCCAATGCGGCCTCAGCACAGCGCGCTGCGGTATATCAACGGGACTTTCCAGCCAACCATATCGTATTACGATACATCTAAAATAATGCAGGCGATCGAGCAACGCTTCAGGCAGATGCGTATGAGGAGAGCCAAAGCAAAAGTGCGATGCAAAATCGAAATTCCATTCCCCCGCAATGGCACCTATTGCCTACGGAACCCGGTAACAGCAGGAGTTTTCGGCGGTGGAATGCTGTGGTTATTGTGATCCTGGGCTTGCTGGTGCTCAGTGTGTTGCTTGCGGCAGTTGGCGCTGACCTTGAGAATAAAGGCTCCGCCGCCAGCAAGGTCCGGCCGATACTCGAGACGATCATCCTCGAGAATTAGTCGCGCGTTGAGGGTTTTCACTCGTGCGCAGAGCCCCGCACCGGACTTCTCCGGGCGACTACTGCAGCTTGACCGCGGGGCACTACTCGTAACGCAAGGCTACGAGTGGGTCCACGCCCGCGGCACGGCGCGCGGGAAGCCAGCACGCAACGATTCCGGTGGCCAGCAACAACGCGGGCACGCACACCAGCGTCCACGGATCGTAGGCCGATACTCCCCACAGCTGAGTGGCAATCACTCTTCCGAGCGCTACACTTACGATTAGCCCGATTCCCACGCCCAGACCCACTAGCTTCAATCCCATGCGAACCACCATTCCCTGTACATCCGACCTGTTCGCCCCCAGCGCCATGCGAATGCCAATTTCGTGTGTTCTCCGGGCCGTGGTATACGCCAGCACGCTATAAACGCCGATGGTCACCAGCACGAGGCCGATTGCGCCAAAAATGGACATGAGGAAAAATCCAAATCGCGGTCCCGCAAACGAAAACTGGCTGATGTAGCCTTCCAGCGTTCCCGTAAGGGTGACTGCGACGTTGGCATCCGTGGCCCAGATTTCATGCTGCACCGCATTCATCATCGTCAGCGGTTCATTCGCCGTGCGCACCAGAATTCCGCGAAATGCTGAGCCCGTCACCGTGTACGGTACCCAAATCTCCGGCTGGGGCGGATCTTGCAATCCCCTGTTTTTGGCGTCGGCCACGAGCCCGATAATTTCAAACGTGGGCTCCTTCACCGCATCTTCAAACTCCGCAAGCTGCGCGATTCTCACTTGCCTGCCGATAGGATTCTCGTTCGTCAAATATTTTTTCACGAACGTCTGGTTCACGATTGCCAGCTTGCGTGCTCCATTCACTTCGGCTTCCGTGAAACCCCGGCCATCGATGAACTGGATTTTTAGCACGGGAAAATATCCTTCGCTGACCAGCTGAAACATGGCATCCCATTTTTCCGCGTGCGTCTTGCCTGGCACTTCGATGTCGCTGGGAATCCCTCCGTATGGCGGCAGTGTGCTTGTTTCGGTTGCTTCCAAGACACCCGGTAAAGCTTTCAACCGCTGCAGCAAAGGACGGTAAAATCCGGTGACCTGGTCCGCCGTCTTGTAACGGTCCACAGGCAAAGGAAGCCTAGCCACCAGCACATGGTCGGGCTGCAAACCCAGCTTCACATCGCGAAGAGCTACAAAACTTCGCATCAACAGTCCCGCGGAAACCAGAAGCGTTAACGAGAGTCCCACTTCCAGCACTACCACTGCATCGCGGAGCCTGCCATGACGGAATCCCCCGCTGATGCCCTTACCGCTGTCCCGTAGCGGATCGTTCAAATCCTTGCGCGCCGCTTTCAACGCCGGAACCAGGCCGAATACCAGCGCGGTCAGCCCAGCTACGCCCAGCGTGAACAGCAGCACCGGCATATTCAGGCGGATGACCGCTTCGGCCGGAATAATGTTCTGCGGCATCAGTGCAACCAGAGACTTGAGACCTCCCCAGGCCAAGAGCGTGCCCACAGCGGCCCCGCCTGCTGCCAGGATCAGGCTTTCCACCAGGAGTTGGCGGATCAGTCTCCAACGGTTGGCGCCAAGCGCCGAGCGGATAGCAAACTCCTTTTCCCGCGTAGTGGCTCTCGCCAGCAGAAGATTCGCAACATTTCCGCATCCAATTAACAGTAACAACCCGACGGCCGCCAGAACAATAAGAAGAGTGGTTTTGAATTGGCCGACCACCAAGTTTGTCAGCGACTCGATGTGCACCGTGAAACGTTTCGGGTAATCCTTCGGATATACCTTAGCCAATCGGTTGGCGACCACGGTGAAGTCCGCTTCCGCCCCCTTTATGGAAACGCCCGGCTTCAGATGTCCTAGTAGGAACCAAAACTCCGGGAACGCTCCCGCCACAGCCTTAGTGGCCGCCGCTCGTTCCGGCTTCCTGGGAATCCACAAGTCCGCATCGCCCCACCCAAATCGCGGGGGCATGATTCCGATGAGCGTTCTCGATTCGCCATTCAGAACAAATGTCTTGTTCACAATTCCGGGATCGGCTCCGAAATTCTTGACCCAGGTCTTGTAGCGCAGCACAAAAACCGGCGGCGCTCCAGGTTCGTAATCTGCGGGCTGCATCACTCGCCCTATGAGCGCCGGCATCCCTAGGAACTCAAAAGTTCCAGGGGTCACGAAATTTCCGTCGAAGCGCTGTGTTCCCTCTCCCGCCCGGTACAACACGTCTGTTTGGTCATTGGCGATCACGCGGTCAAAAACGTGATTCTGCTCCACATAATCCAAGAACTCCGGCCCGCTGAACCCTCCCCGCCCGCCGGGCTCCGTTCGTTCCGCGTCATGGATTTGCACGGACATGAATCGCTGGGCATCGGGGTACGGAAAAGGCTCCATCAAGATGTTGTCAATCACGCTGAAGATAGCCGTGGACGCACCGATCCCCAACGCCAGCGTGATGACCGCCACCGCTGCAAATCCCGGAGCCTTCCGCAAGTTCCTCAGTGCGTAGCTGATATCCTGCCCAAGTGTTCCCATGTTCGCCCCCATTCATTTGACACTGATTTGGCTCGCCCGGTTCCCGCCTGTGGTCGAGCGCCGATAAGCGTTTCCTCACGGTCTCTCAAGGTACGCATTGGCGCGTAATTAAGTTCGACGGTGTCGGCAGGAATACGTCGCTTGCGGTTTCGCAAAACGGGACAACTTGGCTGGAGATGTCTGACGAACCGACAAACTGTTCACGGACATCATGAACGTTTTAGAGGCTATTTAGAGGAAATGCGAACTTTGGTTGGACAGGGATACCGGCTACGAATGATTTGCGGAGTGTGGAGGCCGGGGGAGATTAGGTTTGATGCCGAATTGTTTGGAGCCCCAGTCGCACAGGTCCTGGAGTACCGGGATCAGGGTCTGCCCAGCGGGGCTGAGGGAATAGGTGACCTTCGGCGGCGAGGAGCGAACTTCCCTTCTCTTGACGATCCCATCCCTTTCCAATTCGCGGAGCTGGGCAGCAAGCACTTTTTCACTGACGCCGCGCAGGAGATCGCGGAGCTCGGCGAAGCGCGCCAAACGAAAGACGCCACACGACCTGGACTTTCCACTTACCGCTCAGGGCATTGATGGTCGCCTGAACGGGACAGCCATGATGAACCTTCATGGGGCGCTCCGGGCTTACAAATTTGTGCGTACTTCACCGATGCAAACTGTCGTTATACCATGGGCTCGAAGGATTCGGCTCGCCCAAGACGGCCCGGATTTTGCATTTTCTCGCGAGCCGCACAAGACGGGAGCAAGAAAATGATTCTTATTACTGGCAGCAGCGGAAGCGTTGGAAAAAAGGTTTTGCAGGAAGCAATTCGGAAGGAGTCCAAGGTCCGTGGCATGTACCGTTCAAGGGATGAGGCCGCGAAGGCGCCCTCGGGATGTGAGGCGGTGCTGGCGGAGTATGCGGACAAGCAGAGTTTGCGGAAGGCGCTCGACGGAGTGAATTCTGTGTACGTAGTGTGCTCTCCGATTCCGCAACTCGTGGAACTTGAGAGCAATATAGTGGATGCGTGCAAGGAAGCCGGGGTGAAGCACGTGGTGCTGAATTCAGCGCTGGGGGCCGGAGATTATCCCAAATCGTTTCCGGGCTGGCATCGCAAGGTGGAAGACAAGCTCAAAGGGACAGGGGTGAGTTACACAATCCTCCGGCCGAATGGGTTTCTGCAAAATATCGTTGCCTACAATGCTCCGAGCATCCGGACGCAGGGGGCGTTTTACGCGTCGATGGGAGATGCGAAGGTCAGTTATCTGGACATTAGCGACATCGCGGTAGTCGCCGTCAAATCGCTTCACGGAGGCGCCCACGCCGGGAAGACTTATGAGTTGAATGGGCCTGAAGCAATCTCGAACCAGGAGTTGGCAAAGCGAATTTCCAAGGTCACCGGCCGCACGGTAAATTACGTGGACATACCGGAATCGGCGCAACGCGAATCCATGCTCGGCTTGGGTATGCCGGAGTGGCAGGTGACCGCACTCGTCGAACTTCAGCAGTATTACAAGCAAGGTGGCGGCGCGAGAACGGATGGCCTCCTACAGTCGTTGATCGAACGTCCTCCCGTGACATTGGATCAATACCTGACGGCCAATGCCCGGGAATTTCGAGATCAGGCCGCGTCGGCCTGAGCCCTGAGAGTAAATTGGGAGCGAGAGTTCGAGCACTTTCAATAGCAAACGAAAAGCGCGGATGGGCGCTCTCGCGACCGTGCTACACTCAGCGTTCGCGTCATGCGCATCCTGGACCGGTATATCGTCCGCGAAGTTTTTCGCCACGCACTCCTCGGACTTGCCGTCTTCACCTTCGTATTTTTCGTCCCGCAACTCGTCCGCTTGATGGAGCTTTTTGTGCGTCACGCCGGCTCCGGCGCGCAGATTCTTGAACTTTTTCTGTGCATTTTGCCAGGCGTTTTTGTGTTCACGCTGCCGATAGCTACGCTGATTGGCGTGCTGCTCGGGCTTGGCCGGATGTCCGCGGACAGCGAAATCATCGCGCTCACGGCGCTGGGCATCGGGCGCCGGCGAATCCTCCTTCCGGTCGGCGTGCTCGCGCTCTCGA
>WNFT01005963.1_pt1 | contig 11731 bp, 7 predicted proteins | sample 5400191 | NCBI WGS metagenome assembly WNFT01 (sample SAMN13153359, study PRJNA577476) | soil metagenome | isolation source: 80 cm saprolite under Madrone tree | place: USA:California | collected 2016-06-14
ACTTAACGAGCATCCGAAAGGCGAAACGCAGATCATTTATCATAATAGTTACTCCGAACGTAGGGCTTGAATTGGGTCAACGAGAGTGGCGCGGCGTGCCGGGATCAGACACGCGAGCAGTGCAGTAAATCCTAGGATCGCCATCGTGGCGGTGAGCACAAGCGGATTGAACGCCGACGTTTGATAAAGTTGCGATGCGATCAAATGGCCAAGCGCCAGCGCCGCGGCCAATCCCACCACCAATCCGAAAATCACAGGACGCATTCCGTGATTCACGATAAGCCGCAACACATCCGCGGTTTGCGCGCCAAGCGCCATGCGGACGCCGATCTCGCCGGTGCGTTGCTCGACGGTGTAGGCAACCGCGCCGTAAATCCCAATGCTCGCGAGCAAGAGCGCAACGCCGGCAAAAATGCCAAGCAACCACATCATCAGCCGCGTCTGACCGACGGCTTGCGCGACGATCGCGCTCATCGATTGAGGCAGCGCGACTGCGAGACCGGGATCGACAGTCGCGAGCGCGGAGCGCACCAACTTCGTTACCGCGTCCACGCTGAGATTGCTACGCACATCGATGCTCAGGAACGAAAAGTTTTGCTGCGCCCAAGGGCGATATAGTTCCACGTCGTCCGGCTCGGCGATCTTGCGCGTGCGCACATCGCCGACGATGCCGACGATCTCGGCCGGCGTGCTGTCACTGCCGACGAGCAACGTCTTGCCGATCGGATTCTCGCTCCCGAAAACCTTCTTCGCGCCGCTTTGGCTGATCAGGATCACGTTTTGGCCGCTGACGACGTCATGCTCATTGAAATCGCGCCCGGCCAAGAGCGGAACGCCAAAGGTCTTTAGGTAATCCGGTGCGATGTTGTGGAAGACGGCGGCGGCACGCTTGTCAATCGGGAGAATCTCGCCGTCGGGGCGCGCATAAAGTGTGTTGCTTATGCCGGCTGGGATTAGCGGAATGTCCGCGCACATCGTCGCGCTCTCGATCCCGGGCACGTTACGCAAGGCGGCGAGTGTTTGCGCCGCGAAACGCTCTCGCGAACTGTCGTCGGGGTAGCGCGCCTGCGGCAAAGTCACGAAGCCGATCCAGAGATTGTCGGGGCGATAGCCGATGCTTTGCTGGCTTAGCCGCACAAAACTGGTTATGAGCAACGCCGCGCCAGCGAGCAACGTGACCGACAACGCGACCTGTGCGCCGATCAGGAATTTGCGAAAGCGCAGCTGGTGCGCGCTGCCGCTCGTGCCCCGGCCGCCTTCCTTCAAGCCGCCGACGAGATCGGCGCGCGACGTTTCCAGCGCTGGATAAATTCCCATCGCGACGCCGGTGAGGATCGACATCACGACCGTGAAGCCGAGCACGCCTAACGAAAGCTGGACGCGTGTATCCGGATCGAACGGCAGAAAGTTCGCCGCCATTTTCGGCACGATCGGAACGACGTACCACGCGAGCAACGCGCCCGCGATCCCGGCGATGACGCTTACGAGCAAGCTCTCGAAAATGAAGAGCCGCACGACGCTACGACGCGAGGCGCCAATCGCCATGCGCAATGCGATTTCGCGCCGCCGTCCGCTGAACCTCACGAGCAACAGGTTCGCAACATTGCTGCATGCGATCAGCAACACGAACGCGACGGCGGTGAGCAATGTCGCAAACGCCGGCCGCAGATTTCCGGTCGTGTCCTCCGCCAGCGTCTTCAGCGTCATCACCGATGAGCTGTCGACCTTGTCCGGATATCGAGCCCGGTAGCTTTGCTCGAGCAGCGGCAACGCAGCGCGCGCCTGCTCTAATGTCACTCCCGGTTTCAGTCGGCCGACAACGCGCAGAACACCCGAGCCGCGCATGATGCGCTCGTAGGAAATTCCCGCGATCTCGAACGGCTTTGTCGTCCAGACTTCCGCTGCCGGCCCGACCCACGAAAAAGGCAGGTTCGGCAAAACGCCGACGATCGTGTGCGGCGCGCCGCCGAGCGTGATGCTGCGACCGATCACATTCGGATCGCCGCTGAGACGCTTTTGCCAGAAGGTCTCCGTGACCATCGCCACATCGGCGGTTTTTTCTTCCTCCGGCAAAAAGTTGCGCCCGCGGAGCGGTCGGACGCCGAGCACATCGAAATAATTCGAGGTCACTTGTCCGCCGAGGACCTGCACCGCATCGCCGAGCGCAGTGAGCGTGAATGCGGAGACGTTTTCCGCGCCGAAGCCGTCGAAGATTGTCTGGCTCTCGCGATAATGCTCAAAGCGAGGCACCGAGATCGCGAGCTCGAGCAGGTTGCGCTCGCGCGCGTTGGAGTACATGTGCACGAGCCGCTGCGGCTCCTTGAACGGGAGTCCGCGCAGGAACAGGTCGTTAATCAAACTGAAGATCGCGGTGTTCAGCCCGATTCCCAGTGCGAGCGTAAGGACGGCGACAAAAGTGAATCCCGGTGACTTGCGAAGTTGTCGAAGAGCGAACTTTAGATCAGCGATCATTGTTCTCCTTTCACAACCCAGCCGTCGCGCAGTTGAATCACCCGCTTTCCATACGAAGCATTTTTCTCCGAGTGCGTGACCTGAATGATGGTCATGCCTTCGTCATTGAGCTTGCGAAACAGCTCCATGATTACTTCGCCCTGACTGGAGTGCAGATTTCCGGTCGGTTCATCTGCGAGCAGAAGCTTCGGTCCGGCGATGATCGCCCGGGCAACGCCGACAAGTTGCTGTTGGCCACCAGAAAGCTGATGCGGATACAAATCTTTTTTGCCGACGATTTGGAAACGGTCGAGCGTGTCGGCCACTAGTGCGGTGCGCTCGCTTTTGCTGTACCGGCGATACGACAACGGGATATCGAGGTTCTCGTACACCGTGAGATCGTCGAGCAAGTGATACTGCTGAAATACGAAGCCGATCTGCTCGTTCCGTAGCGTGGCGCGTTCCTTCGGCTTTAGATGATGGACTGGCGTTTCGCCCAAAAAATATTCACCGCTCCAGCCGTGGTCGTGCATCCCGAGAATGTGCAACAGCGTCGATTTGCCTGCGCCGGACGGGCCCATAATCGAGACGAAGTCGCCTTCCTGAACATCCAGATTGATCTCGCGCAGTACGTAAAAGAACTTTTCCTTCGCCAAAGGATAGCAGCGTTCGATGTGTTCAAGCTTAATCATACCAGCTCATACCAGCGCTTCATTCGTAACGCAGCGCGACGATTGGATCGACAGCCAGTGCCCGGCGTGCTGGCAGAAAACATGCAAGCAACGCGATTGACAGGAGCAGCAGCGAAATCGAAACAAATGTCGCCGGGTCGGTTGCGTTCACCTCGAAGAGCAAACTCGCCAGCAACCGCGTGAGGGCCCACGCAGCAGCCAAACCGATCGCTACGCCTAACAAGGTGAGCCTTACGCCTTGGCCAAGGATCAGTTGAAGCACATCCGCACGCTGCGCACCGAGCGCAGCGCGCAACCCGATCTCGGCAGTTCGTTGTGAGACGGAATACGCCATGACACCGTAAAGTCCGAGCGCCGCGAGCAGGAGCCCCGCCGCAGCCAGGACACTCATCAGGATCGCGCTGAAACGTTCGGTCACGAGAACGCCGCTCAAGTTTTCGTCCATCGTCATGACGTTCGAGATTGGTTGATCGGGATCGATGGCGTGAACCGCTTCGCGCACCGCCGTTGTCACACTCGCCGGATCGCTACTCGTTCGCACCACGAGGTTCACCGGAAAATTGTTTTCGAGCTGCGCGTAAGGCACGTACCACACCGCACGGTTGACCCGATAATTGAACAAATCTTCTTTCACATCTTTGACGACGCCGATCACCGTCATCCACGGAAAATTCTGATCGCCCCGGATACGCTTGATTCGTTTGCCGAGCGGATCTTCGCCGGGCCAGCCTTGCCGCGCCAGCTCTTCGCTAATCACGACCACCGGCGATTTGCCAACGCGGTCGCTCTCGTCGATCAACCTTCCTTTGATCAACGTCACGCCGAGCGTTTTCAAGTAATCTGGACTGACAAGACGGTGCGATGTGATGGGGACATCGTTCGGATTACTTGGCGGTCGTTCTTCGACGTTGAAGACGGAGTCGTAGGCGATCTCGCGCTCCAGCGGAATGTTAGTGGTCGTACCCGCAGCGAGAACGCCCGGCAAATTTTTCACGCGCTCGATAACCTGATCGACAAAGGCGATCCGCTGTCGGTGCTCGGAATATTTCGACTCCGGCAAAACCATTTTCATCGTGAGGAGATGATCCGGTCTGAATCCAAGATCGACGTGCTGAAGGCGATTGAAACTCCGGACGATTAGTCCGCCACCCGCCAACAATATCATCGCCATCGCAATCTCTGCTACGATCAAGATGTTGAGCCAACGGTGATCGGGCGCGCTCACACTGCGTTGATCGCCCTGTCTGAGAGACGGCATCACTTCATGTTCTCCGGCGCCTTTCACCGCTGGCACCAATCCGAAAATCACGCCGGTCGCGAGGGTGACGAGCAGCGCGAAGGTCAAAACCCGACCGTCGATCCTGAAATTGTGAAAGAAACCGGCGAGCGAAATGCCCTGGATCGGATTTATCGCGGCGAGCAACGGAACGATCCAATGGGCGAGCAACAGGCCGCCCGCACCGCCGAGCAACGCCAACAGCATACTCTCAGTGAGAAGTTGTCGAATTAAACGCGACCGCTTCGCGCCCAAAGCACGCCGTAGTGCCATCTCGCGCGTACGCGCGATGCCCCGAGCGAGCTGAAGATTTGCGACGTTCGCGCAGCAAATGAGCAATAAAAAGACGACTCCGCCCATGAGCGCGACGAGGGCTTTGTTCACACGTCCCGCAAGGTCACCAAGTAATTCTTGGCGCATCCAAATCACTTTGACGCTCCAGCCGCGGCGGACTTGCGGGAATTCATGCTCCAATTGGCGCGCGATAGATTTTGATTCCGCATCCGCCTGTTTGAGGCTGACGCCCGGACGAAGCTTGGCCACGACCTCATAGCCAGGAATGGCGCGGTCCGTGAATGGCAAACTGTCGATTTTTCTTTGCAGCGGTAACCAGATTTCGGCTGCCTCAGGAAGATCGAAACCCGGAGGCATTACTCCGATGACGGTATAGCTGCGACCTTCGAGATTCAGCTTTTCACCAATGACGCGCGTGTTGCCGCCGAAATGCTTTTGCCAAAAGCCGTATCCAATCAGCGCGACGGCCGGACCACCGGGTTGATCTTCCCCAAGCGTAGGACTCCGACCGAGAACCGGCTTCACGCCGAGCGTTGTTAAATAATCCGCCATGATCGACGCGCCCCGAATGCGCTCAGGTTCGCCGCGCCCGATCAAATTGAAAGAACGCTGCATCGCTGCGCCGATACTTTCGAAGGAATGATTTCGTTGCTGATACGCTTCGAATTCCAGCAACGACGACCCGAATGGATCGAAACCCTCGCGCAGCGCCACGCTGAAAACCAGCCGGTCCAAGTCTTCCAAGGGCAGAGGGCGCAGCAACAGCGTATTGACTGCACTAAAGACGGCGGTGTTCGCACCGATGCTCAGCGCGAGTGCCATTACCGCGATGGCGGTGTAAGTCGGAGACTTCAGCAAAATTCGCGCACCATAGCGGAGATCTTGCCAGAGTTCTTCAAACATAAGAAGTCGGTCTTATTTTTAAGCAGCGACTTGATACGAATTCGGCCAGCATATTCATCACTCGTCTCGTAAGGCACGGGCCGGATCAATGCGTGTCGCGCGCCAGGCGGGTAAAAAACATGCAGCCAGCGCGACGACAGTCATAATCACGAATGCAGACGCGAACGCGAGAGGGTCGCGCGGGCTAACTTTATAAAGCAAGTTCTCCATCAGACGGGTAAGCAAAAGTGCCGCGACAGCGCCGATGATGAGTCCGATTGTCGTCAGCCGGAGCCCTCGCGAAAAAATTAAGCGCAATACATCTCCAGCGTCGGCACCGAGTGCGATGCGGACGCCAAACTCGCGGGTGCTTTGGGAAACGGAGTAGGACATGACGGCGTAGAGCCCGATTGCGGCGAGGAAGAGCGCCATTCCACCAAAAATCGCCAGCAACGCTACCGCCAGTCGTTGCGTGTAACTCATGCGATCGACTTGCTCCTGCAAACTGATGGTGTCCAGCGGCGCGAGATTCGGATCGAGCGCGCGGATTTCGCGGGCGAGCGCGTTCCTGATCGCGGCCGGGCTTTGGTCCGTCCGAATAATGAAGCCGTTTTGGACCAAAAAGTTCTGTCGAACCGGCACATAAAAGAATGGCGTAGGCTGCTCAACCTTGGTTCGGTACTTCGCATTTTTTGCCACGCCGACGACCTCCATCCATTTGTCTTTCACCTTAAGGCGCTGACCGACCGGGTCTTTCCCCGGCCAATATTTTGCCGCCACTGTCTCATTAACGATTGCGACGGGTGGCGCGTTTTCGTCATCGTTGCGGGTGAACTCGCGGCCGGCCACAATCGGAATTCCGATCGTCGCAAAATATCCTTCGCCAACTCGATTGTAATCCGCCGAAACCTGTTCATTGCGCGGCGGCTGATAACCTTCGATCTCCAGCGGTGCTGACGAATAATCCGCGTAGCTGAAAGGCCGAACTCCTTCCATTGTTGCCGATTGAACGCCGGGCAGTGCCCGGATCCGCTCGAGCATTTGTTCGTAAAAAACTTTGGCCCGATCGAGTTTGTAGCCGGCAGAGAAAAGATCTGACGACGATACGACGACGTTTCGTGTCGAAAATCCCGGATCGGAATTTTGCATTTGCACCAGGCTTCGGAGCAGTAATCCAGTTCCGGTGATGAGCACAAAACTCAGCGCCACTTGAACGAACACAAGCACCGAGCGCACTCGCGATCTACCACTTCCCCCAACCAGGCCGCCGCCCTCGCTCTTTAGCGCGCCCAAAAGATCGACATGGCTCGCTTGAATCGCGGGCACCAATGCGAACAACATTGTTGATCCGATGCAAACCGCCACGCTCAGAGCCAGAACACGCCAGTCGAGCTGTCCGGGATAATCAATGGTGATGCCTGGACTGCGGGTTGGAGACACCAGCACGAGAGCGTTACGACACCAATACGCGACCGTGATTCCACCGGCGACTGCGATTAGAGAAAGAAGCAGGCCTTCGGTGAAAAGTTGTTTAATCAAACGCCCGCGCCCCGCGCCGAGCGCGAGACGCATCGTCATTTCATGACGTCGAAGGAGTGAGCGCGCGAGCAGAAGATTGCTGACGTTCGCGCAGGCGATTAAAAGGACGAAAAACGCGACCGCAGTTGTGATCGCCAGCGTAGGCGACAGATTACCAACGGCGTTAAACGGTGTTTTCCAAAGCGGCAGAATTTCAAAGCCCTGTCCTCGGTTTGTTTCTGGAAAATCGTTCTCCAATCGCTGGGCGATCGCATTGAGCTCGGCCTGCGCTTGTTGGCGCGTCACGCCCGGCTTGAGAAATGCATAAGATTCAATCCAACGTGCGCCACGGTCTTCGAGTTTGTAGCCAGTCGAATCGAACGTCTCCTGCATCGACGTCGGCACCCAAAAGTTGAAGGAATATCCGATGAACGTGCCGTGAAATTTCTCCGGCGCGACGCCAATGATCGTGTGCTGAACGCCGTTAAGATATTGTGTTTTGCCGATGACTTCCGGGTCGCCCTTGTAACGGTCCTTCCAGGTTTGGTAACTGATCACTGTGACCGGATGCGCGTTTCGCCCCTCGCCTTCTTCCGATTTGAAGCCGCGTCCCATAATCGGACGCACGCCAAGGGCATCGAAATAGTTCGCCGAAACGATTCCGCCGACCGCGCGCTCCGCCCGGTCGCCAACGCTGAGCGTCGTGCCCATGATCTTATCGACAATGAACGATTCAAACAGCGTCGAATTTTTTTCGAGATCGAGAAAGTCTGGATAAGAAAGCGGGGTGCCCTGTTGCGCGCCGCGCGTTGTGCCGATGAGCGCGAACATCCGGTCCTGATGCGCCACGAGAGGGTAAGGGCGAATCAGAATTCCTTCGATCCAACTAAATACGGCGGCGTTTGTGCCGATCCCCAAAGTCAGGCAAAGGATCGCCAGGATGGAAAAGCCGGGACTGCGTCGAAGCATTCGGAATCCAAACCGAAGGTCTTGCAAAAGCGTTTGCATTTATCGCTTCGTTAGGCAGCGACCCTGTCTTCGACGACTTGGCCATCAAACAAATGCACGGTCCGATCGGCGTGTTGCGCGAAGCGTTCATCGTGCGTGACCATGCAAATCGTCGCGCCGCCGGCGTGAAGTTCCTTCAACAGCTCCATCACCGCTTCGCCATTGCGCGAATCAAGGTTGCCCGTTGGCTCGTCCGCCAGCAGAATCGCCGGCCTGCCCGCGAGAGCCCGCGCGACTGCCACGCGTTGCTGCTGGCCACCCGAGAGTTGGCTGGGCAGATGTTTTGCACGATGAGCCATGCCCACGCGTTCCAGTGCTTCCGTGACGAACGATTTGCGTTCGCTGGCACCCATGCCTCGATAAGTGAGCGGCAATTCGACGTTCTCGAACACCGTCAGATCACCGATCAAATTGAAACTTTGGAAGATAAATCCAATCTCGCGGTTCCGGATGCGCGCACGGTCTGCAAACGACAGATTCGCAACTTCGTTTCCCTTTAGCGAGTAGCTGCCATCCGAAGGAGTATCGAGAAGCCCAAGAATCGACAGTAGCGTCGTCTTCCCGCAGCCGGACGGCCCAGCGATTGAGACATACTCGCCCGGGCGAATATCGAGATGAATTCCAGAAAGCGCATGCGTCTCCACCTCGTCGGTAAGAAACACTTTGGTCACGCTGTTGAGTTGAATTAATGGAGTTGATCCGTTGTTCATATTTTGGTTTCTGAATTCAGTTCAGCCGAATGCGGTCGCGCGAATCCCATGCGCTGGTATCGGAGAGAATCACCTGATCCCCGGGTTGAAGGCCGTTTAAGATCTCAATCGTGTTGACCGAACTCTTGCCGAGTTTCACCGGCGTCCGCACAGCTTCCGAGCTGCCATTGACGATCTTGAACATTCCAACGGTATTGTTTTCCTGGCCAAATGCGGGGCGGCCGACATAAATCACATCATTAAGACGCTCCAGTTCGATCGTTCCGTCGACACTGAGGTCTGGCCGCGCGCCTTTCGGCAGCGCCTCATCGACCGCAACATCGACAGTGACAGTTCCCTGTTCGACTGCCGGATCGACGCGCGTGACGTGGCCGTTCACCGTGCCGTTCCGTGTATCGATCGCCGCTTGTTGCTTAATCTGAATATCTTTCGCCTGCGTCTCCGCAATTTTGACTTGGGCTTTCAACTTCGTTGGATCGGCGACGCGCGCGAGGTTATCGGCGACTTTCACGCGCTGTCCGATTTGCACGGGCAATTGTTGGAGCACACCCGACATCCCAGCGCGCACATGCAGCGCTTCCACCTGGTCCGCTTTTAACTTGGCAAGCTGCTTGGCTTGATCGACCGCCGCCTGCTTGGACGCCAACTGCGGATCAATGGAATCATGCGCGAAACTGAGACGCTTTTGTTCGATCTCATTCCGGTTGGCCAACTCCGCCTCTTTCACCTTCGAAGTCTTGTATTGTAGCTCGGCGATCAAGCCGTTCTTGGCTAACTGGTCGTTGGTCTCGCGCTCCATCTTCGCTTGTTCATAATCTGACTTGGCTTTTGCGGTAGTTGCCTCCTGGTCGAGCAACCCGCGCTGCAGAGTCGCGCGCAAAGTAGTTAACTCGGCTTCCGCGGCCGTCGCTTGCAGCTCGGCGTCATGAGCGGCTTGCTCAAGCTCGGGACTGCTTAGCTCCAAAATGACCGAGTCCGGTTCAACGCGTGTGCCCGGCCAGATAATTATTTTTTCCACGCGACCTTCGGTGTTGGCCGGAATCCAGCGGATGTTTTCGGGAACGAGCGTCCCAAGGCCGCGCACCTGACGCACCATCGGTCCGCGTTTTACCGTGTCTATCCAGACTGTGGAGCGATCCACGCTCGGCACTGCTGGTTTCAAGCGCGAAATGGCAATTGTGGCCAGAATCAACCCCAGCGCCGAGGCGGCAATGATAATGATGCGGCGCTTGCGCTTTTTTGCTGCAACCCCTGCGCGCGGCACATCCATCGACGAGAGAGTCGGTGTGAATCCGGCCGGTCGCACTATTGTCTCTTCTTTTGTTTGTCGCTGTGGGGTCACAGTTGAATCAAAGCTGACCGAAAGCCCGACAAAGTTCGATTACGGCATATGCTCCGCTCACCAACGGGACGGCCGCGGTGATGACCAAGATTGAGAACAAAATCGCTTCGCCGACGAAATCGCGCCGCGCCTCCTTTTGAAAGTACTGACAACTGATGTCGCGAAAAGATGGCGCCAGCGGTTTCGCGCAGTGGCTACGATAATCTTTAAGGGTGACCGAATGGTAATTGCAGTCGGTCAGGGGGAACCTCGTATGATTGCGAACTATTAAGGAGGTTGGTTTCATACTTCTTCAGATTTGCTCCGGGTATTTATTGGATTCAAAGGTTCTTTTGGTCGATAACACGTCTCGCAATGTCCGTGCCAACAAGAAAAATAAAGTCGCATAAGCCTGTCGATCAGTGATTTACGATTATCGATCGAAAAGTAACGCCGTCGTATTACTCCGTTTTCGGGACAAGGGAATCCCGTTTTCGGGACGGATATCGCAACGGCGTTGCGTTAGCGCGGGAGTCGCAGTAACGCTTCCGCGCCTTTCCGTGCGCTTCCGCAATTTGACGGCTCAGCGGCAGACCGATTCCAGAGCCGTCCGGCTTGGTCGTAAAGAACGGCACGAAGAGATTCGCCATGTTCATAATTCCCGGCCCTTCGTCTTCAACAAAGATTTCAACTGAATTATCTTTCTCGCGCCATCCCATCGCAACACTTCCGCGCGTTTCAAGCGCGGCATCAACGGCATTGTGCACTAAATTGATCAATAACTGTTCGATCTGGGCCGCGTCCGCACGAATTTTTATTTTCGCGCCGGGCACCACTTTCACATTCAATCTCGGCTCCAAACTCGCCACGCCCTGCACAAGTTCAGCAAGATCGACATCTTGTTTTTGGGGCGGCGGAAGTTTTGTCAGATGGGTATAGGCTTGTAGAAAGCGGCTGAGCGAATCGGCGCGAGATGCAATAGAGTTTAAGCCAGTGCGCGCGTCATCCTGCCAATCTGGTGGAGGCGGATCACGGCGCAGCAATGATTCAAGGCTGGCGGCAAGCGACTTGATGGGCGCAAGCGAATTATTCATTTCGTGACCGAGAACCCGCACCAGTCGCTGCCAGGCGCGACGTTCTTCTTCGCGCAACGTGCGACTGAGATCGGTTAGCACGAGCAACTCGTGCGGTAACCCCTGTTCGCGAAATGTACTCCTCCGAATGCCCCAACGGCCGGATCCTCCCGGGAAGCTGAGCGTAACCGGTTCGTCCTGGTCAGCGTTGTAACAGGCATCGAGCCCCAGTTCCTTTGCCGTTTTGCCAAGTAATTTGTCCATCGGTAGGCCGAGCAGCGTCTCACCGGCGCGATTCACGAGACGCAAACGGCGTTCTGGATCGAAAGTGAAAACCGCGACATCAATTTCGCCCATGATCGTGCGCAAAAGCGCCGTCGCTTCAAAGGCACCGAGGCGCTGGAGGCGCAACGTTTCGCCAAGCGAGTTGATTTCCAAAAGAACCTCCCCCAGCGCATTGTCTTCGCCGGCACCTCGCGCCCGGATCGAGTAATCGCCTTCGCGCA
>WNFT01004862.1_pt1 | contig 11728 bp, 5 predicted proteins | sample 5400191 | NCBI WGS metagenome assembly WNFT01 (sample SAMN13153359, study PRJNA577476) | soil metagenome | isolation source: 80 cm saprolite under Madrone tree | place: USA:California | collected 2016-06-14
CGCACCTCGGCAAGGCTCGATCCGAGAAATCCGTGGACCAGGTCGCGCATTCCCTCCGCTCCGAGACGTTCGGTGAGCGGGGTAGAGTTGACGATGTCGCAAAACAGAACGGTGACCTGCTTCATCTCGCCGGGAAGGGTGCTCACCCTCCCGGAGGTCTCGGGGTTCGGCGCGGCCGACTCCTGGAAACCTAGTGGTGCGAGACGCGCCCCGCACTGCCCGCAGAATTTGTGTTCTGGGGGAGTGGCGGCTCCGCATGACGGGCAGTTGGAACTGAGCGCCGCCCCGCACTGGCCGCAGAACTTGGCGCCGGCTGGGCAGTCCGCCCCACACCGGGAGCACTTCATTCCGGCCCTATCCGATCCCGGTCATTGCCGGCGCTTTTTCAGGCACGACCCCATAATTCGCCGGACGCGATGCGGGCGCCTTCGGCGAGGGCGGCGAGCTTGGTCCACACGACGCTCGGGTGAACCTCGCAGGAGGTCGAAAAGCTGGCGAAGCCGCAATCGGCGCCGGCGATCACGTTTTCGCGCCCGAGGACGCCGGCAAAGCGGCCGATCCGCTGTGCTATGGCCTCGGGATGCTCGACGAGGTTGGAGGCATGGGTGATGACCCCGGGGATCAGCACCTTGCCTTCCGGCAATTTGGCGGTTTCCCAGACCAGCCACTCATGCTCGTGGCGCGGATTGCCGGCTTCGAACGAATAGGCGCCGGCCTCGACGCCGAGCATGATGTCGACGATGTGCTTCAATTCCATGTCATGGACGCGCGGGCCCATGTTGATGCTGTAGCAGGTATGGTAGCGGATGCGCTCGGCCGGAATGCCGCGCAGCGCGTGGTTCAAGAGCTCGACGCTGGCGGCGGCCCATTTGCGGCACTGGGCGAGGTCGATCTCCGGGTGCATCGCCCAGTGGCTGGCGAGCTGCGGATCGTCGATCTGCAGGACAAGGCCGGCATCGACGATCGCCTGGTATTCCTCACGCAGCGCGTCGGCCAGCGCCACCCGAAACTCCTCGTCGGTCTTGTAATGCTCGTTGGTGTTCCAATTGGCGAGGTTGGTCGGCGAGACCGCCGGCATGAAGGCTTCCTCGCACGCGATCCCGGAAAGTGCCGCCTGCAAATTGTCGATGTCGTGCTGCAATGCCTGATGCCCGCGATAGGAAATCGGGCCGGTGCATACCCATTGGGTCGGCGGCGCCCGACCGGCTGCGCCCGGCATTTGCGCGGCCCATTGGTAATACTCCGGGAACGCCAAATGCTCGCGCGACCCGCTCCACCCGCTCCTGGCGCCGGCGCTCTTGCGCGGCTCGATGCCGGCGAGGCGCTCGTTGACATACGGTATGAACCCGAAACGGCCCATTTCGCCATCGGCGACGATATCGATGCCGGCCTCGGCCTGCTGCTTGACGACCTCGGTAACCGCGCCTTTGACCCGGTTGGCATAGCGACCGGCATCGAATGGCTCGCCTTGCTCCTTTGCTTGAATCATCGCCAGCAGATCGGGTGGCCGCGGCAGGCTGCCGACATGGGTGGTGAGTATCCGCCGTGTGCTCTTCTTCATCACATCCTCCCACTGCAGGAAACGTAGCGCGTATCGAGCGAGGGGTCGATGGCGGCGCGTTTTCCGGCTGATCAGGTCAGAACCGTGCGCAGCGCCGAGAGCGACGGCATAAAAAAGTAAGCCGCGGCGGTCAGAACCACAAACTGGTTCGGCATTTCGAGCGTCGTCCGCCGGTTGCCGGCGGGGTAGTTCGGGAACGGCTCGTCCATCTCGCGCGGGCCACCACCGGCCGCCTGGCCGATGATCGGGTCAAATCCCGGGGTTACCGGCGCGCCGCTCACCGGCCGCACCTTGTCGTTGACGAAATCGGGATCATTTGCGTGGCGCCACTGAATGAACTCGAACTGTCGGGCGATCGAAGTCTGGTAGCAGACGAACATCAGTCCGCGACTGTGGCGCGTCATCGTTTCGCCCGGCGCCACTTCGGGACCGAAAGGTATGCCGGCGCGGCGGATGCGGTGGGTCTGAGCCTCCGCCTCTCCGCCGGGCGCGTCGTCGCGCGAATAGACCTTGCGGATATGTGCCGCATAGGGGCATCGGCGCTGGAAGGGGTCGTCGCCGTAATCGAAATCATTGTTGCGCCTGGGGTCGCCGCCGAGCGCCGGATTATCGCGCAACGGTGTTAGCTCCAAGGGAGCACCCCCCTTCCAGCGGCCGAACATGCGGGCTCCCAACAGGTCTGGCTCCATTCCGAGCGTTGCTGCCTGCTCCGCGACAAACTTGCGGAATTCGGGCACTTTTTGCTCCAGACGCCGGAACACCATGTAGGAACCATTGCGCAACCACGGCGCGGCCATATGCCGAGGCGGCCCCGGTTTGACCGCATCGCTCGGATCCTGGCCCGGATAGCCGAACACGAACTCTCCCGGCCAGATCAGATCCTGCCCCGGAAGTCCCTGATCGGGATTCTTCGTCGGGTTGGACCGGCTGGTCAGCCCGCGAATGCCGGGCTGCGAAATGCCGTCGCGATAACCGAAATGCTCGAACCCGCGCTGCCCGCCCGGGCGCGTAGTTCCCATTTCGGAATACACTACCTTGATTGAGCTGCCGAGCAGTCGGAGCAACTCAGCCCGGTGGAAGTTCACCAGACCCTCCCGCGGGCCGGTGACGAGCAAGACCCCGTCGATCCGATCCGACCGAAACTCCTTCAGCCAGGCCGAGGCCGGAGGATCATGCAGCCTGTCGGTCGTCGCCGGGTCCTCGGCCCCTTGCTCAAAGGGCGGATCGAGGCGGGGCCGGCCGATGCCAAGCAGCTGGGTCAGGCCATCTCGGGTAAACCCTAAATTCAGTCCAAAGAATGGATCGAGTGATTCCCGACCATTTCCGCGCTGCTTAAGCAATTGTTCCCGGTAATTCGCTCGCCAAGCGCTGGTAATTCGCCGCGTGACGTGCTGCTTCAGCAGTCTCTTGAACGAACCGGCATCCACGATCTTGAAGAAGACGAAACACTCGGCGTACTTTTGCAGGCCGATCAGTAGATCCCCCTGGATCTCGTTCAGGTCCAGCCGGGGCGTGATCTGTTGCGTCACGCCGCCTCCTTTTTTCCGTGGTTATCGCGCCAACGCCGTTGTGACACGCTGGCGCGATACCAGGACATGTCCCGGAGGCCATGCCCCTCAGATTATCAGGCGCCCCGAAAAGGCTCCTCTATAGGTGTGGTTACCCGCCCATGCTGCCCTGGAAGCCGATCAGCAGATAATCATCAACGTAGTACAGAGTCCCGCTCGAGTCAGTGACCGGATATCTATACTTAATCCGGGCGGCCATCCCGACCTTCTGTGGCTGGCCCTTGAAACTCCAATCTTGCAGGTAAGGACCCTCCAACTCCAGCTCGGCGTCGCCAATCGCGTGCGGGTGCGCCCCAGTCGGATGCGTATTTCGAAGATAGATATCCATTTGCCCTGTCGATCGGGGGGGAATGGTGTCGGGTATGTTCCTGTTTGTGTAGGGGTTCAGCCTGAGGATGAGATTGCCTAAATCATCTGCCAATGCCACGGTGCTGCTCCTTTCTATGTTTCACGGGTTGATCTCGTACGATTTGTCAGCCTGAGTGTTGCGCTCGGTCCTCCGGTGCTCAGTCTGGCTTGCTCGATCCGCTCGTAACCTTAAGATCACCGCAGTGTTGCCAGTGTGAGGTAGTTCACACGGGCGACAGTGTTGCCAGTGTGAGGTAGTTCACACGGGCGACAATTTTCGCGCCGTGACCTCTGAGGATTGGACCACGGGGTGCCGATCCGGCCGGGCCGAAATCGAATGCTGATGCATCACAGCACGGCTCCGAGCGATCGGATTGGAGATCCGCGATCGAGCGCGGCCAGCCCGGCTTTTACCCGGGCGGGCTCGTCGATGGTCCCAAGTGCCTCGAAGATCTCCCCGGCCTCCCCGAGCAGTCCCCGCGCCTCAGTGAGATTGCCGTAACTTTGGGCCAATTTTGCCTGCGTGACCAGCGTCTTCGCGAGATCGTTTCGTGCATCGATGGCTTTAAAGATCCGCAGCGCATCGGTGACGTGCTGCATGGCGATCGCAGGTGATTCCCCGGCAAGGCATTCGGCCATCAGCCGGTCCGCCAAGCCTTGCAAATAGCGGTAGCCGGTAGCGCGGCTCCTCGATAGCACATCGTCGACCGCCGCGCGCGCGGCCGCAACCTCGCCCCGACCCAGGTAGCCTTCGGCGAGGCGTAAAGCCGGGGCCAACCGGACGTGGGAAAGACCAGACCGCTCGAGCCAGGCGATCGCCTCGCCGAGATCGGCGATGCCGGCATCGAACCGCCCGGCCTTGATCTGTCCGTATCCACGGAACACTTTGGCCATCGCCACATCGTAGGGGATCGGCTCGAGCGCGAGGGCTTCATCGCAGTAGCGCAGTCCGCACTCGATATCGCCTTGCTGAATATGAGCCGATCCGGTGCGATATAGGCCCACCACCTTGAGGCGCAAATCGTTCAGGGCCTCGCCGTGTGCAAGCGCGCGGCGGCAATAGGAGAGGCTCGCCTGCCAATCGCCGAGGTAAATCGCGGCCTGGGCCAAGTGCCACAGCGTCCGGCCGGCCCACCACAGATTATCCCGCGCCTCGAAGATGGCGAGGGCGCGCTCGCCGGCCTCGATCGCGGCGCGCAGCTCGCCCGCCACGACATGGGCCTGCGCCGCGCAGGAGGCGATAAAGCCGTCGAGCTCATCAGAACCGGCCGCCGACGCGATTGCTGCGGCCTTTTGGCAATGCTCGATCGCGAGTGCCGGCGGGCTGCCCGTCAAGCTGTGCAGGAACCCGATCCAGTAGTGCCAAGTGGCCCGACGGCGCGGATCGTCGGTCGCTTCGACGATGCCCCGGATGTTTTCGAGCGCTGCGATGTGCTCAGCCTGTCGCCCGAGCGCAAATTTGGTCTCCGACTGCTTGATCACGGCATCGATGCGGCGCAGGCGATCGGCTTCGGTGTCGGGCATCGCCGCAAGTCGGCCGAGTGCGCTCTCGAAATATGCCAGCGCCTCGTTGTTGGCCCAACGGCGCTGGGATTTTTCTCCCGAAGCGATCGCGTAATCGACCGCCTTTTCGGCCTCGTCGCTCCGCCCGAAGTGAAGCGCCAACAGTTCCGCGACTTCTTCTGCACGCCCGCTATAGAGCTCTTCGAGCGCGTGTCCGACCGCCGCGTGATGGGTTCGGCGATGGCGCTCGAGCAGGCTGCCATAGGCGGTTTCCTGGGTCAGGGCATGGCGAAAGGTATAGATCGCGCCCTCGCTCTCAACCCGCTCGTCGATGAATTCGAGCCGGCAGAGCTCGCGCAGCTGGTCATCGAGCGACCCCGGGCCTTGCCACAATGCCTCGAGCAGGCGGAACGGAAATTCCCGCCCGATCACCGCGGCAGTCTGAAGCACTCGTTTCGGCGCCTCGGGCAGCCGGTCGATCCTCGCCATGACGACGTCGTGGATCGTGTCCGGCACCATCAGGTCCGATCGAACTCCTACCGCCTCACCAGCGTGAAGCGTCAGTTGTTCGAGGAAGAAGGGATTGCCGTCGCCTTTGGCGACGATTTCCTCGGTCAGCAGCTCGATCAGACGATCGGGGCGCAGCACCGAGCGAACAACGTCGAGGCTGTCGTCGCGGGAGAGCGGCTGCAACGGCAGCTGACCCGCGTAGGATGTGCCGATCCACGGCGGGCGATAGCCGGGGCGATAACTCGCCAGCATCAATACCCGGGCGTTCGGAACATTTTCCGCCAGGAAGCCGAGGAACTCTTCCGAGATCTTGTCAATCCAATGCAGATCCTCCAGCACCAGGACGAGCGGCCGCTCCGAGCTCAATTTGACGGTTATCCTTCTGAATATCTCAAAAGCTATGGCTTTGGCGGATTCGGGATTGGATAGCGACGGCGACCCGCTGACATCCTTGATGCCCAACAGATCAAAAAGAACAAGGCCGTCCTGCTCCGAATCCATCCCGATGCGCGTTAGACCCGAGCTGACCTTCTCGGCGATCGCTTCACGGCTGTCGTTCTCGACGATGCCGCAATTGCTCCGCAAGATGTCGAGGATGAGCAGGTACGGAATGGCCGTGCCGTAGGAAAGGCACCGACCCTCCAGCCAGGTCACTCGCTCCGGTCCGAGTTGCTCGCGGAATTCCGCGAGGAGCCGAGATTTCCCGATGCCCGGCTCGCCGACGATGCCTACCGCTTGCCGGTGACCGTTCTCGACCTGCCGCAGAAAGTTGTGCAAGATCGTCAGATCACTGTGGCGATCGACGAAAGTCGTCGTCCGTGCGGCTGTCGATGCACGCAGTGCGGCGCGCGCTTGCGAGACCTCGAGCAAGCGAAAGGCGGAGACTGGATCGGACTTGCCTTTGAGGATGAGCGGGCCGACCGGCTCGACCTGCACGTAGCTTTGCGCCAGCCGGTAGGTCGCTTCGCTCAACAGAATGGTCGCCGGCTCGGCGGCCTGCTGAAGCCGGGCCGCGAGATTGGCGGTGTCGCCGATAATGGTGTCATCCATCGCCAGCCCGTCGGCGATCGGGCCAAACACCACTGACCCCGTATGGATGCCGATCCGCACCGGAAGATCCAGTCGATCGCCTCCATCGGCGGCGCGAGCGGCCTCCGGTCGGCTAAGCGCGCGCTGAATGGCGAGCGCCGCCAGTAGAGCGCGCTGAACGTGGTCCTCCTGCGTCAGCGGGGCGCCGAACACCGCCATGAACCCGTCGCCGAGAAACTGCGGCGCCGTGCCCCCGTAGCGATGCACCTCGGCAAGGCTCGTCTCGAGAAATGAGCTGACGAGATCGCGCATCCCCTCGGACCCCAACCGGTCGGTCAGGAGCGTGGACCCGACGATGTCGCAAAACAGCACGGTAACCTGCTTCATTTCGCCCGGAAGCACGCTCCTCGTGTGCGCCCCCCGCGGTCTGGCGGGGTTTGGGATAACGGGCGCGGGCGCCTCGATATCCGGCGAACCAGACCGGTCGAGCGGCGCCCCACACTGGCCGCAAAAGCGGTGCTCAGGCGGATTGGCGAAGCCGCACGACGGGCAAGCCGCGCCGAGAGCGGCGCCGCACTGGCCGCAGAACCTCATTCCGGCAAAATTGTCGGCGCTACACCGAGAGCACCTCATACCGGCCCCCGGCCCGCAGGTAGGCGGATTGGCGAGCCGAGATTGAGCGCGGCGAGCGCCGCTTCGACGCGCGGGAGTTCGCCATGGGTTCCGAGTGTCTGAAAGATTGCACGGGCCTCATCGAGCAGCTGCCGTGCCGTCTCGACATCGCCCGCGCCCCGCCGCAATTCCGCGCGTGTGACCATCGCTTTGGCGAGATCGTTCCGCGCGCCGACGTGTTCGAAGATCCGAATTGCGGTTTCGACACACTCCTCGGCGGAAGCAGGCGCCTCGGCCGCCAGACATTCGGCCAGCAACCGACAAGCGCGGCCCTCAAAATGGAGACTGCCTGTCGTCCGGCTGGTCGTGAGCACGTAATCGATCAAGGGCCGAGCGCTGGCGCGATCGCCTCGGCGAAGATGGCCCTCGGCAAGCCAAACTGTTCCGATGACATGAGTCCAGCGCATGTTTGCGCTCTCAAACCAGGCCAGCGCCTCGCTCAATTCAGCGATTCCGTCGTCGACCTCACCCGCCTTGATCTTCCCGTAGCCGCGGACCACGGTGGCCCACGCGGCATCGCGCGGGATTGGTGCGAGCGCCAGCGCCTCGTTGCAGCATTCCAATCCGCGCTCGACGTCGCCTTGCTGAATATGGGCCGTTCCCAACCGGGTCCAGCCAACCGCCTTGAGCCGGAGATCCTGGAGGGCGTTGCCGTGCTCGAGGCCACGCCTACAATAGTTCACGCTCGCTTCCCAATCGCCGAGATAATTAGCGGCTCCGGTCAGATGCCAGAGCGTCCGGCCGGCCCACCAGCGATTGCCGCGCGACTCAAAGCTCGAGAGGGCGCGTTCGCCTGCCTCTATCGCTTCGCGCAATCTCCCGGCGACTGCATAAACCTGGGCCAAGCAGGAATCGGCAATCGCATTGATTTCGTCCAGGCCGAAAGCCGACGCGATCTTCGCTGCCTCGCGGCAATACTCGATCGCCACATCGGGCCGCCCTCCCGACGTGGCATGCAAGAACCCGGTCCAATAATACCAAGCCGCCCGGCGCGGCGGGTCGCCGTTTTCGTCGACGATGCCGCGAATTTCCTCAAGAGAGCGGATGTGTTCGTCATAGCGTCCGAGTGCGTAGTTGACCTCGGCTTGGTAGAGTATGGCGTCGATGCGGCGCAGCCGGTTCGGCTCCGTGTCGGGCATGCCATCCAGGCGGCGAAGCGCGTCGCTGAAATACGCCAGTGCATCGCTGTTGGCCCAGCGGCGTTGCGATTTCTGTGCGGCCGTTATTGCATAATCGACCGCCTTTTCGGCCTCGTCGCTCCGGCCGAAGTGAAGCGCCAACAATTCTGCGACTTCTTCTGCACGGCCTCCATAAAGCTCTTCGAGCGCCTGTCCGACCGCGGCATGATGGGTTCGGCGATGGCGCTCGAGCAGGCTGCCATAGGCGGTTTCCTGGGTCAGGGCATGGCGAAAGGTATAGACCGCCCCCTCGGTCTCGACCCGCTCGTAGATGAATTCGAGACGGCAGAGCTCGCGCAGCTGCTCGTCGAGCGGTCCCGGGCCATGCCACAGTGCCTCGAGCAGGCGTGACGGGAACTCCCGCCCGATGACGGCGGCGGTCTGGAGGGCTCGTTTCGTCGCCTCGGGCAGCCGGTCGATCCTCGCCATGACGACGTCGTGGATCGTGTTCGGCACCATCAGGTCCGACCGCACCCCTACCGCCTCGCCAGCGTGAAGCGTCAGTTGTTCGAGGAAGAAGGGATTGCCCTCGCCCTTGGCGACGATTTCCTCGGTCAGCAGCGCGATCAGACGTTCCGGGCGAAGCACCGAGCGGATGACGTGGATGCTGTCGCCGCGCGAAAGCGGCTGCAACGGAATCTGCCCGGCATAGGATTTGTCGACCCAGGGCGGGCGATACCCGGGGCGATAACTGGCCAGCATCAATACCCGCGCGTTCGGGACGTTTTCTGCCAGAAAGCCGAGCAACTCCTCCGATATCTTGTCAATCCAATGCAGATCCTCCAGCACCAGGACAAGCGGCCGTTCCAAGGTCAACTTAACGGTCAGCTTTCTGAATACCTCAAAAGTTGTGGCTTTGACGGCTTCGGGATTGGCTAGCAAAGCCGACCCGCTGAGATCCCCGATACCCAGCAGATGGAAAAGAACAGGCCCGTCTTGCTCCGGGTCGATCCCGGCCCGTATCAGACTCGATCCGACCTTCTCGGCGATGGCTTCCCGGCTATCGTTATCGACGATGCCGCAATTGCTCCTTAAGATGTCGAGGATCAGCAGGTACGGAATGGCCGTGCCGTAGGAGAGGCAGCGCCCCTCCAGCCAGGTCACTCGCTCGGCTCCGAGCTGCCGGCGGAATTCGGCGAGGAGCCGGGACTTGCCGATGCCCGGGTCACCGACGATGCCTAGCGCTTGCCGGTGCCCGTTTTCGACCTGCCTCAGAAAGTTGTGCAAGATCGTCAGGTCGGTTTGGCGATTAACGAAAGCCGTCGTGCGGGCCGCTGTTGAAGCGCGCACTGCGGCGCGTGTTTGCGAGACCTCGAGCAAGCGAAAGGCCCTGACCGGATCGGGTTTGCCTTTGAGGATGAGCGGGCCGACTGGTTCGACCTGCACATAGCTTTGGGCCAGCCGGTAGGTCGTTTCGCTCAACAGAATAGTCCCCGGCTCGGCTGCCTGTTGAAGCCGGGCGGCGAGATTGGCGGTGTCGCCTATAACCGTGTCAGCCATCGGCAGCCCGGCGATTGGGCCGAACACCACTGACCCCGTATGGATGCCGATCCGCACCGGCAGATCCAATTTATCCGTTCCTTCGGCAGCGAGGGGATCCGCCGCCCCGTTCAGCGCGCGCTGAACGCCGAGCGCGGCCAGTAGAGCGCGCTGAACGTGGTCCTCCTGCGTCACCGGGGCGCCGAACACCGCCATGAACCCGTCGCCGAGAAACTGCGGCGCCGTGCCCCCGTAGCGATGCACCTCGGCGAGGCTCGTCTCGAGAAACGAGCTGACGAGATCGCGCATCCCCTCGGATCCGAGCCGGTCGGTCAGGAGCGTGGACCCGACGATGTCGCAAAACAGCACGGTAACCTGCTTCATTTCGCCCGGGGGCGGGCCTCGGACGCGCGGAACCCACACCAGGGCGGGCTCGGGCGCAACAGATTTGGGCGCAATGTCCTGCGGACCGGATCCATCGAGAGAGGCGCCGCACTGGCCGCAGAACCGGTGTTCGGGAGGATTATCGGCGCCGCATGACGGACAGGCGAGACCGAGCGGCGCACCGCAGTGCCCGCAAAACTTCATGCCCGGAAGGTTCTCCGCGCGGCACCGGGAGCATCTCATACCGTAGCTCTACAGGCTAACGCCGGGGGATGATCCGCGGACGCGAATATTGGCCGGAAGGTAAACGTACAGGGGACCACTCACAGGTTCAAGTTGTCTAGTAGGCCCGACAGGCGATCTGGCGGCGGCCCATAAAGCCGTCCGGCGTTAAGAATTTCTTCTCCTGTGTGACCGACCTCACATTGCGGCGCCGCGGCCGGTGATATCTCACCCTGCCATCAAACCGTTTCGCCATCTCGGGGAGTTCGCTGTGAGCACCCATAAGCCGATCTTTGTGCGCTGGGCCGAGGAGGCTGAAGCCAAGCAGGTATGCCTATGGGCCGGGATCGAGCGCGACGCGGCGCACACGAGCAGCCATGGTCTCCTGCCGCGCTGTTGGCGGGCTTGGGTTTCGTTGCTTCGCCGATTACGCAGTTTGCTGCAGCCGGCGGGCGCGAATTGTCCGAGACGATGAGCAGCGTTAACGCTTATCATAAGGGCGCAATTGACGAGCAGCGACCGCGACGGTCATGGTACCGTTAGGCGCGAGCTGCTGCACTCGTTACGCGAGCGGCAGTAACGAACGCTCAGCTCGCCTTCGAGTGGCTGCTCGTGGAGGGGCACGTGATGGCCGGTCCGACATACGAGGAAAAGAGGCAGATATTCGAGCGCAATTTCCTGCTGGGGAAATTGAGCCCTGACGAGATCGACACGCTACTGCACTATGCGCGAGTAGAGCGTTACCCCGCCGGTGAGGAGATCTATGCGAAGGGGTCTCTTGGACAGAGCATGATGGCTGTGTTGCGCGGGACCGCCAAAATGACCTCGGTTTCCTCTGAGGGAAAGGAAATCGTTCTTAACATTATGCAGCCCGGCGAAATTTTCGGTGAAATAGCATTGTTGGATGGTGGAGAGCGATCGGCAGACGCGGTCGCGATGACCGACTGCGAGATCTTGGTGTTACACCGCCGAGATTTCATGCCTATCCTCGAAAAGCGCGCAGACATTTGCCTGATCCTGTTGAGGATTCTGTGCCAGCGGCTGCGGCAGACCAGCGAGCAAGTCGAGGACGTGCTGTTTCGGCATCTCGAGTCGCGGGTTGCCAAAGCGTTGCTGCACCTCGCCGAGAGCGCAGGCCTGCACGCGGTTTCGGGTTCACCGGTCGAGCTTCACGTCTCCCAGCGAGAGCTCGGCACCATCGCGGGCGGCAGCCGCGAAAGCGTCAACAAGATTCTGCAGAGCTGGCACAGGGCAGGCTGGATCGAGCTCGGCAA
>WNFT01009154.1_pt1 | contig 11725 bp, 9 predicted proteins | sample 5400191 | NCBI WGS metagenome assembly WNFT01 (sample SAMN13153359, study PRJNA577476) | soil metagenome | isolation source: 80 cm saprolite under Madrone tree | place: USA:California | collected 2016-06-14
TGCGCAGTTCCCATAAAAGCCCCAGCGAGGGCGTCTTTCGATACCGGCATCAAATTAACGGCGCGCTCGGCATAGTTCATGGCCGATTCGGGGTCGCCGAGGCCGCAATATACTAATGCAAGAGAGTAGTAGAAATCGGCGTTGTTCGGCTGATTTTTCAGCATGGCCAGCAGTTCATCGCGGGCCTGAATGTAATTGGTCTTAGCGCCACTCGCGTCGCCGGACAGCCGTCGCAGATCAGCGAGATTACGATTCAAAACGCTGGACGTGAAGCCCGCCGATTCACTCGCCTGCTCAAGCTGAAGCAGCCCCTGGAGCTGGCTGATAGCTCCGGCATAGTTACGCCGAAACCGAGCCTGATCAGTGATCGCGATGATTGCGGGCAAGTCTGCCGGTCGCGGATGCAGGCCATTGAGCAAGGCAACTGCCTGATCCAATTCGCCAAGCTGCAGATAGACGAGGGCCTTGTTGGCGATGAGGCCGACATCATCTGGCCAGATGTTCAGCGCGTCATCAATGGCACGCAAAGCCGCGGGGAAATCCCGTGTAAAGACGCGCACTTGTACCGCGTCTTGCCGCACGGCTGGCGACAGCGGATCGAGCACGATGGCCCGATCCAGATAAGTCTTGCTCTGATCCCAGTGGCCCTGGCGTCGGAGGATAAGCCCGAGTGCTTCCAGAATTTCGGAATCGTTAGGCCACTTGCCAAGCAACTGCTCGAAGCGGCGTCTTGCAGCGTTGTAATCGCGCTCTACCCAGTATTGATAATACCCTTGCGCGAGCTGCACTTCGGCCAGGTCTGGCTGCAGGCGAAGCGCGGTATCGAGCGCCGAGCGTGTGGCACCGCGGCGGGCCTCCGTCACGTCATATCCGCTGAAAAACTGTAATGCATCGACCCGCACCAACAGCGCCCAAGCGGTTGCAAAGCCGGGATCGAGCAGGACCGCTTGCTCCAAGAATTGCTGGGCGCTCCGGTAGCCCTCCGGAGAGGCACCTTTGCGGTAGAGCGCCACCCCGCGGAGGTAAGCGGCGTAAGCCTCCGGGTTGTTCGTCGCCTTGGCCGTTATGGCCTGCTTCTCGTTGCCCGTGACCTTTGCATTCAGGGCCTCGGCGATTGCGGTGGCGACTTCGCCTTCGACCCCGAAGATGTCGTCCAGCTTGCGGTTGTAACTTTCCGCCCACAGATGTTCGTCGGTCGCGGCGCGGATCAGCTGCACATTGATGTGCACCGCGTTACCGGCTTTCTGCACGCTGCCTTCAAGGATGTTTGCGGCCCCGAGCTGCCTTCCAATCTCGGAAAGATTACCAGGCTTGCTCTGATATTGCTGAGTGGAAGTCCGGGAGATTACCTTCAATGCGCCGATCTTTGCCAGCCGCACTAGGATTTCATCTTGAATGCCAGATGCGAAGAAGGCGTTGTCCGGGTCGCGACTAAGGTTATCGAATGGGAGCACCGCAATCGATTTTTCCGGCGTGGTTAGCGTCGATCGCACGCGATACCGGGAAAACATTGAGTTGCCAGCGACGATTGCTGCGAGCGTGAGCAATGCTGCCGTCACTGCCGCCCAGCGCAGACGCGTGCGGCGTTTCTGCACGGTCTCGAATCTGCGCGGCAGCTTCGGATTGCCTACTTGATCGTCATAGAGGTTCACGACCGAGAGGCGCACACCATGCTTCATTTCGCATTCACCGAGATCGTGCAGGAGCGGTCGCCACTGTTCGTATTCTTCGAGATCTTCGGCGACGTGCTTCGACAGCAGAATGTGCCCGGCGTCCCCGCAATCCATCACCCGCTGCGCCATGTTAAGGCCAGCACCGGCGAGATTGGCGTGACCATTCACATCTATCACCCCGCTCACAGGACCGCTGTGCACGCCCATCCGAAGCCGCAGGCGTGGATGCTCTTTAAGAGCGCGACTGATTTCGATCGCGCACTGTGCCGGCGCTTCCGGACTGGTGTAAAAGACCAGCGCCATGCCGTCGCCGGTTGGAATTTTAATTAAACGACTCGCGGCTTCGGCCTCCTGAAACTGCTTTGAGACACGAACTACCTCATTTAACTCAGCGACAGCGGCGCGTTGCTCGTTAATCGAAAGCTTCGAATAACCGACAATGTCGATGAACAGGACATGTGCGATCTCCAGCTGAATTTCTTTCTTAATCTCAGCGGGCATCCCGTGAAGGTACAGTGAAAACGAAGCAATTGATAATTCCGCTTCCCGCCCGACCGTCGAGAACAAAGCTCGACGTTGTCGAATATCTCGCCCAGACCCGAACTAATCAGCAGTGATTCGCCGCGTTCGGGCCGATATGTTCGCTAGACCCACACGTTTTTCTAAAAATTTTTCTCTCGCCTCCATGTCGACGCCACCGGCATCTGCACTCGGCCTCATGCGAGGCGTAGGGCTCCCCCTTCGATTTAGGAAACATTTCCTGCGCGGGCGCGTGAACGGCAAAGCCGTCGCGCGAAAGGGCATGACCGAAATAATTCGCCTCAAATTTCTGCGCTGGTGGGATGCGCTCCTGCTACAATTGTTTCTCGCAATCGGCACCCGAATGTTCGGCTGTATTGCGATCTCGCACCGAGGAGACGGAAAGGAAATCAGAGCGATCCATTTCGCGATTAATCAACGAGAGTTCAACATCAGCATTCGTAACTTCGTCGAGCGCCTCGAATCGGTCGTATTTCGGTAGGGCGTTAAATGTTCCGTTTTTTGGGATTTCAGGACAGATTTCGGACACATCGGACATGCCGAATACCTATGAGAATTGTCCGAAATCGATGTCCGGTTGACGACATATCCCGGACACGCGTTTCTCTTCGATAATTTGTTCCCGGACACGTGACGCAAGGATGCCGGACAGCGTGGGGACAGGGCCGTCGGGGCTGCCCAGTCACCGCCCACGCAAAATATAGAGATACCCCTGATAAGCGGCCAAGAAGTGGCCAAGCGAAGTTTTGGAGCCATCGGCCAATCGTTGATTTACGAGGGAGCCGGCAGTCGGATTCGAACCGACGACCTGCTGATTACAAATATTACAAATCAGCTGCTCTACCAACTGAGCTATGCCGGCAAAAATGCGCCGGAAACTAGCGCAACCTTTGGCGTCTAACAACCGGCGGAATGCCTGCGCTTTAAGCTAAGGCGCGCCCGCGTTTTTCACCAGGATCGCCCCAAGAAACTGCTCCGGCGCCGACGAATTCGGTTCGGCCCGTACAATCTGTGCGGTCGTTGCCGATTGTTTAATCAGCCATGTGTCTGGATAAAAATTTTGCTCCAGGTAGGACAAGGTCCAGTCGGTAAAGTATTGGTCGCTACCTGGATTGAAAAAGAGATCGTTCGGAACATAAACCGCCGCAGCCGGCGTAGCGCGTTGGATTTCATCGGCCGCGGCAATCTGTTTCTCGCGCGCGTTTCGGTAGGGCCCGTAAAGGGGAAAGAGAAAAATGTAGCGCGTGGCCGAAACACGTTGCGCGTAGAAGAGCAATTCAGGCTCAGCCCCAAACACGAAGACGCGCTGTTCGGATGATGTGACTTGGGCGATGCGGGCCGCGAACTCCGGCATTTCGGCGAAGAAATTTCCCGGATAAATCGCTCTGACCGCGTCCGCGGGCGTGTAGCTAAACCAAAACGGCCAAAGGGTTTTGAGCGGAAGAAGGGCAAGGAGCAGACTGAACAGCGCTCCCGGAATCCACGAACCTCTCCAGGGCCGAAACTCGCTCAGCCATTGCGCACCGAAAACGGCGATCAATGCAAGCGGCGGCAGCAGCTGCTGGAAATAATGCGGGAAAAAATAACCGCTCGCGCTCACGCCGACCATGCTCGTAAACAGCCAGCCCGCGAGAAATGCGAGCCATTTTCCCTTGCCGGCGACAATTAACGCGATCAAACCGGCGGCAGAGAAAATCCAAGCCAGCACTTCTGTTCGCGCGAGCCTCGTCAACGTCTCCGAACAAAACTGGAGCCGGTCCGACCAAGTCATCGCGCCAATGTATTCCAAATTATGGGTGAACACGTTGCCGACCAGCCCGCTCAGTCCATGGCGCGTCCAGAAATAAAGGCCAATGATTGCCGCGATCGCGAACAGTCCACCAGTCGACCAAAAGGCGAATGCGAGTGAATTACGCCGTCGTTTTTCCGCTGTGGCGAAAATCGGATAAAGGGCGATCAACAGAAACCAATTCAGCGCTGCGACTTGCTTGAACGCGATCGCCATTCCAGTCAGCGCGCCGCAGACGATCATGAGCAAAACGTTGCGGGGATTGTCGGCTGCTTTTAAGAAAGCGATTTGAGACAAAATCAGCGGAAGTAACATGAAAACTTCGGTATTGGCTGCGGTCCCCTGCGCGAATGGGTCCGCGGAAAGCAGCGTGAACAGCGCGGCCGCGACCAACGCCCAGAATCGGTCCATGAATCGCAGCGCGAGAAAAAATAGCGCGCAACTCGAAGCTGCCGAAAATAACAGAGCCGCGAGGTGGACTGCCCGAATCGGATCGAGCGGCAAAGCCAGCGCCGCGCGGTATGTCCAAAAAACTGCGGGCGGCTTTTGATCGACCCAATCGCGATATGGCAGTTCGTTATGACCCAGCCGCCATGCGATGTAGGCGTATTCGCCTTCATCTCGCTCAAGCGGAATGCCGAGTAGCGGAATTCTCACCGCCGCCGCGATTAAAATTAGACCGGCAACGACGAGAATTGTTTGTCTTGCAGACGGACGCCGTCGCAAGCCGGTTGCGCTTTCGATCACCTCGAGCGCGACGTCACACTGAGCGGCTCGGCCGTTTCCAGATTCTTGATGACCGTGCTGAGGTAGACGGACTGTGGATAAAAAGCCTTATATTTCGTGATTTCGGCGCGGTTCAAGACTTTGAAGCCGTAGCGCTCGAACATTTGTTCGCCGCGCCGGCTTTCGAAGGTCACGATCTGTCCGTAAACGCGCTTTTCGCCGCAGCGATACAGGTAACTGAGGTACGCACTCATCAGGGCACGCGTGGTCGACATTTTTCGCGCGTCGGGAAGAAGATTGATGTGAAAATGTGGAACGCGCCGTGGCGCGGCCGGCACTTCGCGCGGGCCGTGAACCAGCACCCACCGGACAAAACGACGCGAGCTGGTGTTATAAAGAAAGTAGCGAGTGAGCGCTTTCACGAAGAGCGAAACGTTTTGCCAGAATGAATAGAGCTGATTCTTAATTGGCTTGCGGGATCCAAGCAGATAACCGCGGATCTGGCCGTCGATCTCGACCACGAAGGACGATTCCGGTTCCCAATCTGTGTAATAAGTAGTGAGAAAGTCCGCGAACAATTGTCGATCTTCGTAAACGGGATCGATTGGCATTCCGAGAAATCCGGTCTGACAGCAGAGCTTCCGAACAGCGTCGCGGTCCGTTTTCCGATAACTGCGGATAGTAAATAGCTTCTCGGCGCTCATGCGGTGGGGTTTCCTTTGTAGTTTGCACAGACCTCGCGGTAAATGCAAAAAAGCCGCTCGAAGACCCGCGGCCAGGCATGCAACTGCGCGGCGCGCTCAGCCGCCTCTTTTGCCAAGCGCGATAACTTCTTTTTGCTCATCTGTTCGATCGCTTCCGCGAGCGCTTCGGCGGTGTTTTCATGCGCCCAATCTCTTTGGTCATGAAAAATGAGGTCGTCCATGGCACTGCCGCGAATGCCGGCCACCGGCGTTCCGCAGGCCTGACTTTCCAGCGCAACCAACCCAAATGTTTCCTGGACACCCGGATGAACAAAAAGATCAGCCGCGCGATAATACTGAGCGAGCTCGCGCGGCTCAGCACAATATCGGATCCAGGAAACATTTTTGCATCGTGCTTGCAGTTTACGGAGCTGATTTCGTTGCGAGCCATCGCCAATCGCGAGCAAATGAAACTCGTTCGGTCGGCGCCGCTGCAAAACCTCGAAGGCACGAAATAATTTAGCGGTGTTCTTTTCCTTTGCCAGACGACCAACGTAGAGGAGAAGTTTTCGATTTGAATCAACCCCGAGCGATTCTCGCGCCACTTCCCCATTGGATTTGTCCGGATGAAAGGTCTCGATTTTAACGCCCAGGCTGAGGACGCGAACGTTCCGCACGCCCCAGTCCCGGAGAACCCGCGCCAGCCGCTCTGAAGCGACCAGCGTCGCCGCATATTGATTGTAAAGTTTGCGCACGTAAGCGCGGGAAAGTTTCATCACCCGTCGGGTAGCGGTCTTGCCGAGCAGCTTTGCGCTACTCCGCAAATAGGCTTCGGGAAAATGTGAGTGGTAAAAGCCGATCACTGGAATTCTTAACGCGCGACCGGCTTTGACCGCTTTCCACCCAAGTTGATAAGGATCGCCTGACTCAATGATGTCCGGCCTCTCGCGATCCAGAATTTCTTCGACCGCCCGAAGATTCAGCAGCGCGCGATACTTCGCCGCGCGTGAGACTAGCGGCGATCGGATCGTGTAAATGCGCGAACGCTCATTTACTTGCACATCGCTTTTTGGGCCCGGGACAACCAACACGTGTTTGTCACTGGCTGTGCAGTTCTGAACGTAATCGATCTTTTCGTGGAGATAACGTTTCACTCCGCCGCTCACCGGCGAATAAAACTGGGTCAAATCACAAATCTTCACGAGCTATCGAGACAGGATTAACAGGATTGATTGGATTGTTGAGACTAAAGCCGCGAAGCACTCGCAACCATCCTGTTAATCTTGTAAATCCTGTCTAGTTGCGAAATCGCTGACTTATTTTTCCAGGTGGCCCAGATATTTCTCCGCTTCCATCGCCGCGGCGCAGCCGGACCCGGCCGCCGTCACCGCTTGCTTGTAAACGCGATCGGCTACATCGCCGGCGATGAAAACGCCGGGATGCTTACTTTCGGCCATGTGTCGCGCGATCAGGTAACCGTCGGGATCGGTTTCAAGTTTTCCCTGATAAGCTTTCGTATTTGGATCGTGCCCGATGGCAACGAAGACGCATGCGACCGGCAGCTCGCGTTCTTCGTTCGTCTGGACGTTGCGCAAACGAACAGCGCGCATCTCGCCTTTTTCGTCGGGGATATATTTGGTCACAACCGTGTTCCAGATTGGCTCGATCTTTTTGTTCGCGAGCACGCGATCGGCCATGATTTTGGACGCGCGCAGCTTATCACGGCGGTGAATCAAATAAACCTTTGAGGCGAACCTCGTCAGGAACAGCGATTCTTCCGCTGCGGAATCGCCGCCACCGATCACGCAGACCGGCACGTTTTTGTAGAACGCGCCGTCGCACGTCGCGCAACTGGTCAGGCCGTGGCCGACCAATTTCTCCTCGTTCTCAAGTTGCAGCCAGCGCGCCGACGCCCCGCTGGCAATGATCAGCGCCTGGGTCTCGATCCATTCGTCGTCGGCTTTGACCCGAATGTGATTGTTGCGCGGCTCGAAATCCGTGACTTCGGCGTAGGAAAATCGGGTGCCGAAGTTCTCCGCTTGTTTGTGCATGTTCAGAATGAGCTGCGGTCCGTCGATCCCTTCCGGAAAGCCCGGAAAATTTTCCACCAGCGTGGTGGTGGAAAGCTGGCCGCCTGGTTGGCGGCCTTCCAAAACGAGCGGATTCAGATTCGCTCGCGCGGCATAAATGGCGGCCGTCAGTCCGGCGCAGCCGCTACCAATGATGATCACCTTTTCCACATATCAATCTAGCATGCCGCGCAAGTCAGCAAAGGTGCCAGGGGGGTGGATCGGCCGCTCCGCGGGCGATGTTATTTTGGCGCCAAGGGCGCGGTATTTCTTAACAGCGAGCTCGCCACAGGACGAGTCCGTCCGCCTGGCGGACAAGGGACTGCTCGATCCACCTTTGAACGCAATCGCTGCCCCACGTAATCTGCGCGATGCCGGAGCTGGCCGAAGTCGAATGGTTTCGCAAACAGTGGGACGTCGGGCACGGCGCGGAGATTGTCGATCTTGGCTTGCACGCGCGGAACCGCGTCTTTCGCGGGAGCGACGCGCGCGAGCTTCAGCGGAGCCTGATCGGCGCGAAACTTCTCAGCTCGCACGGGCGCGGAAAACGGATGCTCTTCAAATTTTCCGAGGATAATTGGCTCGGCATTCATCTCGGCATGACCGGAAAAATCCGGGTCGAGTCGGCTAATTATCGACCGGCCAAACACGATCATCTCGTTCTGTTTCAACGCGCTCGCGCGCTTGTTTTCACCGACTCGCGCCAATTCGGTCGGGTGCGGTTTTATCATGGGTCTGACGAACCCGTTTGGTGGAAAAGCGACGCTCCCGAAATCATTTCGCGCGAGTTCGACCAGACATTTGTCGACCAATTCCTGGATCGACATCGGAAAGCGCCAATCAAAGCGGTTCTCCTGATGCAGAATGGTTTCCCTGGTATCGGCAACTGGATGGCGGACGAAATTCTCTGGCGCGCAAAAGCTTTGCCGTCGAAGAGGACGGGAAGATTAACGGCGCGAGAACGCGCCGCGATTTTCCGCGCGACCAAGTTTGTCGTTCGAAGATCCTTGCAAACGCTCGGCAAAGATTTCTCCGATCCGCCGCGCAACTGGCTGATCCATCAAAAATGGAAACGCGACGGGGTCTGCCCGATTCACCGCACACCTTTGCGCCACGCTACCGTCGCCGGCCGCACCACAGCCTGGTGCCCGAGATGTCAAAGATAGGAGCCTTTACGCCGTTACGTGGACGGCGATTTTGTGGAACCCGGTGACGCCGGAGAACGGGCCGCGGTCTTCTTCCCACTCCTGGACTGCGCCTTCGCCGTCAGTCGCGCGGACAACGAGGGTGTAATCGTCCGGACCATCGGGCCGCCATTGGTAGGTCCAGAGCGCCCAGGTTAATTTTGTGCCAGCGTAATGAATGCTGGCGTCGGTCCAGGTTTCGCCGTCGTCGTCGCTGATTTCCACGCGCGAAATTCCACGATCGCCGCCAAAGGCAATGCCTTTGACTTCGATCGGTCCACTTAATTGGCCTAACGAGAAACGCGATTCGTGATCAGGCGCGTCGATTCTCGATCTTGTCGGTGTCATGAAATCGGGCCCCCAGCCTTGCGTCTCGTAAAAGCCTTTTGCGTTGTCCCCGGTGAGCTCGATGCGGGTCAGCCATTTCACATGTTTTTCGCCGAAGTACCCCGGCACAATCGCCCGTAACGGATAACCATGGCGATGCGGCAAGTCGACACCGTTCATCGCCCAAGCGAGGATCGTCGCCGGATCGAGCGCTTTTTCGAGCGGAATGGTGTCGGTGTAATTGTCCACGCCAAACAAGCGAACACGTCGCGCATCGGCCATCGGTCCGGCGGGATCGATCAGGTCGCGCAGGGTGATGCCTTTCCAAACCGCGTTGCTGATCAAACCGGCGTCGAGTCCATTGCTAATGCACATCAGCGTGGTCTCCTGCTCGACCTGATTGAATCCTTTCAGATCCTGAAAGCGATACGTGGTCGGATTTTGGACGAGCCCGTTCACTTCCAAATGCCAGAGGTCGACGTTCACGCGCGGATCGATCACATTCTTGGTCACGCAATAGAATAAATCGTTAGGCGTGATCGGTTGGACGATGCGGCCTTTGTATTGCGTTCCGTCGTAACTGAACGTGGCGATGCGATAAAGTCTCCTTAACAGCCCGACGCCGCCGCCGGCAATCAGTACGCCGAGTCCGCCCAGGATTAACGCGCGCCGTCCAATTGCAGGCGTAAACTCGCCGCCTTCGGCCCCAGCGTCCGGTCGCGTGAGAAAGTGAAAGCTCGCTACGAGCGTCCGCTCAAAAACCAAAACGCTGAGCGCGAACCCGATCAGCGTAACCGCGCCCCCAGAGGCAATCGGTAACCCGATATAGCTCGTGCCCAGCACCGGCCACAACGCGATCGCGATCGCGGCTATCGGCAGCACAACGAAGATCGACATCGTCCAGGCCGTAACGCGGCGTTGCGGATTGCGTCGCATCAAGAGGCTGAAAGTCGCGCCGGCGAGGGCGCTGACGAACAACTGACCGGCCATGGTCGATCCAACGCCGAGTTGCTTGAGATGATTGTAGCCGCCGACGCGGCCCATGATCGAGAGGAACGGACCCGGCTTTATAAAGACCGAAAGCCGGTCGCCGATGATCGCGAGCGGCGTGGCGACACCAAAACAGGCGAGCACCAACATCACGACGGTCATGGCGATTCCAGCAATAAGTCCCGCCAGCAATCCGGCGGAGAACGCCTTTGATCGGCTCATTGTCGCCACAGATTAACACGGATGAAACACAGATCGAAAGAAGAGTCTTTTTGCGGAATCGGTGTCAATCTGTGTTCATCCGTGGCTTTTTCTCGGTAGCGATGCGCGCAAATGTCGCAAGGATTCGTGCGCCCGCGGCGAACGTTCCGCGCAATGTGCCGGAAACTTTGGAGACGCCACCAGTGCGTCGTCGATGATTGACCGGGACTTCGAGAATTCGCAGCCCGAGTCGGGCGGCTTTCATCTGCATTTCCAAATTCCAGCCGTAAGTTTCTTCTTTCATCGATAATTTCTCGAGCGCATCGCGTCCGATCGCGCGAAATGGGCACATGTCGGTGTAGCGGACGCCGTACAAGACCGACATCAGCCAGCCGGCCAGTCGGCCGGCGAAGATTTGCTGAAAATTCATGCTGCCGGGTTCGCGTTGACCGCGCGTGCGCGAACCGATCACGAAATCATGCGTGCCGGCCGTAATTGGATCGACAAGTTGATTCATGAATTCGGGGCAATCGCTGCCATCGCCATCGAGAAATACGACGACCTCGCATTCAGGCTTCAGCGCACGTATTCCAGCGAGGCAGGCGCGTCCGTAACCATGTCGCGGTTCGCTCACGACTTTTGCGCGAGCTCCCCGCGCGCGTTCAGCCGTTCGATCCGTGCTGCCGTTATCCACGACGACGATTTCGCCCGGAATATTGGTCTCGAAACATTCGCGGACGACGCCAGGGATCGGTTCTTCCTCGTTCAGCGCCGGAATGATTACGGAAACGCTGGTCATCGCAAAACGATGTGTGCGGCCGTGAAATATAAAACGAGCGCGCAAATATCGGCGAGCGCGAGCGTGATCGGGCCGGCAGCAATTTTTGGGTCGAGCTTGAGCCGATGCAAGAGTGACGGAACGCCAAGACCGAAGAGACAAGCCGTCACGAGGGAAAGGGCGATACTTCCGCCAATGGCGCCGGCGCTGCGCAAATCGCTACGCCAAAACCACACGATCGCAGCAACAACACTGCCGCAGGACAATCCGAGCAGAATTGCCGTCATCAATTCGCGACGGAGCGCAGTTGCAAACCAGCTCCATGTCACCGGCGCCGACCGCAACATCTGAATGGTCACGCTCATCGATTGTGCGCTGACGCTCTCGTTGAGGCCGAGCACCATTGTGAGAAAGAACGCGACCACCAGACTGCGGGCGAGAGTTGCTTCAAACGCGCCGGCCAGGACCGCGCAGATTGTGCCGGCGGCCACGGTTACCAGCAGCCATGGAAAACGAAATCGGAAAACCCGCCAGGGCGAGGCGCCGCGGATTTGTTCAAGATGAAATCCGAGGACTTCAAACACATCATCGCGAATCGGCGTGGCCGGGCGGGTTTGCTCTTCGCCCTCGCCCAAGATTTCCTCGGCAAACAGACTGACGTCGATTACGCCGACAATGCGACGTTGTTCGTCAATCACTGGGAAGGCGAAAAATTTGTAGAGCACGAAAAACTCGCAGGCATCGAGCACGGATGCAGTCGCGGGA
>WNFT01014685.1_pt1 | contig 11724 bp, 7 predicted proteins | sample 5400191 | NCBI WGS metagenome assembly WNFT01 (sample SAMN13153359, study PRJNA577476) | soil metagenome | isolation source: 80 cm saprolite under Madrone tree | place: USA:California | collected 2016-06-14
TGGCTCGCCACCCGCGTCCTGCCCGTGCATCCGATGTCGCGCCACGACGGGCCGCTCTCCGTGCGGCGCGCCTACGCGCCCGCCGAGCTGGGTGACCTCTTCGGCGCCGCCGGCGTCACGCGGACCACGGTGACGCGCTACCCGTGGCTCGGGCGGCTCGTGGTGGAGGCGACGTCGCCCCACGGGGGGCATCCATGACGCGCGCGGCCGACGTCATCGTCGTCGGCGCCGGTCCCGCCGGCGCGGCCACGGCCATCCTGCTCGCCGAGCACGGGCTCGCGGTGACCGTGCTCGAGCGCGTGCGGCGTTCACGGCCCAAGATCTGCGGCGAGTACCTGAGCCCCGAGGCCGGGCGCGTGCTGGACCGGCTCGGCGCGCTGAAGGCGGTGGACGCGGGCGGCGCCGTCGCGCTGGCGGGGATGCGGATCACGGCGCCCGACGGCACCGTGCTCGCCGCCAGGTACGGCGTCGTCGGCGGCTTCCGTCCCTACCGCGAGCACGCCATCGGCGTCTCGCGCGCCACCCTCGACGGCGCGCTGCTCGACCGGGTGCGCGCGCTGCCGGTGGACCTGCGCGAAGGCGTCCGCGTCACCGACGTCGTCGTCGAGGACGGGCGCGTCGTCGGCGTCCTCGGCGCGGACGCCGGCGGCGCCCGCGTCGAGGCGCGCGCCCGCGTCGTCGTCGCCGCCGACGGCCGCGCCTCGGCGGTCGCGCACGCGCTCGGCTGTCGCCATCCGCACCCGCTCGCCCGGATGGCGCTCGTCACCTACGTGGCCGGCGTACCGGACTGCCGCGACGTCGGCGAGATCTTCGTCGACCCGCCGGACTACGCGATCCTCAACCCGCTCGCGCCCGACCGCGTCAACCTGAGCCTCGTGGTACCGCTCGCCCACGCCGTCCCGTGGTGCTCGAGCCTCGAGGACTTCTTCGCCGCGCGGGTGAAGCACCTGCCGCACCTGGCGCGGCGGCTGGCGGAGGCACGGCGCGTGGCGCCGCTGCAATCCATGGCGCCGCTCGCCTATCGCGTGACGCTCCCCCGCGAGGGCGGCGTCCTCTTCGTCGGCGACGCGGCGGGCTTCTACGACCCGTTCACGGGCGAGGGGATCTTCACCGCGCTGCGCTCCGCCGAGCTGGCGGCGGACACGCTCGTGGCCGCGCTGCGCGCTGGCGACGTCTCGGCGGCGGCATTGGCCGCTTACGGGCGCGCCCGGCGCGCCGCGTTCGCGGACAAGGAGCGCGCGACGCGCGCGCTGCAGGCGCTGATCGGCCGCCGCCGCCTGGCCAACCTGGCCGCCCGCTGCCTGGCCGCCCGGCCGCGTGTGCTCGACGCGCTCCTCGGCGTGATCGGCGACTACGTGCCGCCGCGCGCGCTGCCCCGTCTGCTCGTGTCGTAGAATCGCGGGCCATGGCCTCGCGACGCTCCGACAACCTGCCGCGCCGCTTTGCGAAGATCTACACCGCCGCCATCACCGACGTCATGGACGAGATGGGCCTGCTGCGCCAGACGCTGCCCCACGCGATCCAGCCCCTCACGCCCGACATGCGGGTGGCGGGTTACGCGTTCACCGCGCGCGGCCGCACCCACCGCGGCTCGCCGCGCGACCGCGACGCCACGCTGCGGAAGTTCCTGGCCATGCTCGGCGCGGTGCCCGCCGACTCGGTGCTGGTGCTGGCCGCCAACGACCAGGAGGCCGCGCATTTCGGCGAGCTGTCGGCGGAGTGGTTCCGCGCGCGGAAGGTCCGGGGCGCCGTGATCGACGGCAGCACGCGCGACGCCGCCTCCATCGCGCGCACGCGCTTTCCGACCTTCGTGCGCTATCGCAGTCCTCAAGACTCGGTGCCGCGCTGGCGCGTGACCGACTGGGGACAGCCCCTGACGGTCGGCGGCGTGCGCGTGAGCCTCGGCGACATCGTGGTCGGCGACCTCGACGGCGTGGTGGTCGTCCCGCGGCGTGTGGCGCACGAGGTGCTGGAGCGCTGCGAGCGGCTCGTGAGCACGGAAAGCAAGGTGCGCACGGCCGTCAAGCGCGGGATGACGCCGCTGGCCGCCTACGAGAAATTCGGCGCGTTCTAGCGCGCGCGCCGGCGCGCGGCGCTGACGGGGCGCGCGGGCCCGTCCCTGGCGACGCCGCCCGCGTTGCCGATCTCGGGCAGACCCGCTTCCTTGAGCGGCCGGTTGACGCGGTCGCGGATCCACTTCGCGTCCCACCACTCGAGCGGCGTCACCGACACGCCGGAGACGAGCACCTCGAAGTGCAGGTGGTCGCCGATGGCGAGGCCGGTCGCGCCCGTGCGTCCCAGCTCCTGGCCCTTCGTCACCCGGTCGCCGACCTTCACCTCGATCGACGAGAGGTGCGCGTAGAGCGTCTGCAGCCCGAGCCCGTGGTCGAGGATCACCACGTTGCCGTAGATCGTGAGCGGGCCGGCGAAGGCGACGACACCGGCGTTGGCAGCCGGCACCGGCGACTGCTTGGTGGAGGCGAGGTCGTAGCCGTAGTGGACCTGCGTGTCGACCGCGCGGCCCTCGTACACGTAGGTGCGCGTCTCCGCGAAGTTGGAGAAGACCTTCGTGTTCCGCGGCTGGGTGAACGGCCCCTCCCAGAGCGGCGTCTCCGCGGTCCTGGCGCCGACCTCGCGCTTCGTCGTCTCCGCCTGCTTGCGCTGCTCGCGGTTGATGACGAGGAAGGCGTCGAGCAGCGGCTGCGAGGGCGGCCGCTGCGGCAGCAGCTCGGGGACCTTGGCCTGCAGGAAGGCGTCGCTGATCTTGATGGTGTCGCGCGGGAAGGCGCGCGGCTTCAGCTGGCCGGGCACGCCGCGCGCGGCCACGTTGCCGGCCTCGTCGCGCGCGGTGATGGCGATCGACGTGCCGGCCGCGTGATCGTACGGCAGCGCGACCAGCGCGACGCGCGCGCCCTTGTCGGGCGGGCCGTACGCGAACGAGGGGAACGCGCGCTGGCCGACGGTGACGTCGGTGCGCTGGGCGTCGCTCACGCGGAAGGCGACGAGCTGAACGCCGCCGGGCGACACGTAGCGCGTCGCGGCGAGGATCTCGACCTTCGGCGGCGTGAGGTCGATGGTGACGGGTGTGCTCAGGATGGCGCGCTCGGCGCCTTGATAGGGCCGCCAGAAATCGTCCCGCGCCCACACCTCCAACGTGGCCGCGCCCTCGCGCAGGCCGAGCGACGCCGTCTCGAACCTCACGGGCAGCTCCGCGCGCGGCCCGAGCGGCGCGTCGGACTTCGCGACGGTCACCGGACGCCCGCCCTGTACCACGCGCACCTCGGCGCGCGTGACGTTGCCGCGCGACGCTTCCAGCGTCACCGTGAACGCGGGCGTTTGGCCGATGAAGCGCGGGAGGGCGCGCGACGCGCGCACCCCGGGCACCGTCTGGCGCCAGCCGAGATACGAGATCGGCGCGACGATGGCGAAGATCACGAGCAGGACGGCGAGCAGACCGGCCTTGAAGCGCGAGCGCGGAGGCACGACGCGAATGATACCACGCCGTTGCTTGACACCCCTCCGACCCCCCGCTAGATTGGCGCGGTGTCCACCGTCTGGTTGATCCCCGCCTTCCCGCTCGCGGGCGCGCTTGTCAACATGGTGTTCGGACGCGTGATCGGACGGTCCGCGCACTGGATCGCGGTGCCGGCGCTGGTGGCCTCGTTCCTCGGCTCGTGCGTCGTCTTCGCGCGCGTGTGGTCCGGCCAGGCCTTCACCACGACGCTCTTCACGTGGATCGTGGCCGCCGACTTCGAGACGACGGTGGTCGCCCTCGTCGATCCGCTCACCGGCGTGATGCTGCTCGTGGTCACCGGCGTCGGCATGCTCATCCACGTCTACTCGATCGGCTACATGCACGACGACCCGGGGTACGCGCGTTTCTTCGCCTACCTCAACCTGTTCGTCTTCTCGATGACGATGCTCGTGCTGGCCGGCAACTTCCTCTTGCTCTACGTCTTCTGGGAGGCGGTCGGGCTGTGCTCGTATCTGCTGATCGGCTTCTGGTACACGCGCGACTCCGCCGCCCAGGCCGGCAAGAAGGCCTTCATCGTCAACCGCGTGGGTGACTTCGGCTTCGGGCTGGCCATCATGTGGATCTGGATCGCGTTCGGCACCCTCGACTATGTCGCCGTCTTCAAGGGCGCCGAGACGCTGGCCCCGGCCACCGCCACCGGCATCGCGCTCCTGCTCTTCATGGGCGCGTGCGGCAAGTCGGCGCAGGTGCCGCTGCACGTGTGGCTGCCCGACGCCATGGAGGGCCCCACGCCCGTCTCCGCCCTCATCCACGCCGCCACCATGGTGACGGCCGGTGTGTACATAGTCGCGCGCAGCCACGCGCTCTTCGAGCGCTCGACCGTCGCCCTCGACGTGGTGCTCTGGGTCGGCGTGATCACCGCCGTCTTCGCGGCCACCATCGGGCTCGTGCAGACGGACATCAAGCGCGTGCTCGCGTACTCCACGGTGAGCCAGCTCGGGTACATGTTCGCCGCCCTCGGCCTCGGCGCCTACACGGCTGGGATCTTCCACCTCGTCACCCACGCCTTCTTCAAGGCGCTGCTCTTCCTCGGCGCCGGCTCGGTGATCCACGGCCTGCACGGCGAGCAGGATCTCAGGAAGATGGGCGCCCTCGCGCCGCGCATGCGCGTGACGGCGATGACGATGACGATCGGCGCCCTCGGCCTCGTCGGGTTTCCCGGCCTCGCCGGCTTCTTCTCCAAGGACGAGATCCTCGCGGCGGCATTCTTCGGTAGCGGCATCCCGTCCGAGCACGGCACGCCGTTCGCGCGCTTCCTCTCGCCCGTGCTGCCGGTGCACGAGGGTGAGCACGGCGGCGCCGCCGGCGTGATGCTGCTCGTGCTCTCGGTGATCGTGGTGGCCGCCGGCATCCTGCTCGCGTGGTTCATGTACATGGCGGCGCCGGTGAAGGCGGAGACGATCGGCCAGCCGCGGACGGTGCTCGTGCGGCTGCTGCTCAATGCGTGGTACGTGGACTGGCTCTACGATCGCGCGATCGTGCGGCCGCTCTACGCGCTGTCGGTGTTCCTCGCGCGCGTGTTCGACCTCGGCGTGATCGACGGCCTCGTCAACGGCCTCGGCCGCGCGGTGGTCTGGTGGTCGGCGGGGCTGCGGCGGCTGCAGACGGGTTACGTCGTGAACTACGCGCTGACCATGCTCGCCGGCGCCGTCATCTTCGTGGCGTACTTCCTGGCGCGATGAGACATCCTGTGTCAACCCCGAGGCGCGCCACGGCTCCGCCGGGGCGCGGCCGAGCATCGGGGGGTGTGGGGGGCCATCTCGGGGCCCCCCACATAAACAGATGAGCCTGCCGCCGATCGGCCTGCTGACCGTCGTCACCTTCCTGCCGGCGGTCGGCGCGCTGCTGATCCTCCTGCTGGTGCCGCGCCGCCACGAGGAGGCGCTGCGCTGGGGCGGCCTCGTCGTGAGCCTCGCCACCTTCGCGGCGTCGGTGCCGCTGTGGACGGGCTTCGACGCCGGCGATGCCGACATGCAGTTCGAGGAGCTGCTGCGCTGGATGCCGGGACTCGGCGTCGGCTACCACGTCGGCGTGGACGGCATCAGCGTGCTCCTCGTGCTCCTCACCACGTTCCTCATGCCGGTCGCCCTCGCCTCCGCCTGGCACGCCATCGAGGACCGTACGAAGGAGTTCGTGATCGCCATGCTGCTGCTGGAGGCGGGCATGGTGGGCGTGTTCGTCTCCCTCGATCTCTTCCTCTTCTTCGTGTTCTGGGAGGCGATGCTGATCCCGATGTACTTCGTCATCGGCGTGTGGGGTGGCGCCAACCGCGTGTACGCGGCGGTGAAGTTCGTCCTCTACACGATGGTCGGCTCGGCGCTGATGCTGGTGGCCATCCTCGCCCTCTACTATCAGCACGGCGCCGCCACCGGCACCTACACGTTCGACCTGCCGACGCTCACACGCTACGTCCTGGCGCCGGGGCTCGCGCAGAACCTCATGTTCGTCGCCTTCGCCCTGGCCTTCGCCATCAAGGTCCCGCTGTTCCCGTTCCACACGTGGCTGCCCGACGCGCACGTGGAGGCGCCGACGGCGGGCTCGGTGATCCTGGCCGGCGTGCTGCTGAAGATGGGGACGTACGGCTTCCTGCGCTTCTGCCTGCCGCTCTTCCCCGACGCCAGCGTGGACTTCGGCCCCTGGGTGTACGCGCTGGCCGTGATCGGCATCGTCTACGGCGCGTTCGTGTCGACCGTGCAGCCGGACCTCAAGAAGCTCGTCGCCTACTCCAGCGTGAGCCACCTGGGCTTCGTGATGCTCGGCCTGTTCACGCTGACGCCGCAAGGCCTGGTCGGCGGCGTGATCCAGATGGTCAACCACGGGCTCTCGACGGGCGCGCTCTTCCTCATGGTCGGCATGATCTACGAGCGACGCCACACCCGGCTGATCTCGGAGTTCGGCGGACTGTGGGCGGTGATCCCGGGCTTCTCCGCGCTGCTCCTCATCGTGTGTCTGTCGTCCCTGGGCCTGCCGGGCCTGAACGGCTTCGTCGGCGAGTTCCTCATCCTCGTCGGGACCTTCTCGGTCAACAAGTGGCTCGCGGCCGCCGCCACCACCGGTATCATCTTCGCCGCCGTCTATCTGTTGTGGATGTACCAGCGCGTGGCCTTCGGCGAGATCCGGCACGAGGCGAACCGGCGACTGGCCGACCTCACGCCCCGCGAGTGGGCGGTGCTCGTCCCCGTGGTCGTGCTCATCGTCTGGATCGGCGTCTACCCGAAGGCGTTCACGGCCAAGACGGAAGCGTCGGTGCTGGCCCTGATCGCCCAGGTGGAGAGCAAGGCCGCGGTCGCGCGCGCGCCGCTGCCGTGGTGGGCGTCGCGATGATCCCGGCCCCGCCGGTCGCCCTCGGCGCGCTCCTGCCCGCGCTCATCGTCTTCGGCACCGGCGTGCTGGTGCTGCTGCTCGACCTGGTGCCGCCGCGCACGAAGGACCACCTGGGCGGCGTCGCGCTGGCCGGGATCGTGATCGCGCTCCTCGGCTCGATCTCGCTCTGGAACCACGAGACGCGCGCCTTCCGCGACATGGTGCTGCTCGACAACTACGCGCTCTTCTTCCACGTCGTGATCTGCTATGCCGCCGCGCTCGCCGTGCTGCTCTCGATCGACTACCTCCGGCGCAACGGCGTGGAGTCGGGCGAGTACTACGCGCTGCTGCTCTTCTCGACCACCGGCATGATGCTGCTCGCCTCCGCGGGCGATCTCCTGATCGTCTTCCTCGGCATCGAGCTGATGTCGCTCTCGCTCTACGTGCTGGCCGGGCTGTTCAAGATGCGGCTGGCCTCGGGCGAGGCCTCCATGAAGTACTTCCTGCTCGGCGCCTTCGCCACCGGCTTCCTGCTCTACGGCATCGCGCTGATCTACGGCGCCACGGGCTCGACCAACTTCGACCGCATCGCCGCCGCCGCCGCCGCGCGCCCGCGCGACACGCTGGTGACGATCGGTCTCGGTCTGCTGCTGGTCGGATTCGGCTTCAAGATCTCGTCGGTGCCGTTCCACATGTGGGCGCCCGACGTCTACGAGGGCGCCCCGACGTCGGTGACGGCGCTCATCGCCACCGGCTCCAAGGCCGCGGCCTTCGCCGCGCTCATTCGCGTGCTGACGGTGGCGCTCCGGGCCGCGCAGCCGGACTGGAGCGTCCTGCTGTGGGCGGTGGCCGCGGTGACCATGACCGCCGGGAACGTGATCGCCATCGCGCAGTCGAACCTCAAGCGCATGCTCGCGTACTCGTCCATCGCCCACGTCGGCTACATGCTGGTGGGGCTGGTGGCGGGCGGCGTGCCCGGCGCGGGCGCCGTCCTCTTCTACCTCCTCGCGTACACGTTCACCACCGCCGGCGCCTTCGGCGCCATCCTGCTCGTCGAGCGCTCCGACGGCGAGGCGGTGGAGGTGGGCGACTACGCCGGGCTCGCGCGGCGCCATCCCGTGCTGGCGGCGACCCTCGGCCTCTTCCTGCTCTCGCTCGTCGGCATCCCGCCCCTCGCCGGGTTCGTCGGCAAGTTCTACCTGTTCGGCTCCGCCGTCCGCGCGGGCTATCTCTGGCTGACCGTGATCGGCGTGCTGAACTCCGCGATCGCCGCCTACTACTACCTGCGCGTGATCGTGTACATGTACATGCGCGAACCGGAGGGCGTGGAGGTGCGTCTCGTGCCGTCGTTCGCGGGCGGCGTCGCGCTCGCCATCGCCCTCGTCGGCATCGTGCTCCTGGGCGTGATGCCCGCGCCGTTCGCCGATCTCGCCCAGGTCGCCGTCGCGCCGCTCCTCCGCTAGTGGCGCCTCGCCTGCCGCACCGCGGCTGGCTCTTCGACCTCGACGGCACCGTCTACCGCGGCGAGGCGCTGATTCCCGGCGCCGCCGAGACCCTCGCCGCGCTGCGCGCCGCCGGCCGCCGCGTGGCGTTCCTCTCGAACAAGCCGCTCCAGACGCGCGCGGACTACGCCGCCAAGCTCACGCGGCTCGGCGTGCCGGCCGCCGCCGAGGACGTCGTCAACTCCTCGCTGGTCCTCGCGCGCCACCTGGCGACGCTCGACCCCGGCGCGCCCGTGTTCGTCATCGGCGAGCCGCCGCTGGTCTCCGAGCTGGCGGCGCACGGCTTCGAGGTGCGCGCCGATCACCGCGTGCGCTGGGTGGTCATCGCCTTCGACCGCACGTTCGACTACGCCAAGCTCAACACCGCGCTCCAGGCGGTGCGGCAGGGCGCGCGGCTCATCGCCACCAATCCCGACCGCACGTGCCCCGTCGAGGGTGGCGAGATCCCCGACTGCGCCGGCATGACGGCGGCGGTCGAGGCGGTGACCGGCAAGACGGTGGAGGTGATCGTCGGCAAGCCCTCGCCGATCATCCTCGAGGTCGCGCTCGGCCGCCTCGGCGTGCCCGCGCGCGACGCCGTCATCGTCGGCGACCGCATCGAGACCGACATCGTCATGGGCAAGCGGCTCGGCCTCGGCACCGTCCTCGTCCTCTCGGGCGTCACGCGCGCGGACGACCCGCGCGTGGCCGAGATCGCGCCGGACCTCGTGCTACCATCGATTCGAGAGTTGATCCGATGACGTCGCGTCCCCAGCCGCTCACCGACGCCGACTTCGACGTCGTCATCATCGGCGGCGGCATGGCGGGCGCGGGCGTCGCGCGCGACCTCGCCATGCGCGGCCTCGCGGTGGCCCTCCTCGACCGCGGCGACTTCGGCGCCGCCACCACCTCGCGGTCCTCCAAGCTCGTGCACGGTGGCCTGCGCTACCTCGAGCTGTTCGACTTCGCGCTCGTCCGCGAGTCGCTCACCGAGCGCGAGCGGCTTCGCCGGCTGGCCCCGCACCTCGTGAAGCCGCTGCCGTTCCTGGTGCCGATCTACCGCGACTCCACGCGCGGGCTCATCAAGGTGCGCATCGGGCTCACGCTCTACGACTGGCTCACGCCCGGGCGCGACCGCGAGCGTTACCGCGTGCTGCCGCCGATCGACGCCCTCAGCCTGGAGCCCGGGCTGCGCTCGGACGACCTGCGCGGCGCCGGCTACTACTTCGACGACCTCCTGCTCTCGCCCGAGCGGCTGTGTCTCGAGAATGTGCTGTCCGCCTGCCGTCACGGGGCGCGCGCGTTCAACTATTGCCAGGTCGAAGAAGTCACGCGCGACGCGCGCGGCGCCGTGGCCGGCGTGGCCGCGCGCGACCTGCTGAGCGGCGAGACGGCGAGGCTGGGCGCGCGCGTGGTGGTGAACGCCTCCGGCCCCTGGGTGGACGCCGTGCGCGCGGCGGCGGGCATCACCGAGCGCGGCACGCGCATCCTGCGCCGGACCAAGGGCATCCACTGCCTGCTGCCGCGTCTGACCGACCGCGCGATCTACCAGTCGACCAGCGACGACCGCATGATCTTCATCATCCCGTGGCGCGAGTTCTCGCTGGTGGGCACCACCGACACCGACTTCGACGGCGACCTCGACCGCGTCCAGGCCACGCGCGACGAAGTGGACTACCTGCTCGGGGAAGCGCGTAAAGCGCTGCCCGATCCGCGCGTGCGCCGCGAAGAGGTCCTCTATACGTACGCCGGCGTGCGGCCGCTCTCCTACGAGGAGGGCACCTCGGCTCCCAAGGTCTCGCGCGCCCACCGCATCGTCGAGGAAGAGGGCGGGCGCTTCCTCTCGATCACCGGCACCAAGCTGACGTGCTTCCGCAGCCTCGCCGAGGCGCTGGGCGACCGCGTGTCGCGCGCTCTCGGCCGTCCGCGGCCGAGTCTCACCGCGCAGCGCACGCTCGACGGCGTGGACGAGGAGGTGGGCCAGGTGGAGGCGCGCGCGTGGCTCGACCTGTCGGGCGAGATGGCGGCCACGGGCCTCGATCGCAGAACGCTCCAGACGCTGGTGACCACGTACGGCCGCGTGTACCCGCGTGTCGTCGAGCTGGCCGGCAAGGTGCCCGGCGGCACCGAGCGTCTGTGCCCGCGCAACGCCGACATCGTGGCCGAGCTGCACCACGCGGTGCAGGAGGAGCTGACGGTGTCGCTGCAGGACTTCCTGCTGCGGCGCACGGGGATCGGCACCAGCCGCTGCCAGGGCGAGGACTGCGCCGACGCCATCGGCCGGCGCATGGCCACGCTGCTCGGCTGGTCCGAGCGGCGCCTCGACGCCGAGCTGGAGGCCTACCACACGCACGTGGCGCGCTCGCGCCGCGCTCTGGCGTGAGGGTCCTCCTCACCCTTCACAGGCCGTCGCCTCCGCGTCGCGTTCGGGTCGCGCACGCTGTGCTATATTGCGGCACCGCCGTTGTCGAACTCTCTCATGGAGGCATGCATGAAGGCGCTCCTCGCGCGCACCGTCGCGCTCGTCGCGATCGCCGTCCTCGTGAGCCCGTCCGCCGCGCTCGCCAGGACCGACATCCAGTGGTGGCACGCCATGACCGCGGTGCTCGGCGAGCGGATCAACGAGATCGTCGCGAAGTTCAACGCCTCGCAGAACGACTACGAGCTGAAGGCCGTCTACAAGGGCTCCTATCCCGACACACTGAACGCGGCCATCGCCGCCTACCGCGCCAAGCAGCCGCCGCACATCGTGCAGGTATACGAGGTCGGCACGCAGACGATGCTCTCGTCGGGCGCCGTGTACCCCGTCTTCCAGCTCGTGAAGGACCACGGCGTGACCATCGACTGGAACGACGTCATCCCGCCCGTGAAGAGCTACTACGCGTCGGGCGGCAACCTCTACTCGATGGCGTTCAACTCCTCGACGCCCGTCCTCTTCTACAACAAGGACCTCTTCAAGAGGGCCGGCTTGCCGGACCGAGCGCCCACCACGTGGGACGAGGTCGAGGCCGCCGCCAGGAAGCTCGTCGCCTCCGGGGCCCGGTGCGGGTTCAGCGCGGCGTGGCCGTCGTGGACGCTCATGGAGAACATGCACGCGCTGCACGACCAGCCGTTCGCCGATCACGCCAACGGCTTCGACGGGCTGGCGACCACGCTGAAGATCAACGGCCCCTTCGGCGTGAAGATGATGGAGCTGCTCCAGCGCGGCGCCAAGGAAGGCTGGTTCACCTACAACGGCCGCCTCAACAAGGCCGAGGCCAACATGGGCAACGGCGAGTGCGGCGTGTTCCTCAGCTCGTCGGCCTACATCGGCAACCTCACGCGCGCCTCCGAGGGGAAGTTCACGTGGGCGACCGGGCCGCTGCCGCGCATGGGCGGCTTCCCGCAGGGCAGCTCGATCATCGG
>WNFT01004866.1_pt1 | contig 11723 bp, 10 predicted proteins | sample 5400191 | NCBI WGS metagenome assembly WNFT01 (sample SAMN13153359, study PRJNA577476) | soil metagenome | isolation source: 80 cm saprolite under Madrone tree | place: USA:California | collected 2016-06-14
CTGGCTGTCGGCCTGGTGATGATGATCTCCGGAGTGCGGCCCTGGAACGACATATCCTATTTCTATGCACTAATGGCCGCCATGCTGGCCGCTTTGGTTTCGCTCACGGTAATCTCTGAATTCATTCGTGGCGGCCGCGTGATCTCAGGACATTCCGGCCAAAATCTTTTCGCTTCAATGGTTCACTTATTGCACCGGAACACGCGCCGCTACGGCGGCTACATCGTCCACTTCGGCGTCGCGGTCTTGGTCATCGGAATTCTCGGCACCCCCTTCAATCGTGAGGCCGAAAAAGAAATGGGATACGGCGACAAAATGTCGTTGGGCCCGTACACGCTCGTCTGCCAGTCTTACACTCAGGAATACAACGAGAACTACAGCAGCGAGTGGGCCATCATCAATGTTCTCAAGGGCAACAAGCAAATTGGAACGATGTATCCCGAGCGGCGCTTCTATAAGGCCAGCCGGCAGGCGCAGACCATTCCACGCATCCGCTCCACCGCGGCGGAAGACCTCTACCTGGTTTACGAAGGACTGAATCCCGACACCGGCCGTCCCATCATTAAAGCTCACCTGAATCCGCTGGTCATGTGGATTTGGGTCGGCGTCTGGATCGTGATCGTCGGCACGGGTGTAGCCTTGATACCCAATGCGCAAACCGTGGTACGCGTGCCCGCGCCAAAGCTCGTCGAAAGCCCCGCTCCGGTCGGAGCGGGGGACTGATTCCGCGCCGCTCCGTGGGCGGATTCTGGACGAAGCGAGAAGTCATGACGAAGCAGAAAGCAATCCGGCGCAGCATGCAGTGCGGATTTCTCGGTCTCGCCATCTTGGTTTTTGTCGGCAGCGGAGACGAAGCCGCCCGCTTTGACCACCTCGGCCACCAACTGATGTGCATTTGCGGTTGCCGTCAAATTCTGCTGGAGTGCAATCACGTCGGCTGCCCTGATTCCGACGGCATGCGCAACGAACTGATGGCTGCCGTATCTCGGGGCGATAGCGACAGCTTGGTCTCGCAATCGTTCGCACAAAAGTACGGCCCAACAGTGCTGGCCGCTCCGACAAACACTGGATTCAATCGCACGGCCTGGATTGTTCCCTTTGTGGCGCTCGCGTTCGGATTGATGACGGTTGTCTTCATCGTTCGTGCCTGGAGGAATCGGCCCGCGCCCGCACTCGCGGAAGGCTTGTTCCCGGTTCGCGGCGCTGATCTCGAACAATTCCGCGCCCAGGCCCGCAAGGAGACCGAGCTATGACAGTTTTCATTTGCGCCGTGGTCACCTTATTGGCGCTGGTCTATGTCTTCTATCTTCCGGGCGAGCTCTATCGCGGTCCGGAGAAGACTCGTGCCGCTTACCTTCGCGAGCGTAAAGACGCTGTCTACGAAAACCTGCGCGATCTGAACTTTGAATACAAAGCGGGCAAGCTCCCCGACGCCGACTATCAGTCGCTGAAGACTTCTTTGCAGGACGAGGCTGCCACGCTGCTGGCCGAAATCGCTCGCCTTGAAAAGAATCCACCGCCCGCCCCCCGGAGGGCCAAAGCTTGAGAGTTCATAATTTAAGAGCTCATCTCGTTCTCACCATTTTCTTCCTCACCTCCTTTGCCGCCGGCGAAAATCTCACTGGAACCGTGAAGAACAGCACCACCGGCAAACCGTCCGCCGGAGACGAAATCGTTCTGCTCAAACTCGGCCAGGGCATGGAAGAAGCGGGGCACACCAAAGCCGATGCCAAAGGCAAATTCAGTTTTACCATCGACGACGCGCGGTCTCCGCATCTGGTTCGCGCCATTCACCAGGGAGTTACCTACCATCGCATGGCGCCTGCCGGCGCTACGTCAGTCCAAGTCGAGGTCTATGACGTTGCCAAAAAATTGGGCGATCTCACCGTCGTCGCCGACATCATGCGCGTGCAAGCGGAAAAAGGAGAGCTCGAAGTCGTCCGCATGTTTGCGGTTCAAAACTCGTCCAAGCCGCCGCGCACGCAGATGAACGAGCACAATCTCGAGTTCTATCTCCCCGAAGGCGCGCAAGTTGTGGGCGCATCGGCTATGACGTCCGGCGGTCAGCCGGTTAATTCCGCCCCCGTCCCCGAGGATGACAAGAAGACCCGCTACTCATTCCTGTTTCCGCTGCGCCCCGGCCTCACGCAGTTTCAAGTAGCCTACACGCTTCCCTACACCGGACAGGCCAATCTCGATCCGAAAACGCTTTATCCCTTGCAGCACTTTGTCGCCATGCTGCCCAAGGCCATGCAGTTCACGGCCGCGCCCGGCGCGCCATTTCAGCCGATGAACGATCCCAATCAGCCGGACGCCATCGTGCAAGTTGCTTCCAACACAACCGTAGGACAGCCGCTCGCCTTCAAGGTCTCCGGAGAAGGAGTCTTGCAGGAGCGCGGTGAAGGCGGCGCAGCGCAAGCATCTTCTGGCGAACAAAGTTCCGCGCAAGGGCGCGAGGCGCGTCCCGGTGGAGGACTTGGGCCGCCCACCGATGCTCCCGATCCCCTGCAGAAATATCGCTGGTACATCCTTGGCGGTTTCGCCGCAGTGCTGGCCGCGGGCGCGGTGTATGTGGCCTCTAAGCAGCAATCCGCGGCGCGCGCCGCAAGTCGTGCGAAATTGCCACGCAGCGCCGATGGTGTTCGAGAGGCAGACGGGGAATACGAGTTCGCGGAAGTTCCGTCTGCGCGCGAGTTAAGCTCTCCACATCGGGCGTCGCCTTCACCTTCGTCAGCGGGCGCCGGGCGTTCGTCGATCCTGCTCGAAGCTCTTAAGGAAGAACTCTTCCAGCTCGAAGTTGACCGCAAGCAGGGCAACATCTCCCCACAAGAATACGAAAAGCACAGAGCCGCTTTGGAGCAGACTTTGGAACGCGCGCTCAAGCGCGAAGCTCAGAAGACGTGATGCGTTCAGCAGTCAGCATTCCGCCCTTCGGTGTCCCTGGTGAAACGTCTTCTTTCTCATTCACGGAGGACAATCCGGACGAGCAACCATTGGCTTGGCGCCAGCACGAATGGGAGGGCACAACTTCGGTCGCGTCGCTAGCACACTACGAACGGGGGAGGGCAACGACTTCAGAGTATAGCTATTTTATCACCCGAATTTTGGGGGAGGCCACGCCGAAGCAGGCACGCATCCTGGGGGAAGGCGTAACATCCAATAAGGTGGAAAGAGTACTTTATGGGAAACACGTTTAAGACTGCGTTTTTTCTGACCGCGCTTACGCTACTGCTGATGATGATTGGGCGGGCTTTTGGCGGACAGAATGGGATGATGATTGCCCTCGCCCTTGCCGTGGTGATGAACTTTGTCTCGTATTTTTTTTCCGACAAGATTGCGCTGAGCATGTATCGGGCGAAGCCGGTGACGCGCGAGGAATTGCCGCGGGCTTACCAGATTGTGGAGCGGCTGACGCAAAAGATCGGGCTGCCGATGCCGAGGATTTATGTGATTCCGGCGGAGTCTCCGAATGCGTTTGCGACGGGGCGGAATCCGCAGCATGCTTCGGTGGCGTTGACGCATGGCATCCTGGGGCTGCTTACGGACGAAGAGCTGGAAGGGGTGCTGGCGCACGAACTGGGGCACGTCAATAATCGCGACATCCTGATTAGCTCGGTGGCGGCGACCATTGCCGGCGCGATTACCATGCTGGCCAGCATGGGACGCTGGGCCATGATCTTTGGCGGCATGGAAGGTGGCGACCGCGATCGGCGGGGCGGTGGCGGAGGGTTAGCGGCTTTGCTGATGCTGATTGTGGCTCCGATTGCAGCGAGCTTGATTCAGCTGGCGGTGTCGCGCTCGCGGGAATATCAGGCGGATGCTACCGGGGCTCACTTTACGGGGAATCCTTACGCATTGGCGAGCGCTTTGCAGAAACTGGATGCTTATTCGCGGCGCGTGCCGATGATGGCCTCTCCTTCTACGGCTCATCTTTTTATCATTCAGCCTTTGCTGGGGATGAATTTTGCGAACTTGTTTTCGACGCATCCTCCGATTGCGAAGCGGATCGAGCGGCTGACGGGGCGGCCAGCGGAATTTCAGTAGTAAAAACCGCTTGTAGCTTCTAGCTAAACCGGCTGCTGCTGGGCCGCCCGCCGTCGCTTGGAGTACGCAAGTTTCCTTGAGCCGGGCGTTCTCATTCTTTAGTCGTCAAGCTGCATTGAAGAATCCAGGGAGCATGAACGGACCTTCGCATCAAGGACTAGCAGCCAGGAGCTGGAAGCTGCAGTCCGGTGACGTAGGTAACTGAGCCGCATCGGCGCCGGATAGTAAAATCCATTCAATGTCTCCTGAGACTGCTATTGTCGCGCCGCACAAAGCTGAACAACTGGAACGGGCGCTGCGGCGCGTGATTCGCGGGAAGGACGATGTCGTCCGGCTGGCTCTGGTCAGCATTTTTGCGCGTGGACACCTTTTGATTGAGGGCGTTCCGGGCGTGGGCAAGACTACGCTGGGACAGGCTTTGGCTTGCGCCATTGATTGCAGCTTTCAGCGGGTGCAGTTTACCAGCGACATGCTGCCTTCGGACCTGCTTGGCATTTCGGTGTATTCGGCGCTGGAGCAGGAGTTCGAGTTCAAGCGCGGTCCGGTATTTACCAATGTTTTACTGGCGGACGAGATCAATCGCACTACTCCTAAGACGCAGTCGGCGCTGCTCGAGGCGATGAATGAAAGTCAGGTTACGGTGGATGCGCAGACTTATGAATTGCCTCAGCCTTTTCTGGTGATCGCTACGCAGAATCCGGTGGAGCATCATGGGACTTATCCTTTGCCGGAGTCTCAGCTGGATCGTTTTTTGATGCGAGTGCGCATGGGCTATCCGGAGGCGGCGGCTGAGCGGGAAATTCTGCGGTCGCAGGGTGGGGCGTCGCAATTGGAAGATATGCGTCCGGTGCTGACGGGGGCGGATGTGCTGGAAATGCAGGCAGCGGTGAAGCAGATTCGCGTGGATGAATCTTTGGTGAGTTACGCGCTTGAGATTGTGCGGCGCACGCGCGAGTCGGACTATTTGTCGCTAGGAGTTTCGCCGCGGGGGGCGCAGGCACTTTATCGGGCGGCGCAGGCTATGGCGTTTCTTGAAGGCCGGAGCTTTTGCACCCCGGAGGATTTCAAGCCGCTGGCGGTTCCCGTGTTCGCTCATCGTGTGGTGGTCAACGGGCATTACGCTTCGACCGCTAAAAAGTCTGAGCAGGCGGATCAGGTGCTGCGCGAGATTGTGGAGAGTGTGGCAGTGCCGGTGTAGGAGCAGTGGTCAGTGCTTGGTTCTCGGTTTCTTGCATACGACTCATGTCTGTTCCTTACTCCCTGGTCTGGCGGTTGATTCTGCTTTGCCCAAGCGCAGCGACTATATAATCGCGTCATGTCTTTTCTGCGCTACTTGATGTTTCTTTCACTGATCGTGTGGATCGGCGGGCTGATTTTCTTTGCTTTCGTGCTGGCGCCTACGGTGTTCAATATTCCGGAGGTTTTGCCTAATACTCATTTGGCCGGGAATGTGGTTGGGCGCGCTCTGAGCAAGCTGCATTGGATCGGCATGATTTCTGGGTTGGTATTCCTGGTCAGTTCGCTGGTGTACAGCTACATAAGTGCGGGTACCGTGGATGCTTTCGCGGCGCGCAACGTGCTTATCGGTTTGATGCTGACGATAACAATTATTTCTCAGTTCGGCATTGTACCGCGGATGGATGCTTTGCGAGTTTCGTTGGGTGAAGGGAGTTCGGCCCCTGCGCATAATGTGGCGCGGATTCAGTTTGATGGGTTGCATGTGTGGTCTACGCGGTTGGAAAGTGCGGTGCTGTTGTTGGGGTTGGTGGTCGTGTATTTGGTGGCGGCGAGATCTTGAGCTCAGGCTTCAGGCTCTTAGCCATTAGCCCTTCACGCCTGGCTCTGCCTTATCCACTGTGTCTTATGTGCATTACGTCTCCATCCTGCACGATGTAATCCTTGCCCTCTAGACGCAGCGTGCCTTTGGCACGGGCGTTGGCTTCAGATCCAGCTTCAAGGAGCTGGTCCCATCGGATGGTTTCAGCGCGGATGAAATGTTTTTCGAGATCGGAGTGAATCGCTCCTGCGCCTTCTTGGGCGCGGGTGTTGGCAGGAATCTGCCAGGCGCGGCATTCGTCTTCACCGGCGGTGAAGAATGAGATTAGCCCAAGCAGTTTGTATGTCGTGCGAATGAGCCGCGTCAGACCGCTCTCGGTCAGTCCGTAGCTGGAGAGAAATTCGGCCGCGTCTTCATCGCTCATCTCCGCGAGTTCGGCCTCGACTTTGCCACAGATCGCCGTAGCCGCAGCATTCGGACGCGAAGCGATTTCTGTCAGCTGGTATTTGCTCACCGCTTCGTCAAGTTCTTTGCCCAACTCCGTGGACTCGCCGATATTGAGCACATAGAGCATCGGCTTCTCGCTTAGAAACATGAAGCCCTTGATCCGCTTCTTATCCTCAGCTGTCATGGCCATTTCGCGCAGCGGCTTCTCGGTGCCAAGATGTGCGTTCGCACGTTTCAGCAACTCGAATTCTTTTTCGAGTTCTGGAGTCTTCATCTTCTTTAGATCTTTTTCCAAACGCTCGAGGCGCTTCTCGATCTGTCCGAGATCGCTGACCATCAAATCGAATTCCACATTCTTGATGTCGCGCAGCGGATCAATCTCCCCCGTATGCGGAACCGCAGGATCGTCGAATGCCCGCACCACGTGGGCCAGTGCATCTACATTCCGCAAATGGGCCGAGTAAGCGGTATCCTTCAACGCCTCCTGGCCGATCGCGCCGACATCCACATATTCGACAGAAGTGTGGGTAAGTTTCTTGGGGTTGTAAAGCGCCGCCAAACGGTCAAGCCGATCGTCCGGAACCTTGGCCACGCCAATGTGCGCCTCGCGCGGATTGGCATAGGCGCCCTCAGACAGATGTGCTTTAGTCAGAATGCGAAATAAGGATGTCTTGCCCACCTGAGGCAGGCCAATGATTCCAGTTTTCATAAGGGAAGCTGCTAGCTTCTAGCTCCTGGCTCTTAGCTTGTGCGATTTTGAATCGAGGTTGTGCGCGACGAAGACTTCTTTACCATCAGCAATCCCTGCGACTGTTCAGGATAAATGATGCGGCGGATATTGCCCAACGGTAGGACTTCCCGCAGAACTGATATTATCCTCGACGACCCACACAATGAGCGCGATCCTAATCAGCATACTATTGGGACTTACTGCTGCTGCGGCCAACGTGTTTGGCGGGGCGATCATTGTGCAGCGCCATTGGGAACGGCGCTATCTTCGCTATTTTGTGGCGCTCGGTGCGGGGTTCATGCTGACCACCGCTCTGGTGGAGATGGTTCCGGAGAGTCTCGAATTGCGCGGACGCAGCGCGGCCTTCTTGATTCTGCTTGGTTACCTCATCATTCACTTCTTCGAACACACGGTTACACCTCACTTCCATTTCGGCGAAGAGACCCATCACGACGAGTTCATCCATTCGCACAAGGGATACTCGGTGTTGTTTGGCCTGATCATCCACACGTTTTTTGACGGGATTGCCATCGCATCTGGATTTCTGGTGTCAAACGCTTTGGGCTGGCTGATTTTCTTTGCCGTGTTTCTGCATAAGGTTCCGGAAGGCTTCACGGTGAGTTCGGTCATGCTGGCCAGCGGACGCAGCCGGGGCACAGCGTGGGGAGCATCGGTGGTTCTGGGCGGAGCGACACTGGCAGGGGTTCTGACCATGGCGCTGTTCCGTCATCACGTGAGCGCGGGGCTGCCGCTCTCGGCGGGAGTCACGATTTATGTGGCAGCTTCCGATTTGGTACCCGAAGTGAACAAGGAACCTGCGATGAAGATGGCGCTGCTGGTCTTCGTGGGTGCAGGAATGTTTTTCTTGCTGGAAAAGCTGTTTCACGTGCACTAATGGCAGTCTTCGGCTTTCAGCTCTTACCTCTTTGCTCTCAGAAGAAACTTTCTCAGTCAGATGATGCAGTCAGTTCAATTCTTGGTTTTGGTTGTGGCGGGGGTAGTACGTGGAAGCCGAGAATCTTCTTGAAGTCCGTTGCCTGAGAGCACGATTCACGGGAAAATTGTGGCATGCCTGCAAGCATGCCCTGATACGAATCGCCACTCCAGCAGACTAGTCCACAGTGTGCTTCGCCGTGTAGCCGTCGCGGGCGACCACCTCGATCTTCAGGTCTTTGCCCTTCTGATCTTTTATTTTTAGCGGGCTGCCGTCGGGCGCAACCACCTGCACTTTCAGCTTGCGATAGGTTCCGTCCAGTTTGGTGTTGGTGGGGCTGTAGGACAATGAGTATTGATTGCGGATATCGCGTGTGATGTCCCCGAACAGTTCGGGCAGTTCGCCCTCGAAACGGGGGAAATAGGCGCGACCGCCGGTCATAGCGGCGAAAGTCTTCATTTCGTTATCGCCCTGGAGATAGTCCATGTTGCTCACCGGAATACCCATGCCATGGGTGTATCCGCAGCGATGCACTTCGCAATATTCGCGCACGATGAAACCCACGCTGATCGGGAAAATAGTCACATCTTTCGTGGCCTTGATCTTTTTCATGATCTGGTCAAGGTTGAGCTTACTGAAAGTATCGATACCGGTTGTAACCAGAATGATGTACTTCTTGCCCTCCACGCGGTCGAGCCGGTCGAGCGTGTCATACAGAGCATCGAAAAGATTCGTCTCTGCAAAACCGGGCATGCGCAACTGGTTCAGCGCGCCGTAGATCGCCTTTTTGTCCTGGGTGAAATCGACCAGAACGTGCGGCCTCATGTCGTAGTATTCCACCGCCACCCAGTCGTCCTTCTTCAGCGCGTTGGCGAATGCGTACGACGCCTGCAGCGCCTGGATCATGAATACATAATTCGTCGAGGCGAACTCGGTGAGAAGCACTGCTGTAATCGGCGCCTGAGTCACGCTGAAATTGGTGACGGTCTGGGGAACTCCGTCCTCCAAGATCCGGAAGTGGTCTTTTTTCAGCCCAGGAATAGCCTGACCGTCTTTAGTGGTGACAAGGACATCCACGTTGACCAGAGGCACGTTCACTTTCAGCGAGTAATCGGGCAGGCCCTCAATCTTCTTGGCTGCGGCGGGCGGGGGCGGTGGCGGAGGCGTTTCCTCCTTCTTCTTGGGAACGGCATAAGGGCCGGAATCAGCGCCTGGTCCGCCGGCTGCTGGCGGAGCGTCCTGCTTGGGCTTGCCATTATCCGGCGTTTGCTGAGCTTGCTGCTGAGATTGGGCGTTGTTCGGGGAGGAGGATTGCTCTTGGGCGAAGCTGGGCAATGCACCTGCAACCAGGGCCAATAGTACGCACACCCGGAAGTTTGGCCGCTGAGGCCATCGAATCGCACTTAAAGCCGTATTAAACATGGGACTCTGAAGGGAAAACATCTTATGCTAGTATAGACGCAAGGATTCGCCGATGGGATGTTTGCCTGGCCCCCAGTTCTCCCCCCCTGGCAACGAATTACAATCTGGTAGAGTCTATTCTAAACAATGGACCGGTTAGCCGCTCCTCCGGGGCATTACATGAGAAAAGTAGTTTCTGCGCTCTTCGCCTGCTTCTGTGTGTTGGTTCCGGCACTACTCGCTGCCCAAACCTCACAAAATTTCCAGACGATTTCTGTCGACCATATTCACGCTGGCATGCGCGGCGTCGCCTATACCGTGTTTCAAGGCATCAAGCCGGAATCCATGGACGTGGAAGTCCTTGGCGTTCTGCACAATGTGAATGGCCCCAAGGGTGACGTCATCCTGGTGCGCTTGCATGGAGAAAAGGTCGAGTACACCGGCGTGGTTGCGGGCATGAGCGGAAGTCCGGTGTATCTGGAGGGCAAGCTGGCGGGCGCGCTGGCGTTCCGCATTGGCGAGTTTTCCAAAGAGCCGATTGCCGGCGTGACTCCGATTGCGGAAATGCTGGAGATCAATGCGCTCGATCACAGTCCCGCGGAGGAAGCTGCGGCGCGGCCGTCCGCGAATGGTGTGGCGGGGAATATCGCGGGAAAGGCTGCATCTCCTGGAGATGGGCCAAGCCGGCCGGGTTCAGAAGGAACTCAAGGATTTGCGAATTATCTCAAGCCCATTGAGACGCCGCTAGTATTCAACGGATTTTCTGAAGACACGGTTCAGCGCTTCGCTTCGCAGTTCGCTTCCGCGGGAATCGCACCCGTGATGGGGGCGGGCTCGGTGAGCGATGCCAAGCAGCCCGAGCCGCTGGAGCCAGGCTCCGCGGTAAGCGCAGTGCTGGTTCGCGGTGATATGGATATCGAGGCCACCTGCACCGTTACTTATATTGATCCGCAGCATCTGCTGGCTTGCGGGCATCCGCTATTGCAGTTTGGCGCTGTCGATCTGCCCATGAACAAGGCCCAGGTGCTGGCTACGCTGCCGTCTCCGCTGAACGCATTCAAGATCGTCAACACGACGGAGGCTGCCGGAGCGTTTGTGCAAGATCGCCATACGGGCATCATGGGCGTGTTCAACAAGCAGCCGCAGATGATTCCGGTGACGTTGACCATCAACGGCGGCGCGGCTACCAAGGAATTCCATTACGAGGTGCTGAACAATGCGCGGCTTAGCCCGGTCGCGATCATGGCCACGGTGTTCAACGCGTTGCATGGCGTGAATGAGTATGGCGAGGAAATCACTTACCGGGTGAACGGCAGCATCAACGTTAAGGGCTTTCCAGAAGTTTCGCTGCACAACATGTTTTCACCCGCTGATGGCGGGCAGCCTGCGGCGATGCAGGCGGCCCTATCGCTGGGCGAGCGCTTCAGCCGGATCTATGACAATCCCTACGATGCGCCCGCGGTGAATAGCGTGAGGCTTGATTTTGATCTGGTTCGCGAGCGCCGTTGGGCGCGCCTGGAGAGTGCACACACCGATGTTACCGAGGCACGCCCCGGGGACAAGATCACGGTGGAAACCGCGATCGCTCCATATCGCGGAGAGCGAATCATAAGACAGATTCCGGTGAAAATTCCGACCTCGGCCAGCAAAGGCACGTTGCGCATTCTGGTTAGCGACGGAGAAACCCTTGACCGCGTTGGCCGGGGGTCGCCTGCCTTCGGACGCAAGCTTGATCTGGCTTCCACGATTGCCCTGCTTAATAAGGAGCACAGCAACAATCGGGTGTACGTTTCCTTGCTTGAGGCTGACCCGGAGGCGCGAGTGGCCGACAAGGTGATGCCGACACTACCTCTCTCGGTCATGAACGTGATGGATGGCATGCGCGGTAATCAGGAGATGATCGTCTCGGCTGAGTCTTCCGTGGATGAAACCGCTACGACGCCGCTGGATTACGTGGTCTCAGGAGCGCAGTTGCTGACCATTACGGTGAAGTAAATCCTCCCTGAAAGCGATACCGTGGATTATGTGGTTAGTGGCGTTTTTACGTTGCTATCTTTGGCTTTTGCCGAAGCTGCCTTCGTTTTGATGGCGTTGAAGGAGTAGCTTCTGGACCTCCTGCATTTGTCTGACTCGTTTCTTATGGAAAGGATGTCCTGCGGCCAAGAAATCCACAGTTGCCAAGCCGTAGACCTAGAAAGCGGAGGGACGTGTCAGCGACCCAAGCGCTTACCGGTAAGCTAGTCTAGTGTCCCGTATATAGATAGACGTATTATTCTTCTCCTTTGCGGCGGCGCCGGGGTTGGGTGCTCCCCGGTTGAATCGATTCCTACTTGGCGCGTGCCTGCTCAATTTTCTTCAGGATGTCCTCCAGTTGGGCCGTCCACACGAAA
>WNFT01005491.1_pt1 | contig 11722 bp, 18 predicted proteins | sample 5400191 | NCBI WGS metagenome assembly WNFT01 (sample SAMN13153359, study PRJNA577476) | soil metagenome | isolation source: 80 cm saprolite under Madrone tree | place: USA:California | collected 2016-06-14
CCGCTCTGTCTTGGACGCAATGCCAGTCCTTTCTCGATAATATTATTGCTGGTTTCCAGCCCAACTTGTCCTTGAATGACCGCCGCAACGACGATCGTACGCCAACCCGCGCTCGCATCGTCTCCGCAACCGACTCCAATGGCGCGAGCGCTAATAACATGGGACCCAGATGCGCAAGCTGCTGGACGATATGCGAGCCCCGCCACCGAGACCGACAACACCGACGATGACGGAGCCGAACATCGCGTCGCTATCAGGCCCAAGAAATCCCTGCCGCGAGAAGTCCCTCATTTCTTCCACCAACGGAACCGCAAGGGTGCACCGACCTCGACCACGTCGGAGACCGCGACTGGCTCCCGGGTTGCGGGCAGCCAGCACTGGCCCGTGGCGCGATCATTACTCCAGACGATGGCGCCGTGGGGCAGTCCGGGGGCGACTTTGAAAAAATCGGGGACGAATTTGGCGTTCTCGCGGGTATCGATCGAGCTGAACTGAGGAGTGCCGGTGCTCATGCAGGTGCACGTGGAACATCCTTGGTGCCGTACGCGATCTCCAACGTCCTGCTGATCGCGGCGGAGCCCATCATGGCGCCGATGCTGGGGTCGTTGAGATAATGGTCATCGTCGACGGGGTGGTAGTCGACCCCCATGACCGTGAGGCCGCCGGCGGGGAGTGCACCGGCCTTCGCGGAGATGAAGCCGACGCGCTCGTGAGCGAATGGGTGCGGCCGGCGCAGGTCAGCCCGAACCCGGTCGAGCAACTAGATCGAGGCGCTCAAGGCGCGCGTCGCCGTGCTCGAACAGCGGCTTGGAGTTTAATTTCGGGCTCGTTTCCGGTCAGGACGTGCCCGAAAATTCGGACGCTCCATGAAACCGGCGCCCGAATAGATCCCCGGAGGTCTTACTCCGTCTTCTGGGGATCATAAAATTCGAAAGTTTCCGGGAACCGTCATGGGCCGCCCGGAAAGTGTCCCCGCGGCGATTATGTCCATGTCGTCCCGGGGCCACCGATCTAGGAAAGCAGCGTGGCGGCTGCCGATCAGGGCCGACACGCCACAGGACGCCGCGCTCCTGGAGGAGGTCTACGGCTCTGGGGTCGCGCCGTTACCGGGTAACGGCCACGTTACCGATTGTGGCGATCGGCTGTCACATACATGAATAATGTGAATTTCGATCAGGTTTCGTGGCCGCCGGCTGGACACGATCCCCGATGCGGGCCGCGCCGTTGTCGGCCCGGAGACGGCGACGAATGGGAACAGGCACGTCCAGGTGAGAGTAGTTTCGGGGCGTGCGGGGGGCCCTCTCTGTTCCCTCGGTCAGGGCGCCCGGACGTGGTCCCCGGGGTTCCGGCGCGCTTCATGAAACCAGCGTTGGGATCAGGTCCCGGGGCGGTCTGAGTGACTTCGTCCGTCCCGGGGCCGCCGATTCGCTGCGAAGGAGCGCCTGGTACGATTAAAGTGAGCTATCACTTTTTCGTGATTTAACGTCCTACACGCCTCATAGAATGCCTCCAGGGCTGCGTGGGCAGCTCACTGGTGCGTTTATCTGAAAGATCCCAAAAAACGTGAGCCGCGATATGAGATCTATGGAAAGTCCGAAATTGGGGACTTGCGGGCACGAAAGGCCGCGTGCCATACCCAAGCCGGCAACGCGAAGTGGATCGGATGCTCATGACACCCGATCCTCTCTTCAAATCGCCTAAGCAGCAGGTCCCCAAAACCGAGCCCAAGAACCCTGAGGTAACTCGGTCAAGCCAGCCCCTTCCAGAAGGGCCACCTTCGATGCATCAGGGACCGTCTTCGTTAGCTGCGGGGGCGGTCCCTTCTTTTTTCTAGCACGTGCTTAGCACGGGCTTAGCTCATGCTAGTTCGTACTAGTAGTGACCTGTTGCACAGTGCAACATGCTATTTTCGATGGTCTGCCATGCATTTTACGCTGGTCATGAAAAGGTCGGCTTTTTCTGATCGGGCGCACCCTGGACGCCCTGGCGAAGTGCCAACGAGCCGTGGGCCGCATGACACCCCTCTCCACATCACCCTGGCCGGTTCCAGCTCAGGCGGCCCATCCACCTCCTGAGCGGAGGGCTCCGGGGCCCCCGCGTCAACTCCCGCAGGCTCCGGGGCCAACCTGTTCCGGCGGGCGAGCCGGGGCGCGGCAGCGGGGTCCCCAACTCAAAGCCGCGCCGGCTGGCCGTTGCGGATTCCTGGCCGCGGCTGCGGGGGGCCATGACAGCGTCAGGTCAAGCGAGCGCGTAGGTGCCGGTCAGGACGCTGCTCGCGATGCGAGCCATCCTTTCTGCGATCGGTGGCAGAGGCGGGACGAACTCGGCGACTTCCCAGTTCGGCCCGGACCCGGCCGGATGCAGCCGTCGGATCTTGACGTGAACGAGCTCACCGCGGACCTCGATCTCCCGGTTCGCCACTCTCCGGCACTCGGCTTCGAGCCATTCGAGCGACCGGGTCGGCATCTCTTCCGGCGCTCCTAGATTTCCCTGATTCGCGATGTGCCGGATCCACCACTCGATCCCGGGAGGTTTGGGCAGGGGTTGGTTGACTGGCAAGACGGTGTCGGGCGGACGTTTGGGCTGAGGATTGGTCATGACATTTCTTCTTTCGATCGGATTCGAATCGGGGCGGGGGTACCACATAAGTCATGTGGGTTACGATGGAAACACCGGCGGACGGCGTCTTAGATCCGGTGCCAAGTGTTACGAAGCATCGCGGCAAGGCGCTCTCGTCGTTCTTCTAGTCCATCCCGCGTCGCCGTCTTCCGCTCATCTCCAGCTACGTAAACATGTTCGTTAGCTGGCACTTGCGAATGCGGCTATTTAGGTTCCGGCCCGCCCGTCAATAACAAGAGAGGCATAGTTCGACTCGAAAAGCTTTTCACGATCTTTGATGGCGAGTCGTTGCAGGCAATATAGTTGCCAAAAGCTCAGCCACGGCTCGCCGCGAGGATCAAGGTACTCGACTTCAAGCTCCATTTGCCTGGCATCTTCCCAACCGATCATCTGGCCATGCGTAAGCCAGCGGCTCGTATCCATCAAAGCGGCCGCAATGGCTGTGTAGTTCGCCTTCTTTTTCTGAAACATCCATTGGTTCAATTGGTTTTCTGCGCATGTGCGCGCACGATCTCGAACTGCCTCAAACAGCTTGAGCGTTGCAGGCTCCAACTTGTTTAGCATGATCTGGGCAGCGATATTATTGGGATTCTGTTGTAGTGCCTCCGAATGAGTCTTGTAAGCATCTAGATAGCTCATCACGGAATGTACGATGCGATTTCCCCGACCATCATTCATTGCGATTTGCGGATCGATCGGTCCGAGCTCCGAAGTATCGCTCATCACGATCTTACTTGCTCCAAGGGCCATCAATGTTCCAGCGCTCTTCGCGTAGTCAGGCACAATGATACGAAGTTGGCCGGGATGTACTGTCGTATGCACCAAAGATATTAGCTTCTCCGCCGAATCGATGTCGCCCCCAGGTGTGTGAAGCAGTAGATCGAGATTTTTCCCCGGCTGGACGTTGTGTACGAGATCAACAAAGGGAACGACGTCATCGCGATCGATGAGAGCAGCCATCCCAGAAACGTAACAGATAAGGGTTCTCTCTGTTCTCTTCTCGATTTCCCTGATGACCGCTTGGCGACGATAGCGCTCCGCATGAATTGCTTGATACATGGGAGTTTTGGTTGGAGTAACGATGGAGGAATTTGCCGCGTCATCCGCTTGTGCCATACCTCACAACCTTCCTAACGAGCCCACTTGACTCGCCCCCGGTGTATAAAGAAATGACAGCTACGATCTGGTGCCCTGTAATCGAAGCTGGGGCCAACGGTGAGACGATGCTCATCGAACAAGGTCCAATGAGGGTCGTGGCGCGGGTCAAGCGTTACCATGATGCGGTGCCCGGCTCGACATGGGCAGTCGAACGCAAGCCATTTTGGTCGCTGTCGCGATCCGACCAGGATCGCTGCATTTCTGGGAAGACACTCGGGAATTTCATCGGCTGCTTCAACGAATTCGACAATCCGCCAACGAAAGATTGGTAGCCATTGCCACCATGGAAGCTTTTTCATGTTGGCCATACTTGCTCAAGAAATGGTTCGGTCATTCCGGCAGCGACCTTTTTTGATGATGGGTGACAATAATGCCCCTCTATTGGGCTCGCGTGATTTGTAGAAAGCTCTCTGTCGTGTATGCGCAACAAAATTTCAGTCGGGCGCGGTTCGGGACCATACCCAACTAACCGTTCCAGTAGCTCGCCGACGGCCGTTGCTGCAACGATGGTCGTGTATGTTACGACTGCCGGTTCGATTCTACCCAGGGCGGGAGCGTAGCCCTCGTGCTCCAGTCGTAGCCTTTCATCGGGTGTGCGTAATTCCGCCGCCGCCCGTGATAGATCGATTCGGCCTCGACAGAGAAGGCACGCTTGTCCAGGAATGACGGTCGTGACGCGCCCGTGAATCCCAGTGAGTTGGCCGGCATGGTCACTCGTTAATATTACGCCGCAATCAATTACCGGAGCAAGAAAGTATGTGGCGACCCGCGACAGTACCAGCCGTCCGGCATTATCGTCAGTGCAGCCGAATATTACATCACATGAAATCAGAATCCGCGCCGTGCTCTCCTTAGTAATCATCGACTTAACCTGCATGCACTGCGTGCCGGAAGCGATGTGCGTGAGATGTCTTGCAAGAGCCGCCACTTTTGACTGTCCCACGTCGGCAAAGCTAGAGCCGTACACGCGAGTGACATTGCTCTCAGATAGCTCGTCTGGATCGAATAGAGTAAATGTGCGGACACCTAGTCGAGCAAGTTGTTCAGCAACAGCCGACCCAGTGCCGCCGCAGCCCACTATTCCAATATTCAGATCGCTTAAAGTGTCTTGGATTGCTCGACCGAATGCTCGCACCTGTCGGTCATAGATTGGCGATACTTCAGCGACGTTGCCGTCGAATCCCCGAACTAGTCTAAAACGGTCGCCGACCGACCAGATTCTATCAATCCGAAAACGCTCCGCAGCAATCGATGTCAAGGAACCCGTGAATGCCATTCCCCATGCGCGGGGTGAAACAATCAACGTTCCATAATATTTCGCGCCGGTACGGATGAAAAATAAATCTGATATCTGTCGCTCGACAACAACATCTTGTTGGCTTTGTTGTGGCAGCGCGTTGATTCCGGGATGTGTATGAAGCCAAATGGCCGTAGCCCCAAGAGCCTCGGCTCTACCTAGCGCATGTACATAACCTTCAGATAGGATGGCCATCGAGATCGCATCTCTTTGAGAATAAGCAGATGGCGGCACCCAGCATATTGCGAGACTCAAGAGCCGAATGTCTTGATTATCCAAATGCACGATCTTGGCAAGCAAAACGCCCGCAGTTTCAGAAGAGTCCTGCGTTGCTGCAATAAGCTCGTCAAAAATGTTCTGCGTCAGAACAAGGGTGACGGTCATGCAACCTTCTCCAGAGCGGATCGTTTTAGCTCATTTCTAACCAGAGCCAAGAACGTTTCCAAGCAATCGATCCCCGGTCTCCATTGTCCGCTGTTGAAATGCCGCGACCACCTTTGCCATGTGCGACCAAGATGATGTTCGATTACATCGGTCGCGGGAATTGTACGGCCGTCGGATCGTAGCACTGGTGGATTGAACCACCACATGTCGGGAGGAATATCCGGATATCCTGGACTTAAGCGCAATAATAAATCGGAGTGCGTTTGATTTAGGCCGCTCGGCAACCCATACGCAGCCAATATGACGCAGGTCATGTTAGCCTCGGTCGAGACAGAGTAATTTATTGCGCGCTCTTCAAGATATTTCAGGTCGGTCGCTGGTAGGCTCATTGCGGTCATGCCTTTCATTGATCGGTATGGCCTGGATTGATTTGGGCGGGGGCCGTGAAAAATCTCAGCCCATTTCTCATTGCGAGCACGGCGTCGTCTGCGATTTTTACATCCGAGCCGCCGGGCACAACCTCAAACAGATCGCGATCAGGTCCAATTGGCGGCGTTGGAACGTGGCGAAGCTGCGCCCCAGTCATCTGTTCCTGGGTGACCGTGAAATGATTTCGATCAATCTGAATTTGGAACTTGTGGCCGTGACTACTGCCGTCATCCGTTTCGGCCGGCCGGGCTTGATGCTGTTGGTCCTCCATCGCGGAACCTCCTTGATTCGTGACATATTGATACCATGCCACCACGGTACTTGACAAGGTCGGTGATTCGGTGACATATGCCTCGTATGAGGCCCCCTAAGGCAATGACTATTCGACTATCCGCTGATCAAGCAGAAGCGCTGGAGACGGTCGCCTCGGTTGAAGAGAAGCCTGTTTCAGAGGTGATTCGGGCTGCAATCTCGGAACATATTGAAAATCGAAAAAAGGACGCGGCGTTCCAAGATGGCTTGAAGGAACGGATTGATCGAGCCAAACGAATGCTGCACAAATAATTTCCTGCAAAATGGACGTCAAAATTTGAAGAGCCCCGGTTTGGACGCCGGGGTCTTAAGGAAAACACGAGCAGAGACTGATGCGCCAAAACGTGTGGATTTGGCAATGGGCCGCGCCTATTTGCGGCTGAGAGACTGGGGTGACCGGAACTTCGAAAGTTCTCACACATCCGGAAACAACAGCGCCGAGACCGCACTGGCTGGCTGACGACGCAGTCTCGATCGGACTGGTCTCCACCGCAAATTCCCTGCTAACAGGGAAATTAACAGGGAATTTCGTCGATTCCGGCCCCCTTCCGCGATTTCGGCGCCCAGTCGGCAAGCGAATTCAATGGCTTGCAGAGCAATTCCCTACGTAACGGAACAGGGAATTTTTGGAGGCGTAACAGGGAATTCTTTTGGAAGAACAGGGAATCTTCTGGTCCAAACAGGGAATTCGCACGGAATTCAAACTGTGACCCTGTTTTCGGTCCGCATTTGGGTGCCGCGACATTCAATCCACAGACCACACATGACCCTCACGTAGAATATTGTGAGCGGCTACGGCTTGTGCTAACAGTTTAGATCCGTCATGCGATCGTCGCACCAACGGCAAATGGCCGTTCTGGATGTTGCTGATGGCAGCGTCCGCGGTGAACCCATCGAATGTCATCCTTTAGGGGCGAATTCATGGGAACCATGTAGGTGGCGGAGCGCCCTCACCATGTCGGTCCTGTTTCGCACGAAGAGATGGCTTACCGTTGCTCAGCTTACGCGCGCCTGGACAGCCGAAATCCCAGGAGCAGAGCAAGATCCCCAACAATTCGAGCAGGATTTGGTGCACCTCCTGCTTGAGGACATCATCAACAAGCGGCTGGACGACGCGGGGCCGCTTGCCGAGGGCCGGCGACTTGGGCTGGGACTGATTACTCCCGACGGCCGAGCTGGCTTCCTCGAAGGCCACCAGGTACGGGATCTCATCCTTCCTGGTGGCGCATCGTCTTATTTACTGAATCGGATCGTGGTGATGAAGGAGGCCGCGCTCGATTTCGCCCGACGACATGAGCTGCCCCCGCCGTCATGGTGGACCGATGCGTTTGCTGCCTCGACCAAGCCGGCAAACCATTTGGCCCCTGATGGCACGATTCCAATCCCATGCGCCGCTTCCAAAAGCCCGGTAAAGGCCGGTTTGAGGCGGCCGCGCGGAGCCAAGCCAACGAAGTTGGAGCAGGTCAAGGAGGCTATGAGGAACGACATTCGGCAAGGTCGACGTGCCGTGGCGGAATTGAGCAACATGCGGGAAAAGGACCTTGCCGCCGAATACGGCGTCTCTCGCGATACCGCCCGTAAGGCACGAGAAGCTGTGTCGGAATTTGTCGAGAATTCAATTCTCGACAAATAGCGACAAACGACAAATAGCGACACACAAGAAGTTCCCCCATAGTCCTCGCGTCCTTGGCGCCTCGCCGCGGTTTGGCGAGCTGATTGGAGCGCGGGGTGAATGAACGAGCACACGAAGTTTAAGACGGCGCGCCAAGTCGGCGGTCTCGCCAATGCAGAGAAGCGCCAGCCCCGCGGCCTGACGGAAAGGATCGTCTGGCGTGCGATTGGGGACTTGAAGCAGTTTCCCGGCAATCCCAGGCAGCATCCGGAATGTCAGATCGCCCGCTTGATGAAGAGCATCCAGCGGGTCTGGACCAACCCGATCCTGATCGACGAGACCGGCACCATCCTGGCGGGCCACGGCCGGCTCGAAGCCGCAAAACGCTTGGGGATGGCGGAGGTCCCGGCCATCACGCTCAGCGGATTGAGCCCAAGTGAGAAACGCGCCGTCGTGATCGCTGACAATCGGCTGCCGGAGCGGGCGGTTTGGGATTTCGATCTCCTCCGGGGTCACTTCAAGGATCTGATCGATCTCGACTTCGATGTCGAGCTGACGGGCTTCTCGACAGGCGAGATCGACCTGCTGATGGACAGCACCCCAAAGTCGGCCGCAACCGATCCGGCCGACGATCTGACCGGTTTTGCGCTTGGTGGACCGGCGGTCTGCCAGGCCGGTGACGTTTGGGAACTCGGTCGCCACCGCCTGATCTGCGGCGATGCCCTGAGAGGGGATACTTACGAACGACTGCTGCAAGGGGATCTTGCCCAGATGGTGGCCACCGACCCTCCGTATAACGTGCGCATCGATGGACATGCGATGGGCCGCGGTAAGGTGCGCCATCGGGAGTTCAAGATGGCTTCTGGCGAGATGTCCGAAGCGGCATTCACGGGGTTCATCGAGCGGTTCATCCGCTCGGCCATCAGTTTCAGCCAGAATGGTTCCATCCACTATGTTTTCATGGACTGGCGCCACCTGCCGGAGCTGCTCAAAGCTGCGCGGCCGCTCTATGCCGAGTGGAAGAACCTTCTGGTCTGGAACAAGAGCAATGCCGGGCAAGGGAGTTTCTATCGCTCCAAGCACGAGCTGATTGCTGTCTTCAAAGCAGGAGCCGCACCCCACATCAATAACTTCGGACTGGGCGCGGAGGGGCGATGCCGTTCGAACGTACTGGACTACCCCGGAGTCAATGGCCTGCACCCGGCGCGCCGAGCGGATCTTGATCTCCACCCCACGGTAAAGCCGATCGCCCTCATCGCCGACCTGATCCGCGACTGCAGCCGCCGCAATGGCGTCATTCTCGATCCCTTTGGAGGCAGCGGCACCACGATCCTGGCGGCGCAGCGCACCGGCCGGATCGCTCGGGTAATCGAGCTGGATCCCCTCTATGTCGATGTCACCATCCGCCGGTGGGAGCAGATCACCGGCATTCCGGTCCTGCATGTGGATAGCAAACTGGGATTTTCGGAGCTGGCCGTCGGGCGAGGAGCCGGTCTCCCGAATCCACCGGCGCCCGTCGCTCGCACTCCCTCCCGGTCGAAACGGAGCTAAGACATGGCAAACTATAAAGTCGGCTATGGCCAGCCCCCGAAAGCGACGCAGTTCACGCGCGGGAAGTCAGGTAACCCGAAAGGCCGCCCTAATGGCCGCCGCAATCTTGCAACCGATCTCGCAACCGAACTCGGCGAGCCAATCACCGTCCGCGAGGAGGGGCATCACCGCCGCATCAGCAAGCAACGCGCATTGATTAAGTCGTTGATGGCCAAATCGCTCCAAGGCGATATCCGAGCCGCCGTCGCCGTTCTCAGCCTCTACGCCCGCATCATCACCGATTCCCCCGATGACCACCAGCCAATTGAAGCACACGAACTCCAGATCCTCCGGCGTTTCGCGCCGCGTCTGCTCAAATCCCTCCAGCAGGACTGAGCGGGTGAGAACAATGAACATCGAGCGCAGACTGGCTGACGCAGTGTACCGAAGCCATTTTGGTGCGTTCGTCTACGCCGCCTTTGAGGCGCTCAATCCCGGTCAGGGCCTGGTGTCCAATTGGCACATTGACGCGGTGTGTTACTGCATCCAGCAAATGGTGATCGGGCAAAGCCGCAAGAGGCTGGTCCTCAATCTGCCCCCACGAAGCTTGAAGTCGTTTATCGTCTCGGTCTGCCTGCCAGCCTGGCTGCTTGGCCGCAACCCCGGCGCACGGCTGATCTGCGCCAGCTATTCGCAGGATCTCGCCGACAAATTCTCCCGTGACTGCCGCGCGCTGCTAGATACGCCGTTCTTCAAACGAGTATATCTCCGTACCAGGCTGAACCCGAAGAAGAACACCGAAGGCGAGTTCGAAACGACCCGGCGTGGATATCGTCTCGCAACTTCCGTGGGAGGCACTCTGACCGGTCGCGGCGGCGACGTCTTGATCGTCGATGACCCGATCAAAGCCAATGATGCCAACTCCGAGGTCGCGCTGAAGGGTGCCATCGATTGGTTCCACAACACGGCTCTGAGTCGGCTCGATGATCAGCGTGACAGTCTCATCATCGTGACGATGCAGCGGCTCCATGTTGATGATCTCTCCGGCATCCTGATCGAGCGAGGTTGGCCACCGCTAACGATACCGGCCATCGCGGTTGAACCTGCAGATTATCGCATCTGCGACGACGAGATTTATCACCGTCCTGCTGAACAACTGCTCCAGACCAATCGTGATAGCCTCGAGGCCTTGAACGAGCTCAAGCAGGAACTCGGGAGCCGCATTTTTGCAGCTCAGTTCCAACAAAATCCCACCCCTGCCGACGGAAACATGATCAAGGCAAGTTGGCTCGGGCGCTATGAAGCCTCGCGCGATCCGACGAGGTTCCGGCGGGTGGTCTTGTCCTGCGACCCCGCCGGTAAAGCAACCGCTCGCAATGACTATACGGCAATCGTGGTGTGCGCCGTCGAAGGTAAGAGCGCCCACATTCTTCATGCCACGCGCGGGCGTTGGACGGTCATGCAAATGAGGGAGCAGATCATTTCGTTGGCGGCTCAGTGGAATGTTGACCTGGTCCTCATTGAGGATACCAGCAGCGGCATGGGGCTAATCCAGCTGCTCAAGGAACAGTCACGCCTCAGCATCATAGGTCGTCAGCCACACACCGACAAGGAAACCCGCATGGCACGCCACCAGGGTCGTTTCGAGGCGGGTCGCATCCTGCTGCCCAATGAGGCTCCCTGGCTCGCTGATTTTGAAGGGGAGCTTCTCGCTTTTCCAAGTGGTCGGTATGACGATCAGGTCGACGCCTTGCTGCAATTCCTCGAAACCGATGCCTAAAGATTAGCATTCGGTTCCCGGACCCGCCTTCTGCGTGTGAATCGGGGGCCGGATTGCCTGCTTTGGAAATGGTTGCTCTCGCTCGATCGTGCCGCTGCGCCAGGGCGTCGGCGCCAGACCGGCGTGGGCAGCCACCTCGCGCCGGTTGCCAAATTGCCGGTGTTGCCGCCGGTGCAAATCCGCGCTTTTTTGGCGGCGGATAGGCGGACCGCTGCGCGGGCGATACGTCATCGGGAGACATTCCAGTACATGCATTCCGGTGAATTGGGAGGCTTTTCGCGCATGAGCTGCGAACATCGGAGATGCGGATTCAGCCGGTGCAATGTCGAGGGCGCTAAGCTCCTCGCCACTCTGAATACGATTTGAATAAATGATCTCGCACTTGCATGTGGCTTGCTACATTCTCGGCCACTATCATCCAACTTTCAGTGAACTCCCTACGATAGAGAGACTCAGTGCTCTAGCCGGAACAAGCCGAGGGTGATGAGGAAGACATGAAGGATGCTGGCGTGATACGGGTCCTTGTTGTTCTCAAACATGAATTTCCAGTTGCACGGGATGCGTTGCCGCAGGTAGCCCAGCACTTCAAGCTCGCGGCCGT
>WNFT01013490.1_pt1 | contig 11720 bp, 8 predicted proteins | sample 5400191 | NCBI WGS metagenome assembly WNFT01 (sample SAMN13153359, study PRJNA577476) | soil metagenome | isolation source: 80 cm saprolite under Madrone tree | place: USA:California | collected 2016-06-14
TGAACTGGACCGCTCTCGCTGTGGCGCTCTGCGGCGAGTCGAACCACGCGCAATCGCTTGTTGATGAAATGCTCAAACGATTCCCTCAGGGTAGTTTTTCCAAAGCTTATTGGGTGCCGCTGACCCGCGCTGCCCTTGAAATGCATCGCAACAATCCTGCCGGCGCGGTTCAACTGTTGCAGGCGTCCAGCCGCGGCGAGACCGGGACGAATGCTTCCTTATGGCCCGCTTACCTGCGGGGCCTCGCCTATCTCAGCCAGGGGGCCGGAAACCAGGCCATCGGCGAGTTCCAAAAAATCCCGGATCACAAGGGTGTGCTAGGTCTTGCTCCTCGTGATTTCACTCCCGTCGGATATTCGTTATACTCACTCGCGCACCTGGGGCTTGCGCAAGCGGCCGCGATCAGCGGCGACACAGCCAGAAGCCGTAAGGCGTACGAGGACTTTTTGGCGTTGTGGAAAGACGCCGACCCGGATATTCCAATCCTTCGTCGCGCAAAAGAGGAGTATCAAAGACTGAGTTCGGAAATTCACCCTCCCGAAATTCAGTGAGTAATGGGATAGGACGAATCAGCCGCGGATTTCACGGATTACGCGGATGGCGCGCAATTAAAAATGTTGATGCGCGCCATCCGCGTAATCCGTGAAATCCGCGGCTGATTCGTCCTATCCCTAGCGTTTATCGACCACAATCACGCCGCCCTTGAGCACCAATCTGGTTTTCAGCATGTTCCAATAGCCTTCCAGCGGATTGCCGTCCAGAAGAATGAGGTCGGCCAGTTTGCCTGGCTCCAGCGTTCCGAGTTGGTCGCTCATCTGGATGTACGATGCCGTATTCGGCCCCATCATTTTAATAATGTCCTGCATGGAGAACATCGGATTGATGGTCTTCAGCTCATGGTCCAGCCCGGCTTTCGGGTCATAGTTTGTGTCGGTGCAATAGCCGAGGATGGCGCCCGCATCCCAGGCGGTACGCGCATTCACGGGCATATATCCGGCTTCCTCGCCAAGCCGGACCCCGTCGATGATGGATTCGGGCCACGGCTTCCCGTCCCGGAACCGCGGCAGGTTGTCGTCCGCGAACACGCCGAAAACGGGTGTGCCGAAACCAACGGTCCCCAAAATCTTCGTGCCCGATGCGGCCAGTTTCCTGGCGTCCTCCTTGCTCATCCAGTCCTTGTTGGGAAGGTGCACCAGCAGCGGCACACCGGCATCGACGGCGGCCACCATGGCCCGGGAACTCACGGCATGGACCTGGACCATCACGCCGGCTTTCTTCGCCTCGTCCAGTACGGCTCTGAGAACTTCCAATTCTTTTTCGCCTGGCCCTGGCACTGGAGTAAGGGCGATCTCGCCCGTGAACTTGATTCCCATGGCCGCCATCTTCCGTATTTCGGCGCGAGCCGTTTCCGGGGTGTTATTGTTGAGCCTGAGTGATCCGGAGGGAATGATGCGCGGCCCGTTGATGAGGCCTTTCTCGATGTGATCCCTGAGCGTGATGTTTCCATCTGCCGGACCGCCTCCGGACAGGACGGTCGTGTAGCCGGCTTCGAGAAGCGCCTGCATCTGCGCCTTCTCGTTGGGTCCGGTATTGATGTGCCGGTGTGCATCGATGAACCCCGGCATGGCGGTCATGCCTTTCGCATCGATGGTCCTCCCACTCGCCCCGGACGGCCCGCCGGGCCCTGCGGAAACGATTTTTCCCGCACGCACCACGATCGATCCGCGTTCTATTACGGTGCCATTGGCGACAACGATACGGGCATTGGTGATTGTGAGGTCCTGCGCAGAGAGGGGTCCGAGCGCCCCGAGCGCGAGGCAGACAAATATTGCAAAAGTGTGTCGTTTCACGCTGATTCTTCCTCCGAAGCCGGATGATGAAGCACAATCTTACGACACCTTGATCCGACTTTCACCGATGGTATGATCGACCGTGGCGGTAAATCATCCCAAGACAAGAACTCATGAAGGCGTGCTGCTTGCTCTCCTGGCTGCTGCCCTCTGGGGACTCACACCTGTCGCGACGAAAGGCGCTCTGGCTGGATTCAGCCCGGAGTCTTTAGGCTTCGTACGGCTGGCTTTATCCACGGCCCTGTTCCGGCTGCTGGCAGGAAAGGATGGTCGATGGTTTGCCGGTGACATCTGGATCTGGCTCGCCGGCATCGGCCTTGGGGCGGACTTCCTTCTGTACAACTACGGCATGCAGCGCACATCCGCGAATGCCGCCGGCCTTGTGGTGAACATTGAGTTGATCTCGACCATCGCATTAGCGGTCTGGCTGCTTGGAGAGCGTTTCAACTCCCGACGCGTGTTAGGTTCGGCGATAACACTTGCCGGTGTTCTGGTCGTCACACTCGACGGGCTGAATCTATCCGATTTGTCGGGACGCCAACGAACGGTGGGTAACCTTCTTGTCATGGCTGCCGCTGTTTCGTGGTCATTGTTCGCAGTTGCACAGCGGCGAACAACATACGGCAGGAAACTCTTTCAGCGCCTCACGCCGATCTTTTCCGTAGCGACGATTGTCAGCGCTCCCGTCATGCTGCGAAAGGGCGTTTGGATCATTAGCGGCGGTTTGCGGCCGATAGTGATGTTCATTGTCCTGACCCTGTTCGGCACGTGCCTCGTCTACTGGGTCTATGCTCGGGCTCAGGAATTAATCGATGTGAGCGTCCTGGCAATACTATTGTGCTCGATACCCGTCTTCACGCTCTTGTTCGCTTACATTCTTTTGGACGAGCGCGTGACTGCCCGGTTGCTGATTGGCGGAGCCGTGATCGTTGCCGGAATCGTGCTCATCTCCACGGAACGGCAGGAAGACTGTAGCGGCGCTCTATGAAGGTGTGAGTGAATTGCAGGGAAGGGTGTTCCCCTCCTGGAACAGGAGGGGTGGCTGCGCCAGTAAGAAAAAGGCGCGAAGCCTCCGAAGCGGCGCAGACGGGGTGGTCATTATGGTGAATGTTGAGGTTGAAACGTTATCCGGAACTGACCACCCCGTCTGCGCCTTCATAAGGAGGCTTCGCAGCATCTCCTTGATGGCGCAGCCACCCCTCCTCTCCAAGGAGGGGAACACCCTTCCCTGCAATTCATTCACACCTTCATAGAGCGCCGGACATCGTTGATTCGAGATAGTCGGCGGTCACAGACCGCCGCTACAGTTTCAGAACATGAATTTCAACGCCAGCTGGATGACGCGATAGTCGCCCGCCGTCAATCCGTTGTTCCCGCTGATGTCGTTCGTGATCTGCCCAAAGTTCGGAGCAGTGAGGGCAATCTGACCGCCTCTCTGTCCCCCGTTGGGCCCGTTACCCGGAGTGAATGGGTTCAGGTGGTTCGGAAGGTTGAAGGCTTCCGCGCGCAACTGAATCGACTGGCCTTCCCTGATCGCAAACGTCCGGGACAGCGCCACGTTCAATTGGAAAACACCAGGTCCCTTCATGGTGTTATACCCCAGGTTGCCGTATGTTCCCGGCGTCGCTCCGAGGAAAGCCGAGGAATCGATCCAATTGTTGACACTCTTGTTGGCCGGATACGGATTTCCCACCAGGTTCGGCGTTTGGTTCGCGACCGTCGTCAGCGCCACGTCCGTTCCCGTGAAAACGGAAAACAACTGGGCGGACTTGAGTTGCAGAATAGGCGCCAACTGCCAGTTGCTCGCCAGAAGCCCGAGGGCGCGGTTGGAGAACTTGGGCGTTGTCGCGACCATGTTCAAACCGAACAACTGCCGCACATCGATCCCCAGGCAGCTACTTCGCCATGCTCTGCGATTGTCGGGACGGGACACGCCGGTCGCCGTCGGGTTGTCGCTGTAGACATCGCTGATGCAGTGCGACCAGGTGTAATTGGCCGACGCCGACAGGCCATGGCTAACCCTCTTCTGCACGGAAAGATTGAGGCCGTTATAACTGGCCGTTCCGCCGTCGTCGATCTGTCCAATACCGGAGTAATACCTTCCTTCATTCGGGTTCAGGATAGATAAGACGCGCCGGGTTTGCTGATTAGCTGTAGTGGAGCATTGTCCGCCGGCACCAGTGATCGTCACTCCGTTCGGAAGTACGCAACTGTTCGTGCCGTTGGAGACATAGACGGACGGGTTGATATTTTCCGTCGTAATCATGTGGATCGTATTGTTTGCCACATAGTTCGCGCTCAGCAGCCAGTCGTTGCCGACTTGTCTCTGGATGCTGAGATTCCACTGGTTCATGTACACCGGCTGGAAGTCCTTCATCTTCGTGTTGACATAGTTGCCGTTGAGCGGAAATGGAATGTTGTGGTCGTATACGCCGATACCCTGAAGTCTTGACAGTACCGGCATGGGATTTCCGCCTGCTCCCGTCCATGGATCGGTCAGATTCGCACCCGCCACACTCACGACGTTTCCAAACGGTGGGGAGAAATACATCTGAGTGCCCGCGAGCATCATGGCCCGGTCGCCGTACATTCCGTATCCGGCACGGATGGTCATGCGGCCCTTGCCTTCGGGATCGAAAGCCAGCCCGACCCGCGGAAAGAACTTGTTCCATACCGGACCGTTAATGTATTTCCCGCTGGTATACTGCGGGTCGCCCGGAAAAACCAACCCTGCTGGAGCGTTCTTGAACACCGTGCTATGAACGTTCTGATTGAATAGCGAGAGATCGAAATGCTCATTCTCGCCGCGGTTGTTGTAAGGCGAAAGGTACGGCTCCCATCGCACGCCGTAATTGAACGTCAATCGCGGATGGATTTTCCAATTGTCCTGCACATACAGCGAATCATAATACTGCCGCGTGTAGAACCCGTAGGTCGTGCCCTGGTTGAAGGTCACGGGACGTCCGACCATGAAATCGGCCAGGACCGAGCCCGTCACCCCTCCGTCGAATGTCGGTGTACCGACCGCATTGACGCCGGACCAGTAGTTCAGCCGTTGCTGAAAAATAGCGCCGCCGAATCCGAACTGATGCGATCCCTTGATCCAACTGATATCCTCAACAACTGACGGCATCGGACCGTTATGTTGCGCGCCGGGCGATGCGGCCCCGCCACCAAGTGTGAATGCGCCGGGCGCCGTGATGGCGATAACGTCCCCAGCCAGCGGAGTCACATTCGCTCCAAAAGCGGCCCAGTTCTTGTACTTGTCGACTAGTTTTACGATGTTCGTCCGATTGGCCGCTATCCGGAAAGAACTGACGATGTTGTTGCCGATCAGATACGTATCTCCGACATTCACCCCATAATCGAAGTCCTGGAAGCCATAGCTGTTAATCGAAAGCGGGTTGCTTCCATCGTAGGTTGAACCCTGATTCAGTCTCCCTAACATGAAGCGCCCGAAGATCGAGTGCTTCGCGCTGATCTGGTAGTCGAGCTTCGACACGACCAGATCCTCGTCCTGGTTGGCGACCAGCCCATAGAGTGTTCTGCCGCACGGATCGTTCGTTACAGGGAATGTCTTCGCGACGTTAACTGCAACCGGATTAAGCAAGCTCGGTGAGATCTTGTTGTCCACGAACCCGAGACTCGACGGCATGATTTTTGGGGTGCCATTGTTACACGCCGCCGAGGCAATCGCGGTGAAGTCGCCGCTCAGCATGGCGGGTGTGGGGATAAATGCGGTGTTCTGGACGCCGTCGGATCGCAGCGAGGTTCTCTGATAGCCGCCGAAGAAGAACAGCTTATCCTTCTTGATCGGACCGCCGATCACGCCTCCGAACTGATTCCGCTTCAATGTGTCCCGCTTGAGCGCGAAGGCGTCGCGGGCGTTCAGTTTTCCGTTCCGCACGAATTCGAACAGATCGCCGTGAAACTGGTTGGTGCCCGATTTCGTGACGGCATTGACCGTCGCAGTCGCGTGGAACCCATACTGCGCCGGCATTGCGCTGGTCTCCACCTTGAATTCCTGGAGAGCGTCCGGGAACGGTAGCGGCAAGCTCAGGCTGTTATAGGGATCCTGCCAGATCGAGCCATCCAACAAGTAGGACACGCCATCCCCGTTGCCGCCCGCCACGGAAACTACCACGGTGGGATAGTTCCGTATGGAATTCATCGAGCCCTGCCCGGGATAGTTCGCCATGCCCGCCAGGAAGATCAGCTCGTGCGCATCGCGCCCATTGAGAGGCATCTCCGCGACCTGCTGGTTGGTGACGACCTGCCCGATGGCCGTCGTGCGCGTTTCCACCTGGCTGGCGTTCGCCTGAACTTCCACCTGGTCGGAAACCTGACCGATTTGAAGGACAACGTTGATTGTCGGACTGGCGTCGACCTGAAGGACGATTCCCGTCTGCACGTACGCCTTGAAGCCGGGCAGACTCGCCTCGAGCATGTAGGGTCCAAGCGGCAAACTCGCGAGGACATAATTTCCAGTTTCATTCGTGACCGTAGATCTCTTTCCGCCGGTGGCGGTTTGAGTTACGGTGACCTCGACGCCCGGCAGAACGGCGCCACTCTGATCCTTGACGGTGCCGCTGACTTGAGCAGTAGTCGCCTGCGCCCAAGCCGTAGCGCCCGCCATTGCAAAAGCAAGAAGACTAACCAACACGGATATACCAATGCGTTTCACTTCCCACCTCCCCTTTCGGAAAACGAAGCAGACCTCATTCTGGAAACCTGTTTACTTACAATCCTGGACTTACTGCGGGCCATGATATCGAGCGGTTGACAGGTGGTCAAGCTCACAGGTGACAAAAACCAGACGTTGATCTATAGGCAGTTCCGCGCCCGGCTGGCGCGAACGCGTTCGGTCCAAGTGCGCGTGGCCGGCGTCTCGGTCACTGCGGCGCGACCGCTCCCCGGAGGGATTGAGGGTTGCCCACATTGGCGCAGGGATCGCTTTGATAAACGTTCTTCATTATCACCCGTAAACAATTGTCAGTTCTTTTTGGGCGAGGAGCGTTCAGGGCCGCATTTGTCGACCCCACCCGCGGCAAAGCACTCCGGGTTCATTGCTGCCGTTCATGCTTTTGGTAGAGCTTCTTCCAAGTCGATACCTCGTACCATAGAGTCTTCCTGGCATAGCCCGTGTATCGTGCCGATAGTCGCCCGATTCAACGGTGACGATCTTTAACAACGGCTCATGCGAAAACTGTTAAGAAAATGAACCGAACGGCCGTTCGGTTCATCCGGTTCATTTTCGTTATTGGGGGTGAACGCAGTTCATGTGAGTCTGTGTAATCCAACAAAACCAGGGATTGCTAAACGCTGCGCGACTTGAACCATCCGCTAAACTTAAAAGGAACCATCCGCTAAAATGAAGCAATGACATCGAAGGATAAAACAGGGGAAAACTGGGATGATCCACGTTCGATCGAATCGTGGCTGGTCTCGGCAGGGAGGGACCGGCGCCCCGGCGCACCGCTGAACGTGCCGCCATGCCCAGCGTCGAACTTTGTATTGGGAGAACACCGTGCGTACTCTGACGGCACGCCGGGATGGGAGGCACTGGAAGAGATCGTTGGCGGCCTCGAAGGTGGCTCTTCGGTCTCGTTCGCCTCTGGCATGGCAGGGATCGCGGCGATCTTCGATCAACTCCCCACAGGGTCGGTCGTCGCCTTGCCGGCCGACTGCTACCAAGGTGTCGCGGGACTCGCCGAAGCTGGTCAAAGCCGCGGCCGGTGGATAGTGCATCGCCTCGCAGTGGCAGACACCGCACGCTGGATCGAGATGTGCGGTGTGGCCGACTTGATTTGGCTGGAGTCGCCTTCGAATCCGCTGCTGACGGTGGCTGACCTGGACGCCATCTGCGCCGCACCGCGGAAGCATGGCGCGATTCTTGGCGTCGACAACACCTTCGCTACGCCGCTCAATCAGCGTCCACTGGCGCTCGGGGCCGACGTGGCTGTGCACTCGGTGACGAAGTTCATCGGTGGGCACTCGGACCTGCTCGGCGGGGTCGTCGCCGTGCGCGACGCGAATCTGCTGGCGGCGCTGCGGCGGGCTCGGGAGCTCGCGGGTGCAACACCCGGTACCCTCGAAACGTTTCTCGCGGTTCGCGGGGCTAGGACGTTGGCACTGCGGCTGGAGCGGGCGCAACGCAACGCGATGACATTGGCCGAGCGCCTCGTTCGCCATCCGAGCGTCACTCTGACACGCTATCCCGGTTTGGCGAGCCACCCCACTCATGAGGCGGCGCGACGCCAACTCAAGGGTTTCGGAACGATTATTTCGTTCGACGTACGGGGCGACGCCCCCGTCGCCGACGCTGTGTGCGCCGGACTACAGCTCATTCAACACGCCACCAGCCTAGGCGCGGTCGAGTCCACCATCGAACGGCGGGCCAGCATTCCTGGGCAGAAGCACCTGCCTCCGACACTGCTGCGACTGAGCGTGGGTATTGAGGCCGTCGAGGACCTTTGGAACGATCTGGATCGAGCCCTGCACAACGTGCCGAAAGGGTAAAAAAGCCAGACGCAAACTTCCGACACCTTACCGAATTTATATGGCGTCCTCGGTAGCGTCATCTATCAACCGAGCCATAGCTACGGACGATTCTCCGCCTTGCTTTGTTAGCTCTCGGATCACACTTGCACGATCGTGCTTCGAGCGATTTTGACTGATTTTCCACTTTCCGACCAAACGTGTAATCGTCAGTTCAAGTCCGACAATAGCGGCAAGCTGCCTGTCAATATAGCGCGATGGGGCGTCGGACATTTTCCAAGGCTCTTGGCGATCGGCTTCGTGAGTTGTAGTCAGCCTGTCGACAAGGTTTCGCAGCCAGTTCAGATCTTCTATTGCTCGTAATTCACCATGTGCGTGAACAACAACATAGTTCCATGTCGGCACGACCATTCCGGTTTCCATCTTTGTCGCGTACCAAGAAGGGGAAACATAGGTGTGAGGACCTTGAAAGATCGCCAGCGCGTCGCTATTGCGAGACTGATCATTCCAGATGGAATTGGCCCGGGCGACGTGCCCCCTTAGAATTCCAAACGGCGCCGGCGAACTATCAATTTCGAAGGGGATATGATTCGCGTCAAGTCCGTCCTTGCTGAGCGTAACCAAAGTACCAAGCGGATGAGCGCGAATCAGATCATGCAAAACATCAACTCGAGTCTCCTCGAAGCTTTTAGGTAAATACATCTGTGCTCCTTGAGCTTCGTCACTACTCCGTTAACGCCGGTAGGTCAGCGCCAGTACCGCGTAAGCCGTCGCGGCGTCGGTCATAAACTTTCCGGGTTCAGATTCAGGGTCTCGCTGCTTATTCAACGACGTAGCCGCCCAGCGGCCGGTCGCACGATCCTGATTGCGGCGCAACCAATCCAGCCCCTTGACGAGGTGCGGATCGTCGCTGGAGATACCGGCCGCCTGCAACGCGAGCGTCGCGAGAGCCGTGGCATAACCGTCCGACCACGTATCGTTCGGTGTGTTGTCCACCCGCTTATACGAACCGAGCGACGAAGTGCTCCAACCACCATCAGGTTGCTGCAGCACGAAGGTCGCTTCGATTGTCGACTGACACTGCTGATCGGTTAGCAGGTTCAGGATAACGCTGGACGCCCACAGGCCCATCAACTGATTCAGCACCGCGACCTTGCCGTGTTCTCGATCAAAGTAACCGCGCAGCGCTTTGAGGTTCTCCTGAATTTCCGGCGCATCCGCATAGCCGTCGGGCGCCGAGCCGACAGCAAGTGCCGCGAGCGAAGCCCCGAAGTAGGTCGAGTTGGGCGATTCCCAAGGCTCGTAATTGAAGTTCAACCAAGTCCAGGCACCGGAATTCGGACCGGTTCTCATCTGTAGCTTCCACATCACGCCGAGTGCCGTGCGCGCGTCGTCGGTCAGATGTCCGGTCGACGCGTCGCGACGAACAATAACGAGCGCGTTCATTACCGACTCGATAGCTCGCGATTCGCTTGTCTTCGGAATGCCGCGCGTTTGATCGGGATACCACGGCTCGACATCGCGCCAGTTTCGCGCACGTGTCAGGAGGTTGCCCAAGATCTTTCCTTCGGCCGTCGATGGCTCGCGTTCGCCCAGCAGCCCACGCAGTGTCGGCCGCGCGAGCGCGTACGGCAACGTAGTATGGCACGACATGCAGAACGTTCCGCGATCGCGGGCCGCATTCTGCCAAGTCGTCCACCACTCTGCGCGGCCATCGAGGTAATTCGCTGCGGCTTTCGCGTCCCATCCGGAAACCCCGGACTGGCCCGCCTCAAGGCTGTATTCGATCGCTCCGGCTGCGAGAATCACGACTCCGGCGATAATTACGACGCGAAGAAGTAACGCCATAGAAACCTCAATCTCCATAACCCAAATAGGATATTTGGCATGCCTCGTCAGGCTGAAGATACGTGATGCGGGCGAACGCTGACAATGAGATATTACGTATCTGCCCGCGGATTAGTTTGGATTTCGGCCCCAGCCTCAACCTCGCCAGCTCCACAGTGCCGCAAAAGAAAGCGTTCAACCGCATGACCATACTCCAAGTGGCCGTGTAACCGCGTTGTCGTAGAAGTGCTTTCGGCCGGAAACCACTCTTGAGCAGAATAGCTCCTCGAAAACGCCGAAGGGTAGAGCCATCGGTTGCCGCAGGATTCGTAAACCCTTGGCGAGTTTGCGTTACCCATCCGGCGATCGCGACGGCATCATCCCAAAAGTCGGTACCCACGACGGACAAAAGGCGACAAACGCCAGACAATCGCGACGCGTAGTCGCTTTCGTAACGGCCAGGTACTTCGCGTCAGTGAGACTCGCGAGATCGCCTTCCTGAAAAGTACTCGCGCGAACAACGGCATCTTCCGCGACGGCGATCGCCGCGGCGTCATCATGGTGGGTCGACGCGGGGGATTGCGAGAACGCATTTGCCGCCCGGTGAAAAGCACAGCGAGAACCACAAGTCAAATGCTGCGGATGGGTCTCACATAACGGGCAGTATAGGGCGATTGTTGCGCCACCAAGCGCCGGGGAATTTAGTTTGCTGCAATGGCCATTGATACCGGGCTGGATGGACAGATGTAGGATCAAGGCGAGGAGGCGAAATGAAATCACCTGACGCACCGATTGCAAAGAAAGGATTCTTATATGCGCGATCCAGATGGTTACTTGATCGAAGTGGGCGAGTATTCGCAGACATCCCTCGACCATTTCAATGAGTCATGTCGAACTCCTAAGTTAAATTCGAGGCTCTGTCGCCAAGGACGATTACGTCTTATTCGTTCATAGCGGCTCTCAGTGAGCACCTTCTATATGCAGCTTGCCTAGTTTGGCGGCTTCTTCGGGCGTCTTTCCGTCCTGGCGCGCGACAATGTAGGCGGCGTACCACCCCGACCAATGGTGCTTCGGGGCGGTTGGTTCGTACTCGCCATGATGCTGCTCCGTCTCACGCAAAAGCTCTGTCAGCGTCGAGACGTCCAAATTGCTGAGTCCACGTCCGGGCAACCGGGTTGTGATTTCCTGGAACAGCCAGGTGTTGCCGTCCGGGTCGCCGAACGTAGCAAAGGAAAAGTAGCTGCGGTGTCCGGGGTCCGGCCCACTGACCCGACCGTCGCTTTCCGGGCGGAACTGAGCACCCGGTTTCGAAGTATGGAACACCTCACTGACCTCGACACCGCGGGCAACGAGCTCTTTACGAGCAGCTTCAACATCGGAAACGATCAGGTAGAGACCTTGGGCAGAGCCCGGCGCGGCCGTCGTTATCTTCGTGCCGAATTGGACCGAGCACCCCGAGCCGGGAGGCGTGAATTGGACGACCCGGAATCCGTTGTCGAATGGGAAATCTGCATCGAGCCTCCACCCAAGCTTTGTGTAAAACGC